>Ga0183096_1002107_pt1 | contig 14512 bp, 11 predicted proteins | sample Biomet5_FD_127791 | JGI IMG/M metagenome (GOLD analysis project Ga0183096, IMG submission 127791) | Microbial communities from bioreactor (seeded with sewage sludge) at LBNL, California, USA - Biofuel metagenome 5 (version 2) (version 3) | ecosystem: Engineered > Bioreactor > Anaerobic >... | reverse complement strand
CAGTAGGTATGGCAATAAATACTGCACCGCACAATTTAGCAGAAACCATTGATGGTGTTTTCGCAATGATGGATAACCCAGATATTACTACAACAGAATTGATGCAGTATATTAAGGGACCAGACTTTCCAACCGGTGGTTATATCTTAGGTAAATCTGGTATTCGCAGAGCGATGGAGACTGGTAAGGGAACCATCATTATGCGGTCAAAGACAAACATCGAAGATATGCCAAATGGCAAGAAGCGGATTGTTGTCTATGAGATTCCATACTTGGTCAATAAAGCCATGATGGTAGAAAAGATTGCACAGCTCGCAAGAGATAAACAGGTTGAAGGAATTACAGATCTTCGTGACGAAACAAACATGAAGGGAATCCGTATTGTCATGGAGCTGAAGAAGGATGCCCAACCGGAAGTGATTCTGAATCAGTTGTATCGGATGTCTCCGCTGCAGTCCAACTTTGGGGTCAACAATGTTGTCTTATTCAACAATGTTCCGCATCAAGCGACTTTAAAAGAAATGATCCAGGGATATCTGAACCATCAGATCGAAATAATTACCAGACGAACAGAATTTGATCTGAAGAAAGCGCAGGATCGGGCTCATATCTTAGAAGGGCTACGGATTGCAGTCGATAACTTAGATGCAATCATTCATACGATTCGGGATTCCAAGGATGCCAGTGAAGCAATGCCTCGCTTGATGGAAGGGTTTGGTCTGGATGAAATCCAAGCAAAGGCCATTTTAGATATGCAGTTTCGCCGACTGACAGGTCTTGAACGTGAAAAGATTGAAAATGAATATCAAGATATGTTAGTCAAGATTGCGGACTATCAGGATATTTTGGCGCATCATGAACGGATTATGCAGATTATTCGTGAGGAATTGACGGTCATCAAAGAAAAATATGGAAATCCTAGATTATCTGAAATCATTGATGCCCCAGCGGATATGGAAGATGAAGATTTGATTCCGGTAGAACATATCATCATCTCATTATCAACGAATGGGTATATCAAGAGAATTACTTCGGATAGCTACCATGTACAAAACCGCGGTGGCAAGGGTATTAAGGGAATGGAATTGAATAAAGACGATGAAATCAATCAGTTCATTAACTTGTCGACTCATGACCATCTGCTCTTCTTCACTGATACTGGCAGAGTTTTCCGAGTCAAAGGATACAACGTACCGGAATTCACAAGAACTTCCAAGGGACTGCCTGTCATTAACCTGATTGCGATTGATAAGAATGAAAAAGTCAAGGCAATGGTTCCATATTCTGAAGATGAAGAAAATCCTGTAAAGTATATGTTCTTTGTCACAAAAAAGGGATTGATTAAGAAGACAAGCTTGGATGAGTTTGAAAACATCAATCGAAATGGCAAGATTGCCATTAAATTAAATGATGGTGATGAATTAGCCTTCGCGAAGGCGACATCTGGCGAGGATGAAGTGATTATTGCTGGATCGAATGGAAAAGCAGTTCGTTTCCTTGAGAATACGATTCGTCCTTTAGGACGTACCGCAAGAGGAGTCAAAGGGTTTAATGTCGATGGTGGCTCTGTTATCGGTATGGCAACCAATAAAGAAGGCAAGTATATTCTGACGGTTACTGAGAATGGCTATGGCAAGAAGTCATCATTGGATGATTATCGGATTACGAATCGCGGCGGCAAGGGTGTGAAGACAGTCAATGTTACAAAGAAGACCGGAAATCTTGTCTGTATGCGGTCGGTAGAAGGCAATGAAGACTGTATGATAATGACCGATAATGGAATCATGATCCGCATCTCACTGGAACAGGTATCGGTCTATGGCAGAGGTGCACAAGGTGTTCGTGTAATTACGATGAAGGATGGGACAAAAGTCTCTGCAGTATCCATCATTGAACCGGAAGTGAATGAAGAAATCTCTGATTTAGAAATTGCTGCTGCCGAAGATACAAGCGAAGCGGATGAAATTAAAAGCACAGCAGAGAAGGATGACAATTCGGAAATTTAAAAAAAGTTCATGGAATGAATCGGATGCAAGTTAAGAAACTTTTCTATTATTTATCCATGATCTGAATTAAAGAAAAAGACAGTGTTTCGCTGGTGAAGGATATGCCAGAATGCACTGCCTTTTATTGTGAGATGTTTTTCTTATGACGGATTAATTCATTGGCAGACCTGTGTGTCGATCGCTGACTTTGTACAGTATCGATGGTTCCTACTTGTTTTTTTGCACCTGAGATTATTAGCGATAATGAAAGTGAAGTGTTGCTAAGAGAATGGATTGATCTTTGCAATCAATTCATACAGGATTTGAAAAGGAGAACATCACAAAAAGATATGATTGCAGAATCATATCTTTTACATGCATGCATGAATATATATAAGATAAATAGAAACAATGAATTGTTATTATTCACAATCACATGTGATATGTGAACATGCATGCATAAAACAAAAAAACGATTTATTTATGATACAGCTTTCACAGGTGAATTACTTCTTTTTCTTAGCGGTCGGCTTCTTTGCTATAGGTTTCTTAGGCGCCTTGACAGTACTCTTTGTACCTTTGCTTTTTTTCATATCTGCTGTAATCAGATCGCTGATGTAAGATTTAACACCGCTCTTCTTTTCTAACCAGCGAATAATATCCTCTTCACTATTAATACTAAAGCGAACAGAAAAAGAACGATAATTAGTGCGATTGTAATTGTTGTTGTACTGTAGCTTATGCTGATACTGAGATTTCTTTGCCATCTTCTTTTTTTCCCCCTAAATATATGAGCACTTGCGAAATTTTACGGGCAATAGAGCAGTGTCCTTTTCCATTACCTGGTTCTCACTTACCCCCCAACTTTTCTTCTGTCATCTCTTGGAAGATTCAACTTCCACAGGATTTCTCCGCTCGCACTTTTATATTTCCAGCAGCGATTGTTGTACGATACCCATCGGTTTTGCAATGCTGTTTGTAATATAAATAATATAACATAAATATGAGTTTGTAGACAATGTCTAATGATATTTTTATAGATTATTACCGAGTTTAAAACAAAAACTTCCGTTTTTGAACAATTTATAATTTGTTTTTGATTAATATACACTAGAACTTTGCAAATGTTTTTTGCAATAGTTTATACTTGCTTCTTCATTGGATTTATATAAGATTTTGTCTTTCTTTTCTTACTGTGCCAGTCATTTTTTTAATAGCATAATAATATGTTTTAATTTTGATGTTCTGTGCAGCAATTTGTTTTTAGGATAATGCACTTTTTCTTGTACGGTCAGTCAAACTTTTAATTGCAACTAATTTTATTATAAACAGTATGAAGTAGTGAGAGCTTGACAAACATGTGTGGCAATGATTTAATTTGAAATAGAAATCGTAGAAAAAGGAATAGTAACTTTCTTCTGTAATATCAGAAAGACAGTGATTGATGCGAACTGTCACAGGAAAGAGCGAATCCGCCTTTGAGAGAAACTAATACTTTCCGGAGCGCCCGTTATCCGCAAAAATGAAGAGGTATATTGTTTCACGTGAAACAATATACAAAAAGGGTGGCACCGCGATGACATCGTCCCTTGAGTGGATGGTGTTTTTTATTTATCTGAAAGGAGATAAATCATGATTGACATTAAATTAATCCGTGAGACCCCGGAACTTGTAAAAGAAAATATAAAAAAGAAGTTCCAGGATGAAAAGCTAGTTCTTGTTGATGAAGTCAAAGAATTAGATGAAAAGGTTCGTGAAGTAAAGCAGAAGGGCGATCAGATGAGAGCTGACCGTAACCGGATGTCCAAAGAAATTGGCGGTTTGATGCGTGATGGCAAGAAGGAAGAAGCCGAAAAGGTCAAAGCGAAGGTTTCTGAAATGGGGGCTGAGATGGAAGCACTAGCTCAGGAAGAAGAAAAGCTGGCGGCAGAAATCAAAGAAAAGATGATGGTTATTCCAAATATCATCGATGCATCTGTTCCAATCGGAAAGGATGATTCTCAGAACCAAGAAATTGAAAGATTTGGAGAACCTGTTGTTCCAGAATTCGAAATTCCGTATCATACTGATATTTTGGAGGCTTTGGATGGCTTAGATCTCGATTCCGCCCGCCGAACAACCGGAAATGGCTTTTATTATCTAAAGGGAGATGTTGCAAGACTTCATTCTTCTATTCTGTCTTATGCAAGAGATTTCATGATTAATCGTGGGTTTACATACTTCATTCCACCATTTATGATTCATAGTGATGTTGTAAATGGGGTCATGAGCTTCTCTGAAATGCAGAACATGATGTATAAGATTGAAGGAGAAGACCTTTATTTAATCGGCACATCAGAACACTCCATGATAGGACGGTTCATGGGAGAAATCTTAAAAGAAGAGGATCTTCCATATACTCTGACATCCTACAGCCCATGTTTCCGTAAGGAAGTTGGTGCACATGGTATTGAAGAGAGAGGCTTATATAGAGTTCATCAGTTTGAAAAGCAGGAAATGGTTGTTGTCTGCAAACCAGAGGACTCCAAATATTGGTATGATCAGTTATGGAAGAATTCTGTCGACTTCTTCAGATCTTTAGATATTCCAGTGCGCACATTAGAGTGCTGCTCTGGCGATTTAGCAGATTTAAAGGTAAAATCGTGCGATGTTGAGGCTTGGTCCCCAAGACAGAAAAAGTATTTTGAGGTAGGCTCTTGTTCAAATTTAGGCGATGCTCAAGCGAGAAGACTTGGTATTCGTATCAAGGGCGAAAATGGCAACTATTTCGCACATACACTGAATAATACAGTCGTTGCACCACCAAGAATGCTGATTGCTTTCTTCGAGAATAACTTGCAGGCAGATGGATCTGTAAAGATTCCTGAACCGTTGCAGCCATATATGGGTGGACAGAAGTCCATGGTTCCGCCAGAAAAGAAAAAAAGTTTCTAAAGACCGCTGATTCAGCGGTTTTTCTTATACAATAAAGAGAAAGGAGAGATTATGTTTGGCGCAATTATTGGAGATATTGTTGGTTCCAGATTTGAATTCCGTAATCATCGAGACAAAGAGTTTGAATTGTTTGCAAAGGATTGTACATATACGGATGATTCTGTCATGACGATTGCTGTTGCAGAAGCACTTTTATATTCAAAACCTAATTATTCAGATTTATCTTTAAACGCTTCAAAATATATGGCTATCGAAGGGAATTCTCATCCCGAAAGAGGATATGGTCTGAATTTCAGCGAATGGCTGATCAATGGACAACAACCATACAACAGTTTTGGCAACGGTGCCGCAATGCGTGTTAGTCCGGTCGCTTATGTGGCGGATTCTTTTGAAGAGACGCTTTATCTTGCGGATGAAGTGACGAGAGTGTCGCATAACCATGTGGAAGGAATGAAAGGAGCAGAAGTGACTGCGGCAGCGGTTTATTTAGCACTTCATGGTAAAACAAAAGAAGAGATTCATGCGTATACAGACCAATTTTATCCAATTAATTTTACTATTGATGAAATACGTCCGGTCTACGGGTTTGATGAGACCTGTCAAGGGTGTATGGCCCAGGCACTCGAATGTTTTTATGAATCAAAAGACTTTGAAGATGCCATCCGTATTGCAATCTCTTTAGGAGGGGACAGTGATACTATTGCCGCTATGACAGGATCAATTGCAGAAGCATATTATGGAGTGCCAAATAAAATGTGTTTTATGGCTGTTAGTTATCTTGACAGTGAGTTATCTCGTATTGTGAATCGTTTTGAGGAGAAATACCCGTCTAAAGTGCTTTGATTGTTTCACGTGAAACAAAATTTAAAGTTGTTTCTATAAATATTTCCGATATAATATGAGTGGCACAGCAATATGTTCTAACCTGGTCAGGGCCGGAAGGCAGCAGCCATACGAGCCTCTATTCGCGTGTGCCACTTTTATTTTGTATGAAAACAGAAGAAAAATTCATGTGGGCAGCACTCAAAGAGGCGGCTAAAGCAAAGGAACTTGATGAAGTTCCGGTTGGTGCTGTGATTGTAAAAGATGGCCTCATTATTGCACGTGCACATAATCTGAAAGAAAAAACACAGATGGCAAGCGCACATGCAGAATTTTTGGCAATACAGAAAGCATCAAAGAAATTGAACACCTGGTGCTTAGAGGATTGTGATCTTTATGTTACGCTGGAACCATGCTTAATGTGCACAGGAGCGATTGAACTTTCCAGAATTCATGCATTATATTATGGAACAAGTGACCCAAAAGGTGGGACGGTAAACACCTTGATCCAAATAAAAATGATTCCTCACTTGAATATATATCCTAAAGAAATTCATCCTGGGATTCTGCAGGGAGAGTGTGCCGAGATCTTATCTTCTTTCTTTCGCGAAAAGAGAAAAATGAACAAATTAAAAAAGGCTGAAATACGCTAGATTCATGCGTTTTGAACAGTCTTTTTTTGTTATAATAGAACTATCGGAGAAACTAATGGCAAAATTAGCTTTATATCAAAAATATCGTTCCTCTACTTTTGAAGAGGTTGTTGGACAAGAGTACATTGTAAAATCAATTCGGAATGCAGTTCGTGAAAATAAAGTAGGGCACGCATATCTATTCTGCGGTCCAAGAGGAACTGGGAAGACTACGATGGCAAGACTGCTGGCAAAAGCAGTCAACTGTGAACATCCAGAGAAGGCACCGTGCGGAGAATGTGAGAACTGTATTGCCGCAAGCAATGGTACCCATCCAGATATCATTGAGATCAATGCTGCAAATGAGACCCATGTCGAAGATATCCGTGATTTAATCGAACGTTCTACCTTGGCTCCAATGCAGGGAAAACATAAGATCTATATTATCGACGAGGTCCATCAGCTGTCTGGTGCTGCATCCAGTGCATTATTAAAGACATTGGAAGAACCGCCGGCAAATGTGATCTTTATTCTTGCAACAACAGATCCACAGAAGCTTCTGCCAACCATTATTTCTAGATGCCAAAGATATGATTTTACAAAAGTAAAAAAAGATCAGATTCGTGATCATCTATTAGATATCGCAAAGCAGGAAAAGATTGAAATGGAAACAGCAGCTGCAGACATGATTGCAGTATTAGCAGAAGGTGGAATGCGTGATGCATTGTCAATCATGGATCAGTGTGCATCGTATACGAGTGATTCTATCACGATTGAAGATATTGACCGCATTTACGGTCTGACAACCGCAGAAGAAAAAGTGGAACTTATTCAGGATATTGCCACGGGTAATATGGAAGCGATGATCCGCAAGATTCAATCCTACGAAGAAAAGGGAATTGACTTGCCAAGATTTAGCGACGGCATGATTGACATTTTGAAGGATTGCGTAGTATATCAAAGTACAAAAAAAGCAGATTTATTAAAGGTATTGACCGAAGAACAGGCACAGGATCTAGCAGAAACAGTTGATGCAAAAGCATGCATGCATGCATCAGAAAAACTGATTGACTCTAAGCAGCGATTCAAGTTTGCAACAAATACTGCAACAGCATTTGAAGTGACGTGTTTATCGTTGCTGACGGAGGTGTCGAAATCCGAGGAGAAATCAGCACTATGTCCTGAGATCATGAAACAAAAGAAGGACCCAGAAACTGCGGCACAAGAAGAAACGAAAGAAGTGCCAGAAAGCAAACCGGATTCGATGCCAGAGAAAACAAAACCAGAAAAGAAATCAACCGCCAGGAAGAAAACGGAACCGATGGAACTTCATCCGGTACAGCTTTTGGCACAAGTCACCATTCTTTCTCTTTTGGTACAATGCAATAAGAAAGAGAAAGTTAAGGATGAAAATACACTTGCAATGGTTAAGTCCTATGGAGATTTGAAGCATCGCAAATATACATCGTTATTAGGTGAGACAAAGATTGGCGCAAGTGGTAAGGACTGTATCTTACTGGTTGTTGAACAACAGGCAATTGCAAATCGTATCAATGAAAAGAAAATGAACTATGAATTGTACTTCTTCATGAAGGATACGATGAAAACAGATAAGATGCTATATGCGGTAACAGAAGAAGCGATGGCTGCCGCAACAGCGGAATATGTTGTACTAATGAAGGCAAACACACTTCCCGAGCCAATGAAGGTGGAACGGTACTCTTTCGCAGAAACGAAGGAAGAAAATTCCGAAAAGAAGGTCATGGAATTGTTTGGCGCAGAAAACGTAACGATTGAATAAGGAGGCACTATGGATTTAAATGCTTTGATGAAACAGGCAAAACAGATGCAGGATGGTTTGCAGCAGGCACAGAAGGAATTAGAAAAACAGATCTACGAAGGAACATCAAATGGCATTGTTATTCAGATGAATGGAAAGAATGAAGTGCAGTCTGTCATTATTCCCCAGGAATTAATGGATGATAGAGACATGCTGCAAGACATGCTGCTCATTGCGTTCAACGATGCTGTAGAAGCCGCGGAAAAAGACCGTGAAGCAAAAATGGGAGAAGCTACAAAGGGATTGAATATCCCGGGGATGTAATCTATGTACCCACAAAGCTTACAGGTATTGATTGAAAGATTTCGTGAACTTCCTGGTGTTGGTGAAAAGACAGCAGAACGCTATGCCTTATCAATCATTGATATGGATGCGGAGACAGCAGAACAGTTTGCATCTGCAATTGAAGATGTTAAAAAGAAACTGACATACTGTAAGACATGCGGAAACCTGACGGAAGAGGAAGAGTGTGATATTTGTTCTGATTCAGAACGAAATCATCGTCAGATTTTCGTTGTTCAATCACCAAAAGATGTATTGGCAATGGAGAAGACGGGCGAATATCACGGAGTCTATCATGTATTAAATGGATTAATCTCAACGTCAAAGGGAATTATGCCAGAAGATCTCACCATTGATTTTTTGGTAGAGCGCGCAAAAAATTCGGATGAAATTATTCTTGCCACAAATACTACGATGGATGGTGAAACAACTGCCATGTATCTTGATAAGTTACTGCAGGACCAATGCCCAGATGTATTAGTTACACGGATTGCACATGGACTTCCATCCGGCGGAATGCTTGATTACGCTGATGAAATGACATTGGCACATGCGCTGTCTGATCGTAGACGTATGGGTTGAATAAAATAAATTAAGGGAGGCAGATTCATATGAATGACGATTTAAAGATTGCACAAGCCGCAAAACTCGAAGATATCTATGTTATCGCAGAAAAAGCTGGTATTGCAAAAGAGTATCTCGAACCTTATGGAACAGATAAGGCAAAGATCTCACCGAAGTTCAATGAAACCGTCCAGAACAATGCGGATGGCAAACTGATTCTTGTCACAGCAATCACACCAACTAAAGCAGGAGAAGGGAAGTCTACAACAACGGTAGGGCTTGCGGATGGTCTGCAGAAGATTGGCAAGAAAGCTATGGCATGTTTGCGCGAACCATCATTAGGACCGGTCTTTGGTTTGAAGGGCGGTGCAACTGGCGGCGGCTATGCTCAAGTTGTTCCAATGGAATCAATCAACCTCCACTTTACCGGTGACATGCACGCAATTACAAGCTGTAACAATCTAATTGCTGCCATGCTGGATAATAGTATTTATCAAGGAAATCTGCTGAACATTGATCCAAACAATGTGGTATGGAAGAGATGCATGGATATGAATGATCGTACTTTGCGCGACATCACCATTGCGCAGGATCATAAAACCAATGGCGTGGAACGGAAAGATCACTTTGTAATTACGGTTGCCACTGAAGTTATGGCAATCCTCTGCTTGTCAAAAAACATCAAGGATTTCCAGGACCGTATTTCCAGATGCATTGTTGCCTACACACGAGAGGGCAAACCGGTTACTGTAAAAGATATTGATGCAGCCGGCGCAGCAACTGTTGTAATGAAAGAAGCAATTAAGCCAAACTTGGTACAAACATTGGAACATACACCAGTCTTTGTCCATGGCGGCCCGTTTGCAAATATTGCACATGGATGCAACTCAGTCATCGCTACAAAGCTTGCATTAAAGTTGGCTGATTATGTTGTAACCGAAGCTGGCTTTGGTGCAGATTTAGGGGCTGAAAAATTCTTAGATATTAAATGCAGAAGTGCGCACTTAACACAGAGTGCAGTTGTTATTGTTGCAACTGTGAGAGCATTAAAGATGCATGGTGGTGTCGAAGTTGACCATCTGATGGAAGAAAATATCGAAGCAATGTTAAAAGGAACGGATAACCTGCAGAAGCATATTGAATCCATTCAGGCATTTGGTGTTCCATATGTTGTTGCAATTAATAAGTTCTCAAAGGACACACCATCGGAAGTTGCGGCTTTACTGAACTGGTGCCACGAACATAATCATCCTGTTGCAGAAGCAGATGGCTGGGCAAAGGGTGGAGCCGGCATGACCGACTTAGCAGAACTTGTTGTAAAGACATGCGAAGAAGAAAATCATTATGCACCAATCTATGATGTCAATGAGTCGATTGAAGCAAAGATCAACAAGATTGCAACCATCGTTTATGGCGCAAAAGATGTCGAATTTTCCGAAGAAGCAAAAGCAAAGATGGTTGAATTTGCGAAGCATGGCTGGGATAAGCTTCCAATCTGCATGGCAAAGACACAGAACTCCATTACGGATGATGCAAAGCGGAAGGGCAGACCGACTGATTTTACGATTCATGTAAAGGATCTCAGTATCTCAAATGGTGCTGGTTTCGTTGTCGCGTATACAGGAAGTATCTTAACAATGCCAGGATTGCCAAAGGAACCGGCTGCAGTAAATATGGGAATTGATGAAAACGGAGAAACTTACGGACTTTTCTAAGAGAAGGTAAAAAATGAGCTCAATTGCGTATGTAACAGATGAAGAAATGTTGGAATATCATCGCTTGTGCCGAACCCGTACAATTTTATTCTGGCGTCTTGCCAGCAGAAGAAAGATTGCGGATTTTCGGAAGGGTGATCTGTTATTCTTCTTTTCGAAGTCGAATCATAGCCGCAAGAAAGCGCTGATTGGATATGCACATTATGATTCCACAAAACGTCTTTCATTAAAACAGATGTGGGAACGGTATGGTGAAGCAACAGGATATGCAACGCAGAAGCGATTGCATGATGCGATTGATAAAGCGGCAAAGGGCGAAATCCCTTCCGTTATGCGCTGTTTATATCTTACTGATGTTGTTTTCTTCTTATCTCCAATCTATCCTGAAGAAGTTGGTCTCTCACTGCAGAATAACTTAGAGAGCTATACTTATTTAGATAAGAATGATCCAAGAGTTACGGTAAAGATTCTGCAGAAAGCAGCTGAACATGGAATTGATCTTTGGAGTGCCGATGCAACGCGTTCGCCAGACGAAATTTTCCATAATGATGAGACAAGACATCAGCTTGCAGTGATTCATAATGATATGGGAAAAGAAGCAGGATCGGAACAGGAACGTCACCGTGCGCATCATCTTGCGGAACAAAAAATTACAGACGAATCTTGGGAGATGATCCGCGGCTCCCAAACAGACTGCTTGCAAATGACCGATGCGAAGATTACGATTGCTCTGCCGTTAGTTGTTCAGGCAAATGATAGAAATGTCAGAATACGCGAAATATTTGGAAAAATGAATTTGTATCGTCTTTGCGCAAAGAAACAACATGTAGATCGTCGGATTGTTTTTGAGATACTATCGGATAAACCAATCGATGAATTGAAAGAATTGGTGGAAGATTTTAACAATGAAGAATTATGATATTATCGTCATCGGCGGAGGCCATGCAGGTATTGAAGCTGCCTTGGCTTGCGCACGTTTACATAAAAGAACATTACTTTTGACCCTGTCTATTGAAAACATTGGCAAGATGCCATGCAACCCAAGTGTCGGCGGGCCGGCAAAAGGAATTGTTGTTCGCGAAATTGATGCACTTGGTGGACAGATGCCTGTCACAGCAGATCATACAGCACTGCAGTTCAAGATGCTGAACAGTGCGAAAGGTCCAGGAGTCCGTGCTTTAAGAGTACAGTCCGATAAAATTGCATATAAAAAGATGATGCAGGATGTTTGCCTGCACCAGGAAAATCTAACTGTGCTTGCTGGCATGGCCGTGGAAATCCATGCTGAGAAGCAGAAAATCACCGGTGTTACTTTAAAAGATGGTTCGTTCCTTTCCTGCGAGATTGTCATTCTGACCACAGGCACTTACATGGCAGGAATCAATATGATTTCCAGCGAAGTACGTATGGGCGGACCAGATATGGAAGAAACGACAAACGATCTTTCCGCATCTCTACGAAAACTTGGTATTGCGACCATGCGCTTAAAGACCGGCACGCCGCCAAGAGTCTTAACGTCTTCCATCGATTTTACTAAAACATCCTATGAGCCTGGTACGGATGAGTTCCTGCGGTTCTCGGAAACAACGCGGCGGGAAGATGTCCGTGCATTTAAGGATCAAGTTCCATGTTACTTAACATATACAAGACCAGAAACCCACGAGATCATTTTATCGAATCTGCAGAAATCTTCGATGTATTCTGGCGTTGTCAAAGGAGTTGGGCCTAGATACTGCCCATCGATTGAAGATAAATTAGTACGTTTTAAAGATAAACCAAGGCATTTATTGTTTCTGGAACCGGAATCGTTATCGATGGATACAACGTATGTGCAGGGATTCAGTACATCTCTGCCAAGAGACATTCAGGAAAAAATGATTCATACTTTGCCTGGATTTGAAAACTGTATTGTCAAAAAATATGCGTATGCCATTGAATATGATGCGATTGACCCAATCCAGATGAAACCAACGTTCGAATCGAAAATCATCGAAAACCTATTTACTGCCGGGCAGGTCAATTGTACCTCAGGTTATGAAGAAGCTGCGGGACAAGGTATTATGGCAGGAATTAACGCTTCTTTAAAACTAGAAGGAAGAGAACCGCTTGTTTTTGGCAGAGATGAATCGTATATCGGAGTTCTCGTTGATGATTTAACGACGAAAGGGACAAAAGAACCGTATCGTTTATTAACAAGCCGTGCCGAGTTTCGATTATTGCTGCGTCATGACAATGCGGAAGAGCGTTTGATTAAAAAGGGGAGATACTGTGGTCTGGTAACGGATCAAAGATATGAAGCTTTCCTGAAAAAGAAAAAAGAATTAGAAGATACGGAAACGATGCTGAAAGACACATCGTTCATGCTGGATGATCCAAAAGTCAATGCATATCTGGAATCGGTAGGCTATGTTGAGACTGAACATCGCAGAGTCAACGGCAGAGATTTGGTAAAACGCCCGAAGGTAGAAACCGAGAAGCTTTTGGAGGCAATCAATATTTCTATTGATTCCGAACGAGCAAGAAAAGCAGATATTGATGTGAAATACGAGGGTTATATCAACAAACAAAGAAGGGAAGCGGAAAAATTGCAGGCAATGGAAGCACAGAAACTTGGTGTTGATTTTGATTATGATCAAATTGACAATTTATCCATTGAAGGTAGACAGAAGCTGGTGAAGTTCAAGCCAGCAACGATGGGTCAGGCTTCCCGTATTTCAGGAGTGAACCCAGCAGATCTTGCTGTGTTGGCAATGTCCATTAAACAAGGAAAAGGAAAAAAGAAAGCATGAATTATTCTGAAGTAATTTCAAACGTACAGGTCTATGGATTTGATGATTCTGTGAAAGGCGCAAAGTATTCTTATGCTGTCGACCTAGCTAAGGTCACCAACGAAATTACTCAATCAACACTCGCATTAGCAACTTCCCAAGGCGGAAGCGGGCATGATCAGTTTATGGCGGGTATCATTGTGCAGTTTGATCTCACTTTTTCAAATAAAGCATGGGTCGAGGCAGAACGCTATAAATTCTTAGACTTTATTTCTTCCCAGTCAACCATGCATCGGATTACCAAGTTCAACTTGGATGATGCATATATGCCGCAGGTTGATCCAAGAATGATAGCTATCATGAAGGAAAAGGTGGCAGACTACAACAACCTTGCTGAGAAGATCAAAATGCTGCAGGAAGCAGGCGGGGACGTCACATCCCAGACAGAAGAACTGAATCAGAAATATCTGGAGATCTTATATTCCAACCCGGCGGGATTCCGCTTGACCGCAAAAATGACAACAAATTATCGTGCTTTAAAGACAATTTATCATCAGCGGAAAACACATAAGCTTCCGGAATGGAGAGCCTTCTGTGCCTGGGTGGAAACGCTGCCTCACAGTGAGTTTATTACGGGTGAAATTTTCGCATAACAAAGGTATTTACAGAACAAATGTGGAGAATATAATTCTCCACATTTAAGCTTTTATTGGGATTATTGTGGGGAAAAGAATCCTCCACAGATAAGGAACTCACACTATTTATTGTGGAGAAAAAAGTTTTCCACACATTTTTCTCTTTTCCCATGAAAAGGACAGTGCTATTATAAAGACAAAGAGGGAATTTATGACAATCGAGGAACTTCGCAGATCAGCGGAAAACAATGGCATTCATCTCACGGATGAAATGACAAAACAATTAGAAACATACTGCGCTCTTCTACAGGAGTGGAATGACAAGATGAATCTGC
>Ga0183096_1002105_pt1 | contig 14518 bp, 9 predicted proteins | sample Biomet5_FD_127791 | JGI IMG/M metagenome (GOLD analysis project Ga0183096, IMG submission 127791) | Microbial communities from bioreactor (seeded with sewage sludge) at LBNL, California, USA - Biofuel metagenome 5 (version 2) (version 3) | ecosystem: Engineered > Bioreactor > Anaerobic >... | reverse complement strand
ATCCAAAAAGCTTGCCTGAGCCCAGCCCAGCCGCAAGCAGGACTACATAACACAATAGTATGGCCAGCGCAAAACCCGCATTGGCTAAATAATCGCCGGCGGCTACCCCGCTGCCCGCCACCACTTTAAAAATCAGGCAGGGCAGCAGCACTTTCACGATTAGCTTCATAATGCCTTCCAGTATGGATTTCGTGAGCACCTTGAATTTTGCCGCAATAAAGCCCGCCGCCATGAGTATGAAGAATTCGATGACCTGATTGACGACAACACTGACTTCCGACATATCTTATCCCCCTCTTGAAAAGGCGGGCGCAAAAACAGCTTTCACGCCCGCCCCTTCATTTCTTTATAGATTTGTATTAATGGGTCCCATCCAGAACAGCGCCCTGTTCCTTCAATATTTTCTGCAGTTCGGCAACATCCTTCTCAAGCTTTCTGGGTGAGGTACCATGTTTGACGCAAAGCCCCGCGGCCACACCCGCAGCCTGTCCTGTGATCATTGTCTGTTGAACGTACCTTTGGTACGCATCTCTGTCAGAGGAAATCATTTTGCCCGCCACGAGCATATTCTCCACATTCAGCGGAACCAGACAACGATACGGAATGTCGTGAGAGCCGCCGTCCTTCGGCGCACACTTGTTGGAAAGCACGATTGTATCGTTGTTCGCGGCGTGATGCGCGCCCGCCTTGAAGTGGCTCTTGCCAATAACGTCGGGGAACTTCCTGGCTTCCGCCACGTCGTCTCTGGTCAGCTTGTAATCGCCCATGATCCTGCGCCCTTCACGTATGCGCATTTCGGGACAAATTCTCGTGATATACGCGTTCTCAAAGCCCGGCACATACTTCTTAAAGAACTTCCATGCAATCTGTATCTGCTTCCTGCATTCGATCTCGCCTCTGGTAAGATCCCATGCATCCGTTGGCAGTACATTCGGCACCTGTGCGGAATGCTGGAAGTGTGCCTGAATATGGCCGCCTTCACGCGGCGTCAGGAAGAAGCCGACGCCCGCATACTTGTGCCATTCACCCGTCGCAAGCCCTTTGTCACGCAGCTTGAAATAGCCCATAACCTCGCCCAGTTCCGTGACGTCGGTGACATGGCTGTATACCTGCAATGCCTTCTGATGGATCTCTTCGATCTGTTCCTTGCTCATATCCGGCAGAGTCAATTCAAAATATGTAAACTGGTCGGGGTTGGAACGGACGTATTCCAGCACTTTTTCCCAGTCCACACCATCCGCCGTAAAGGAGACGCTGTGAGGCTGGATCGTATCCCTGTCGACAATTTCGGAAGGAGCCCCCGCGCGGGACGCGATGTCGCCTTCACCTGTGCAGTCAATCACGATTTTGCCCTTTATCTCGTTCCTGCCATTGGCGTTTTCCACCACAATACCCGTCACCTTGTCACCATTCTTCGTCACATCCACTACCAAAGTGTGGAGCAACAGATTAACTCCGTTCTCCTCCATCATATCGAATATGATCAGGTTGAACCAATCGGGGTCGATATACGAGAACGTATAACCCGCGTTCAGCCGGATTTCCGGCTTCAGGTGCGGCAACGCGTGCCCGTCCTTCAGCATGCGGGCGTGGATCTCCTCGATGATGCCCGCCGCGTCCTGCTCCCCGCGGGGATTGAACAAATGGGCGAATGCAAAACCGGGAGGGCCCGATACGCTGAGCTGACCGCCCAAAGCGCCCATGCGCTCGACCAGCAGCGTACTCGCGCCGGTACGAGCCGCGGCTATGGCTGCCGAAACGCCTGACGTACCACCGCCGCAAACAATTACGTCGAATTGCTTATCGTAGTTTGACATATCCTATTCCTCCTCTTACTTCACCTTAAATTCATTGATACTTGTCGCAACTTTGCCATCCGGCAGCACAACGGGTTCAACGCAGCCTTCGCTGTGAAGCGCCCAGGGAAGTATCACGCCGGAATGTCCGCCGCGTCCGCCAGCAACGACGACTTCAACGTCTTTGGGCGAGCGCGTTACGGGCAGCGGATGCCTGTTGGCCCATTCCTTGGGACGTACGGGCACAAGGCCTCTGTTTCGCACCATCGGAACTTCGTTATACACATATTGATGAATGTGTTCCTGAATCATTTCTTTCGTATACCCAGCCGCCTTAAGCATTTTGCCGTGATCCGGGGTCAGGCAGATCACCAACGGTCCGGGCATGTAAGCGTTATTGGACCCAAGCGTCGTGCAGCAGGCCGTAATTGTGTCGAGTAAATCATACCCGTCCAAGCTCAGAAAATCGATAATATCGTGCTGAGGCTCCGCTTTAAGCACATACGCCGTCGTTGTCTTTGAGTCGTAATGGTCTTCATTGATCATGTTCCAGCAGGCCAGCTCCGGGTCCTCTGCGAAACAGTAAGTGAACTCAGCCTGTGAGGCCAGACAGTCCAGATCGCAAATGCCGGGCACCGAACGGAAAATGTTCATCATAATAAGATTGATGGCACGGCCAATCGTGGCGTTCATCGGCCAGCCCGGGCCCAGGCAGCCCTGCTTGCCCGAAATACCGATCTCCTGTGCAATCGGCCCGGACACGATCAGCATGTTCCCGCCGGGATGAGATGTCGTGATCGACTGATTGAGATTGTATTTCTTATTATTGAGCGCCTTGAAAGCAGCAATCAGAACAGGCATCGCCACGGGTTTACAACCTGCCATAATCGCCGCAATCGCGACATCCTTAACGGTGACGATCTTCCCGCTGGGGCCGCTGGGATCACAAAGCTTCATATCTTCGTCAAATGGGCAATACTCCATCATCTTTTTATAACGTGCCTTTGTTGGTGGAATGATGGGCAGACCGTCGCTGATGTGCTCGTTGTTGAAGAAATCGTTGATCTCCTCCATGTAGCAACCGGGTTCTAGCAATTTATCATCATCTACCTTGATCTTGTCAATAATGGGCAACAGACCATCTTTAGCAGGCGCAACAATGTCCATCTTTGCCTTGATCTCGGCCAGTTTCTTAAGCTTCTCACCATTTGATGTCAGGGAATTGATGATGTAATCCCACTTAAGGTCAACCTGCGCAGCCACCTCTTCAACCGTCGTGGATTGCATGATATCTACGGAACAGAGGCAAAGGTTGCCCGCTCTGTAGAGTCCCACGCCTTCTGTGATGCCTGTTCCGGGAGGTGCCGTCATATAAACGGTGGGAATGCCCAGCTTTTCAAGTTCAATCGTAACGACCGTCGTGGACGAGGAAGTGCCCATATCGCCGAAAGCCACGATCGCAGCGTCGGGTTTTTCCTTCGCAAGCATAGCCGCATATTCCGCGAGCATAGCCGCGTCTTTACCTCGGACCGTTTCGGTATACTCGACCCAGTTGGTGATACCAAGCTCTGTCAAATGCTCTTTAATACGATCAAACACCGTATAGTAATTGCAAAAGCCAAGCTTTGTATTGTTATAAAACAATACTTTTCCCTTTTTAAGATCCTCAAGCGACTTGCGTGGCGCCAGCTTGATAACTGTACGTTCCTGAATGCCTCTCGGATCAAGTACCGCGTTCAGTTTCTTCATTCTGTTATCTCCTTTGCTCATATTCTTTACCGAAGAACCGACGTCCTCCTTTATGCATCGTTTCATATGCAATCCATTCCGGCGATCAGTTTTTCGATTTTTGGCAATAAGAAACTAAGGCTTTACCCATCATATTTCTTAAGCTATGGGACCTCTGAATCCGTTTATGAGTTTGCTCTGTAATCTGTTTATATTATTGCAAGCCAGATATGTACTGTCAATATATCCACTAGCTTTGTCATGATTGCGTGATTGACAGAATAATTGTCACTTTTTATGATAACAAGCCGTTTGGAGGGTCCTGTATCCACGGAAACGCATTTGATCTGAGTGCCCGCAAAAAGCAATAAGGTACAATAACTTGCGCAAAATGAAAATGACATATAGCGGCCAATTGATAGAATAGGTTTTGCGAAAACCATTCATACATTGAAAACCAACCATATGTCCGAGAAAATAATAAATTTAAACGAAAGCGCAATCAGTCAATTGTCGATCTCCCCGATAAACTACGCCCCTTTGCAGCATTGCGACCACCGTATGGCCGCACTCCCCCGAACGCCCCGCATTACTGCCAGTTTTCCACCTCCCGGGCTCCCTGTCCCGCATCCGACTGATAAAAGGACGGTATGTATCCGGTCTTTCTGATATATTTCTCTTTCAATATCTCCTTAAACCGTTCTGCTTTATCTTTCCGGACTATACTGATGTTGCAGCCGCCGAAGCCGCCGCCTGTCATCCGGGATCCGATAACGCCATCCAGCCCCATTGCGATGTCAAATACCGCATCCAGTTCCAGCCCTGTAACCTCAAAGTCGTCCCGTATCGAGGCATGCGCCTCGCACAGCAGTTCCCCGAACGCATGGATATCCCCCGCCTGAAGAGCCTCCAGCGATTTAATCGTCCTCTTCTCTTCCGTAACGCAGTGCCGCGCTCGCTTGTACAACATATTGTCCTGAAAAAAATCCCTATACCCTTCCAGTTCAGCCGGACTGATTTCGCAAAGGTAGCCGTATGTGCCGCCATTCGTATTGATGACCGCCAAAGCCTGCTCACATTCGCTGCGTCTCTGGTTATACTGCGATTCCGTCAGCTTGTGCGGCGCGTTGGTATTCGTGATCACAATGGTGTAATCACCCAGTACAAGCGGCACATGCCGGTATTCCAACGTGCTGCAATCAAGGAACACAGCGTGTCCCTTTTTACCCACAGCCGATATGAATTGGTCCATAATGCCGCAATTCATGCCCACATATTCGTTTTCCGCCCGCTGGCACAGCACGGCGATGTCCTCCATCGCTAGTTGCTCCCAGCCTCCCAGCCGAGTCAGGCAAAGCGCGGTAGACACTTCGATGGACGCGGATGATGACAGTCCCGCACCGTATGGTACAGTGCCGTGATACAGCAGCTCGCACCCGGTCAGCGGATACCCGGCCTGCTGCAGCATATACGCTACACCGCACTGGTAGCTGCCCCATTCCAGTCCTTTATAGTTATCAAGTCGTTTGATGTCGGCAGATAGGCGGTTGGGCAGGCTGGTTACCGCCATGTTGATCGTATCCGTATGGTTAATCCGAGCCGCCACGATATTCTTCATTTCCAGCGCGACAGGGAATACGTGGCCGCCATTATAATCGATATGCTCGCCGATCAGGTTGATCCGTCCGGGAGCTTCAAACATGCGGATCCCCTCCGCTGTACCACCATAGATACGAACAAACTCCGCCGCCAGTTCTGCATACGTCATCGTCTCACCCCTGCGGCATACTTTCGATAAGCTGCCTGCAGCTCCACAGCTTTATCTTCGGGCGCAGTCGGGTTGCAGTGTGCCCCCGCTCCCGTTTCGCTGGACGCAAGAAACTGCTGCTTATTTTTGGAGCGCATCGGTGGAAAGAATTCAATATGGAAGTGGAAAACGGCGGTATCTCGCATGCCCACCGGCGCGTTGAACATGCACATCATATACGGAAACGGCCTATCAAACAGGTTGTCGTACATGCCTGCCGTGTTCCTGACCGCCCAGGCCAAGGACGTTTTTTCTGTCTCATTGAAATCTGTCATATAGCCGACATGCCGTTTGGATATGATCTGCACCTGATACGCGAAATCCGCGAAATAGGGGATGACCACGCTGAAGTGTTCATCCTCAAATATCACCCGCTTCCCAAATCGGCGCTCTGCCTGATGCCAGTCGCAAAACAGGCACCGGCCCGTGTCCTTATAGTACCGCTCCGCGTTCTCCAGCTTTTGTTTTACCTTGTAGGGAATGAATGGATAGGCATAGATTTGACCATGCGGATGCGGCATTGTTACGCCCACCACATCGCCGCGGTTTTCAAATATCATGATATACTTTGATTTCTCGCAGCGTGACAGCTCATCAAACCGCTCGCACCACAGGTCCACCAGCTTTCTGACATGGGCGTCGGAGAGCTGTGGGAGCGTGGCGTTATGCTGAGGCGAATACAATATCACCTCACATTTGCCATACGACTTCTCCGCTCGAAAAAAATCCGTTGCCACATCGTCCGGCACCGGCGGGTCCATGCAAAGTGCAGGAAAATCGTTATCGTATTTGAGCACCTCGTAATCATCCGGCACTCGGCCTGATCCCGGACAAAACGGACACCAGTTTTTTGGCATCTGCGGTCTGTTCTGCCTTGTGGAGGCGATCATCACCCAATCGTTCCTGAAAGGATTGTATCTTAGTTCCGCCATTCAAATCCTGTCCACCTTATAAAAACGCACAGAAATACAAATACGTTTTGCAGGTTGATCCTTTACTTTTAATTATAACTCATCCTGTTCATATTATATCATACGTCTGTTATTCTTAAGCTCATCTTACGTCAGACTTTCGACTTCGCCTTTGACACCACATCGAAGCCAACGGCGATAAGCAGAACGAGTCCTTTAATCGTCTGCTGCAGGTCAATGGGGACGCCCATGATCGCCATTCCATTGTTTAAAACGCCCATCAGCAGACCGCCGACGATTGCGCCAATGACTGTGCCGACGCCGCCCGTCGTAGACGCACCACCGATAAAGCATGCAGCAATCGCATCCAGCTCGAATCCATAGCCGCCTTTCGGTGTCGCCGAGTTAAGCCGTCCGGTGAATACGATACCCGCCAGAGCCGCTAATACGCCCATATTCACATATACCCAGAACAAAACCTTCTTCGTTTTTATACCCGACAGACGCGCAGCTTTCGGGTTCCCGCCGAACGCATAGATGTGTCTTCCGGGAATCGTTTTGTTTGTTACGAATGAATATATCAGCACCAGAGCGACAACAATAACAAGCACCATCGGGATGCCCCTGTAAACCGAAAGAGCATAGGTAAAGGACATGATAACAAGAGAAATCAAAACAATCTTTAAAGCGAAAATCCAAAACACCGGCACTTCAAAGTTGTATTTTCTTCTGTTTCGCCTCTTGCTTATTTCATTGATGATAAACAGTATCGTGGCAACCGTTCCGGCCAGAAAAGCAAGTAGGTTGAATGCCTTACCAAAAAGCTGGAATTGGACAAAATCGGGTATAAATCCTGCCGCCAAGAACGTATACGAATCGGGAAGGGGGGCAAGACTTAAACCGCCCAATGCCGTCATCGTCAACCCTCTGAAAATAAGAAGCCCGGCCAGTGTCACGATGAACGCCGGAACTCCGATATAGGCGATCCACCAGCCATGCCAGATTCCGATCACGAAGCCAACCAGTAAGGATATTATCAGGGCAATCCAGACCGGTACATCCATCTTCAGTATCAGAATTGCCGATATCGCGCCAACGAACCCGACCACAGAACCGACGGAGAGGTCAATATTTCCCATCGTCAGAATACAAAGCAGCATACCGGTTGCAAGTATCATAACATAGGCGTTTTGCTGTATCAGATTCGAAATATTCAATGGCTGCAGCAATATTCCTTTTGTCAGAAACTCGAATATGATGGCAACCACAATAAAAGCAATAATCATGGCATACTGGCGGATGTTGCCCCTGAGCATACTCCTTAAGCTTTTCATTTCACTACCTCCTTGTTGCTTTGCATAATGCACTGCATAATTTTCTCCTGTGACGCTTCATTGACCATAAACTCGCCTACAATCATTCCTCTGTTCATAATATAGATTCTGTCACATATGCCGAGGAGTTCAGGCATTTCAGATGAAATCATCACGATCGATTTTCCTTTTTCCGCAAGGTCATTAATTATTGTATATATTTCGTACTTGGCTCCAACATCAATACCCCTTGTCGGTTCATCAAGAAAAAGAATGTCGGGATCCGCAAAAATCCACTTACTGAACATCACCTTTTGCTGGTTGCCGCCCGAAAGGTTACCGGTCTTCTGAAGCACACTTGAAGACTTAATGTTGAGTTTGGCTCTGTAGTCTTCCCCCACCTTTATCTCCAAATTGTCATCGATAACAATTTTCTTTTTTATAGACGAAAGTGAGGATAGAGTAATATTTCTTTTTATATCATCAATGAGAATAAGCCCGGATGTTTTTCGATCTTCCGTAGCGTACGCGATACCGTTCTTGATAGCATCGCTCACATCATGCAAAACAAGTTCTTTCCCATCCTTGCGTATTGTACCTGAGATTTTTATGCCGTATGCCTTTCCGAAGAGACTCATTGCAAGCTCAGTGCGTCCCGCACCCATCAACCCTGCAATACCCACGACTTCGCCCCTGCGGACATTGAAATTGACGTCCCTGATGATTTGCTTCGTATTATCGAGCGGGCTGAACACGTTCCAATTTTCAACTTCGAAACATACTTCACCGACCTTATGTTTCCGTTTCGGGAACCTGTCGGTGATCTCGCGTCCAACCATCGCTTTAATTATACGCTCTTCAGAAATAACGTCAACGCCCTTAACCATCGTATCGACCGTTGCTCCGTCTCTCAATATCGTGATTTCATCCGCAATCTTTGTGACTTCGTGGAGCTTATGCGATATTAGAATACTGGTAATTCCATGCTCTTTCAATTCAACGAGCAGGTCCAGCAGATGATCCGAATCGTCGTCATTCAACGCGGCGGTTGGTTCGTCCAGAATCAGTATCTTGACGTCCTTTGCAAGTGCTTTGACAATTTCAACAAGCTGCTGTTTCCCGAGGCCCAGGTCCTTTACCAACGTATCAGTATTCTCGTCCAAGCCGACTTTTTTCAGCATCTCGATAGTTCTTGAGCGGGTCTTGTTCCAGTTTATGATCAAGCCCCCGTCGGATTGCTCGTTGCCTAAAAAAACGTTTTCCGCAATAGACAGGCTGGGAATCAAAGCAAGTTCCTGATGAATAATAGCTATGCCTTTGGCTTTGCTGTCATTGATATACTTGAATATGCAAACCTCTCCCTCAACAATGATATCACCCTCATACGTACCGTAAGGATACACACCGCTCAAAATATTCATAAGCGTTGACTTGCCGGCGCCGTTTTCACCAACAAGCGCATGAATGTGTTTGGGCTTTACCTGCAAGTTAACATTATCAAGAGCTTTGACTCCCGGAAATGTCTTTGTAATATTGTGCATTTCTAAAATATACTTTTCCATAGTCTGACTCCTTTATTTCTGTACCGAACACAAAAGCATAAATACCATACCCCTTCATTATTAATCGGCTAGCAGCATATTTGGATACTGCTAGCCGATCCTTTATCTTCTATCCTTCAGTGCATTTCATTATTTGATATCATCTTCGGTCAGATATTCGGAATCCATAACGAGTTTCTTATAGTTGTCTACCGTCACGGTGTACGGAACGAGGAGGTACGACGGAACAATCTTCACATTGTTGTCGTATGTGGTCGTATCATTGATCTCCGGCTCCGTTCCCGCAAGCACCGCGTCAACCATATCAGCTGCAACCTTGGCCAGGTCTCTTGTGTCTTTCAGTATCGTTGAATACTGCTCACCGGAAATGATCAACTTAATGGAAGCCGCTTCAGCATCCTGTCCGGTTACAACCGGCCAGTTTTCCGTTCCGGGCTGGTAACCAAAAGAGGTAAGCGCGGAGATAATGCCTCTGGAAACGCCGTCATAAGGTGAGAGAACACCATCCAGTTTCGCACCGCTCGTATAATTTGCAGCCAGTAGTGCGTCCATACGGGTCTGGGCAACAGCGCCGTCCCAACGAAGAGTACCAATGTCAGCCTGTGCGGTCTGGCCGGACGGCACAACAACGGTGCCGTCGTCTATCAGAGGCTGCAGAACATCCATGGCACCCGAATAGAAATAGAAGGAGTTGGTGTCGTCCGGGGAACCGGCAAACAGTTCAATGTTGTAGGGGCCATTGCCTTTTACCTTCTTTAAACCTTCCACAAGAGATTCAGCCTGCAGTTTGCCAACGCCTCTGTTGTCGAATGTCGCATAATAGGAAACAGCAGCAGTATCAACCAGCAGCCGGTCGTAGGAGATAATCTTCACACCGTCTGCACCGGCCTGATCAAGTGTCGCTGAAAGCGTGGAACCGTCGACAGCGGCAATAACGAGTACCTTTGCGCCTTTGGCGAGCATACTTTCGATCTGCGCCTTCTGAGTCGGTATATCGTCCTCAGCAAACTGCAAATCTACTGTGTATCCTCTACCCTCAAGGATCCCCTTCATCGTCTCGCCGTCTTTTATCCAGCGTTCGCTCGATTTCGTCGGCATTGAAATACCAATGTAGCCGCCTTCAGCAGCCGAAGTTGTGGACACATCAGCCGGAGCTTCAGACGTCGCCGGAGCTTCAGACGTCGCTGGAGCTTCAGACGTCGCCGGAGAGGATGCGGGTTCACCGCAGGCAACCAGTGCAAACACCAAAGCAAGTACAAGCGTAAACAATGCAATTTTCTTCATAATCTTACTCCTTATATATAGTTTATTGCTTTTAGTAACCGGACTTACTTAAAGCAACTCTTAAAATTAATAAGCTTATACATCGATCAGGCCAGCCTTGGCCTTTCTTTTAGAGCCGATATTAGGGTCTGTCTTAAGATGCTGGTTTCTGTATTATTTAATGTGAATGATTTAATTACAAAATCCAATTCACAGTTGTATTATTATTTTCTTGTATTATCGTTGGTGATTGGTTGTTTTGTTTTATGTTCGTTTTATATTGTATCATTGTGTTTTTGTTCTGTCAATACTTACCTATAAGTATTTTTTTTGCTTTTTTATGTTCGCATTTTTATTTATCGTTCCGTATTGCCAAAATCAAATGTTTATTTTATTATTAGACGTATAAACCCGAAAGGGGCTTAGATGTGCAAATATGTTTGCCATAGAACGCATCAATATAATTAAAGACTACCTGCTCAAAGACAAGCATGTTTCTGTCGCCAAGCTCAGCAGCCTGCTCAACGTTACTGAAGTGACAATACGCCGTGATCTTGAGAAGCTAGAGAAAGAGGGTTTTCTGAAGAGAGCTCACGGCGGCGCTGTGCTTAACGAACTTTTAGATGATTCATACCTCATAGAGCCTCCTCAAGAAGATGAGCATACGATACAGCGGCTTGAGATCGCAGATACCGTATTCCATATCATTTCGGACAACGACATCATCATGCTCACGGATGGCCTGACCAATCAGCAGATCGCAAAGAAGCTGACACAAAAGAGCGGCCTTACAGTGCTGACCAACGATCTTAAAATAGCGCTTGAGTTTTCGACATCTCCCGGAAACAAGATGATACTGTTGGGAGGCGATTTGGATGAATACGCAGTATATGGCCAGTTGGCTATCAATAATATGCAGAATTTTTCTCTCAGCCATCTGATTGTTGAAGTGGACGGAATTTGCAAGACAACCGGCATCACAGTCTCCAGCATCAGTAAAGCTTCTTTGATACAGCAGGCGTGTAATATGGCCCAGACCGTTTCTATCGTGTGTTTAGCCGAACATTTTGGAGAAAAATCATTCTATCGTGTCGGCGGGCTGGAAATTGCCAACAAGATCATTACAAACTCAACGCTCAAAGATACATATAAAGATTTTCTTTTTGATTTAAATATTCAGTTATATACATCAGTCGATATTTACGAAGAATAGGTCCTAAAAACGTGAAGGAGTAATGAAGAGATGGCCTCTAAGCTATTACAGCTTGAGAATGTCAATTTGTCTCTGGAGAACTTCCGTCTCAGTGACATCAATATCGATTTGTATGAAAAAGAAATCCATGTGGTGATGGGAGAAAACGGTTCAGGAAAAAGTCTGCTGATGCAGGTGATCAGCGGCTTTATTGCGCCGACTTCAGGTCAGATTTACATTCAGGGCAAGGCGGTTAAAAACAAGGCGTTTTCCTCAGATCTTTATGACGATGTCATCTACATCCGCCAGGATGCAACAATGCTGACCCAGCTTTCGATTGCCGAAAATCTGTTCTTTCATAATCTTCCGTATAAAAACAAGCTGTTAAGGAGTATTGATTATGACAAGCTCAATTACATGTGCCAGCAATTGATCGAAGAACTGGGCCTGCCTGTATCTGTATTTGACACAGTATCGTCGCTTGGGTTCGCCCAGCGGCAGATCATTGAGTTCTGCCGGGCGTATATATCCGATGCGAAGATCGTTATACTTGACGAACCCTCCTCTGCCCTTACGCCCAGCGAGCATGAGCTGCTCTACAAGATCGTGAACAAAATCAAGGCAAGAGGCGCCGGCGTGTTTTATATCACGCATTGCCTTGAAGATGTTTCGCTGCTGGGTGATCGTATCACCATCATTAAGCACGGAAAGATCATGGGCACAAAGATTGTGGCGGAATGTCCTCAGGAAGAGATTATCCGTATGCTCAGTGGACATTACATCAAAAACCGGTATCCCAAGATCGTAATTCGCAAAGGAAAGAACATTTTCTCCGCACGGAATCTGAGTTTTGCTGACAAGCTTTATAACATCAATCTGGATGTCTATGAAGGGGGTATACTTGGTATCACCGGGCTAGCCGGTTCCGGCCGGACGCTGCTCGCCAACTGTCTTTTCGGGGCTGTTGATAATGTGAAGGGCGATATATTAATCAATGGTGTAAAAGTTGTGCTGGACAGCCCATATAAGGCGATATGCAACGGGATCGCGCTGATACCCGAGAACCGCCTGACCGATTCCATATTCGGGGCGTTGGATGTGAAAAACAATGTTGCGGTATCGTCCCTGAAAAGGTTCGCCAATTACAGCATGATCAACACTACCTTTCTGGAACAGGCCGTGGCAAATTACGTTGCAAAACTCAACATTCCACAAAACCCAAATAACAATATACTGGAGTACAGTGGCGGAAATCAGCAAAAAGCCATATTCGCCAAATGGATCATGAGCCGTGCCAAGATATTTATATTGGATGAACCCACCAGAGGTCTTGATGTGGCCAGCAAGATCGATATATACAATTCTATCAACGATTTAATTAGGAAAAAGGCCGGCATTATCTTCATTTCATCCGACATTGAAGAGATACTCGGCATTTGCGACCGCGTGGCTGTACTGGCAGGCCGTACATTGGTCTGCAACGTACCCACCAAAGATATTTCCGTGGAGAAGGTGATGGAGCTCTCCACCAGCAAAGAGGAATGACAGCTAATAAGAGCATTTCACCCATATCGTAATCTTAAGCTTAAGCTCATCCACCTCACTACCATGCTGGACGAAAACGGCAAACAGCTTTTGAGAACGTTGTTCTCAGCCTACGTGTAAGCATAGACGGGATGGGCAATGCGGGCATGTTTGAAGCTGGGTTTAGGGTGGGCGCGAAGATTAAGATGGTGTTGTTTAAAGGATTTTCTCAATACATGGGGTGTATCCCCGATTTTGTGTAAACTCGAAAGAGCGTAAGAAAAAGCAGAATATTTATTGGGGCGGATAGGCCGCATATAGGCTTATCCGCCTTGGGTGCATATTAGCGGAAACGGCTGGGCATGTCAAGGGCGACCGCCGAGCGGCCGTGCATTTAACCCTTGACGCGGCCTGCCGTTTCCGCTACTCAGGCAGCCTGTCAGCGAAAAATATCTCCAATTGGGAATGGATCAGCCCCCAGTCCTTCCGGCGGCCCGTCCATTTCCTGGTGATATCCGTCATGGCTAAATACAGCATTTTCAGAAGACTATCGTCTGTCGGAAATAATGATTTTGCCTTGGTAACCTTCCGCAGTTGGCGGTTGAAATTCTCGATGGAATTGGTCGTGTAAATGAGCGTACGAACCTCCTGCGGATACTTGAAATAGGTCGCCAAATTGGGCCATTTGGAACGCCATGAGGTCGCAATTTTCGGGTACTTTTTGCTCCACTTTTCCTCAAACGCATCCAATTCAAACAGAGCCGTCTGCTCGTCCACGGCGGCATAGACTTTCTTCAAATCTGCCATTAACGCCTTGATATCCTTATAGGATACGAACCTGGTCGTGTTCCTGATTTGGTGAATAATGCACTGCTGTATTTCTGTTTTGGGATATACCGCCTCTATGGCGTTTGTAAAGCCTGTCAGGCCATCCACGCACATAATCAAAATATCTTCCACACCACGGTTCTTCAACCCGTTGAGGATGCCGAGCCAGAACTTAGCGCTCTCGTTTTCGCCAACCCACATACCCAGAACGTCACGGATGCCATCCATTTGCACGCCAATAGCAATATACACGGCCTTTTTGATGATTTGCCCGTCGCTGCGGACATGAAAGTGTATCGCATCCAGAAACACCACTGCGTAGATGCTTTCCAGCGGTCTCATCTGCCACTCTTTTACCACGGGCAATATCTTGTCCGTTACGCGGCTGATGGTTGTATCCGATACCGACAGGCCGTATATATCTCGGATATGGCTCTCGATATCGTTGGTACTCATCCCTTTGGCATACATCGACAGTATCTTTTCTTCAATGTCGCCGCTTAGGCTGCTCTGGTTCTTCTTTACCAGCCGAGGGTCAAACTCGCCTTTCCGGTCTCGCGGAACGGATATCTCCAAATCCCCCAGACTTGTCTT
>Ga0183096_1002103_pt1 | contig 14532 bp, 17 predicted proteins | sample Biomet5_FD_127791 | JGI IMG/M metagenome (GOLD analysis project Ga0183096, IMG submission 127791) | Microbial communities from bioreactor (seeded with sewage sludge) at LBNL, California, USA - Biofuel metagenome 5 (version 2) (version 3) | ecosystem: Engineered > Bioreactor > Anaerobic >... | reverse complement strand
AGTAAAGAGGATATTCACACTCTCACTCGGAACAAGCGTCAAAAGCCGAGGGTGTGCACAAAGCAAACGGAACAAACGGGAAAACCGTAAGGGGGTGCATTTTGTATCAAACTCGTGTCCTTCTCCAACCATAAAATATTTCTTTTCATCTTTTATTACGAAACATGTGTTATACACTTCTGTTACGAGTGCATTTCCTGTCCCAAGCATCGTCAGTTCCATCCGGTCACCTCATTCCACTCTGCTTTTTCTGTCTGACCGTTCGCTTTAGGCAGATAGAACAGATACTCTTTGTCAACTTTTTATACATTTCGTCTGCTGAATAATTTCTTCTTTTGTAAGATTTATGGTTTATCAGCTCTTTGCCGCGCAACGATAACTTGCCGCAAGCAGGGGCAGAATAGTTGAATCCGGCAGGCTTCCGTCAAGGCAGACGGTAAACCAGTTTTTTTTATTCATGTGATAAGCCGGATAATATCTGTCTTGCTTCAGTAGGTCTTCCACACAGTCTGGCTTTGCTTTCATGTCGATGATTTCAATATTTCCGTGACCTTCAAAGCCCAGCCTGCTTCTGTCGACCGTCATAATGATGGCAAACCATTTCGCGTTGTCTTTTCTTCTGAACGCTGCATAATCCGGATACCGGTCCCACAAAAATTCCGGTTCCACACCATATTCGGCTGAAATGGCATGAAGAATTCGTTTCGTCTGTTCCGCTTTCAGAATCTCCGTATCAAAACATTTCTGTGCAATTTCGCTCAGTACCTTTTCGCAGGCAGCACGAACTGCGCCGACATAACTGCCTTGCGCACCTTCCACCCGGACAAGCGTATATTCCTCACCCACTGCATGATCCATTACTTTGTAGCTCACGTTTCCGTCCGATTCTACTGTAATGATCATCGTAAACTGATTTTTCGCAATCGGCACCTGCTTTTGGAAATATCCGTTGTTATCGGAAAATCCATAAGTGAGCAGTTTATCTTTGTCAGGAACTTTATATTTGAAAATTGTATTCAGGTCAATCGCCATTGCTGCCCCCACTCTTCGCCTGACGGCGCCTTTTTACCGTAAAACAGATCCCGGCCTGATTTACGTACTCATACAACCGTGCTGCTTGCTTCATTCCGGCTTCTTCCGGCAAAACGAACGATGCTTTCTCCCTTTACGAACTCTTTATTTTTTAACCCTCCCCCGGTGATCCATTGGCAAGCCACACCTGATGCCCCCACTTCCCCAGTGTATCGAGCGCCGGTGTCAGCGCCCTGCCAAGATCAGTCAGCGAGTATTCTACTACAATGAAAAAAGCGGTCATAAGCTGCGGATGTTCTGCCTCAGCGACGCAGCCGCAGAATTCCGGAATCTCACAGGGATCCAGGAATCTCTGGTAATGTAGTACGGCATACAGCTTGTCGATCTTCCCGGCCGTCTTTTTGATCACTGCCGTTGTGCCTGCCATGACGCTTTCGTCCGCCTGTGATATAATAGGACTATGGAAAAAATCAACAGAAAAAAAATATCATTTCATGAGCTTGCTCCGGTTCGCCTGATCATCACAGCAGCCGCACTTTTAACTGCAGCGGTATGTTGTCTGGCACGCGGAAACCGTCCGTTTATGGAACAAATATATTACAGCATAACAAGGCCGTACCATAATTTTATGGCACGGCTTTGTTCCCATGTTTCATTTTCAGTCGCGGAGACCGTCTGGACCGCGGCAGTTATTTTCGTACTGATTTATCTTATCGCTCAGATCCTTCTTTTGATCCGCAGAAAGAATCGCCGCAGGCGTGTTTATCATACTCTACTTACTGCCGCAATGATCACTTCGCTGTTCTGGGCCGGTTTCGCCTTGCTCTGGAGTCCCTGTTACAGCATCCCGACATTTGCCGAACAGGCCGGTATCTCTGACGGCGCCGTCTCCGCCGGTGATCTTGCTGCGGTCACAGAATATATGGCCAAGCTTGCCAATTCGTATTCGGCCGGTGTAAAACGTGACGCAGCCGGAGTCTGCACGCTTGACCGTTCTGCCGTGCTTGACCGCGCGTCTGGCATATACAGTAATGTCGCAGTGCAGTGGCCTTTTCTGGCCGGCGAAAAGCTGCGGCCGAAGGCAGCGGTTTTCTCACGTTTCATGAGTGTTCTTGATTTCACAGGCTACTATTTCCCCATGACCGGAGAAGCGAATCTGAACATGGATTTCACCGCCGCGCTTCTGCCGGCAACGGCGGAACATGAGATTTCCCATCAGCGCGGCATTGCCAAAGAACAGGAATGCAATTTCATTGCGGCCGCCGCCTGCCTGGCTTCCGATGACGATGAATTCCGCTATTCGGGAGCACTGATGGCATATATATACTTAAGCAATGCATTGAAAAGCGCCGATGAATCGGCCTGGCAGGAAATCGTTTCTGCGCTCAATGATAATGTAAAAGCAGATCTTGCTGCGAACAACGCATACTGGGCACAGTTTCAGAATTCTGCGGTTCGGAAAGCCTCTGACAATATTTACGGGGATTTTCTCGAGGGCAACGGCCAGACGCTGCGCTTAAGAAGCTACGGTGCCTGCGTGAACCTGCTCGTGAACTATTATATAAATGTTCCGGACATCGCGCTCTGCCCATAAGGATACCGCCTGTTACTTCAGCAGGAAACAGCTTGTATAGGTGATCGTCAGCTTTCCGTTGTTGTACGGTACACCGGACAGCTCACATACTTTGCTGACCCACAGGCCGTAGGCTTCCATCGAAGAGTAGGACTTGTCCGGAAAACGACACGGTGCATCCGGGTATGTACAGGTTTTGCAGATCGCGCAGGTGCCCGCGCTCAGCGGAAGTATATCGTCATATCTCTGCTTCAGTTTTTCGATCAGTGTATCGAAATTCTTTTTATGCTGTTCCTGCGCAGACTGCATCGTATCAATGTCAAACTCATCCTCCAGCCTGCCGATGGTCTGGACAAGCAAACCGTAAGAGTATTGCGCGGCGCGTTCCGCCGCTTCCTCAATACTGCCGCAGCCGGGCGGGCAGCGCCAGTTCTTTCCGTATTGATGGCAGCGGTCGGCGCTGCACATTTCCCGCACCTCCGGCATAAAAACCAGTGCAGACATATTCAGTTCTCCTGCCTGTGAAAATCCAACATCCAATGCTTCCTGTATCAGCTTCTCCGTATCATACCGCATCGCTTTTCTCCTTATTGGTCAATCAGCAGCCTGCCGCGCATCTTCCATTCGCTGTCATTATACTGCTGTTTGCACAATACCTATATAAGGTTTCTGCTTTTTTTGGTAAAATAATCGGAAGCTGTTTCTGATTTTATTTAATGTTTATCATTTTATCCATCTGTTTTATCATTGGATTACAGATTCGTTTGGAAAGCAGACCCACCAGCACTGCTGCCGCAACTGTTCCCTCTCTCACTCCCAGCAGTACACCTTTTGCACAGAGCCCGATCAAAACAGCTGTTGCTACCAGAATGCCGTCAAAGCACATTTTCATACTGCCGAATTTCACAGGAACAACTTTGCAGACAGCTAACACCAGTCCTTCACCTGCCAAAGTTACGACATTTGCCGCGACTTCCATGCTGACACCTACAGCAACCATTACGATCCCTGCTATACACAAAAGCCATTGCACCGGATAGGAAGAATATGTCACGCCTCCCAGTAGCCATACTGCAAAATCTGTCATAAAACCAAAAGCAAAGGCTACCGGCAGCTGTATCAGCTGAATAAACTGATACTTGCTTCTAAGAATTAAAATCTGTAAGAGAATAAACACGCAATGCATTGCTATCGTTGCCTTACCCACCGTTATCGGAAAAATAAGGCTTATCACATACGGGACACTGGAAATTGGGGATGTGCCCAGATTTGCCTTGATAGAAAATGCAACACCAAAGGACATAACAAATAAACCCATGCCAAGGAACAGGTATCTTTTCAAATATTCCGTTTTCATAAACGCTTCTTTCCTTTCAAATTAAATGATCCGGCTGAAAGGTCAGAAGCTGTCTCCCTTGTTCCGCGGCAGATTTGGGATTTTCCAAATCCAGATTATCTGCTGTTTGTTTTCTGCCGTGAAATTACCGGACATTTTTTCCTAACGTGTACACCTGCTGAAGCGCGGTTTTGGCAAAATGAAACCCGATTTTGCCTCTCGCGTACATTCGGTCAATTACACTCTTCATTTGAGATGTTATATCAAACCAGTAAACAGGTGATGCAAAAACCAGCAGATCCGTTTGATCAATAACCTGTAAAATGCCTTCCATATCATCTTTTTGTACACATTCACCGTTATTCGCGAAGCAGTGATGGCATCCTAAACATCCGGCGATCTTTTTGCCGGCCAGATTGATCTGTGTAACCTCATGGCCGGCCTCAGCCGCGCCTTTTCGGAAGGCATCCGCCATAATCTCCGTGTTCCCGCCTGGTCTCGGGCTTCCGTTTAATATTGTAATCTTCATTCTGTTTTTCCTTTCCGGATTTATTTATACAATACCAATTCTTACATCCAGCATAACATACAAATTAACCATGCGTTTCAAAACAGCGCAATGTCATATTCTTTTTTACAAACATTCTTTAATCTGTTCAGTTCATCCCAAGCGCTGATCTTTTTGAAACCGTTTGGATATCTTATCCCCTGCTGTATGCTGTTTTCCCGGCGGCTCATTTCCAGCTTCAATCCGGACAATATTTTCGCCGTATCCATTTTAAAAGGAGCAAGGTTATATTTTTCCCTGAAAAGTTCGCTCATTACATATAATGTCACAATATAAACATCATAATCTGTCTGCGAAAGCATCTCATACAGAACCTGTTCCATTTCTTCTTTTACATGGGAATTCATATTATATGCCGGGTAGACAACTTTCGACAAAACCGTTCCTGTGTCAACGGGGGCCCAGGCGGCATATTGGGAAGACGGAAACATGTTCCTATCATATCCTTTCAACAGGGCAATCATTTCCTTATGATCCGTCGTTTTGGAAAGCATTTCCGAATATTCCGTCTTTTCCATACGCTCAGCCTCCTGTACGCCATTTACATTCTACTATAGCTTATCAGTAATTTTGAATTCTCATAGTATTTTATATCTGCCGTTTTTATATGTTCTAATGCCGTATAATCATCGCCTGAAATTTCGATTCGAATATTGCGGCCTTCGGGGTTCGTTCCATACAGATAGTAATGGCTCGTAAAGATTCCGGCGGTTCCATACTGATGGAATACCGTTATATTGCTGACTTTCATAGATCTTGGTCCGTTAATCACATCGAAAACCGGATTTTTGGCAGCAATTGCTCCGACCATGATACTGATTACTACAATGGTCATTTTAATATAAAATTGTTTTCTATTGCCTGATTTCAAGATTGGCACAAACTTAATAATCAAAAACACGCATGCCACATCCAAAAGTGCTGCTTTGCTGATTGAATAGGCAATAACTGTTTTTCCCGATCTTGGCAGGAGCAGATACAGAAGAAGCAGCAGCTCAACAACGAACCAAATAATGTCCTTTTTGCTTAATGTGAATCCATCCATCCCTCATTATTCCTTTTCGTATGCTTCATGAATTCAAAGGCATCTGCAAATGATTTGTTCCAGGCAGACAAACTGAGGTTTCATGCCTTGAGCAGCATAAAATCTTTCAGCAGAATCATTGCCTGCCCAGACATGAAGCGTAACATTATAGTACCCGTTTTCCTTTGCATAATCGACCACGTACCGATAAAGTGCTTTACCCACATGCTGCCCACGGCAATTCTCATCAACGCATAAATCATCTAAATATAACGTCTTGACTCTGGTGCGAAGATTACTGTCATCTGCCTGCTCTGTCTGACAGAAGGCATAACCCAGTACCGCGTCACTGTCGTTTGCAGCTACAAATATCGGATCCGCGCTGACAGCAATCATTTTTTTCAACTGTTCCTTTGAGTATTTTGTGGCAGGACCGTTAAAAAGGTCTGGTCTGACATGATGATGAATCATATTGACCTGAGTTAATAAATCAAGTATTTTTTCAATATCTTTTTCCTGTGCTCTTCTGATATTCATTTTTTTATCCGTTCCTCTGTTTCAATTATCTGATCGCTGCCTTCTTCTTTTCAGATGATGACTGCCCGTTCAGAAAACTCTTTCTTTTCCTTCTGTGACACCGGATCTTTGGGGATCCCGACCGGGATAATCGTTCGGACCGTTCTGTTATCCTGTATATCCAGCAGTGTCTTGACCTTTTGGGCGTTGTTCTCCAGTTTCATCATTCCATCCATCCACACACCCGCGTATCCCATCGCTGTAACAGCAAGCATGATGTTTTCAGTTGCCGCGGCATAATCTTCAGCCTCGAAATAAAGCCCTTTCTGTGTTTCAAGGTATTCCGACAAAACTACAATTATTAAGGGTGCTGTTTTCACCGCAGGTGTCGGAACAAGTTCAGCAATCTTCTTTCTCTTCTCCTCATTGATCAGGGCAATAAAAGTCGTAGTCTGCATATTATATCCGGATGGTGCTTTGATTCCTGCCATGAGTATCTTACGGATATGATCTTCCGGAATCGCCTGATCCTTAAATTCAGAACGGTAGCTTCCGCGTTTGCTAATCGTCTCAAAATAATCCATTTTTCTATTCTCCTCACTTTCATCTTCGCATTGATTCTTTTACCCTTAACGCCGCGGCTTCCAGCCTTTACGGGTGCCCCCGCGCGCTTCTTTATGGTTTCCCCTGTGCTCTTCCCTGCGATTTTCCTTATGATTTATCTTCCGCGGCGGGATCAGACAGCCTTTTCCGAAGCCAATCAGATCCTCGCGGTGTTCTTTTAACAAAGCTTCCTTCACGAGGTCGTAATTCTTCGGATCGCGGTATTGAATCAGCGCGCGCTGTTCCGCTTTTTCCCGCTGGCTCCTCGGCACGTACACGGGCTTCATCGTCCGGGGATCCACGCCGGTGTAATACATACAGGTGGAAATCGTGGACGGCGTAGGATAAAAATCCTGGACCTGCTCCGGCGTATAGCCGATGTCCCTGACGTATTCCGCAAGCTTGATCGCGTCCTTCAGGGTAGAGCCGGGGTGGGACGACATCAGATACGGCACCAGATACTGCTCCTTGCCGAGCTTTTTGTTGATCCCCGCGCATTTCTGTACAAACGCCTCGTAAACCGCGTTCTTCGGTTTCCCCATAAGGCGAAGGACGCTGTCCGACACATGCTCCGGCGCCACCCGCAGCTGCCCGCTGATATGATACCGGCAGAGCTCACGGATAAACGTGTCGTCCGGGTCCGCGAGCGCGTAATCAAACCGTACGCCGGAGCGGACAAAAACCTTCTTTACGCCCGGTATTTCCCGTAAACGGCGAAGAAGGCTCAGGTAATCTTTGTGCTCGACGACCAGGTTCTTACAGGGCTCCGGGAACAGGCACTGCTTGTTTTGACACGCGCCTTTTTGCATCTGCCTGTCGCAGGCCGGCCTTCTGAAATTCGCCGTCGGCCCGCCGACATCATGGATATAGCCTTTGAAATCAGGCATCTTTGTCATCGCCTCGGCCTCCCGGACGATGGCGTCCTGGCTTCTGGCCTGGACGATCCGGCCCTCATGAAAGGCCAGCGCGCAGAAAGAGCAGCCGCCAAAGCAGCCCCGGCAGCTTGTAAGCGAGAATTTGATTTCCTGAATGGCGGGAACGCCGCCGGCTTTCTCGTAGGACGGGTGATACGTGTTCATATAGGGAAGCGCGTAGACATCGTCCATCTCCATCTGCGTAAGCGGTTTGGAAGCCGGATTCTGAACGACATACACGCCATCGTCCTCGTATGGCTCGACCAGTCTTCTGCCTGAAAAAGGGTCCGTGTTCTGATACTGAATGTAAAAACTTTCGGCGTATTTCAGGCGGTCGTTTTTCAGTTCCTCATAAGCAGGCAGACGCCGGTAATCGTACACGCTTTCCAGATCTTTTGTCCGGTAAACGGTACCATCGATAAACGTAATATCGTTAATGTCAATGCCGGCGTTCAGCGCGTCCGCGATCTCGACAATGGAGCGCTCGCCCATTCCATAGGAAATCAGGTTCGCCCCCGCGTCCAGAAGGACAGAGCGCTTCAGACTGTCTGACCAGTAGTCGTAATGCGCCAGCCGCCGAAGGCTGGCCTCGATTCCGCCGATGATGATCGGAACATTCTTGTATGTTTTGCGAATCAGGTTGCTGTAAACGACGGCTGCGTGGTTCGGCCTGCGTCCCGTCTCACCGCCCGGCGTGTAGACATCGGAGCTCCGGCGCTTTTTGGCGGCGGTATAGTGATTGACCATCGAGTCCATGTTGCCGCCGGATATCAGAAACCCCAGTCTTGGCCTGCCAAAAACAGCGATACTGCTCTCATCTTTCCAGTCCGGCTGCGGGATCATGCCCACCTTGTAGCCTCTCGACTCGAGCACCCGGCTTATGATCGCGGCGCCAAACGACGAGTGGTCGACATACGCGTCTCCTGTCACGTACGCGAAGTCCACCTCCGCCCAGCCGCGCGCTTTCGCTTCTTTCATTGTTATCGGCAAAAAATCTTTCATCTGTGATTACTCCTCCGTGTCAACCCCGGCGTACGACCATGTCGCACCGTTATCCTTCGACTCGAACAGAATCGCCTCCTGTTCTCCGGCACCGGTCATCGCCCGGATCGTCAGCGTCCCATCATCCGCCTTACGCGGCATTTCGTAATACGCGTAATCCGCCGCGGTAAGATGCAGCGACTTCGCGAGCGGAGGCAGCTCCGTAACCGAATCAATGGGCAGCTGGATCGCCGCGAATGCTGCGCCGCCATCTCTCGTGACATACAAAGTCGATTGAGACTGTGAAGCCCCAGCCAGTCCGGCGAACCCGAAGTTCTCGTCAAAAAACTGTATTCCTTCCGCCGTGCCTCCATTCCCGTTAAAAGGATCCGCATTGAGCTTTTCCCACGATGCGCCGCCGTCCCGCGTCTGTTCCATTTCATAGAAACGACTTCCCGCCGCGGCGTCGACTGCCAAAAGCCGCCATCCCAGACTGTCATTGAGGAAAAAGCGCATCGAGCCATCCGCGGAATCCGTTGTCCAGCTGTCATCCTGTTTTGCTTCCGCGTCCTGCAGCGTCTTCTGCTCGTTATCGAGCGTCTCCTGACTGACATACTCTGGATCCGCTATATAGCGGACCGGTGTAACGTCTTCCCTGTCCGGCATGTATAAAGACACTTCACAGCCGGAAACCTCGCCGCCGTTTCTTAATTGAATCAGGGCATCTCTGTCCCCGGACACGAATACCAGGCCCTCGTCACTCGAAAACGAGCGTCTGCCGTAATACAAAATCTCGTAACGCTCCGACGCGTACTGCCTGGACCACGCGCCGACTTTTTCCTGATAATCGACTTTATCCAAAATCTGGATCATCGGCTCCAGACGCTTATCATCGCTGTAGTCCGGGTTTGCTTCCCCATCCAGCCAGACTGTTATTTCCGAGTCCTTCGTCCTGTCATAAGAAATCAGATAAGTCCGTGTCTTCCCCTTCGCGTCCTTCCCGTAAAGGAATGTGTCCAGTTTCTGAATTTCCCCGTCCGCGGTAAACGTCATCTCAAAGCTGTCCGCGATATAGAGTTCTTCCGGCAGCTTCAGTGCGTCGTTCAGATTCGCAAACACGCCATCGATTCCATCCTGAAAAAGATTCATACCCGACACTTTTATCTTTTTCTCATTCTGTAACTCCGCGATTTTCCATGACAGCGCGCCATTGTACGGAATCGCAGAATACACGATACCCCCCGCAAAACAGCAGGTAATAAGCAGCGCGATCATCATCTCCGCTTTCAAAAGCGGTCTCTTTCTGTCCGGCCGCTCTTCGGCCTTCCCCTTGTTTCCGGATAAACGCCGGATCATGACGCAGGCGAGAAAGCCGGCAGCGTTTAAAAGCAGCAGCGGCAAGTGGCTTCTTAAGCTCCCGTACTGACACAGACGCCAGATCTGATATAAAAGTAAGAAGTAAAGCAGCAGAGCAATTTTTCCTATAATTGAGTGTAATGTTTTCATACTTTTATTATATCTTACTGTGACGTGTTTGTCGTTAGTCTCTGTGATATAATAATTTTATTGACATATCTTAAATCACAAGCGAGGAAAACCATGAATAAAATGAACATTCCGAAGAAAAACGAAGCCGTAAAACGGGCGGAAGAACTGGCCGAGGCGCTCTCACAGATTCCGGAGACCGCCTTCGCGGAGCACAGGACCACAAAGCTGATCAAAGAAGAAGCGCGGAAATACCATCTACAAGAAATCGAGCTTGGCGCGGAAACCGGGGCAGCCTTCTTTCTGGACGCCGGCCGGGATCGTACCATCCTGCTGCGAGCCGATATCGACGCCGTTCCGACAGCCGACGGGCCCAGACACCTCTGCGGGCATAATTTTCATACCGCCTCTCTGCTCGGAGCCGCGCGTTATCTATGTGACGAGAGGGAAAGCCTTCCTGTCAATGCGGCGCTCGTTTTCCAGCCGGCGGAAGAAAGCACGGAAGGCGCCAGGAAATTTCTCGAGCTGGGACTTTTTGACAAAATTCCCCGGAAACCGATAAGTGTCTGGGGGATTCATAACCGTCCGGAGCTGGATCGCGGGATCATCGCCGTACACAAGGGCGTTTTGATGGCCGAGAAAGAAGAATTCCGCGTTACTTTTACCGGAAAAACGGCTCATATGGGCGAACCGGAACGTTGCATCGATCCGATTCTGGCCGGCGCGTATTTTACTTCGGCGGTCGCCTCGCTGACATCCCAGAGTGTGTCCCCGCTGTCCGCCGCAGTCTGCAAGGTCGTCAGCTTCCAAAGCGGCGACGAGAACATGGATCCGCCGGAAAAAGCGGTTCTTCTGATATCCCTGAGATCATTGTCCCATAAGGTTCACGAGACTCTCAAGGAGAAACTCATTAGCCTGGTTCGCTCCGTCTCCGGAATGTTTCACTGTGAATCCGAAATCGAAAGCCTGCTCCACGTCCCGCTCCTTGACAACAGCGAACAGTTGTATGACATCGCGCGCCGTGCCGCCATCGCCGCGGCCGGACCGGAACATGTGACTGATACGGAGCCCAGCCTTGGCTCCGACGACTACGCCTTCTTCGGAAAAGAAGCGCCCGCCTTCTATTACTGGGTCGGCAGCGGAATACCGGGAGAGAAAAACGCCGGCTGGCACCAGGATAACTTCCGCGTAGCGGATGGGTATCTGGACACGGCCGTCGCCGTTCTGATCGAAACCGTTCTGTGTTCCACTGAGGAATGAAATGAAGCAACGCTCCGCGGCGCGTGTTTCGTTATATCCCTGGGCTCAGAAGCGCGGCCGCATCTGGCGAAAAACACGTCCCGAAATGACAGTTTGCCTGAACCAGGATGAGAAAACGGAACTGACCGAGCTCTATTAGAGCGAGGGACACTTCTTGACCGCAGGCCAAGGAGGTGGAACTATCAGGACCTCCCAAATCGGAATTTATATGTGAGGAATACATTAACGAAAATTACATTTTCTGCACTGAATCATGGTGTTTTCGGTATCCTCAATTTTGAATTGTCCAGCCCAACGGCAGATACTCTGTAAAATGGGTACGACGGATTGTCCGCGTTCCGTCAACGCGTATTCCACTCGCGGCGGAATTTCATCAAAGGATTTTCGTTGAATGATCTGGTCTGAAATCAGCTCTTTCAGCGTTGCCGCCAGCACCGCATCCGTGATGTTTCCCATTTCTTTGCGGAGGCCGCTGTAACGCAGACATTTTTTCTCTGCAAGTACGCATACGATTCTGGATTTCCATTTTCCACCGAAAACCTCCAAACCGTATTCCAGTGGGCAGCGAATGTCCTTTTCCAATTTATGTTGATACATTTTTCAGTTTCCTTCCTTAGCCAAAGTCCTTGTCACAGCACAATTATAGGCCGATGTCTCTAAAATATAAAGTAGCTATTAAATTTATGAGCAGCTTATAAATTTGCTTATCTCTTTTGCGAAAGGGGCGCATGCTTTATAATGAGGTTTGAAAAATAGGGTGCCGCAGGTTTCATCCGGAATTTGAGCAATGGGTCGTGCAGTTGCTGCACGGCCTTTTTTCATGGGAAAGAAAGAGATTACATGGACAATTATACAGAAGAAAAATTGAAAACCGCTTCCATCGGAAAACTATTCTATTCCCTTGCATTGCCTGCCATTATTTCGCAATTTGTCAACTTGCTCTACAATATCGTGGATCGGATGTTCGTTGGCCATATCCCACAAACCGGCACGACTGCTCTGACCGCCCTCGGTGTCTGTGCGCCGATTCTGACGCTGGTTTCCTCCTTTGCGCAGCTTGTCAGCAGCGGTGCTGCCCCTCTTGCCTCCATTTCGCTTGGCAAAGGAGAACGGGAAAAAGCAAACAAAATCCTTGGAAACGCTTTTACCGCAATGCTTCTGATGGCCGCAGTTCTGACAGCCGTGCTGTTGCTCTTTACAAAACCCATTCTTACGCTCTTTGGGGCAAGCTCCGCGACCATGCCTTATGCGGCGGCTTATCTGCGAATTTATGCCTGCGGCAATATTTTTGTCCTGCTGACACTTGGACTGAATGCGTTTATTACCGCGCAGGGTTTTGCAAAGATCAGCATGAAAACAGTTTTGCTCGGTGCGGCAATCAATACAATCCTTGACCCGATTTTTATCTATGTTTTTCATCTTGGCGTGGAAGGAGCCGCTCTTGCAACAGTGATCGCACAGGGGGCCTCCGCCGCATGGGTGCTGCGCTTTTTTCTACGCAATCTGGGAATTCTTCGCCTGCGCAGGCGATGCATGCGCTTGCAGCCAGGCGTTTTGTTTCCGGCGCTGGCGCTGGGCCTTGCACCGTTTATCATGTTTGCGACAGAAAGCCTGCTGGTGCTGACCTACAATTCCTCCATGCTCAAATACGGCGGCGATCTTTCAGTTGGAATGATGACTATTCTCATAACGCTGATGCAGTTTTTGATGCTGCCCGCGCAGGGACTCGCCCAGGGCGCGCAGCCGATCATCAGTTATAATTACGGGGCAGGAAACGCGGAGCGGGTCAGGCAGACCTTCCGATGGCTGATTCTTTCTGCCTTTTGCGTGACGCTGACGATTTTCTGCCTGTTTATGATTTACCCAAAGCCGATCATCTCAATTTTCACCTCGGATCAGTCGCTGATCAACCGGACAATCTGGGGCATCCGCATTTACTTCGCGGCCGGTATCCTGATCGGAATTCAGATGGCATCGCTGCAAACGCTCATGGCTCTGGGAAAGGCCGGAACGTCCACTTTTCTGTCGCTGCTGCGGAAAGTATTTCTACTGATCCCGCTGATCTATCTCCTGCCTCTTTTTATGGCCAATAAGGTGCTTGCCGTCATCATCTCAGAGCCAATTGCCGATGTGATCTCCGTCTTGACTACGATCGTGATATTTACTATGCAATTCAGAAAAACTCTGCGCAAAATGGGAAAGCGATAACGACAGTTTCAACTTTCATCAGCCCAATAAGGTGCTTTCTTGTGGCAAATCTCTATGCAATTTCCACACCCAACGCACTTGCTCTGATCAATGTAAGCTTTCTTCAAGGGTTGTCCTCCATTATATTGAAAAACGGGGAGCAGCGGTTTTTCACTGCTCCCCGAATCATTTGACTGGGCAAAAAATTGTATCAAAGAACTTTCTTGTTTTCGGAACCCGGTGTGGTAACAATCACCTTGTCAACGGTGATTACAAGAGCTCCCTTGGCCGTGGCAGCACCATTGAACATCTTCTCGACCATTGCCTTGAACGTATCCACGATCTTGCCTTCCGTCACATACTCCGCGGTTCCTTTGATCTGATAGCCTTCCAGATTCTTCGCATCATATACGGAAATCGCGAGCTTGCCATGGTTGGCCTTGATGTTGCGCAGTGTTGTCTCAAGAAAAACATCGCCCACTACCAGCTTACCGTCTTCGGTCACATCCTTGAAAGCAACCGGCACAACGTTCGGTTCGCCATTGGAGCAGGTCGCCAGGTCCCACATGCTTTCCTTCAGCAGTTTTTTTACATTGTCATTCATCATAATAAATCTCCCTTCATGCGCTATGCGCCGTGCAAAATTTATTTGTCAGTTTCTGTTTGCCTGATGCCATGATTATAAGGAAGCGGCGCAGGAAAAGGAAGATATAAGCCATTTTATTAGTCACTCATAAATTTCATAGCTATGTTGTTGAATAGATGATTGCGGAACAGTCAAAAATTCCAGTTAATTATATCGAATAATTTAAACATTTCCACTTCAAATATTCCAAAAATAGTTCCGCTATCGCGAATAAATGCGTCGCACCTCACATTTCAGTTGTTTACTTTTAATGATTGCATTCATCGCACGCCGTTTCTAAGACAATCACAATTTCATATCTCGATTAATATAAGCGTCAAGACCATATTCTTTGGCATGGCTTTTGAGCACCTCGTCCAAATCGACACTCGATTCCACGTAAACGGCGTAAACATCATAGTCGCTTA
>Ga0183096_1002102_pt1 | contig 14537 bp, 11 predicted proteins | sample Biomet5_FD_127791 | JGI IMG/M metagenome (GOLD analysis project Ga0183096, IMG submission 127791) | Microbial communities from bioreactor (seeded with sewage sludge) at LBNL, California, USA - Biofuel metagenome 5 (version 2) (version 3) | ecosystem: Engineered > Bioreactor > Anaerobic >... | reverse complement strand
CGGTGTAACAGAAGATATTTGTGTCCCTATTCTTGAAAAGGAATCAGGCCTGAAATGCGGAATTGATTTTAAGGTTGGGTATTCTCCTGAAAGGATCAATCCGGGGGATAAGGTGCATAGACTAGATACGATCGTAAAAGTCGTATCCGGAATGGACGAAGAATCATTGGAAACTATCGCTAAGGTTTATGAGTTGGTCGCTGCTGCAGGAGTATACAGGGCCGAGTCGATAAAAGTAGCAGAGGCAGCCAAGGTGATAGAAAACTCTCAAAGGGACATTAATATAGCATTCATGAACGAATTATCGATCATATTCAATAAAATGGGGATAGACACAAAATCGGTCCTTAAAGCGGCAGGGACAAAATGGAATTTTTTGAATTTCTTCCCCGGACTCGTCGGAGGCCATTGTATAGGTGTTGATCCGTATTACCTAACATACAAGGCAGAACAGCTGGGATATCATTCACAGGTCATACTTTCGGGGAGAAGGATTAATGACGATATGGGCAGATATGTTGCGGAAAATTTGATCAAAAGCCTTATCAAGGCTGATATTCCTGTCAAGGGTGCGAGGGTGGCAGTACTTGGTTTCACATTTAAGGAAAATTGTCCCGACACAAGAAACACCAGAGTAATAGATATAGTGAATGAACTTAAAGAATTTGGAATAAATCCGATTATTAGCGATCCTGAAGCAGATAAAGAAGAAACTAAAAGGCATTATGGAATAGAACTCTATTCAATGGACGATGTTAGAGAAATGGATGCGGTTATGATTGCAGTTGCGCATGATAGTTTTCTCCATTATAAACGGGAAGATTTCAACAAAATGTTCAAAAATAGCGAGGATCACAACAGGGTAATGATTGATATCAAGGGTATACTTGACAGTAAAGAATATGAATCAGCCGGGTACAGATACTGGAGGCTCTAAGGAGAGGTACTGTAAATATGAGTTATGAAAATATCGTTTTTGAAAAAAACACATTATTCCTGGTGACAGGGGGAGCCGGCTTTATCGGTTCCAACCTCTGTGAGGTATTGTTGGATAAAGGTTATAAAGTCAGATGTCTTGATGATCTTTCAAACGGCAAACAAAGCAATGTAGACCTATTCACGAATGATCCTAATTATACCTTTATCAAAGGTGATATCCGTGATATGGAGACGTGCATGAAAGCATGTGATGGAGTTGACTATGTTCTGCACCAGGCTGCCTGGGGCAGTGTCCCAAGAAGCGTTGAAATGCCTTTGCTCTATGAAGAGATAAATATAAGTGGTACGCTGAATATGATGGAGGCTGCGAGACAAAAAGGCGTAAAGAAATTCGTTTATGCCTCAAGTTCCTCAGTATACGGAGATGAGCCGAATCTGCCCAAACAGGAAGGGCGTGAAGGTAATTTGCTCTCCCCATATGCAGTTACAAAAATGGTCAATGAGAAATATGGAAAGATATATACAAAACTATACGGACTAGAGACCTATGGTCTTAGGTACTTTAATGTTTTTGGCAAACGGCAGGATTCGAACGGAGCCTATGCTGCAGTAATCCCCAAGTTTATCAAGCAGCTTCTAAACGACGATCGCCCGGTAATATATGGAGACGGTAAGCAGAGCAGGGATTTTACATATATTGAGAACGTGATAGAAGCAAACCTTAAGGCCTGCAAAGCACCAAAAGAAGCTGCAGGAGAGGCATTCAATATTGCATATGGCGGAAGAGAGTATTTGATAGACGTTTATTATTCCCTCTGCAGGTCGCTTGGCAAAAATGTTGAACCTATCTTTGGTCCGGAAAGAAAAGGCGATATCAGACACAGCAACGCAGACATAAGCAAAGCAAAAGAGATGCTCGGATATTCCCCAGACTGGAGCTTTGAAAAGGGGATCCAAGCGGCTATAGAATGGTACAAGTCGGACCTTGCCTAATGGTTGAACCTGTACGAGTGCTCCAAGTAGTAACACAGATGAACAGGGCCGGACTCGAATGTCGCTTGATGGATATCTACCGAAAAATTGATAGAAATCGTGTGCAGTTTGATTTTTATACATGCGCAAAGAATAAAGGTTATTTTGATGATGAAATAGTGTCGTTGGGAGGACGGATTTATTATAATGACCCGCTGTCCATCCTAACGATGTACAGGATCCCATCTATTCTTAAGAGTTTTTTATTAAATCGTTCCGAATATCAAATTGTGCATTGTCATTTAAATCAGTGGTGTAGTTGGGTTCTAAAGGGTGCATATGAAGCAGATATTAAAGTTAGAATTGCACATTCAAGGACATCTCTGCAAACTAGAACATTTAGGAATATGATCAAAAATTGCATCAAAATCTCAGTAAATAAGTATGCTACACATCGATTTGCAGTATCTAAAAAAGCAGGCGAATGGTTGTTTGGCAAGTCCGCCATGAAAAAGGGTAAAGTAGATATCTGGCCCAATGCTATTGATTGTACAAAGTATATTTATAATCAAAATATGCGCAGACGCATTCGTGATGAATTAGATTTAGGAGATGCTTACACAATTATCCACGTGGGAAATCTGAGACCGGAAAAAAATCATTCATTTTTAATAAGAGTTTTTGCGGAACTCAATAAACAACATTCTAATTCAAAGCTAGTTTTGGTTGGTAATGTCAGTGCGGATAGTGAGTATCATAAATTGGCGACACAACTTGAAATATCTAAGAATGTCTTATTTCTTGGGTCACGTTCAAATGTTCCTGAACTATTACAGGCAGGCGATGTTTTTGTTTTTCCGTCGTTTTATGAAGGATTTCCTGGTGCGATACTTGAAGCTCAGGCAGCAGGACTGCCATGCATAATTTCTGATACCATCACCGCAGAAGTTTGCGCAACACCTCTCGTCAAGCAGATGTCACTGGGCTTGTCAACTGAGGTATGGGCCGCGGAAATTTTAAAGCAGCAATACACTATTCGTGAAAACATGTATTCCTGTCTGGTAAAAGCGGGATACGATATTGACACCTTGGCTAAGAAAATGACTGAATTTTATGAGGGTGCCATAATATGATATTTATCTTTTGGAGACTTTTAGATGATGAATAAATTAAAGCAAAAGATACATGAGCTAACAGAAAAATACAGTATTGTAGATATTGCATATAAGAGTGCACACGGTGTTAAAGTGCATTTTAGAAAAAAATTGAACGATATCGATTTTGCAAAAAAATATTACCTTGAACGAACACGGAAGATTTTAAATTTAGAACACCCGTTAACATTTGATGAAAAACAGTGGTGGCTTAAACTATACTACCGTGATCCCTTAATGACTATTTGTGCAGACAAATTTTTAATTAGAAATTATGTCAATGAATGCGGTTTAGGGCATATCTTGAATGATTTATATGGTGTATATGCTTGTGCAGAAGAAATTGATCTTGAAAAGCTTCCAGAGAAGTTTATTCTGAAAACAAACCATGGTTGTGGAGGGAATTTTATTTGCCAAGACAAAAATTCTTTTCAAAAAGATAAGGTATTTAAAAAATTAAACAAATTATTGAAAACAAATTATTACGATCAATCCAGAGAATGGGTTTACAGGGACATTCCTCCGAGAATAATTGCAGAAAAGCTTTTGATTAATACTAACGGAGACCCTTTGGTTGATTACAGGATGCTATGTTTTGACGGAAAGTGTAGATGTGTATTTGTAGATATTGATACTTGTGATGAAACAGGTAAGCATAAAGTTAATGCCAAGCGCAATGTGTATGACGAGAATATGAATCTTATAAATATTCAAGTGACAAGAGAAAGGTTTGACCCGTCACTTGTTTCTAAACCATTACAATTTAATAAGATGCGGGAATATGCCGAAATACTCTCAAAACCATTCCCTTTTTGCAGGGTGGATTTTTACTATGTGGATGAGAGAATCATCTTAGGTGAAATGACATTTTTTCACGCCGGAGGATGCAGCACTATTTCCCCACCTGAAATAGCGTATGAAATGGGTGAATGGATCAAATTGGCGCCCCGTAATAATTAATTGTATGAAACTGATTGACTCATTAGATCCATTGTTTACGGAAGAGGGTAAGAACTGATCCAACAGTTCCCAAAGATTCCCATTGTTATTCCTACCCATAAATGAGATAAAAATATTGAAAGAGCAGTTGATAGCGCTTTTTCACAAAACTATGGCAACATTGAGGTGAGAAACAGTGTATCTTATAAGGCTTGATGATGCATGCAGCTATTGCGATGTGGGGAAATGGCAACAGATGGAAAAATTGCTTGATAAATATGGTATAAAACCAATAGTTGCGATTATACCAAATTGTAGGGATCCTTTAATCACAAAAAAATATAGCGAAATAAATGTTTTTTGGGACAAAGCTCGAGAATGGCAGGAAAAAGGATGGACAATTGCTTTACATGGATATGATCATGTTTATTTAAATTATCATGCAAAAGGTATTAACCCAATAAATAATTTTTCTGAGTTTACAGGTTTAAGTATTAACGAACAAAAAATTAAAATTCGAAACGGGCTTAACATATTTGAAAAACAGGGGCTTCGCGCAAAAGTATTTGTTGCTCCAGGACATAGTTTTGACGAGAATTCCTTGCTTGCTTTAAAGGAAGAGAGCGATATCCGTATTATTAGTGATACCATTGCACACGATATTTATTATAGAGATGGTTTTTACTTTATTCCACAGCAATGTGGCGCATTTAGAAAACTACCATTTAGTATTATTACTGCTTGTTATCATCCTAATGCAATGAATGAAATAAGTTTTGACAAGTTAGAATTATTTATTAATAAAAATTATAATATATTTACTGATATTGATTCAATTGTTCTAAATAAAAGAAGCTTAGATATAAGAGATAAAATTTATAGATCTATATATTTTATTTATCGAAATAATTTAAAAAAATATTTTATATGACTATTTTATTATAAATTAATAAAAATATTTAACTATTATTAACAAGATTTTGATATGTACTTTTTTATGTATATTCAAGATAGTAAAATTAAATAATCAAAACCTCAGCTATTGGGTTATTTATTTGCAAAGCTAAAAATTTTCATTAAGAACTGCGTTGCTTACAAGAGTCCGAATGAAATTGCGAACTTAATTTGACATTAGCAAAACGACTTTCGCTTAATCTCTCTGCTAAAAATTAGTCAGAAACGATTCTCAAAAACAATGAGATTAATAGTGAATAGGTACATCGTAATATAATAAATACGTGGTTAAATTAACAGCTTTGTGAATGACGATATTTTGTGAAGACCTATTAAAAGTAGGAGAATAAAAACATTAACATGAAAAAATCATTACTTATAATTGTTCCGAACCTTCAGTGTGGCGGGCAGCAGCGGGTAGCTGTCAACACGGCGGAAATATTTTCTGATGACTACGACATCACCTTTGTTGTCTTTGACAGCAGGGATGCTGTTTATATGCCGCCATGTGAGGTTATTGATCTTGCCATTCCTGCCGCCCATGGCAAGCTGTCGAAACTAAAAAACGCTCTACACCGGGCATACGCATTGTGGAAACTGAAAAGGGATAAGCACATTGATTTTGCCTTGTCATTTGGCACGACTGCGAATTTATCCAACGTATTGTCTGGGCAAAGTAGTAAAACGATAGTCAATCTTCGTGGTTTTGATTCGATATCAGATGGGTGGATCAACAGATTTGTGTTAGGTCATAGTGATGTCATAATCTGCTGCGCAAACGCAATGCGTAACCGTTTGGCTCTAATAAATCCTTCCTTTGTTGAAAAAGCTGTCTGTCTTTATAATCCTTATGATACGGAGCGTATGCGGGAGCAAGGAAACGAGCCTGTGACAGATTATGTGTTCTGTCACCATACTATTGTTACACATGGTCGGCTGGAAGAGGTTAAGAATTACCCTCGCCTCATAAAAGCTTTTCATCTCGTTAGAAAAGCATTACCGGATGCCCAACTGCTGATCATAGGAGAGGGATCTCAGCGGCAAAAATTAGAAAACTTGATTTCTTTATACAATTTGGGAACCAGTGCTACTTTGGTAGGCTTTCGCAAAAATCCCTTTGCCTATTTGGCCAAGTCTGCACTGTATGTACTATCTTCCTACTCTGAAGGCTTCCCCAATGCGTTGGTTGAGGGTATGACCTTTGTGCCTGTTGTGGCGGTGGACTGCAAGACCGGTCCACGCGAAATCCTAAGCCATGATACTTTTGATCACGTGTCCAAGGGCTGGGAGGATGTGGAATATGGAGTTTTGGTGCAGCCGGCTGAGAAACGCGAATTCTGTGATAGACTGACTGATGATGACCGTTTTTTAGCAAATGCAATTCTGTCGATTCTTTCAGATCCTGCAAAAGCTAGAAACCTACAGAGTAAAGCACGTTTACGGGCAGAGTTTTTTTCCTATGAAACCTACAGACAAAATTTGATGAAAATTTTTGAAGGCTGATTTACCCTTACTAATAAGGAGAAACAAAAAATGTGCGGTATCTGCGGATATATATCTAAACAAAATATTACAATTGACTGTCTGACAGAAATGAACAACACCATGACTCATCGCGGTCCCGAAGACAGCGGAGTCTATCAATCTGTTATTGGAGATTTTTCACTTGGTCTTGGTCATCGGCGATTGGCCATTATTGACCTTTCTCCCGGGGGGCATCAACCCATGTTCGGGGCAGATGGGAAAATTTGTATCGTATTTAACGGTGAAATATACAATTTCCCGATACTTAGGGATGAACTATCTCAATCTGGACATAAGTTCCGTACAAACTCTGATACCGAAGTTATATTGGAAAGCTATTTAGAGTGGGGAATTGACTGTGTGAACCGCTTTAACGGAATGTTTGCTTTCTGCCTGGTGGATTTTCGCAAAGAGATAGTTCATTTTGCAAGGGATAGGGTGGGGAAGAAGCCTTTCTATTATTATTATGATGGGGATTCATTGGTTTTTGGTTCTGAGCTCAAAGTAATAATGTCCTTTCCCGGTTTTCCTAAGAAACTTAGACAGGATGTTCTATCAAGGTATCTGTATCATGGCTATATTGCCGCACCTGACACTATTTTTGAAAACACATACAAGCTTATGGCTGGCAGCACCATGACCTGGCAAAAAGGCAAGCTAACACGTGGATGTTTTTGGGACGTAGCCGCTAATAGTAAGAAAAACGGCACTTTAACGCTTTCCTATGAGGATGCAAAAGAGGAGTTACACTCTCTTTTGACCGATGCTGTAGAAAAAAGGATGCTGGCAGATGTACCACTCGGCACCTTTTTAAGTGGCGGGATCGATTCCACGCTAATTACGGCACTTGCTCAAGAAGTAAGCTCAGAGCCTGTCAAAACCTTTTCAATTGGCTTTGAAAATCCCAAATATGACGAAGCACCATATGCCCGTCAAATTGCCGCCCACTTACACACAGATCATCATGAGATGTATGTAAGCGAGGACGCATTTTTAGCTGCTATGGACAACCTGCCCCAGTATTACGATGAGCCATTTGCCGACTCTTCACAAATTCCCACCATGTTGGTGTCGCAGTTTGCGCGTCAGTATGTAACCGTTGTACTGTCTGGTGACGGCGGAGATGAATTGTTTTGCGGATATAGCGTTTATGACAAAGTGCTCAAAGCTCAGCAGCTCTCAATACTTTCAGATTTGATGAGCTTTTTGCCCCATATCTCAATTTTGCCACACCGCTTACTGACACTATCAGGAATATATGCCCATAAACAGGCACATTGCCAACTGGTTACCAAAGAACAGGAATCACTTGTACAAAGTCTCCTTATGTCTACTGACCAGTTACCGGTATGGTACAGGCTGGAACAGAATATTGATGAGCCAAGTTGGCAAATACGAAGAATGTTATTGGATGTGCAGACCTATATGAGTGATGATATCCTTGTTAAGGTTGACCGAGCTGCCATGCGCTATGCACTTGAAGCGAGATGTCCGTTGCTTGATCATAGAGTTATCGAATACGCATTTTCTCTCCCCCACGAATATGTATACTCGAAAGGAAACAAAAAGAGAATCCTAAAGGATATTCTGTATGATTATGTGCCAAAGAAGCTGATGGACCGTCCCAAGAAAGGATTCGGCATACCTATTGGACATTATTTAAGCACAACAAAAATGGAATTGCTTAATCAGCTGACTAATGAATCAATGCTCAAAGCTCAGGGCATATTCCAACCACAAATATCATCAACGCTTATTCGTAACTTCATTGCTGGCGATGATAGTCAAGAAGATTTGGTATGGAAATATTGCATGTTCCAGATGTGGTATGACAAATATTTGAGATAACGTTAAATTATAAATAAATATCAAAAAGGAGTTCTTTTTATGAATTTTAGAAGTAAGTTGCGAAAATTTTGTCATAAATACAAAGTTCTAGCTCGGAACTATGATAAGTTGACGTGGTATAAGAGTAGACTGGTAACTGCCTTTATATCCGACTCTGACTTTGCTATAAAAAACTATCAGGAGAAAACCGGTAAAATGTTGAATCTGGAGCATCCCCAGACTTATGATGAAAAACTGTGGTACTTAAAGATCCACAATCGCGATCCGTTGCTGACCATCTGCTCTGATAAATACCGGGTAAGAGAGTATGTGAAACAGTTCGGATTGGGGCATATCCTCAATGAGCTGTACGGCGTATATGATGACGCCAGGGATATTGACTTCTCGATCTTCGTTGAGCCGGTATTTTTAAAGTGCAACCATACCTCTGGCGATAATATCATCTACGACCCGAATAAGCCTTTTGACCGATACGATTTTACCAAGCGGTTCGATTTTTTACTAAAACAAAACTACTATGTCAAGTCCAGAGAGTGGAACTATAAGAATATCAAGCCGAAGATAATAGCGGAGAAAGTTCTCAGAAATGATAATGGTCAATTGCCGTTGGACTATAAGTTTTTGTGTTTTGGCGGTGAGCCTAAGTTACTATATCTTTCGGTAAATTCCTGTACAGAGCAAGGTAAACATAATTCTGTGGGAAGGTACCTAAACACTTATGATATGGATTTTAACTTGACAGATATTGATGAGGGATTTGCTATCTTAAATGATGGTAGCATAAAAAAGCCGTATAACTTTGAGAAAATGAAAGAATATGCTGCAATCTTAAGTAAACCATTTGCTCACTGCAGAGTGGATTTTTATAACATTGATGGAAAAATTTATTTTGGTGAGCTAACTTTCTATGACAGTGGTGGCTGTAACAATATTCAGCCCCACGAGTGGGATCTTAAAATTGGTAGTTGGATTGACATTAGTAACATTAAAGCGGAGAGGTAAATTATTTATGCATATTCTTTTTTTTCATTACAGTATGCAGTCTGGTGGTGCAGAAAGGACGATTGCACTGCTTTCAAATTACGCCTCCCGTCATGGAGATGTTGTTAGTATTGTTACAATGGATGACCAGCCTTCCTTTTATCTGCTCAATCCTAGCATCAATCACATGCGGCTTAATATTTGCCGTAATAGCATAAATTTATTTAATGCCATTGAAGGTAATCTCCGATCTATACGAAAAATTAAAGATGCCTATTTAGTATTTCAACCGGATGTTGTTGTTTGCTTTGGTCCCAATTCAATTTTGCTTTCATTTTTAGCAAGAGGTGGGATGAAATATAAGATAATCGGATCGGAAAGGGCGAACCCCTTTGACTCCAGATCCAATTTCTGGAGCAAAAACAAGCGAATAATATCTACTTTGTGCGATGGTTTTCTATTTCAAACCGAGGGTGCAAGGGTATATTATCCTCTTTCTATCCAAAATAAATCAATAGTTTTGCCTAACAGCATTGCTGTAGCTGATTTTGAAGTGTTAGACCGTCCATGGGAAGAAAGAAAGAATATCTGTGCTGTCGGGCGTATGGATGAAGATAAATGTTTTGACGATTTAATAACCTCTTTTGCAAAGGTGCACGAAAAGCATCCTGACTTAAGTCTTGATTTGTACGGAGATGGGCCACTTCGGCATGAATTAAAAGCAATGTCTGCTAACCTTGGACTGGAGCGTTTTATATCGTTTCATGGTGGTTGTAACAGGATACTAGAGGAATATTCAAAGCACAAAATTTTTGCTATGACAAGCCGAAGCGAGGGGTTGCCCAACGTACTTATAGAGGCCTTAGCCAGCGGATGTGCCTGCGTGTCGACAAACTGTGATTTTGGTCCATCTGAGTTGATCTGTGACGGAGATAATGGTTTTCTTGTGCCAGTTCATGATACTAATGCAATAGCAGAAAAAATCTGTTTGTTGTTGGATGATACTATGTGCCAAAGATTTTCCAAGAAAGCACAGTTGATCAGAAAGACAAACGACATCGAAATCATTGGTAAGAGCTTTCGAACCTACTTATTAGAAAAACTATAAGGATTATCATCATGCAGGAACAATATGCCAAAGACCATCTCAAAATAGCCTCATCCCAAATGTACCCTGCGCGGGTACTAAATTTAGTGGCCATGGTGTGCTTGGCTGTGATGCTTTTGATGCGGGATGTGGGCGGTATTGAGATTGGACGTTATGCGTTTATTAGTATTGCTGCTATTGTCTGCCTGAATAGCAACAAAGCTGGAATTTATTGTTTATTGGCATTTCTTACTCCGTTGGCATCAGGGCTACCATTAACGTATATTTCTGGCATTGCTCTAATTTGCCTTCTTTTTAAACAAAGAAATAATATAAGGATAAATACGATTGGACTAGTTTGCATTATAATTATATTGTTGTGGGAATTGTTTTTGGGTTTTCGTGGAATGTTTAGTTTCTTAAATTATTTGCGCTTTTCGGCAATTTTTCTGATTGTGTTTCTACGAATTTTTGACTGTGACAAAAATTATGATAATGAAAGGATGCTGAAATATTATCTAATAGGCTTTGTGGTAGCAATTATTAGTATATTGGGACAAATGGTTACGTCCTTTTCGATGGATCAGATTTTTTCTCTTGCAGTCAGGTTTGGAAATACACGTCAACTTCTTGAAAACGATACAGAAGGGATGTTGTTAAGCTATAACCCCAATGGACTTGCTTGCCTCTGTATTCTGGCTTTGTTATTTTCGATAATAATTGCGAAAGATAATAAAAACAAAATATATTATCTTGTCGCTGTTATATCTGGAATATTAGGTGTAATGACACAATCCAGAACATTCATTCTTGAGCTGATAGTATGCGCAGCTCTTTATTTTTTCGCCTCAATGGCTAGTATTAAGAAAATGCTAATAAGAATCATGCAAATTATTTCTGCGGGGGCTGCGCTATATTGGATTGTGCAAAAACTCATGCCGTTATATTTATCTTCATTGTTTATACGTTTTCAACAGGCTGATACTTATGGTGGCAGAACTGAGATCTTTCAATACTATATGTCTCAAATGTGGGAGCATTTTGACCGTCTCCTTTTTGGGGTTGGACTTCAAAATTATTCTGACAAATATGGGTATTATAACTCTGCTCACAACGGAATCCAGGAAGTGGTAATTGCATGGGGAATTATTGGACTAATTGTTGTTACAATCATGATGATAAATATGTTGAGTTTTGCGCGTTTCCAAAACAGAAACGCTTTTATGTATAGGTTCATACCAGTGATAGCTGTTCTGCTCTTTGTACAGACGGGACAATGGTTTTTGGATACTTCGGGTTTATACAGACTAATGGTTGCGTTTTCAGCGATATTGATGCCAGTTAAGTTAAAACCTGAATTCGGATCAATTGAAAACAAGAAAGGCAACAGGAGTTGAGGCTATTATGAAAATTACTGTTTTTACACCAACATATAACCGCGCATATATTATTGAGAACGCTTTCCGCAGCCTTCTAAGACAAACGGTTAAGGATTTTGAATGGATCGTAGTAGATGACGGCTCAACGGATAACACAGAGGATTTGTTCAGTAAGTGGATTGATAGTGATAATGGTTTCCCCATCATCTACAAAAAAGTTCCAAACGGAGGCAAAATGCGAGCTGTGAATAATGGGCTTAGTTTGGCACGCGGAGAACTTTTTCTTAACTTGGATAGTGACGATTATCTTACTGATAACGCGATTGAAAGGATACTCAAGTGGGAAGCCACAATACAAAATCGTAAAGACCGTTTTGCCGGCGTTGCGGGGTTGAGATGTCATTTTGATGGCAGCATTATTGGAACTACGTTTAAGGGCGAGTATGTGGATGTCTCTGTTATTGAAAGAGAAAAACATGGCATTACTGGAGATAGGGTAGAGGTGTTTTATACGGAACTTTTTCGACGCCATCCTTTTCCAGAATTCGATGGTGAAAAATTCATTAGTGAAGGCGTTAACTGGATGGAGATCTGTAATGATGGAAAACGCGTACTTCGTTGGTTTAATGAACCTGTATATTTATGCGAGTATAGAGAAGATGGTTATTCTGCTAACTCCTTTGAATTATCTGCAAGGAATCCAAAGGGATTGCTCCATAATATACATAGAACGACAGAGTTAGCCCATCTGAAATACATTGCAAAACTACGTTTATGGCATAAATATTATTTAGTCGGAGAAGTAAATAATTACACAAAAAGAAAAATCAAGGATGATTTAGGATTAAAAATTTTCGATTTTATTATTCTGTGCATGGGGCACTATTTAAAAAAAACACAAAAATTAGTATCTAATGAAAAAAACTAAAACGATGAAAAATTCGGTATCTTCTTCGCTTTTTTATAAATTTTTTGAGAGGCTTGGGATTAAAAGTATTGGTTTTATTATTAGCATAATCTTAGCCAGACTCCTTGATCCGCAGGTATTTGGCGTTGTCGCAATAATTATCGCTATAAATGCTATTACACAAACTTTTATAGACAGCGGCTTTAGTACTGCCCTCATTCAAAACAAAACTGCCAACGATGATGACTATTCGACAGTATTTTATATCAGCTTCACTATTTCTGTTTTGATGTATGTTGTACTGTTCTTGTGTGCGCCAGTGATCGCATCATTCTATAAACAGGATTTCTTTATCTTGCCGTTTAGGGTACTGACACTTACATTGCTGTTTTATTCATATAATTCAATACAAGTATCTAAGCTGATCCGAGAAATGCAGTTTGGTAAAATGTTTGTCTGCAACATATTTATTACATTAACAACAGGTATCATTGGTGTTGTAATGGCATATAATGGTTTTGGACTCTGGTCCCTTGTGATTTATTATCTATCAAATTCAATTCTGTCATGCGTTGTTTACGCAATAGTTGAAAAATGGCGCCCGAAACTTGTATTTTCTGTTTCCAGAGCTAGGGAATTGTATAATTATGGCTATAAAATATTAATTTCTGGATTGCTTTGCTCTGTTTTTAGCAATATCAGAACATTTATAATTGGCAAGACATACTCACCCGCCGATCTTGGGTTCTACAATCGAGGGGAGCAGCTTCCTTCAATTATTTCAACAACACTTGATAGCGTCTTTACCGCTGTAATGCTCCCTGTATATTCTTATTCACAGGATGACAATACAAGGCTGCATAGCATGCTTAGTCGTACGATATCCCTAAACTCATTCATAAACTTCCCTTTAATGGCAGGGTTGGCTGCCATTGCCGCCCCATTGGTTCAGCTGTTATACACTGAAAAATGGCTTTTTTGCGTGCCATATATGCAAATACTTAGTATTGCAAATATGACAGTATCAATAAATACCCCTTGCCTTATATTTATAAAAGCCAGTGGAAGAAGTGATATTTACTTAAAGCTTGAAGCAATAAGAAGAGCAGTAATGGTCGGCATATTAATTCTAAGTCTTTGTTTTCACTCCTTGATAGCAATAGCATTAGGCGTGCTTGTTTCTATGATAGTTGATGTTGCAATAATAATGATCCCTGTAAAAAAGCTAATAGGATATTCTTGGATTGATCAATTTAAAGATATTTTACCGTCTTTGCTAATTTCATTCGTCATGTCCAGTATTGTGTATTTTATTAATTTTTTAAATCTTCCTACTATAATAATTTTAATACTTCAGCTATTTGTAGGGGTTGGAGTATATTTGGGAATATCTTGGCTATTTCGAGTAAAAAATCTAACTTATCTTCTTTCGAAACTAAAGTTTATATAAACATTGACAAATAGTAATACACATTGTCAATGTTTATGTGGTGCTCAAATATTTTCTAGCAACAATGATAAAAAATATTTATTTACTTCCTAAATATTTTACCCTTGATTTTTATGAAATCAGTAACCAACGCATTTTTTACAAAGTTGACTTTCGGTGCGACTTCGGGGTCTGCTGCCGAGAGACTCATGAAGTGTCTTATGAAGGAAGCAAAAATACCCAAAAAAGCTCCTAGTAGTGTTGCAAGAACAACTATTTTCCTTCTTTGCGGCGAATCACGAAGTTCAGGTTGTTTAATGCATAATAGAAGTGCAACGAAACGCAATCAAAAAGTGTAACAGTAGGCATAGACAAAATAGTCCATTGCGAACCCCCCATCAAACCTATATCCTCTGGTTATCTG
>Ga0183096_1002101_pt1 | contig 14542 bp, 6 predicted proteins | sample Biomet5_FD_127791 | JGI IMG/M metagenome (GOLD analysis project Ga0183096, IMG submission 127791) | Microbial communities from bioreactor (seeded with sewage sludge) at LBNL, California, USA - Biofuel metagenome 5 (version 2) (version 3) | ecosystem: Engineered > Bioreactor > Anaerobic >... | reverse complement strand
CACGGGCACCACCACGGGCACCACCACGGGCACCACCACGGGCACCACCACGGGCACCACCACGGGCACCACCACAGAAGCTGACAAGAGCGTCGTTGCCTCATCTGCTCTTAGCACCACAGCAACGACGACGAGCGGTAGCACGCTCGATGGCATTGACATCTCTGGCTGGCAGTCTGACATCGACCTCTCGAAGGTCTCCGCCGACTTCGTGATTATCAAGGCGACCGAAGGGACCTCGTATACGAGTAGCTGCTATACCTCTCAGGCTGCTGCCGCGCTTGCTGCCGGAGATCTTATTGGTTTCTATCACTTCTACAGCGCGACCGGCTCAGCAGCCGATCAGGCGACCCACTTTGTGAGTGCGGTCTCGAGCTATCTCGGAACGGCAGTTCTCGTTCTCGACTGGGAGACTGATTCCGTGATTTCTCTTGGCACCTCGTACGCCAAGACATGGCTCGACACCGTCTATAACCTCACGGGGGTTGTTCCGCTCATATACATGAGCAAGTCGGTCACGCAGGAATACGACTGGTCACAAGTTGCGGCAACCTATCCGCTCTGGGTCGCACAGTATGCCACCATGAATTCGTCAACGGGCTACCAGGAGGATCCTTGGCATAGCTCTACCACCTGCGGAGCCTGGGGTAATAGCTACAAACTCTTCCAGTATTCCTCAACCACCTATCTTCCGAACTATAGCAGCGCACTTGATGCGGACAAGTTCTACGGTAATGCGTCCGATTGGGCGGCGCTTGCGAGCAGCACGAAGCATAATCCCGTCGTGGAGAATGCGGATGCTTCCGGTACGCTCGAGGCTCCCGAGTACGAGGCGGACATTGTCGTGTCCGGTCTGCCCTCCAGCCTCACGAACGTGCAGTTTGCCGTCTGGAGTTCCGTCAACGGTCAGGACGACCTCGTCTGGTACTCTGCGACACAGACTGCTGTGGGCGTCTGGACTGCCACCGTCCTTCCTACTGACCACGGTAGCACCGGTACCTATTTTGTTCACTGCTACGCCACCCTCGCAGGCAAACTCGTTTTCGTCGGTAACACTACCTTTAACGTTACCGACCTCGCCAAGCTGGGTTGGGTAGAAGACGAAAAGGGCGTTGCATACTATACGAAGGGCGTTCAGGACTACGGCTGGGTCGTGACCGCCGACTCGCCTCCCGGTGAGAGCAACGGCCTCCAGCGTTATTGGATCGATACGGCCACGGGCTATCTCGTTCGGGACAGCCTCATCACCTCCGACGAGGCCGGGTACTGGGCCTACGCCACCGCCGCCGGGTACGTGGCCCGCGGCAGGTACACGGCGTCCACGGGCTACGTCTACCTCGCCGACAACGACGGGCGCCTCGCCGGCCCCGGCTGGGTCGTGGGCGACTACGGCGACGGCCTCCAGCGCTACTGGGTGGACGCCTCAGCGCACGCCTGCGTGCCGGGGTACTCGGCCGACGGCTGGGCGCACTACACGCTCGCCTCCGGGTGCGTGCTTCGCGGGGCCGCGACCCTCAGCGGCACCTATTACCTCGCAGACAATGACGGCCGACTTGCAAGTGGTTGGGTCGTGACGAGTGACATCGGATCCTATGGCCTCCAGCGCTACTGGTTCGTGAACGGTACCTATGTCCGGGACAGCCTCATCACCTCCGACGAGGCCGGGTACTGGGCCTACGCCACCGCCGCCGGGTACGTGGCCCGCGGCAGGTACACGGCGTCCACGGGATACGTCTACCTCGCCGACAACGACGGGCGCCTCGCCGGCCCCGGCTGGGTCGTGGGCGACTACGGCGACGGCCTCCAGCGCTACTGGGTGGACGCCACCTCGCACGCCTGCGTGCCGGGGTACTCGGCCGACGGTTGGACCCACTACACGCTCGCCTCCGGGTACGTGCTTCGCGGCAAGTACACGGCGTCCACGGGCTATGTCTACCTTGCGAACAACGACGGCCTGCTCGCCGGTCCCGGCTGGGTCGTGGGCGACTATGGCGACGGCCTCCAGCGCTACTGGGTGGACGCCACCGCGCACGCCTGCGTGCCGGGCTACTCGACGGACGGCTGGGCGCACTACACGCTCGCCTCCGGGTACGTGCTGCGTGGTAGTCTCTACGTGGACTCCTCAAGGAATGTGTACTATGCAAACAACGACGGCCTTCTTTCCAGCCTCTCTGGCGATCCCAATGAGGCACAGCAGGCAATCGTTGCTGCTGCAAGAACCACTTCGGCGGCGGCATATGGATCCAAGTGGGTTTCAGATGTATATCAGAACGCTGGCCTTGGTACCTTTACTGGCAATGCGTGCGACTTTTATGCAAAGTACTGCACGTCATCCGATCAGGGTGAGCTCGAGGCGGGCATGGTTATCGCGGTGAGCAGGGATGCCTCCGATCCCACATATGGCGATTCTGCCATCTACATGGGTAACGGAAATGTCTGTCAATGTACCGGCGGTGCCGTCAAGACGATGACGCTCTCCGCTTGGATGTCCAGTTACGGTACCCTCGTGACGCCCAAGTGGGGATGGCTGGGAAATCTCGTCATTGCCTAGGGTGTGCCGAGTTCTGGGTTCTAGCTTCAACCTGCACTCAATCGATGAGGGGCGTCTTCGGGCGCCCCTTTGCTTTCTGATTGCTCCCTCAAAGCTCCTACATTGGCTGAGCCCGCACATCTGCGGCTCCAAATAAAAAAGGCTACTGTTCGGTTCGGCTGCTTGAATATGGGTTATAAATGAGACTACGTTACTTCCCGCGCACATCTCATGAAGGGCCTTGCAATGGGAAACCTGGGACGCTCGCATTCCTCTCTGGTAATTGCTTTCGTGATGACTCTCTCTCTGTGTGCATGGATTCCTGCCAGTGCATTTGCTGATGAGACCGTAGCTGGCGATGGCCCGTCATCTGCTGTTGGGCAGACGGATGCGACAACGACTACGGTCGGCGGCCAGGCAACCGTGAGCGACGAGGGTTCCGTGACTGTCGACGAGGCCGTCACCTCGGCAGTCACGGACGATTCCCAGACCACTGTGGGCGACGCATCGAGCTCGGCTGGCGGGGTCGTGAGCGAGCCCTCCACCAGCCCCATACCCGTTGAGACCGATGGTTGGCATTCGGACGCAAACGGTTCCTACTACGTCTCAGACGGCGTGAGGCTGGCCTCGAGCTGGGCCGTGACCGCCGACTCGCCCGACGGCGGGAGCGACGGCCTCCAGCGCTACTGGGTCGGCGCGGACGGCTACCTCGCCCGTGGCCGCCTCGTCACCTCCGACGAGGCCGGGTACTGGGCCTACGCCACGGCGTCGGGCGCCGTGGTCCGAGGCAGGTGGGCCGACCCCTCCACGGGAGACGTCTACATCGCCGACAACGACGGGCGCCTCGCCGGCCCCGGCTGGGTCGTGGGCGACTACGGCGACGGCCTCCAGCGCTACTGGGTGGACGCCACCGCGCACGCCTGCGTGCCGGGCTACTCGACGGACGGCTGGGCGCACTACACGCTCGCCTCCGGGTACGTGGTCCGAGGCAGGTGGGCCGACCCCTCCACGGGATACGTCTACATCGCCGACAACGACGGGCGCCTCGCCGGCCCCGGCTGGGTCGTGGGCGACTACGGCGACGGCCTCCAGCGCTACTGGGTGGACGCCACCGCGCACGCCTGCGTGCCGGGCTACTCGGCGGACGGCTGGGCGCACTACACGCTCGCCTCCGGGCGCGTGGTCCGCGGCAGGTGGGCCGACCCCTCCACGGGCTACGTCTACCTCGCCGACAACGACGGGCGCCTCGCCGGCCCCGGCTGGGTCGTGGGCGACTACGGCGACGGCCTCCAGCGCTACTGGGTGGACGCCTCGGCGCACGCCTGCGTGCCGGGCTACTCGGCGGACGGCTGGGCGCACTACACGCTCGCCTCCGGGTGCGTGCTCCGCGGGGCCGTGCGGTACGACTCGGACGGCGTTCTGGTCGCCGACAACGACGGCAGGCTCGCCGAGTGCTACTCATCGGGTGGCTGGCTCGTGACGGCGGCCTTCTCGGGCTCGCTCGAGCGCTACCGCATCGACGACTGCTGCGGGGGCATCCTCGGCGCGCACGTGGGCGCCTTCGAGGTCGACGGCAGCCTCTACTACGGGAACCCGTCCACGGGGTATGTGGCCCGGAACACCAACGTCCTGCTGGACGGCACCTTCTACCGCGCCGACAACGACGGTAGGCTCTCCGTGATCGATATCGGTGGAAACTACGCCATGTGGGCAAAAGCGCAGGGTTACACCAGCAGCACGAACTATCTCATTCTCATAAACTGCAGTGATCATCTGGTTGGCGTCTACTATGGCGGCTACATGAACTGGACGTGCATCCAGATGTACGCCTGTGGCAATGGCAAGGACTCCACCCCTACGGTCAAGGGCAGCTTCACGGTGCGTGGTAAGGGGTATTCCTTCGGGTCTGGTTTTACCTGCTATTTCTACACGCAGTTCTACGGTGACTACCTGCTTCACTCCATACTCTATTATCAGAACTCCTGGACCGTGATGGATGGTCGCCTTGGTATGGGCGTGAGTCATGGATGCGTGCGTCTTGCCACGGAGAACGCCGAATGGATCTATGACAACATTCCTCTGGGCACGAGAGTCATCTCCTACTAGGCATAAGGTCGTAGGTGAGATGTCGTTGAGGGAAATCGCGCGAACGCCAGGCTCTCTCGTGTATCACGTCTGAAGTAGGGTTCCCACCGCAGCCCTTTCTTTCGATGGACTATTAGCCGGACATACATATGATGCAAGAGGACCCACCATAGCGGTATAGGAATCACTCCCAAGCTATCGAAGGAGATGTGCCGATACGGGGATGCCGTTGTACGCCGAGACGCTGGAAATCTCGAACGCATGGGTGCGAGTCGTCAATAACATAATCAAAGTCTACCGTGCGCATAGGCTACGGGTTCAGGAATACCAACAGCCTTATCGCGCTTGTCATGCCAAGGTGCTCGAATTCACTAGTTATGCTGTCGAGCGGGCCAAAGCTACTCACAGAAACGGATAAAGCCCTGTTTTAAGAAAGTGTAGAATTTCTTAAATGCTAGCCATACATATAGATGAAGGTGAAGAAAATAACGTGAAAAACTGTGCTGCAATGAGCTACCACCATCTATCTAGAAGATGGTTCAGACCAGAGTGCATTTTCCTGATCTTCTTCCTTCTAATGGGACTTCCTGCAGCTCTTCTCATTCCTGCAGGAGGTGGCTTTGACGAACCCTCCCACGTGGCACGTATCGACCAGTTGTCTTATGGACAGATCATGTCAGAGGCTGTTGCGACGTCAAGCGGGGTCGCCGTTGAAGATGCTGCCATGGGTGACATTCTTTATGGTGGAAGCATTGACAAAGGACTGGTAGAAACTGCGGACGAAAATCTCAAAACATATCAAGTGTCTGATGCAGCCGGAGAGACATACTCATTTCCCACATGGATATCAGCATCTCTCTCGTCTGCCGAAGTGTATGGAAGTGCTCAGACAGTTTACGTCTTCTCAAACACTGCAGTGTACTCGCCGGTTTCCTACATTCCACAAGTTATAGCTCTTTGCGTAGGTCGGCTTTTTATAAGCAATGCATATGCACTCATTGTGCTCATGCGTGTGGCCGGTTTGCTCTTTATAGCGTTTGTCATTTTCTTTTGCATTCGTGTGATTCCTATCGGCAAGTGGACGATGGTCTTTATTGGATTGTTACCGTCGTTCGTAATCAGTAACGCACAGGTAACTGCGGACACTATGACAGATGCCGTCCTGTTCGTTTTCATCACGTGTACGTTTATCTTCCTCTTACGAGGAGCGGAAGCGTCTCGTAAGGATTGGTCGGCACTTGTAATTAGCTCGCTCATGCTTGGTCTTGTGAAGGTATCTTATCTCCCTATAGTGGCATTGCTCGGAGCTGTTCCTTTGATGCGTGCGGACATGAGGAAGAGGATGTACATAGGGAGACTTGTGCTAATTGTTATGGGTGCCATTGCTATGTTTTTGGTGTGGTACGGGATGATCAAATCAATCAACACGGGAGCAATGTTCGCTACAGGTGCCAATCCAGGCGCTCAGTTGAGCTTCGTAATTCAGCATCCATTGCATTTTTTGCGCCTACTGACCTCTCTTTTCGTAACGACTAACATTCTTAACTTGACTTTGACGGGAATCATTGCTGCTGTCTCTTCTGCGAAGTTGATTCCTTGTTGGTGGATCGAGGCTATCCTTTTGTGCCTCTCTGTTTCGATGGAGGATCAGCGCGAACAGTCTCTTTCTTTGAGCAACCGAAATCTTTTTCTTCTTCTTGCGTCTTGTGTGATTGTCTTTATTCTTGTTTTCTCAGTGATAGGGCTGGCTATTTATCTCCAGTTTAATCCCATCGAAGCGGCGATTATCAGTGGAGTACAACCAAGGTACTTCATTCCGATTTTGCCGGTTCTTCTGCTTCCCATTGCAGTGTTTGTTCGTTGGTATTGGGGCAATGAAATAAATGGTAACCAGATTGGTCGGGTTGACAGCGAACAGGGCCATTTATTTATATCACAATCAAAATACGTAGTATCCTCAACGATAATTTCCGTAATATATTTTTTTATGTCATTCAGCGTCTTATTTGTACTGTTCGTTAATCTGTTTTGATGCCTTATTCTTTTGTGAGTTTGTGGCAGCGGTACGATTCCCCGAGTCTGGTCCAACCTCAGCGTTAGGGAGTAGATAGAGCGACACTAAGAGGAAATGATCTGGCGACAAGGAAGACAAGGTGCACCACCAGTCGAATCACCATGAACCTGAGAAGGTCATGGAAGGTAAGAAAGTACCTATCCACCTGCAGAGGTCCAGGCACTCCGCATCGAGCTGGAGAGCCCCTGAGAGAATGGTCGTTGCAAGAGTTTCAAATTCGACGGTATGGGATTGGTTTTCGAACGCAAGGGCGTTGAAACATGGCACAAGGTCCACGTCCTCATGAAATGATGGATACGCTACTATAACCACGAGCAAGCTTATGGTTCACTCGGCTACAGGTCCTTCGCCGTCCAAATGGTCACAGTATAGGGACTAGTGTTCTGATCGTGTTATAGAAAAATGGAGACAGTCCAAATTTGGAGAGATAAGCTCATGAGACAAGGTGACGTATCACGTAACCGTACTATACGGAGACGTAGCTTACTCACGAGGCGAGGCGTTCCTTTCCTGGTCCTGGCATTGGCGACGTCGTTCTGTCTTGGAATCTACGCCGAGCTCTTTCATGATGCCGTGTGTCTTGCGAGGACAGGAGAGGCGATTGGCCTGTTTACCAGTCTTCTCCCTTCGGATTCCATGCTTCGAATTGCTAAGTACTTTATTCTCTCGTTCACCGTACTCTATGGTCTAAGCTGCATACCTGGTTTTTTTCGTTGGGTTGTTCGCTATCGTGTGATTATCGGTGCGTGTGTCGTGGTTGCATGTGTCGTGCTAAAGATTAGCGGGTCATCCGTCGCTCTTTGGGGGTCGGGCTATGAGGGCACGCTTTTTGGCATTCCGCGCTCTATCAGGTCTGATGAGTGGGTCGTCTTCACGCCCTTTTCCTTTTCGCAGTCCGTTTCGGGTAACCAGGCCATCTCTTCCCTTCTTCGCGGGGGTAACACGGATGTGACCCTTGTGTACGGGCAGCCCTGCTGGGCAATCGCCACGCTTTATCGCCCCTTCCTTTGGGGCTATCTCTTTATGGATCCAGAGCGCGGGCTAGCCTTTTTCTGGACGGCAAGACTTGTGGTTATCTTTCTCGTGACCTTTGAGCTTGCCCGTCTGCTCTCCGAAGGTGATGATGCGCTCGCTTGTCTCGCAGCCATGTTGGTGACTTTCTCGCCGCAGGTTCAATGGTGGTTTGCGGTCAACGGGACCGCGGAGTTACTGATTTTTGGTCAGGGACTCGTTCTTTTGCTTGACAGGCTTTTGAGGGCTCGGTCGCGCCTACCGCGGCTTGGATATGCAGCTCTTCTGAGCTGGTCCCTCTGTTGCTATGCCTTCATACTCTATCCCTCGTGGCAGATTCCATTCATCTACGTTTTCGGTGGATTGGGAATTTGGGTAATTGTCCGCTGGATACGGGAGCAGGATGATGCAAGAACGATAAAGGCAAGCGCTCTGCAATCGATTTTTATGCTCATTCCATCGCTTGCACTCTTTGGTGGGCTTGCTACCATGGCCGTGCTGGGGTCTTGGAACGTGCTTCAATGCGTGAAGGGGACGGTATATCCTGGTTCGCGCCTTGAGACGGGCGGCGGGCTTTCCTCTTGGTTGGCAAACACGACCACAACTCTTGTCTCTCCAATCAGTGCGGACGCATACTCTCCTAACGTTTGTGAAGCAGCCACTTTTTTTGCCCTATTTCCTTTGGGGCTTATCATGGCAGTGGTGATGGCTATCCGGTATAGAGACCTTGGTCTTATCTGTCTGCTGGTGCCCGAAGCAATACTATTGACTTATGGGTTCTTCGGCTTTCCCATCTGGCTCAGCAAGGCGATGCTTCTGAGCAATGTACAGACGGGAAGGTTGCTTTTTTCTCTTGGGTACCTGGATGTTGTTATGCTCATACGTGCAGTGGCCGTAGGGCAATCGCGCGATGCGGCTCAGGTGACGCGTGGCACCATGAGGCGTTGTAGCCGCGTGCTGCCATCCGTGCTTATATCCCTAGCGTTCTCTCTCGTGCTTGTTATCGTTGCATGTCTGACAGCTCCCCTGGCGATGGGGGGGTGGCAGTGCCTGATAACTTTTGCTGTGACGTTTGTCATGTCTTGGATGGCGATTGTGCCTTGCAGCGTTGCCGAGCGTTTAAAAATTCAACGTGGGCAGTCAATGGTCATGGCGGCAAGTGTTGTTGTACTGGCGGGGCTCTGTGTAAATCCGGTGCAGCAGGGTGCGGCGGCCCTCACAAAAAGTGACCTAGCAACAACGATTCAAGAGGTTGTCTCCGACTCGCATGAAGCTACTTGGCTGAGTGATAACTCGGTAGTGAGTCAATGCTTGGTTGCAAACGGTGCTTCGGTCATCAATAGCGTTAACACCTATCCAAACCTAGGGCTCTGGTCTGCCCTTGATTCTGATGGCTCATACTCGGACGTCTACAATCGCTATGCATATATCGACTGCGCAATTGGAGACGAGACGAACTTTGAGCTGATTTTTCCGGATCACTTTGCCGTTACACTTACGGCGGATGATATACGAGCAACAGGGGCAACGTATTGGTTGTCTGCCAAAGACCTTACGGTTTGGAATACCGATGACGTAAGCTTTGAGCCAGTGGAGACATCTGGGCCGTATACAGTCTATAAGATTGAGTACGCAGTTCACTTATAGTATAAGCGTGTGTGAGTATACATTCTAGGATTCTGAGGAGGGGCGTTGAAAAAGGCGGCGCTGTTCGGCCAGTTTTTGAAGTTCGGTGTAGTAGGAGCCATTGCTTTTGCTATTGATTTTGGCACGATGGTTGCGCTTCATGAGTTACTGGGGCTCAACCCCATTGTCGCTGCGGCCATCTCCTTCTCTGTTTCAGTGATTTTCAACTATGCAGCATCCATGCGCTATGTCTTTACTCGTCGAGATGACCTGTCAAGACAGAAGGAACTCATTGTTTTTGTGGCCCTGTCTGTTATTGGCCTTGTGATAAATGAACTAATCATGTGGCTGGGACAAGAGGCGTTCACCGCGACTGGAATTGACTATGCCAATGGACCCTACTATATGGGTGTGAAAATTCTTGCAACTGCAGTTGTGATGTTGTGGAACTTTTTTAGCAGGAAAAAATGGCTCGATGCTGGCTAATGCTGTTTTCTGAGCTCCTGCTCGTGGGAGTATTCCGACATAACCTCTATCTCCCAAGTGCGCCTGCTGCCCTTTACGACGGTATCGAGAATGAGTCCACAAATGAAGAGGAGTGCGGCGAGACCACAGAGTGACACCGCAACTATTGCAGATGGTAGACGAGGGACAAGACCTGTCTGGTTAAACTCAGATATGACTGGAAGGCCTACGCAAAGTCCAACCACAAGAAATATGAGCGCGAGAATTGAGAAGAATCCCAGCGGCTTATAGTCTTTGAATAGCGTTGCGATCATTCTGAGAACCTTGAGACCGTCAGATACTGTATTGAGCTTGGAGACAGATCCTTCTGGTCGATCGCGATAGTCGATAGGTATCTGCGCAATGCGCCAGCGCTTGTCCACGGCGTGAATGGATAGCTCCGTTTCAATTTCAAATCCGGGAGAGAGCACGGGAAGAGTCTTGGCAAAGGCACGCGTAAAGCTCCTGTAGCCAGTCATTACATCGCTGTATTCAAAGCCATAGAGTAATTTGATGAGCCAGCGAACGAGATTGTTGCCAAGTCCGTGGAAGGCGCGTTTGTTTTCCTCGCCGTAGGTGCCGTTTGTGAGGCGATCACCCACTACGTGATCGGCCATACCCGTGAGGAGTGGTGCAAGCAGGTCGTTTACGCTTTCCGCGGGATACGTATCATCACCATCGACCATGACGTAGTAATCCGCATCGATGTCGCGCAGCATCTGTCGAACGACGTTGCCCTTGCCCTGACGAGGCTCGGATACGACGGTGGCTCCATGTGAGGCTGCTATCGCAGAGGTATCATCTGACGAGTTGTTGTCATACACATAGATTGTTGCCGAGGGAAGTTCATGGCAAAAGTCATCGATGACCTTACCAATTGTCAGGGCCTCGTTGTAACAAGGGATGAGCACAGCGATGGATGTATTTGTTCTAGATGTCATGTAACCTAATCTCCGAGAATGCAATTGATTGAACTTTGGACGAGATAAGTGCTGGTGGTCATCTGTCTTTACTGTTGGCGCTACGCTATAGATGATAGTTGAACATGGCGGGTTCACTTTGAGTGAAATTTGGACTGAAGTAGGGATCGCCCTCCACATAGTACTTTGCCCAATGATAGTTCATATACGCAATTTCGCGATGGAATCGTATGCGCTTGGCATCGCTGTTCTCGGAACCGCGCGAGAGAGACTCATAGTGATAGAGTTCCACTTCAGGGGTGTAGACGACGAGTTCATCTAGTGCACGGACTTTGAGGCAGTAATCTATGTCGTTGAAGGCGACGGTGAGTTCTTCGGTAAAGCCCCCTACGGCCTCGAATGAGCTCCGCTTTGTCATGAGGCATGCCGCAGTTACGGCACTCAAGTCTTGTTGAGAGTCCTGCATCGCAAAGTATCCCCACCTGTTGCGAGGAAGATTCTTGCTCAGATGGCCTGCACAAATGCCTCCGATGCAAACCCCTGCGTGCTGGATGGTGTTATCGGGGTAAAGGAGTCGAACTCCGACAACACCAACGTCCTCTCGCGCGCAAAGGCCAAGCATGACCTCAAGCCAGTCGGGAGTAATCACCTCTGTGTCATTGTTGAGTAAAAGCAGATAATCGCCCTTCGCTTTTTCTGCCCCAAAGTTCATCAGTTTCGAGAAGTTGAACTCATGTTCCCAGTGCTCGATACGGATGATATTGGGGTGCGCACTTACGAGAGAGGCGTAATACTCGAAGGTAGTTTTGTCAGTGCTGTTGTTTTCGATGATTACGATCTCGTAGTTATCATAGGTTGACTTGGAGAGAATTGACCGGATGCAGGTGTCCAGAACTTCCGTGTGGTCCTTAGAGGGAATGATGATCGAGATGAGGGGATGACCTTTGGGAACGTCATAGACGACCTTGTATGTGAATGGCCGTCGGGATTGTGAGACCGTCGCTGAAATGCCAAGGCGATCAAGGTGCTCGCGTACGGCTCTTATTCCTGCGTCGGTGGCATATGACTTGCTGCCTGCATCTGCGGCCGTTGACGTAGCGCTCATTCGCCAATGATAGAGCGGCATGGGAACGTGGTTGACATGGCGTGCCTTCTCCACTGCGCGAAGAGTGAGATTGTGGTCTTGGGCGCCATCATATTCTGCGGTGTTGGGTTCGATCTGGTCAAGAAGCGACTTCCTGATCGTAAGCATGTGGCAGATATAGTTGTTTCCCCGGAGAAGATCGAGGTTGAAGTCGGGTTTGAAGAACGGCTGCGCAAAAGAGCCATTTGGCAGCAGCTTGTCCTCATCACAGTAGATGAGGTCCGTATCGCTTCGATTGTTGATTGCCCTGACATACTCGAAGAGGATGTCAGGCTCAATCAGGTCATCATGATCGAAGAAGCAGACGAAGTCACCAGAGGCTACCTCAATTCCTCGGTTGGTGTTTTCGGAGATGCCAAGGTTCTCAGAGAGACTGACTACGCGAATGCGAGCATCTCTCCTAGAATACTGCGAAACTAGCTCAGCGAGCTCTCCGTCTTCTGGAGAGGCATTTACGAGAATAAGCTCCCAGTTGTGATAGCTCTGCTTGATGACAGAGTCAGCCATGCTTCTAAAGAACGAGCGAGGCGTCTTGTAAAGCGGGACGACTATGCTGAATTTTGGCTCATAGCTAAAGTGAATATGGTCTTGTTTGGAAAGCGCTGCGACATCAACTCTATGGGCTTTGAACCAGTCCCTATAGGCGATATCTTCCTGGGCGCTCCGCATGATGTTCGCTGTCCGTAGGCGAAGGTCGGCAAACATGGGTCCATCGAGGACCTCGAAGCTGCCGAACGATGGATGATTTGCGTCATCGATCGTAAAGACAAGTCTTTTTATCTCATTGGGGACCCGTAGGGAGTATTGATACTCCCTACGGTATTTGTTCGCGCTAAAGGGGATAATTTCCTTTGCGTTGCCAAAGGTGACAAGACTGATTGGAATGGTGTTGAGTGCTGCGTCCAGGCATTTGATCGACGGTGCGTTGTCGTCCCGATAGGGTTCATGGACGGCTATGCGCAGAATCGCCTCATTACCGTCCTCGATGCAATCGAGAAAGTCAATCGTGGCATTGTCATAGATGCCGACTTTGTCATAGTCGCGAATCTCGCGGCAAAGTTGTTGGTTAAGTCTGTAGTTCAGGCGCGATTCCCATTTGGCGGACGTGAAACGGATGCGGAAGGAAGCGCTATCACGGGGTGTCGTGTCATTCTGCGATTCTGTCAAAGTGATTTGGCAGCTGGAGATGTCGAGCATGGGTACGACGACGACGAAGGCACGATCAGCATCCCTGTTGGTGTCAAGTTCGTAAAGGGAGCAAGGCACATCACGTCCGTTGTCCGTGTCTGCCGAGATGGTAACGGCGCTTGTTTCCGGAAGAGATGGGAGGATTATCTTGGCGAAGATTTTTCCGCTTCCGCGGCAGACACCAGCCTCTTTGATTCTCATGCATCAGCTCCTCGTACTGTCTTCATTGCACGACAATGATACGTGGCAGTTAGTGCTGGGGCACACGTGCCTTGAGGAGTGCACCAAACAACTGGATTCACGCTCCCATCCAATAGGTGGGAGGATACTGTCTATGGTTTTCTCGCTAGCACCAGCCGTCGCGTCTATCCTATGCATTGCCAGATTTGCGAGAGACTCGCTCTCCTCATGTATGTCCGTGCGAGTGATGGGGTTTCACAATGTCAATGACAGATGAGAAGACGGTACCGCCGGAGCCCCTCTCGGTCAGGCGGAACATACTCTTCAATACCATTGGCAGCCTTACGTATCAAGGGTGTCTTTGGCTGACGACTGTCCTCGTCGTGACCTTGTCCAGTGGTTATGTGGGTTCCGGTGTCCTCGCCTTGGCCATGACCGTTGGTAACATGTTCAATCCGATAGCCACCTACTCGATGAGGACGTTTCAGGTCTCGGATGTCAAAGGAGCATATCCTCAGAGTTGCTACGTTGGATTTCGACTGGTGACCACCGTCATCGGGCTGGCGTTTGTCGTTCCCTACGCGATCGTCGTTGGAGGCAACCAGGCAACGACGATTACTATCCTCCTCTACATGCTCTTTAAGATCGACGAGGCATTCGTCGACGTCCTCTATGGTGTCGATCAGCGCGGCGAGCGCATGGACTACATCGGCATCTCTCAGTTCCTGCGAGGGATGGCGGTGATTGCACTCTTCTCCGGTGGACTGGTAGCATTTCAGAGCCTTGACGCTGCCGTCCTTGGAATGTTCTTCGCTGGCCTTGCTATGACGGTTTTCTATGACATCCCCCATGCATCTCGGATTGGTCGCATTCGACCTGCCATCGCGCCACATACCGTTGTCGCGCTTCTGAGGAGATGCATGCCTCTCGTCGTGTCGACCCTTCTCATCAGCATGGTCGTCTCGGTCGCTCGCCAGTACTTCAGCTGGGCTTGTGGGGTCGACCAGCTTGGGCTCTATGCCGCCGTCGCAACGCCTGCGGTGCTTATCCAGGCCCTCGCACGCTATCTCTATGCTCCTTCCCTGGTGCCTTTGGCAGAGAGGTGGGAGTCCGGGGAGGATGGGGCATTCGCGAGGTATCTCCTAAAGACCATACGTCTCATGGTGGCCTTCATCGTAATCATGGTCGTCGGTCTCTCCCTTGTTGGGTCGCCCGTTCTCGTGAGGGTCTATGGAGAGAGTATTGCGGCGTATACGTACCTCTTTCCATACGTGCTGATA
>Ga0183096_1002097_pt1 | contig 14574 bp, 18 predicted proteins | sample Biomet5_FD_127791 | JGI IMG/M metagenome (GOLD analysis project Ga0183096, IMG submission 127791) | Microbial communities from bioreactor (seeded with sewage sludge) at LBNL, California, USA - Biofuel metagenome 5 (version 2) (version 3) | ecosystem: Engineered > Bioreactor > Anaerobic >... | reverse complement strand
GCGCCATTGCCGACCGGACGCCGCCGGGGGACCTTCAATCGGCGGATTACAACCTGTTTCCCCCCCAGATGGGCCAGCCGAGCCTGCCCGAAGTCACGGAACGGCTTTTCATCTGCGATGCCTGCCGCTTGTTGCCGGATTACAGCCTGTTTGCCTACACCCGGCCCTGCCTGTCGGTCTCCGGCTGCTGTCATCTGCTCTCCCGGACCGCCATCGAAACGGCCGGCCCCTTCGACATCCGCTTCAATCCTACCCAGTTCGACGACCTGGAACGGGACATCCGGTCCTTTTTGGCCGGTTATCCGGCGGTCTACGATGGCACCGTCCGGGTGGCCCACCAGCAGGCGTCCAGCTTGGCCAAGGCCCAGACTCCGGCCCAGGCCGCCCATATCCTCGGCAACAAGATCAAGCTCGAATCCGGCGTGTCCGACGCCGACGCCGACCGGCTGTGGCGGGAGAATTTGGACGTATTACGGCAGGATCTTTTGGAAAAGGATAAAGAATTATGATGTCTCCGGCGGCCGGGGGCGTGATGCCCCCGGAGACCCCTCGCGGGGGGGGGCAAGCTTGCGCGGAGGTCCCCGGAGGGGGCTTTTGGCGCTCCGGTCAGCGCTTCCCGGCCCAGGCCGTGGCCAGCCGCTCCAGCTCATCGGGCGCCAGGCTGGGCCGGTCGTAGCGGCCGGCGGCCTGGCGTTGGCGGAAGGCCTCGTAGAGGATGACCGCGGCGGCTACGGAGACGTTGAGACTTTGCACCATGCCCTGCATGGGAATATAGAGAGTTCCGTCCACCAACGGCAGCAGATCGGCATCCACACCCCGGTGTTCGTTGCCGAGAATGATGGCCGTTTTGCGGCCGAGGTCCCATTTGGGGAGGGGCGTGGCGGTGGCGTTGAATCCCGTGGCGATCAGGGCGTAGCCCTCGGCCTTGAGGGCAGTGGCCATGGCCGCCGCGTCGGGATGCCGGACCGTCTCCACCCATTTCTTGGCCGATGCGGAGGACTTTTTGCCCAGATTGGGGAAGGCCGTATCCGTATAGAGCAGATGTACCCGCTGCACGCCGAAAGCGTCACAACTGCGCAATATGGCCGACACGTTGTGCGGGTCATGGATATTGTCGATAACCAGGGTCAGGTCGGGCTGGCGTCTGGCCAGGACGTCCCGGATACGTTTGGTCCGGCGTTCGGTAATGTCTCGCATGGCCGAGGCAATTAGGGTAAAGCCGGACTTGGCGCAAGATCAAAGGAGTATGGATGATGCAACGGATGACTGCTCCGGCCGTGGCGGCTGCCAAAGGCGAGCGTAAACTGGCGATGCTGACGGCCTACGATTACGCCGGCGCCCGGCTGGCCGAGGCCGCCGGCGTGGATATGCTTCTGGTGGGCGATTCCTTGGCCATGGTGGTGCTCGGCTATGAGGATACGCTCTCCGTGACCATGGACGAGATGCTGCACCACGTCCGGGCGGTGTCGCGCGGGGCCAGCCGGGCGCTGGTGGTGGCGGACATGCCGTTTCTGTCCTACCAGGTTTCGGTGGCCGAGGCCGTGGCCAACGCCGGCCGTTTTCTCAAGGAGGGGCGGGCCGGCGCCGTCAAGCTGGAGGGCGGACGCGAGGTGGCCCCCCAGGTCCGGGCCATGGTGGACGCCGGCATTCCGGTTCTCGGCCATGTGGGGCTGACCCCCCAGCATGTGGCCACCCTCGGGGGCTTTAAGGTCCAGTCCAAGACGGCGGAGGCGGCGGCAAAGCTGGTGGAGGACACCCGGATTCTGGCCGAAGCCGGCTGTTTCGGGGTGGTGCTGGAATGTATTCCGGCGGCGGTGGCGGCGGTGGTGACCGAAGTTTTACCCGTGCCGACCATCGGTATCGGTGCCGGTCCGGATTGTGACGGGCAGGTACTGGTTTTCCACGACGTGTTGGGGCTCTATGATCGATTTCAGCCGAAATTCGTCAAGCAGTACGCAGCACTGGGGACGTTGGCTCAGGAAGCGTTGACGCATTACGTTGATGAGGTTAAACGAAACGTCTTTCCGGGGCCAGAGCATGTGTTTCCCATGGATCAGGAGGCCCTTGCGCATTTTCGCAGCTTGGTTTTTCAAGGAAAATAGCAGGTCGTCCGATCTTGAGACGCGGCTTTGCCCGGGCAAGGCCGCGCAACGCGCCTGATGCGTTTTACCCGTGAGCGTGCATGAAAAATAAGCAATTTGACGATGATGTTCGGGAATTCGTTTCCCTGCAAAACGGTGTGTTTCTGCTTGTCAGCGACGACGCCGTCTTCAGCAAGAACTTGCGTGCCACCTTGCTGCGGCATCTCACCATCAAGGATGATTGTGTCTTTCCTGTCGGCAGTACCGACACGCTGCCGCGGGAAATCAAGAATCTCAAGGCCAAGGGGCACAAGATCCTCGTTTTCATCGAACGGGAGATGAACGGCCGCAACGCAACGGAACTTATCCATTATCTGAAAGTCGATCAGCGCAGCGAAATATTTGTCGTGGTCCTGACCGGTGAAGTCGAGCGGGACAAGCTGGTATTGCTGCACGAACTGGGCGCCGATAACATCATCACCAAGCCTATTTCCCCCGATACCCTCATTGAAAAAATCGCCTTTACGGTCAAACCCCGGGGGCAGATCGGGGAGCTTATGGATGAGGGGCGTCAGATGCTGGACGCCGGCAACGCCTTGGAAGCCGCCAGGCTGGCCAAGCAGGTGCTGGACCTCAAGCCCAGCAGCCCTTCCGGTCTGCTTTTGCTGGGTGACGCCCTGCGCAGCATGGGCAAACGGGACGAGGCGTTGCGGGCCTATACCCGGGCCGAGAAAGGGGCCAAGCTTTTTCTGGATCCGCTGAAAAAGATCGCCGCCCTCCATCATGAGGAGGGCAATACCGCCGAGGAAATCCATTTCCTGGAGCGTCTGGACAAGCTCTCGCCGCTCAATATGGACCGCAAGGTGGATATTGGCACCGGCTATATCCGACTCGGGGACCCCGAAAAGGCCAAAGTCTGCTTTGACCAGGCCGTGCGTATTGCCACCAAGGATGCCCTGGATGCCGTCAGCCGCGTCACGCAAGCCATCGCCACCCACTGCATGGAATCCGCGCCGGAACTCTCCGAGCACTATTTGCGCCAGGCATTAAATACACGCAAGAACATGCTTGATCGTTCGGATATCGAGACGTTCAACCGGCTGGGACTCATGCTGCGACGCCAGGGCAAATGGCAGGACGCCATTATCGAATACCGCAAGGCCCTGCGTGTCTCACCGGAGGACCCTGGACTTATCTACAATATTGCCATGGCCTTTACCGAAGGCCGGCAATACATCGAGGCATATCAATATCTGGATCAGGCGCTGACGCTCGATCCCGATTTGTGGCGTTCGAGTGACGCCATCTGCTGCAACATCGCTACGGTCTTTCGTCGCTACGGCAAAAAGGAACAGGCCGTGGAGTATCTCCAAAAAGCGCTTACCCTTAACCCCGATTCGACCAAGGCCAAGGCCTTGCTGTCCGAAATCGAGCGATAGAACGGTTTTTCCCCCATGCTTGTCTATCCGCATTTCGATCCGGTTGCCCTGCACCTGGGGCCGCTGTCCGTGCGCTGGTACGGGCTGATGTATCTGGTCGGATTCGCCGCCGCCTGGCTGCTCGGCAGGTCCCGGGCAAAACGGCCGCATGCGGCCTGGACCGCCTTCCAGGTCGATGACCTCATCACCTATACGGTGCTCGGCGTCGTGGTTGGCGGGCGCCTCGGCTATATGCTTTTCTACGATTTGCCGAGCCTGCTGGCCAACCCCTTGTCGCTTTTCATGGTCTGGCAGGGGGGCATGTCCTTCCACGGCGGATTTCTGGGCGTGGTGGCCATGGTCTGGTTCTTTTGCCGGAAAAACGGCAAGTCGTTTCGCGAGGTGGCCGATTTCACCGCCCCGCTCGTGCCGGTGGGACTTCTGGCCGGCCGCATCGGCAATTTCATCAATGGGGAACTCTGGGGCAGGCCGACCGATCTGCCCTGGGGCATGATCTTTCCCGATCCCCGGGCGGGGGGGATGCCCCGGCATCCTTCCCAGCTCTACGAAGCCAGCCTGGAAGGCGTGGCGCTTTTTTGCATCGTCTGGTTCTATTCGGCCAAACCACGCCCTTCCGGGGCGGTGTCGGGCGTTTTCTGCCTGTTTTACGCCCTGTTCCGTTTTATTGTGGAATTCTTTCGGACGCCGGATCCCCAGCTCGGCTATCTGGCCTTCGGCTGGCTGACCATGGGGCAGCTTCTCAGCGTGCCGGTAGCCCTGTTCGGTCTGTGGCTCCTGATGACCGCCCGCCGGATGCCTACTCCCGGTGCAGGGGAATGAGCACGAATTCCCCGCACAGATCGTCGGACTGGGTTTCCGGCCACACGGCCACGTAGGTCTTGCCCCGGGCGTATTCCACCGGCACCGTGGCCGGGGAGGGGGCATTGCGCTTACAATAGCCCCATTCCCCGGACAGCATTTCCTCGGGCGGACAATAGCGTTGCTCGGGCGGAATGGGCCCCTTCCAGTAGCGACACATTCTGCATTTCTGCTTCATGAACACCTCGCTTACCGATGCATCCTGGCGGCCAATCCCGGGACCCGGATCTCATGAATGACCGGCCAACGTTTTCCCGTCACCCAGATTCGGCCCGTCGTCGCGTCGCAGGCGATACCATTGAGGACGTTGTCAGGGTTGGCTGCGGTTACATCCGGGGACAGGGCCGTGCAATCCACCCAGGCCAGCACCCGGCCCGTGGCCGGATCGATGACGGCAATGCGTTTTTCCCCCCAGACATTGGCCCATATGGCGCCGGCGATGGCCTCGAGTTCGTTTAAGCGGTCGACCGGCTTGTCGCCGTCGGTGACGGTGACGCTGCCGAGGCGCGTAAAGCCGGCGGGATCGTAAAACGTCAGCCGGTCCGAGCCGTCGCTGACCGCCAGTCGGCCGTCGTCCAGGGAGCAGGCTCCCCAGCCTTCGCCTTCCAGGGGGAAGGCTCCGGCCGGGGTCAGATCCGCGGCCTTGGACACGAATACCCGGCCTTCCTTCCAGGTGAGCTGGAAAAGTCGTCCCTCGACCAGGGCCAGTCCCTCGCCGAAGACTTCCTTGGGCAGAATCCGTTGGGCCAGGACCCGACCCGTGTCCGGGACCACCCGGCGCAGGCTGGAGTGGCCATAGAGGCCGGTACTCTCGTAAAAATAGCCGTCGTGGTAGAGAAATCCCTGGGTAAATGCTTCCGGATCATGGGGCAGGGTGCCCACGGACACGGCGGGGAGGATCGGTGCGGCGGCCAGCCCCGTTCCCGGCAGGCCGATGCAGACGGTCAGCAGCAGCCAGGCCCACCACCGGCGGTTCGCTCCGGGAAGACACGGCCGGCCGGAAGCATTTTCCCCTGCGCGGGAACGGCTTGCCGGTTTGACGTCCTGTGGCCCGCATGGCCCGTTTGGCATGGCTGACAGCCTCCCGCAATTTGCCATTTATAAGAATTTTAAAATGTTAGCAGAGGTCGATACGACAGGCAAGACGGTCTGCGCCGTCAAAAACAGGGCGCGGCGTCTTGGCCCGCCGCGCGTTCTGTGTTAGGAGAAGATCCATGCAAGACCTCCTCCTTTGTCTCGCCATCGTCGTGGCCTGGTTGGTGGTTGTCCGTTTCATTTTCCCGAAATGCGGCATTCGCGGCTGAGGTATGCCTGCAGGGCGCGGTCCGCGTCCAGGAAATTCCCGCGACGACCACTCTAAAAATTGATCTTGAGGCCGACGTTGGCCCCCAGGTTGTCCGTGCTTTTATCCGAAAATTCGGCCTGCCGTTGGTAGCGTCCGACCGCCTTGAGGCTGACGTTCTTGCTGAGCCCCACCGAGGCGCCGAGGTCGGCCTGACTGGTGGCGCCTTGTCTGGTTCCGGAGACTGCCGCGTTGTCGGACATGACCCCGCCGCCGCCAAGCCCCAGGTAGAGATTTCCCTTGGGCGTACGCAGGACGTCGACATGGGTCATGCCGGACACCCCCACGGCTGACGGCGTCTCCTCGACGGCGGGCAGACCGTTGGCGGTGGCCCGATTGGGACTCGGATCGGCGGCATAGCCCAGGCCTTCGGCCTCCAGGGCCACGCCATCCCGTACATAGTACCCGGCGGCGCCGCCAGTGGCGGTCGGTGAGGTCGTACTGTACATGCCCCCCCGGGGTTCGACATAACTGGATCCCTGCGAATACTGCTCGGCCTTGGCTGGGCCGAAGGGCAGCGCCAGGGCGCTGACGACGGCGACACCGTACAGGACGCGTTTCATGGATACCTCCGTGGCGTTGTCCCGGACCGGCCGTCCGGGGTCAGTGCATGATGGACTTGATGCCCAGGGCCTTGCGCTGGAGGGAGGCCGGTTGTTCCTTTTCCAGGATCACGGCCGTGCCGTAACAGGAAAAGTAGCGCGAGCCGTCCGGGTGGAAGGCCACATTCTCCTGGTAGCCGATGATGGCGTCGGCCCCGATGTCCAGCGCGCTGGCCGTCAGGCCGAAAAAGGCGCACTCGGAATCGAATCCCCGGCCGGAGACCAGGCCCAGCACCTTGCGGATGCGACGTCCTTTGAGCACGGGGGTGGTGACCACCGGAAATTTGCCGCTGAAAAAGAGTTCCTTGGCGTTTTTGAGCCGTGGGCCTCGCTTGAGTTCCTCATGTCGCCCCCGGGCCTTTTTTTCGCCGCCGCCGAAAAAAGAAAGCATGCCGTCCTCCTTTGTGTGCGTCCCGGCCCGGTTGGCCGGGACGCTCCCTGCCCGCGCACGATGCGTCGCCTTCATTCCTAGCAAGTTGCCTGCCAGTATTTTTCTCAATTGATTCAATGGCGTTATGATGCAGCAATGGCCGTGGCGTCAAAATGACGACGGATGGCGCCGGGAAAAGACGACGCCCTGGGGCCATGAGGACAGGGAGGAGGATGGCGAGGGTTATTGACCGCCGGCGGCGATGGCTTCCAGGCGGGAGGCGTCCAGGATTTCCACGCAACGGCCCGTTACGGCGATGACGCCGTCGTCGGCCAGCCGTCGCAGGACGCGGGAGAGCGTCTCCGGGATGGTCCCGAGATAGGCGGCGAGCTGCCCCTTGGGCAGCCCCAGGGCGAGGACGCGTTTTCGGCTCTCGGCCTGCAGCAGGAGAAGATGAGCGGCCAACCGGGCTGGCACTTCACGAAGACTCAAGTCTTCGAGCTTGTTGACGAACTGGCGAAGGCGCAGGGAGAGCAGCCCGAGCATGTTGAGCGCCAGATCCGGATCGTCGGCCAAAAGCGTGCGGAAGCGTTCCCTGGGGAAAAAAAGGAAATCGCCATCCTCCATGGCCTGGGCGTTGGCCGGATAGGCTCCGCCGGCGAAGACCGCCACTTCGGCAAACACCTCGCCCGGGCCGAAGACATGCAGGATGTGTTCTTTCCCGGACAGGGAGGTCTGGTAGATGCGGACCTTGCCCGAGGACACGGAAAAAAAACCTTGCCCCGGTTCGCCGGTGAAAAAGATGTCCTGGCCTCTGGCATAGGTGCGCCCTTCGGCGATACCGGCCAGGGCGGCCAGCTCGCGCGGGCCGAGCCCCTTGAAGAGGCCAATGCGGGAAACGGCGGCAAGGATGTCCATACGTGTTGTGGTGTTGTCCGCGTGAATCCGGCTGCGGCAAGCCTCCGGCGGGCAACGGGGGGGTGCTCCTTGGAATTCGGAACCGGCAGCGGTGCGCGTTGTGGGAAGACCCTATCGCAGGGACACGGAGACGTGCAACGGGTATGGCGCTGTCCCTGGCCCGAGAAGGGGAGCGGGGCGTGTCATGGGGGATGCCCCCGGCGGCCAATGGGCGCCGCTCTTTGGAAACCCGATAGGATGTGCGACAGATGCCGTTCCAGGCTTGGGGCAGCTCCATGCCGCCAGGGAAGGGTGCAGCGGTCTCGAAGTTTGCAAAGACTTCAAGGAATGCTTTAAAGACGAGAAAAAACGTTTCGTATGTCGCGTCCCGGGCGTTTCTTTGCGGAATGTCCTGCACCGACGGCCTGTCGCTGGGGGAAAAAAAGAGGCCAGGCGAAAACCTGGCCTCGGAAGTGGTCTTGGTAGCGAGGGAGGGAATTGAACCCCCGACACTGCGGATATGAGCCGCATGCTCTAACCGTCTGAGCTACCTCGCCAGAAGGCATCCGGGTTCAAACTGCGCCCGGAAGCGGAGAGAGGGCTTAATAGCCATTCCGCCGGGCCTTGGCAAGTATTTTCTACAACCCGAACCCATGCCGGAACCAGATCCAGCCGACCACACCGGCCAGGACCAGCCGGTACCAGGCGAAAGGAACGAGCGATATCCGTTTGACCAGGAGAATGAAGACCTTCACCGCCAGCAAGGCGGAAAGAAACGAAACCACGAAGCCAATGGCCAGAATCCCCAGGTCATCCCTGGAAAAAAGTGACGCGTTTTTGAAGAAATCAAACAGCGTCGCCGCGAACATGATGGGGACGGCGGCGATAAACGAATACTCGGCCGCCAGGCTGCGCTTGGCGCCAAGCAGCATGCCGCCCATGATGGTGGCCGCCGACCGGGAAAAACCAGGCCAGAGGGCCAGGCATTGGAACCAGCCGATGCCGAAGGCCAGTCCCGGTGTCATCTCGTCGAGTTCGTAAAAGCGGTCGCGGCCATGGCGCCGTTCCACCCAGAAAATCATGAGCGCGCCCACGGCCAGGGCCATGGCCACGGTCACCGGGCCGAAGAGATGGGTTTTGATGGCCGTATGGGCGAGAAGGCCCACCACCGAGGCCGGCAGCGAGGTCAGGAACAGGAGCCACAAGCCGCGCACGCCGGAAAAGGGATGCAGGGGCTTTGGCGAAAGCAGCCACCAGAAGCGCTGCCAGTAGAGAACCATCACCGACAGGATGGCCCCCAGTTGGATGATGATATCGAAACTTGCGGCTTTTTCTCCGGTAAAGCCGATGAGCTGGCCGACCAGGATCAGGTGGCCGGTGGAGGAGACAGGCAGGAATTCGGTCAGTCCCTCGACGAAGCCCAGCACGATGGCGGAAAGGGTTTCTGTCATGATGACGGCGGTCTCCTCAAACGATGTTCTTGGCTGGCGGCTGTACCTGATGGAGGGGCAAGTTGCAACCCGTGACCGGCTCGTGTATGAACAGAGCCGGCAAGGAGGCGCCATGACCACGATCATGCCGCAAGGCGAACTCATGCGACGCGCCGTCAAATGGATCGACGAGCGGCGGGCCCAAACGGGCCAACCCCTTCCCGGGATCATCGATATGGCGGCCCTGCAATTTAATTTGAGCCCTAAGGATTCGGCTTTTCTGGAAAAATTTTTCAGGGAACATCAGGAGATCCCGAAGGACTGAGGGCGGTTGCGGCCAGGACGCGGCACAGCGCCTCCCGGCCAAGCCCGGTCTTGCCGGAAAAAAGGATTGGCGGGACGGCGGGTTGCGCAAGCTCCCGCCACATTTTTTTTTGGGCTTCCCGATCCCGCTGGGAGCATTTATCGGCCTTGGTCAGGACCACCAGCAGAGGAATTTTTCGGCTGCGCAGCCAGGCCACCAGTTCCAGGTCCGGCTGTTGGGGCGGTAACCGGCAGTCGATCAGGGCCGTTACGGCCCGAAGCTCCGTGGTCCGCGTCAGATAGGCCTCGATCAGCCGGCCCCATTTGTCGCGTTCGCTCTTGGAGCAGCGGGCATAGCCGTAGCCCGGCAGATCCACCAGGCAGTAGCCGGCTGCGGCCGTCTGGTAGAAGTTGAGGCTGCGGGTCTTGCCCGGGGTGGCGCTGATTTTGGCCAGGCCCTTGCGTCCGGCCAGACAGTTGACCAACGTGGACTTGCCCACGTTGGAGCGCCCGGCCAGAGCGATCTGCGGCGTGTCCAGAATCGGGATCTGGTCCGGCAGATAGGCCGTGACGAGCAGCGTCAGGCCGAGTTCCGTTCGTGTCGTCGGTATGGCATCCATGCGGCTGTTGTGACCGCCGCCGGGGTCACCCGTCAAGAACGTTTCCTGCGACGCCGCAAAGGAAGGTCAGGGGGGTATGGGCAAGGTACGGATTTTGGTGTTAAACGGCCCCAATCTGGGGTATATCGGCGTGCGTCAGCCCGAAATCTACGGCAGCCGGACCATTGAGGATCTGCCGCAAATGGTGACGGATATGCTGGGGCTTGACCAGGATCGGTTGGAACTGCAATTCCATCAGGCCAACAGCGAAGGACATTGCATCGACCGTCTGGAGCAGGCCTGGAAGGATGGCCTGGACGGCATCGTCCTCAATGCCGGTGCCTATACGCACACCAGCCTGGCCCTGGCCGATTGTCTGGCCTGGATCGGCATCCCCTGCGTGGAGGTGCATATTTCCAATATTTTCGCCCGAACCGATGAGCCGTTGCGTCAGAAAAGCATGATCGGCAAGAGCTGCATCGGGTGTATTGCCGGTTTCGGGCTGACAGGCTACGTCCTGGCCATTCTGGCCTTGTGGCGTCAAATCACGGACCATCCAAACTTCCTATAAGGAGCGACAATGCTTTCGACCACCGATTTTCGGCGAGGCCTCAAGATAGAGATGGACGGCGTTCCCTACGAAATTGTGGAATTCTTGCACGTCAAGCCCGGCAAGGGCGGGGCCTTTATCCGGACCAAGCTCAAGAATATGCTCAATGGCCGGGTGGTGGAAAACACCTTCCGGTCCGGCGAAAAAATGGTCAAGCCCGACCTCGAGACCAAGTCGATGCAGTATCTTTACCGTGAGGGTCAGGGCTATGTCTTTATGGACATGGAGAACTACGAGCAACTCCACGTCGGCAAGGAGCAGCTCGGCGAGAAGGGCGGGTATCTGACCGACGGTATGGAACTGACCATGCTCATGTACAAGGCCCAGCCCCTCGACATCGATTTGCCCGCCTCGGTGGTGCTGGAAGTGACCGACACCGAACCCGGGGTGAAAGGCGATACGGTCAGTGGTGCCACCAAACCCGCCATTGTCGAAAGCGGTATCAGCGTCAATGTCCCCCTGTTCGTCAACATCGGGGACAAGATCAAGGTGGATACCCGCACGGGTGCCTACATTGGCCGGGAATAACAGGGAAACGCAGTCGTGGGGGAGCTTCCGTATGACGCGGGAGCTCTTCGGGTTGGTCGTCATCTTCCTGGCGATCTTTACCCTGCTCGCGCTGTTCACCTACAGTCCGAACGACCCCAGTCTGAGCAGGGTCGTGTCTTCCCGGACCATTCAGAACAGACTCGGCGTGGTCGGAGCCTACTGGGGCGGCCTTTTGGCCGAATCCTTCGGCGTCTGGGCCTATCTCCTTATCACATGGTGCATCTGGCGCGCCTTGCGCCTGTTGCTGCCGCTGCCGCGTTTGCCCCTTCCCCGTGCCCTGGGCGCCGGATTCTTGTCCTTTGTCCTGTTGGCCTTTCTGGGCTCTCCCTGGGGCATTTTCGGGCTTTCCCTGGGGCAGGTCCGGGGCGGCGGGGTGGTGGGACAGTCGCTGTTTCACACCTTGAGCAGTTATCTGAGTTCGTTTGGGGCCTATTTCCTCCTGTTTTTTTGCCTCATCGCCGGTGTCCAACTCGCCTTCGGCCTGACCTGGGAGAACTTCTGGGGGCCGGTCGTGCGTTTCCTGGAAGGCGTGTTTTGGGCGACCGTCGAAGCCGGACGGGCCTGTCTGGAGCGTTGGCGTCAGGCCCGGGCCCATCGGCCGGAACCGAAGCCCCGCAAAACGGCCGACCGGCCGGAGGCGTCGGCTGCTGCTGAACCGTCGGTTCCTCCCATCCTCGACGTCGCTGCCCTGCAGGCAGAGACCAAAAAAACGGAGACGCCTCCCCGAAACAAGGACAAGGAGCCGATTGCCCGTCCCCAACCCGCGCCGGCGGCCAAATCGTCCGCGCCGGCGGCCGCGAAGCCTTCACGGGCCAGCGCGGCCGCGCGCGATGTTCCCTTGCCTCCCCTGGATCTGCTCACCCAGCCGCCGGCGCAGAATGGCCCCGCCGTGGAGCCGGAGGTCTGTCGCCAACAGGCCGAAAGCCTCATTACCTGCTTGAACGATTTCGGCATTCAGGGCGAGGTCCAGCGGGTGGTGCCGGGGCCGGTCGTCACCATGTTCGAGTTCAAGCCGGCGCCCGGCGTCAAGATCAGCCGCATCGTCGGTCTGTCCGTGGATATGGCCCTGGCCATGAAGGCGCTCGCCGTGCGCATTGAGGGACCCATTCCCGGCAAGGATACGGTGGGCGTGGAGATCCCCAACGCCAAACGGCAGACCGTCTATCTCCGGGAAATCCTCGATACCGACGCTTTTCGCGCCTCGCCCTCGAAGATCACCCTGGCCATCGGCAAGGATATCCACGGCCGACCGCAAGTGGCCGACTTGGCCCGCATGCCCCATCTGCTCGTGGCCGGCGCCACCGGCAGCGGCAAGAGCGTGTGCATCAACGGCATTCTCCTGTCCATCCTCTACAAGGCCACTCCGGACGACGTGAAGCTCCTGCTGGTCGACCCCAAGCGCATCGAACTTTCGGTCTACAACGATCTTCCCCATCTCGTGCATCCGGTAGTGACCGAGACGGCGGTGGCCAAGTCCGCCCTGGACTGGGCCGTGGCCGAAATGGACCGGCGCTACGAGGCCATGGCGGTGCTCGGTGTGCGCAATATCGAAAGCTACAACGAAAAATTGGCCAAGCTCGGGAACAATCGCCCCGAGGATCTGGCCGCGCTTGTCCATATGCCGTATCTGGTCATCGTCATCGACGAGTTGGCCGATCTGATGATGACGGCGGCCAAGGAAGTGGAGGTGAGCATCGTGCGGTTGGCCCAACTGGCCCGAGCCGCCGGCATCCATCTGGTCCTGGCCACCCAGCGGCCGAGCGTGGACGTGGTGACGGGGCTTATCAAGGCCAACTTCCCCACGCGCATCGCCTTTCAGGTGACCAGCAAGCACGACTCGCGCACCATCCTTGACGCCGTGGGTGCCGAATACCTGCTCGGCCGCGGCGACATGCTCTACAAGCCGAACGGCGGCAAGACCACCCGCATGCACGGGGCCTTCGTCTCGGACGAGGAGACGGCGGCGGTGGTGGAATTCTGGAAAAGCAAGGCCGCGCCCAACTACGCCCTGGATTTTACCGAATGCCCGAATGGCGGCGATGGCGGCGGCGGCGAGATCGGCGGCGATGGCGGCGAGGATACGGCGGCCGATCCGGTTTATCCGCAGGCCGTGGATTTCGTCATGGAGCAGGGCAAGGCCTCCATTTCGCTCATCCAGCGCCGCTTCCGCATCGGCTTCAACCGGGCGGCCCGGTTCATCGAACAAATGGAGCGCGACGGTCTGCTCGGTCCCCAGGAGGGGAGCAAGCCACGGTCCGTTCTTAAAGGAAAGGATTAAGGACGGGGAGAGGGAGATGCCTCCGGCGGCCGGGGGCATGATGCCCCCGGACCCCTCGATCCTCCCCCGGCGGGGGAGGGCAGCATGCCTAAAAAAAAACGACTCTTGGAGAATTATCCCGATGCGATACCTGTGCTTAGCGCTTGTCGCCGCCATGCTCGCCTGGGCCGGACCGGCCCGGGCCGACGATCCCGTCCAGTTGGCTGGGCGCATCCAGCAGAAATACGCTTCGATCAACGCCTTTTCTGCCAGTTTCACCCAGGCCATCCGCAATGCGGCCAGTGGCGACACGGAAAACCGATCCGGCTCGTTTCTTTTCAAAAAGCCCACGCTGGTGCGCTGGGAGACGGTCAAGCCGGAAAAGGAACTGCTTATTGTCGGCACGTCGGCCGTGTGGGACTATTTCGAGGAGGACAACGAGGCCTACCGCTATTCCGTGAAGGAAGTCATCAGCTCCAAGACGATGCTGCGGTTTTTGACGGGCAAGGCCAATTTGAACGAGGATTTTATCGTGGCCGCGGGCAAGCCCGAGGAGGGCGGAGCAGGGCAGGTGGTCTTGGATCTGGCCCCCAGAGATCCTGAGCCGGGACTCGTCATGGCCAAAATCTGGGTGGACCCGCAGACGGATATGATCGCGCGCATCCGCATTCAGGATTTCTACGCCAACACCAACGACCTGACCCTGTCCAACGTGGAGCTCAATCCGAAGCTGGCCGACAGCCTGTTTGCCTTCACCCCGGGCAAGGAGGTGAAGGTCCACGACAATGCGCCGGTCAAGGGAAGGGATCTTCCGCAATAACACGCTGTTGCGGTGACTGTTTTATTTTTTTGAACTGGGTTTGCGGGCTGGGGCCGTTGCTTTATCCAGGCCAACGGCCCGACGCAGGGCGGCGCGTTCCTCGGCGGTCAGTTCCCGGCACCGGCCCGGCGGCAGGGTGCCGAGGGAAAGTGGTCCCTGGCTCATACGGACGAGTTTGAGCACCGTGAGCCCCAGATCCCGGCACATGCGCCGGATCTGCCGGTTGACCCCCTGGGACAGCTCCATCTCCAGCACGAAGCGATCCGGCCCCAGGCGGGCATCCATCCGAGCCCGCACCGGAGCGAGTTTTTCCCCCTCGGCCAGAGCCATGCCGCCGCCCATGGTGGCGAACACTTCGGGCGTCACCCGGCCGCGTACCGTCACCTGGTAGCGTTTGGCCACATGCCAGCGGGGATG
>Ga0183096_1002092_pt1 | contig 14598 bp, 9 predicted proteins | sample Biomet5_FD_127791 | JGI IMG/M metagenome (GOLD analysis project Ga0183096, IMG submission 127791) | Microbial communities from bioreactor (seeded with sewage sludge) at LBNL, California, USA - Biofuel metagenome 5 (version 2) (version 3) | ecosystem: Engineered > Bioreactor > Anaerobic >... | reverse complement strand
CGCGCGAGCATCCAGATCACCAGCCAGACCACACCGAGTCCCGGGCCGATCAGCAGGAAGGATAGGTGCACCCAGTTGCCCAGCGTGGACAGCCCCAGTGCCAGCGCGAAGGCCACAGTGAGGTTCGCCAACCATCCCAGTCGCCGGGCCGGCCCAGCCGCCCACTCCAGCGCGATCAGCACCGCAGCCAGTATCAGCACCTGCACCGCCAGGGTCGCTCTCGGCGAGAGCATGGCCAGCGTCGACGAAAACACCGCGAGCAGGCCGACCAGGCCCGGCGGGGGGCGGGCCCCCAGCCGCAGCGCCAGCCGCTCGGCCAGCAGGAAGTAGCCGGCCATGGTGAGCACGGTCACCACGAAGAGACCCCAGAAGCCACCGCCGGCATAACCCAAGCCCAAGAAGCTGTCCCACAGCGGCGAGTTCTGATACCAATCGCCGCCGGCCGGCGCCCAACTCCAGGAGTCGGGACGGGCCAACGGCTGGCCGGCCAGGTTCTCCAGCCCGGCCCGCACCTGCCAGTACGGGTCACGCTCGTTGAACCGCGCCGAACGGGCGATCGCGAAGCCGACCAGCCAGATCACGACCAGGAGTCGATCCCAGCGGGGCATGGCCACACCCGACAGGGCTTCACGCACCCGGCCCATCGGCTTCCTCCCTTGGACGGCAGGCCGATTCTAGGGCTAGACGGCGAGTGGGCGTTCGGTGGGCAGGATCGGCTTGGGCAGCCGAGACTCGCGCTGATTCAAGAAGGCGTCCACCCCGTTGGCGCACGAGCGTCCCTCGGCGATCGCCCACACGATCAGCGACTGGCCACGTCCCGCGTCTCCGGCCACGAAGACCCGATCGACGCTGGTGGCATAGCTCTCGTCCCGGGCGATGTTGCCTCGCGGGTCGAGTTCGACGCCCAGCTGCTCGACGAGGCCCTCGCGCTGCGGACCGGTGAAGCCCATGGCCAGCAGGACCAGCTGAGCCGGCAGCTCATGAGTGGTTCCCTCGATGGTCTCCAAGCGTCCACCAACGAAACGCACCTCGCTGAGCTCCAGTCCGCTGACGTTGCCGGACTCATCACCCAGGAATCGCTGAGTGGAGACCGAGTACAACCGCTCACCACCCTCCTCGTGGGCCGAGGAAACCCGATAGACCATCGGATAGGTCGGCCACGGCTGGCCCTCCGGGCGGGTCTGCGGCGGAATCGGCATGATCTCCAGCTGGGTCACCGAACGCGCGCCTTGACGAAGGGATGTGCCCAAGCAGTCCGCGCCGGTGTCACCGCCGCCGATGATCACCACGTCCTTGTCGGTGGCCACGATCTGCTCGGCCACCTCCCGACCGACGGCAACCCGGTTGGCTTGCGGCAAGAACTCCATGGCCTGGTGAATGCCGGCCAGTTCGCGGCCCGGGACCGGAAGATCGCGAGGCACCGTCGAGCCGATCGCCAGCACCACCGCGTCGAAGCGCTCCAAGAGCTGCTCGCCGGTGATGTCCACGCCGATGTTCACGCCAGTCTTGAAGACCGTCCCCTCCAGCACCATCTGCTTCAGGCGCCGATCCAGGACCTTCTTCTCCATCTTGAACTCGGGGATCCCGTAGCGCAGCAGTCCACCGACGGCGTCGGCCCGCTCGTACACCACCACGGTGTGTCCGGCCCGGGAGAGCTGCTGGGCCGCGGCCAGCCCGGACGGACCGGAGCCCACCACGGCCACCGTCTTGCCGGTATGCCACGCGGCCGGCTGGGCGACAACCCGACGATCGCCCCAGGCCCGGTCGATGATCGAGACTTCGACGTTCTTGATGGTCACCGGCTCCCGGTTGATCCCGACGACACAAGCCGTCTCGCAGGGCGCCGGGCAGAGCCGTCCGGTGAACTCCGGGAAGTTGTTGGTGGCATGCAGCCGCTCCAACGCTCCGGCCCAGTCGTCGCGCCAGATCAGGTCGTTCCACTCCGGGATCAGGTTGCCGAGCGGGCAGCCCGAGTGACAGAACGGGATGCCACAGTCCATGCAGCGTCCGGCCTGGCGACTGATGATCGGCAGCACAGCGGTCCCCGGAGTCCCCGGGTAGACCTCGTTCCAGTCCTCCACCCGCTCGCCCACAGGGCGCCGCTCGGCAACCTGCCGCGGGGTGGTGATGAATCCTCTGGGATCAGCCATGGGACGCCTCCATCATCATCTTCACGGTGGTCTCCTCATCCAGCCCGGCAGCCTCGGCCTCGGCTCTGGCTTTCAGGACGCGAGCGTAATCGCGCGGCACCAAGGTGGTGAACCGGCTGCGCAGTTCCTCGGAGCCGAGCTCCAGCAGTGCCTTGGCCACCGCGGAGTCGGTCTCCTCCAGATGCTTGGTCAGCAGCGCACGAACTCGTTCCAGGTGCTCGTCACTCAGCGGCTGCGCATCGACCAGCTCTGCGTTCAGCCGTTCCGGCACCAGATCCAGCACCCAGGCCACGCCGCCGGACATGCCGGCTGCGATATTGCGTCCGGTAGCGCCGAGGATCAGCACCTCGCCGCCGGTCATGTACTCGCAGGCGTGATCCCCCACACCCTCGACAACGGCGATCGCTCCAGAGTTGCGGACGCAGAAGCGCTCGCCGACCAGGCCACGGATGAACATCTCACCGCTGGTCGCGCCATAGCCGATCACGTTGCCGGCGATGATCTGCTCCTCGGCCCGGAACGGTGCGTTGCCGTGCGGACGCAGGATCAGCCGTCCGCCGGACAACCCCTTGCCGAAGTAGTCGTTGCTGTCACCGACCAGGCGCAGCGTGACTCCGCGCGGGAGGAAGGCACCGAAGCTTTGCCCGGCGGTTCCGCGCAGAGTCAGGTCGATGGTGTTCTCCGGCAAACCGGCACCTTCAGTGGCCTTGGTCACGTAGTGGCCCAGCAGGGTGCCCACTGTCCGGTCCACGTTGCGAACGGTCAGTTCGGCCCGAACCAACTCGCCATTGGTCAGCGCCGGCTGGGCCATCTCGATCAGCTGCACGTCCAGCTTGTCCTCCAAGCCGTGGTCCTGTCCGGAGATCCGGTGCAGAGCAGCGCCCTCGGGCAGTTCGACCTGGTGCAGCACCGGAGCCAGATCCAAGCCCTTTGCCTTCCAGTGCTCGACGGCTTCCTTGGTCTTCAGCGCCTCGACGTGGCCGACGGCCTCTTCGATCGAGCGGAAGCCCAACTCGGCAAGCAGCTCCCGAACCTCCTGCGCAATGAACTGGAAGAAGTTCACGATGTAGTCGGCATGGCCGGAGTACTTCGCGCGCAGTTCCGGATTCTGGGTGGCCACACCCACCGGACAGGTGTCCAGGTGGCACACCCGCATCATCACGCAGCCCGACACCACCAGCGGTGCGGTGGCAAAGCCGAACTCCTCCGCGCCCAGCAGGGCGGCGACGACCCCGTCACGTCCGGTCTCCAGCTGCCCATCGGCCTGGACCACGATCCGATCGCGGAGCCCGTTGAGCAGCAGCGTCTGCTGAGTCTCGGCCAGGCCGAGCTCCCAAGGGCCGCCGGCGTGCTTGATCGAGGTCAGCGGCGCCGCACCAGTGCCGCCATCGTGGCCGGATACCAGCACCACATCGGCCTTGGCCTTGCAGACCCCGGCCGCGACGGTACCCACCCCGACCTCAGCGACCAGCTTCACATGCACCCGGGCGGCCGGGTTGGCGCACTTCAAGTCGTGGATCAACTGCTTGAGATCCTCGATCGAGTAGATGTCGTGATGCGGGGGCGGTGAGATCAGCCCGACGCCCGGCGTCGAGTGCCGTGTCTTGGCCACCCACGGGTAGACCTTCTGGCCGGGCAGCTGGCCGCCCTCACCAGGCTTCGCTCCCTGGGCCATCTTGATCTGGATGTCGTCAGCATTGGTCAGGTAGTCGCTCGTCACCCCGAATCGGCCGGACGCGACCTGCTTGATCGCACTGCGTCGAGCCGGGTCGTGCAGCCGCTCGGGATCCTCGCCGCCTTCACCGGTATTGGACTTGGCACCCAACCGGTTCATGGCGATGGCCAGCGTCTCGTGGGCCTCGCGACTGATCGAGCCGTAGCTCATCGCACCGGTGGAGAACCGCTTGACGATCTCGCTGACCGGTTCGACGTCGTCGATCGGCACCGGGGCGCGTCCGGAGTCGAACTCGAGCAGTCCGCGCAGGGTCATCAGCCGCTTGGACTGGTCGTTCACCCGTGCGGTGTACTGCTTGAAGACGTCGGAGCGTCCCTGACGGGTGGAGTGCTGCAGCCGGAAGACCGTCTCCGGGTCGAACAGGTGCGGCTCGCCCTCGCGCCGCCACTTGTACTCGCCACCACCGGTCAGTGTCCGGTGCGGCAACGGGATCCCGTCGGGCGGATAAGCCCGCGCATGCCGCTTGGCCACTTCCTCCGCAATCTCGTCCAGGCCGATCCCCTCCACCCGGCTGGTGGTGCCGGTGAAGTAGGCATCGATCAGCTCGCTGGACAGCCCCAGTGCCTCGAAGATCTGTGCGCCGGTGTAGGAGGCGATGGTGGAAACGCCCATCTTGGACATCACCTTCAGCACGCCCTTGCCCAATGCCTTGCGGACGTTGTACAGCGCCTTCTCGGGATCGACGTTCACCAACCACTCGCGGCGGGCCAGATCCTCGGCGGACTCGAAGGCCAGATACGGGTTCACCGCGGCCGCGCCGTAGCCGATCAGCAGCGCCACGTGGTGCACCTCGCGGACGTCGCCGGCTTCGACGATCAGCCCGACCTGAGTGCGGGTCTTCTCCCTGACCAGGTGGTGGTGGATCGCTGAGGTCAGCAACAGCGAAGGGATCGGCGCCAGGTCGGCATTCGAGTGCCGGTCGGACAAGATGATCGTCCGCGCACCGCCGGCGATCGCCTCACTGACCGCTGCGCACAGCTCATCGAGCTTGGCCTTGAGCGCGGCACCGCCGCCTTCGACCGGGTACAGGCCGCGCACCACATGGGTGTCGTAGGCCGGCATCGAGCCGTCCCGGTTGATCCGGACCAGCTTGGCCAACTGATCGGAGTCCAAGATCGGGTAGCCGATCACGATCTGGCGGCACGACTCAGGACCGGGAGCCAACAGGTTCCCCTCCGGGCCGAAGGTGGCCGACAGCGACGTCACCAATTCCTCGCGGATGGAGTCCAGTGGCGGGTTGGTCACCTGGGCGAACAGCTGCGCGAAGTAGTCGAACAGCAGCCGCGGACGATCCGAGAGCACTGCCACCGGCGCGTCGTTGCCCATCGAGCCGATCGGCTCGGCTCCGGTGTTGGCCATCGGAGCCACGATCATCCGCAGCTCCTCGTGGCTGTAGCCGAAGACCTGCTGTCGCCGGGTGACCGAGGCGTGGCTGTGCACGACGTGCTGCTGTTCGGGGAGGTCGTCCAGGTCGACCCGGCCCTGCTCCAGCCATGCGGCGTAGGGCTCCGCCGCGGCCAGCCTGGCCTTGATCTCGTCATCGTCGATCAATCGGTGGCTGTCCAGGTCGACCAGCAGCATCTTGCCCGGCTTCATTCGTCCCTTCTGGACGACGTGGGCCGGATCGAGGTCGAGGACGCCTGCTTCGGAGGCGAAGACGACCAAGCCGTCATCGGTCACCCAGAACCGCCCCGGACGCAGCCCGTTGCGGTCCAGCACAGCCCCGATCAGGGTGCCGTCGGTGAACGTCACCGAGGCAGGACCGTCCCAGGGCTCCATCAGCGAGGAGTGGAAGGAGTAGAAGTCACGCCGGGCCTGGTCCATCTCGGTGTGGTTCTCCCAGGCCTCCGGGATCATCATCAGCACCGCATGTGGCAAGGAGCGGCCAGCCAGGTGCAGGAGTTCCAGAACCTCGTCGAAGGAGGCAGAGTCGGAGCCGCCCGGCGTGCAGATCGGGAACACCCGGGACAGGTCTCCGGGGATCAGATCGGTGGCCAGCAGCGCCTCGCGAGCCCGCATCCAGTTGCGATTGCCCTTGACGGTGTTGATCTCACCGTTGTGCGCCATCAACCGATAGGGATGGGCCAGCTCCCAGGCCGGGAAGGTGTTGGTCGAGAATCGCGAGTGGACCAGCGACAATGCGCTCTCCATCCGCTCGTCCAACAGATCGGGGAAGACCTCGGCCAACTGCTGGGTGGTGAGCATCCCCTTGTAGACAGTGGTGCGGCCGGAGAGCGAGGCGAAGTAGACCCCTGCCTCGCCGCGGGCGCGCTGGCGCAGCGGATAGACAGCGCGATCCAGCTCGATGCCGCTGGCCAGACCGGTCGTGGAGACGAAGAGCTGCTCGAAGTGGGGCATGTTCTCGCGCGAGATCGGACTCAGCGTCGAGTCGTCGGTCGGAACTTCCCTCCAACCATGGATAACCAGGTGCTCCTCGGTGGCCATGAACTCGATCGTCCGCTTCGCCGAGGCTCGCTTGGCCGGATCGGTCGGGAGGAAAGCCATGCCGACCGCGTACTGGCCGGGCGCCGGCAGATCGAAGTCGACGACCTCACGCAGGAAGCGATCCGGGACCTGAATCAGCATGCCCGCTCCGTCGCCCGCTGCCGGGTCGGCGCCGGTGGCACCACGGTGATCGAGATTCTCCAGGGCGATCAGGCCCTTGGCGATGATGTCGTGGCTGGCCTCCCCGCCCAGCCGCGCGACGAAGGCGACACCACAGGCGTCGTGTTCGAAGGCGGGATCATAGAGTCCCTCGGCGGGTCGGTTCGGCATCGACAGCTTCGCCATGTGTTGTCTCCCATCTTCGCCAAGCGAGGGGCGCGCGCCAGCTGGCCACCCCCGGCCGACGATTCGCTTTCGGATCGCGAGCCTACCCGAATGACCGCCGGCCGCAGCGGTTGTCTACGGTGTGGCGGACGGAGTCCGGGCCGATCGCGGCGTCCACAGACTACTCTCCTAGTCGGAGCCGGGTTTCGCGGGATCGTCCGCAGTCTCAACCGACGGCTCAATGGACTCATCCGAGGATGCCACGTCCACCAAGAGAGACAAATTCGTCTCAAAGGTTGGATCAACAACGCTCTCACGGCCTGGACGGAGTCTGACCAGCAGCACCAACGCCGCGATCCCCACCAGGCAGATCAGCAGGGCGACGCCCGCATTGAATCGCAGCGGGCCGAAGACGTCATAGGAGTAGTCGGTGCGCAGCGACTCGGTGAAGGTTCGCCCGAAGCCATACAGCGCCACGTACAGCGCGAAGACCTTGCCGCGGCCCAGTCGGAACCTGCGATCGGCCCAGAGCAGCACGCCGGCAACCAGCAGGTTCCAGACCGACTCGTACAGGAAGGTCGGGTGGAACGTCGCGTAGTTCTCAAAGCCCGGCACCCGATGCGCCGGGTCGATCTCCAGGCCCCACGGCAGTTGCGTGGGAAGCCCGTAGAGCTCCTGGTTGAACCAATTGCCGAACCGGCCGAGGGCTTGCCCGACTGCGATCCCGGGTGCCAACGCGTCCGCCAGCGCGGCGAAGGCCACCCGATGCCGCCGGGCCACCAGGAACGCCGCCAGTGCGCCGAAGCCGATCGCCCCATAGATGGCGATCCCGCCCTCCCAGATCGCCCACCAGTGCTGGTTCGCGCTCGGCCCGAAGTAGTCGCCCAGGTGCGTCATCACGTGGTAGAACCTGGCTCCGACGATGCCGACCGGGATCGCCCACAACAAGATGGTCTCGAAGTTCTCGGTGCTGCCTCCTCTGGCCGTCCACCGCCGTGAACCGATCACCCAGGCCGCAGCGATCCCCGCCAGCAAACACAGCGCGTAGATATGGATCGTCACTGGGCCCAACGAGAAGGAGCTGATCGAGGGACTCGGAATGAAGCCGGGAATCATGACAGCCTCTCGCACGCTCAGGAACGGCGCCGGACGCCGCCAGCCAGGTCGGCCAGGACGCTGCGCAGCCCGCTCAGATCCTCAGGACGTCCGGCGGCCTCGGCGGCGAGCAGCGGCTTGATGAAGGCCGAGCCCACAATCACCGCGTCGGCATAGCTGACCACGTCTGCGGCCTGGTCACCGGTGGACACCCCCAATCCGACTCCGATCGGGGTGCCGGGAGCCAATGCCCGAATCCGGGATACCAGTTCTGGAGCCGCACTCGGGCTGGAGGTTCGCGTACCGGTGACGCCCATCACCGAGGTGGCATAGACCCAGCCGCGGCAGGCCGCCACCGTCGAGACGATCCGCTCATCGGTCGAGGACGGCGATACCAGAAAGACCCGGTCCAGCCCGTGCGTCTCAGAGGCGGCGAACCAGTCGTCGGCCTCGTCGGGAATCAGGTCCGGAGTGATCAGTCCCGAGCCGCCGGCATTGGCCAGGTCGCGGGCGAAGGCGTCGGGACCGTAGTGGTCGACAAGGTTCCAGTAGGTCATCACAACCGCCGGCGTGCCGGTGGCGCGCACCGCCTCGACTGCAGCGAAAACGTCCGCGGTGCGGACGCCCCGCTCCAGCGCCTTGGTGCCGGCCCGCTGGATCACCGGACCGTCCATGATCGGGTCCGAGTACGGCAGGCCAATCTCGACCAGGTCGACCCCGGGACCATCGCCGCCGACACCACACAGCGCGCGCAACGCGTCCAGCGAGCCGGCCACGCTCGGGTAGCCCACCGGCAAGTAGCCGACCAGCGCTCCCCTGCCCTGCTCGCGGGCAGCCTCGAAGGCAGCCGCCGAACTCCCGCAGCAAAGGGGAATGTCCCCTTTTCTGCGGGGAAGATTGGGATCGATGCTCATGCCTCGCCTCCGGTATAGCTGTCGGGATGACCGGGAAGCCCGAAGTAGCTGATCGCGGTGTCCACGTCCTTGTCGCCGCGCCCGGACAGGCAGGCCACGATCAACGGCTCGGCGTCCGGCTGCTCCACGGCCAGCCGCTGACCCAGCCGGATCACGCCGGCCAGTGCGTGCGCAGACTCGATAGCCGGCATGATCCCTTCAGTGCGGCACAACAGCTGGAAGGCCGCCATCGCCTCGGTGTCGGTGACCGCCTCGTAGTTGGCCCGACCGGTCGCGGCCAGCCAGGCGTGCTCGGGCCCGACACCGGGATAATCCAGGCCGGCCGAGATCGAGTGCGACTCCATGGTCTGGCCGTCGGCATCCTGCAGGATGTAGGTCCGCATGCCGTGCAACACCCCAATCGAACCGCCCTGGATCGAGGCGGCATGACGACCGGTGTCCACACCGTCCCCACCGGCCTCGAAGCCATACAGAGCCACGTCCGGCTCGTCGATGAAATCAGCGAAGGTGCCGATCGCGTTCGAGCCACCGCCCACGCAGGCCGCCACCGCATCCGGCAACCGGCCGAAACGCTCGCCCATCTGCGCCTTGATCTCGGTGCTGATTACCCGCTGGAACTCCCTGACCATCTTCGGGAACGGGTGCGGGCCGCCGACGGTGCCGATCAAGTAGTGCGTGTTGTCGACCGAGGCCACCCAGTCCCGCATGGCCTCGTTCATGGCGTCCTTCAGAGTCTGGCTGCCGGACTCGACGGCCACCACCTCGGCGCCGAGCAGCTGCATCCGAGCCACATTGAGCGCCTGCCGGTCGGTGTCGACTCGTCCCATGTACACCCGGCACTCCATACCGAGCAGGGCTGCCGCAGTCGCGGCGGCGACGCCGTGTTGGCCGGCGCCGGTCTCGGCGATCACCCGGGTCTTGCCCATCCGCTGAGTCAGCAGCGCCTGGCCCAACACGTTGTTGATCTTGTGAGAACCGGTGTGGTTGAGATCCTCACGCTTGAGCAGGACCCGCGCCCGACCACAGTACTGGGCGAACTTGGGTACCTCGGTCAGCGGAGTGGGACGTCCGGAGTACTCCCGGCGGAGCCGATCCAACTCCTGCCAGAAGGCCGGCTCCAGCATTGCCCGATCAAACTCGGCCTCCAACTGATTGAGCGCGGCGATCAGTGCTTCAGGCACGTAACGTCCGCCGAAGACGTCGAAGTGCCCAGCCTGATCCGGCAGGGAAATGTGGTTCATTCGCCTATTCACTCACACATGGGCGGCAAGGTCACGCCAGCGACCGCAGGGCGGCCACCATTGCTGCCGGATCACCATCACGCACCAGCAGTTCTCCGACCAGCACCGCATCGGCTCCGGCATCGCGCATCCGGCGAGCATCGTCCAGGCTCAGAATGCCGGACTCGGCGACCCGGATCGCAGAGCCGTCGATCAGCGAGGCCATCTGCTCGAAGTTGGCCAGGTCGACGTCGAGAGTCTTCAGATTGCGGTTGTTGATGCCGAGCACCTCCGCGCCGGCGTCGCGCGCCCGACGGACCTCGTCCGGGGTATGCGCCTCGACCAGACATGTCAGCCCCAGCTGCCGGCCCAGGTCCAGGTAGTCGGCGAGCTGGGCGGCGGTGAGGGCCGCCACGATCAGCAGTGCCAGGTCGGCTCCGGCCGCAGCCCCCTCCCACAGCTGATACTCGGTGACCACGAAGTCCTTGCGCAGCAGCGGGAGACCCACAGCGGCCCGAACGGCCGTCAGATCGGCCAGGCTTCCCCGGAAGCGCCGAGCCTCCGTGAGCACCGAGATCGCCGCCGCACCTCCACGCTGGTAAGCCAGCGCCAGTGCTGCCGGGTCGTCGATGGCTGCCAAGCGGCCCTTGCTCGGACTGGCGCGCTTCACCTCGGCGATCACTGCCAACCCCGGAGCCTCCAGGGCCGGCTTCGGATCGCACGGGCGCAGCCCCCGCACCGCTTCTTGCAGCGATTCGAGCGGACGCACGGCTTGCCGACCTTCGAGATCAGCCAGCACGCCGGCGATGATCTCGTCCAGCACCGTCACGTCAGTCCTGCCCGTAGTCCATTCTCCGGACCACCGAGGGAGCCACTACCGCGAGCACCAAGGTCACGAAGGCCAGCCACAGCAACGTCCAATTCGGGCCGGTGAAGGCCGCAACAGCGGCCAGACCCAGTCCGAGGATGACCAGCGCTGCGCCCACGCGTGAGGCCAGAAGCGACTCTGCCGTCGGCAACTCCGCCACCGATTCCTCGGTCCGGCTTGCGCCATCGATCATCGTTGCCCGCTCCTTCCGCCCAAGGTCGGCTGATGATATCTGCGAGCACCATCATGGCCGCTCCCCGGCCGAATGGCTAGGGGTCCAGTTACCCAATCGTGACCAAATCCCCGCTTCGGCGATCGCACCGAGCACTGCAGCCGCCTTGTTCACGCTCTCGGCATCTTCCGCGGACGGCCGGGAATCGGCCACCACGCCGGCGCCGGCCTGGACGTAGCCGATCCCGTCCCGGATCACCGCGGTCCGGATCGCAATCGCGGTGTCGGAGTCGCCGGCGAAGTCGAAGTAGCCGACAACGCCGCCGTACAGGCCACGTCGGGACACCTCAAGGCTGTCGATGATCTCCATGGCCCGCACCTTCGGCGCCCCCGACAAGGTCCCGGCCGGGAAGCAGCTCAAGGTGGCGTCCAGCGCCGTGCGGCCGGTCGACAACCGACCAGTGACAGCGGCTTCCAGATGCATCACATGGCTGTAGCGCCGCACCTTCATGAACTCGACCACCGCGACCGTTCCCGGATCGCAGACCCGACCCAGGTCATTGCGACCCAGGTCGACCAGCATCAAGTGCTCAGCGGCCTCCTTCGGGTCGGCCAGCAACTCCGCCTCGAGCGCCACATCGGCCTCGGCACTCGCACCGCGCGGACGGGTACCGGCGATCGGGTGGGTGGTGACCCGTCCCTCGGTGACCTGAACCAGCGCCTCCGGGCTGGACCCGACAACGGCAAAGCCATCCAGCCTGAGCAGGTAGAGGTAAGGGCTCGGGTTGTTGCGGCGCAGCACTCGGTAGACGTCGAGCGCGTCGGACGGACAGTCGATCTCGAACCGCTGACTGACCACGATCTGGAAGGCCTCACCGGCCCGGATCTCCTCGATCGCCTCGGCCACAGCCTGCTGGTAGGCGGCTGGCTCCCGCTGCCGCCGCGGGGCCGGCAGCTCACCATTGCCGCGCACTGCCACCAGCGGAGCCACCGGCTGCAGCAGAGCGGCAGCCATCGCCTCCACCCGGCGGCAGGCATCCTGGTAGGCCTCGGTGATCCGGGCGTCCGAGCCGTCGAAGTTGATGGCATTGGCGATCAGCCACAGCTCGCCTGTGTGATGGTCGAGCACCGCGACATCGGAGGCGAGCATCATCACCAGTTCGGGCAGTTCCAGATCGTCGGGGTTCTGGTCAGGCAGCCGCTCCAGGCGCCGGACGATGTCGTAGCCCAGGTAGCCCACCATTCCCGAGACCAACGGCGGCAGGCCTGGCACTCGGGGCGTGTGCAGCAGTTCCAGCGTGTGGGCGAGCACCTGGAGCGGGTCGCCACCCTCAGGCAGGCCGACGATCGGGCGTCCATCCCAGCACCAGACCGCCTCCCCGTCCCGCTCGATCAAGGTGGCGGCGGCGCGTACTCCGATGAACGAGTAGCGCGACCACGCCCCACCCTCGGCAGACTCCAGGAGGAAGGTGTTGGTGCGCTCGCCGCACAGCTGGTGATAGAGCCCCACCGGGGTGAAATCGTCACCCAGCAGCCGAGAGTGCACGCTGACAACGCGCTGCTGCGCACCGATCCGCAGGAATTCCGGGAGCTCCGGAGCGATGCTCAGCCTCACGACTGCTCCCAGATCAGATCGGCATCGAAGCATGTTGTCGTCCCGGTGTGGCAGGCCGGCCCCGTCTGGTCGACCTTCATCAAGATGGTGTCCCCATCGCAGTCGAGCCACACCTGGCGGACGGCCTGTCGGTGTCCGCTGGTCTCGCCCTTGACCCAGTAGCTGCGACGGCTGCGTGACCAGTAGGTCGCCTGGCCGCTGGCCAGAGTCCTGCGCAGCGCCTCGTCATCCATCCAGGCCAGCATCAGCACCGCATCGGAGGTCGCGTCCTGGACGACTACCGGGACCAGCCCGTCAGCATTACGCGTCAGTCTGGCCGCCAGCGTGGGATCAAGATCGGCTGTGGTCACCGGCTCATTGTGACAGGGACCTGATCGCCCCCGACTCCCACGAACGCCTCCCGGACGGCTCAGCCGAGCAGGCCGCCGTCGCGGGCCACCCGCGCGGCCACCTCAGACCGCCGGGTGCCCCCGATACCGCCAGCCAGCAAGGTGCCGCCGACACCGCCGGCCAAAAGAGCCACAGTGACCCGCTGCTCCGGCTCGTCGATGACCGCCCAGTCCACGGCCAGCGAGTCGATCAGCGATCGGCCAACGCCAGACCCATCCGACTCGGCGGCCACCGGGGTGCGCCCGGCAGCGACTTCGAGCACACGCAGGCCGACCAGTGCCGGCCCGGCTGCACCGACCACTACCTGGGCGCGGTCGGCCGCACTGTGTCGGACTGCGTTCAGCAGAATCTCGCGGAGCACTTCCACGCAGGCGTCGGCCGCGTCATCGTTTGCCGAGAGCAGCCTCAGACCTCCTGGTCGCAACTGAAGTTCGACGGCCAGGATGCCCGCCCAGATCCCGGTGACCAGGGCCAACCGCTCCTCCACTGTGTGCGAGGGCTTGGCGTCCAGCTCCGCAGCGAGGGCCAATGTGCCGCGCACTCGGTCGATCAGTACGGCGTCCAGCTCACCGCTGGCGTCCAGCCCGGCTCGGGCCTGTCGCAGCACCAGGCCGGCAGCGGTGAGGTTCGCCTGCACTCGTCCATGCAAAGCCAGGGCCAGTCGGCGCCGCTGCGCCCACAGGCGTTGCCGGGTCCGGCGCAGATCCCACTCGGTCTGCGCGATCACCCGGTGCGCCGCCCGCCCCTCCTCCACGCGCAGCTCGTAGAGCGCGGCGACCACGCACAGCACCGAGCCCAGCAGCGGCGGCACCAGATAGGGATCCAGCGAGGACCGGAAGCCCGCTTGGGTCATCAGCAGCAGGCCGGCCAGGCCGAGCAGGTACTGCACCAGGTAGACAGTCGTCGTGACCAACAGGGCGTTCCGCCTGCGCATCTTGCGCAGTGGACCGCCGAGCAGCCGGTCGGCCGCGAGCAGATACAGCAACTGGGCTGCCAAGGCCGCCAGCGAGTCCAGCGAGTCCAGGTCGATGTGATGCGGCTCCGGCAGATACAGGCCGGCCACGGTGATCGGAAGACAGACGATGGCGACCAGCACCGGCTGGAAGGGATGCGCAGTCGGGATCCGGCGCAGCGTGGCCGGCACCAGCTCGCGCCAACCCAACCAGAGCCGCTCGACCTCCGGGGCACGCAGGTCGTCGGGCATCCGTGCCAGGTCGTGGCTGACCGGACGGATCTGATGAGACACCACCAGGTCGACATACTCGGTCAAGTCGTCCAAGGCCTGAGCATCCAGCGGCCGCTCCAGACGGCGGCTGATCTCGGCCAGCGACTCCTCGGTGGTGGCCCTGACCTCGGCCAGGCTGCGGTCGGCCTCGGTCAGCGCCTGCCTGGTGCGGGTCCGGGTACGCAGCAACCGCTCGTACTCGGTGCTCAACTCGATCCGTTGCCGGCGAGCGCGCAGCATCCGGTTGGCCAGCAGCGCACCGGCGGTGTACCAACTGACCGCACTGACGATCCGCACCGGCAGCAACCAGGTGGCCAGGAAGGGCACGTCGGTGGGGGTGAACACCAACAACACGCTGCCCTCGATGGCGCCGGCCAGCACGTAACCGGCCAGCGCGGCGATCACCTTGCGGCTGGTGCCAGCGGCCCGCCGATCCAGCACTGGGG
>Ga0183096_1002091_pt1 | contig 14599 bp, 16 predicted proteins | sample Biomet5_FD_127791 | JGI IMG/M metagenome (GOLD analysis project Ga0183096, IMG submission 127791) | Microbial communities from bioreactor (seeded with sewage sludge) at LBNL, California, USA - Biofuel metagenome 5 (version 2) (version 3) | ecosystem: Engineered > Bioreactor > Anaerobic >... | reverse complement strand
TTTATTTTTGCATTACCCCAATTAAGGCGCAAAGTCATGCAATACCACTTCGACATACGACAACGAATATACACTCAGTAGGTATTCCCACAAGATAGGATGTATGAAAAACTAGTTCTGTCCCCGGTGGGAGCGCAGGGGATGCTTTTGAGTATTTGACTACTGTGAAAATATGCGTCGGATAGTCAAAAAGTAAAAAGCGTCCCCTTTGCCACACGTATCTTCCCAGCCTAAACATATGAATATGTGCGCCTACTTTTCCAACGACCAAGTATTCATGGTTTTTGAGACACTTGGCCTTTATCTTAGACGCCGGGTTATCAACTCTTAGCTCCACGGTGTCGCGGCCAGTAATATAATAACGCCGTAGTATATATTTCCTTTTAACCTTGATAACACACATGTCGCCATTGGTTATTGGCGAACTTGCGTTTACCCGCACGTAGTCCCCATCTACAAGTTTCGGCGCCATGTAGTTACCTCTTACTTTGTATTGCTGGGGATAGCTCGTCCCTTTCACAGGGGAAAGCCCTGAACTGTTTCGTGTACATGTCTGTTTCATCGTTGTCTCCTTTCTTTATTTTCAGCTAAATTAACGCTGGGGAAAGTATTCTAATCCCCAGATGTATCCGTGTAAAGCCTAGTGCCCTTAGGGTGAATAATTACGCGACAGGCCCTTGTCGCGTTCGGCTGCTATTATATCTATGCAGGCACGGTACGCTCTGGCACAAAGCATTAACCCCAAAGGTTAAATAAATATTGAAAAAGGGCGCGGGAATGGATATAATATTCAAAAGTAAAAAGCTGGAGGCGCTATGCAATAGCGATACCGCTATGCGGAAAGCCTACGGCGCCAGGCTCGCCAAGGTCCTGCGCCGGCGCCTGGACGACCTGCGCGCCGCGCCTGACCTGCAGATGATGAAAGCGCTGCCCGGCAGGTGCCACGAACTTACCGGGGACAGGAGTGGCCAGCTGGCGCTGGACCTGGAACACCCTAAAAGACTGGTATTCGAACCCTCCAATGAAATATCACCTATAAAAGACCGCGCCCTTAACTGGGCCGGCATAACGGAGATAAAGATAGTAGAGATAGTGGACTATCACTGAGGTCCTAGGCTGGAGGGCATTAATATGGCCGTGAACAGATATTTCCCCGATAAGGTCTCCCCGACGGGGGGGACGCTGAAGGAAGTGCTTGAGAACGCTGGCATGACGCAGGCGCAGCTGGCGCAGCGCTGCGGCCGCCCGCTTAAGACCATCAACGAGATAATCAAAGGCAAGGCCGCGCTCACGCCTGAGACCGCCCTGCAACTGGAGCTGGTGCTGGGCGTGCCGGCCGCGTTCTGGAACGAGCGCGAACGCAACTACCAGGAATACCTCGCCCGCCAAAAAGAGCAGGACGCTTTCAAACAGCAACTGGGCTGGCTGCGCAATTTCCCGGTAAAGGCCATGATGGAGCACGGCCTTATACCGCGGCGTTCCACGCCGATGGAGATACTGCCGGAACTGCTAAGCTTCTTCGGCATAGCGTCGGTAAAACAGTGGAAACTTTCACGCCAGCCGCATAATTTCAGCGTGGCGTACCGCAGGTCCCCGCGCTTCGAAAGCGATAAGTACGCGCTTTCGGTGTGGCTGCGCCAAGGCGAGCGCGAGGCCGCCAATATGAACTGCCGGCCTTACGATAAGGCCAAATTCCTCGCGGCCCTGCATGCGGCCAGGAAGATATCCAACAATACCGATCCCGGGGAATTCGTCCCGGACCTGCAGAAAGTATGCGCCGCCGCCGGCGTTGCCGTGGTGTTCGTGCGCGAGCTCCCCGGCACCCGCGCCACAGGCGCCACGCGCTGGCTTTCAAAGGACAAGGCGCTTATACAGCTTTCGCTGCGCCACAAGAGCAACGACATACTCTGGTTCACGTTCTTCCACGAGGCCGGCCACATACTGCTGCACGAAAAGAAGAAGTTCTTCGTTGAGGGCGTGGTTAGCGACGAATACGAAAAGAAGGCCGACGAGTTCGCCACGGATTTCCTGATAGAGCCTGCCGCGTACAAAGGCTTCCTCGCCGCCGGGGCCCTTGACCGCGGCGCTATCCTTTCCTTCGCCTCAAAATGCGGCGTGCCACCTGCCATAGTGGCTGGTCGCCTTAAGCACGACAGCCGCCTCCCCTGGTCCGCCTGCTGCGACCTTACCGTGCGGTATAGCTGGAAGTAATCATTCTAAGGTGTTGTACATATTTAAACGCGACAGGCCCTTGTCGCGTTCTGCTGCTACACTTTAATGTGTAAAAGAGCAATAATAGTTATGTTAGGAGGGGTTCATGTCGCAGGAAAATTTTTACGGGTCACAGACGGAAATTACTGCTGCCAAAATAAAGTTTTATAAAGATTACATCGGGACATACTTGATAAAAGTCTTGATGGCTTATGGGACTTGCTATGTTGCCGATCTGTTTTGTGGACCTGGCAAAAATGGACAAGAGAATGGCAGTCCTTTGGTTTTAATAGAAGAAGCGAAGAAGATGCTCGAATCACCGGTGCTTCTGCGGAAATTTAAAAATCCTGCAATTGATATTTTCTTCAACGATATTAATACCTCACACATCTCGAACCTCAGGTCAGAACTGAGTAATTTGCCTACAACACGTGGTATTTGTATCGAAAAGCCCACCAGCAAGCATTTCCGTGATGTGTTGGCGGGAATGTCCAGAATACTTAAATACGGAAGCCCCAAGTTCTTTTTTCTTGATCCGTTTACATACAGCGATGTCGAGTTGGAAGATATCGCGTACCTTATGCAGTCGCCACATACTGAAGTGTTGTTGTTCATGCCGGCATTTTTTGCCTACAGGTTCTCGGGATGCGATACTGAAGAGAAAACCAAGAAATTTCTTGAGGCATTCACTACGCGTGGTGGCACCGGATACAAAAACTTCCATGATTTCATGGACTCTATGAAGACGAAAGTTAAGGCTTCTTTGTGCCTTGATTATGTCAGGCCTATCATTTTGGACGCAGGCAGCAAGAAGAACGTGCTTCTGTTCCTGACAAAAAGTCGGCAGGGAATGGCGTTAATGAACGAAATCGTGTGGAAAAACACGGATGACGGGCAAACATTCAATGTTAATGCCGATGATTCGAATCTGTTGTTATTCGGGGATTCCGAGATTAAATCCGGAAGTCATGAAGTTGCCCGGTTTGAGAAGCTACTTTGCGCAGAAATAAAGAGCAGAAAATCTATGACAAACGTCGATATAATAAACTTTGCTGTTAAAGAAGGGTTCCTCCCGAAACATGCGGACTTTATCATAAATAAGAATCCGGAGAAGTTCAGAATCATGGTTGTCAACGGAGAACAGAAACGGTCATATATATCTGCCCCGAATATAAATAAAGTGCGAAGTATAATAAAATATATCGAGTAGGCATTTTATGTCCAAAAATTCCGCAATAGAGTGGACCGAATCCACCTGGAACCCCGTGACTGGCTGTACCAAGATTAGCGACGGCTGCCAGCATTGCTATGCAGAGCGCATGACCAAGCGCCTGCAAGCTATGGGCTCGGCGCATTACACGAATGGATTTAAACTGACCATACACAGGGACGTTTTAGAACTACCGCTTACCTGGAAAAAACCGCTGATTATTTTTGTGAACTCCATGAGCGACCTTTTTCACAAGGACGTTCCAACCGCGTTCATCAAGGACATGTTCGAGGTAATGCAGAAAGCCTACTGGCATAAATTCCAGATACTCACAAAACGCTCCGAGCGCCTGCTTTGCTTGAGCAAAGAACTCACTTGGCCTGACAATATTCTGATGGGGGTTACGGTTGAGAACGAGAAGCATTTAAACCGCATAGCTCACCTTAGGAAAACTGGAGCGAAAACCAAATTCCTTTCCTTGGAGCCGCTGCTTGGCCCGCTCCCAGACTTAAACCTGCAAGGCATTAACTGGGTTATCGTCGGGGGAGAATCGGGCCCAGGCGCGCGCCCCATGAAACCGGAATGGGTTACAGATATCCGCAACAAATGCAGCGAAGCCTCCGTCCCTTTTTTCTTCAAACAGTGGGGGGGCGTTAATAAAAAGAAAGCCGGCCGCTCACTGGACGGAAAGACCTACAGCCAGAAACCGGAAGTATTGGCGGTATAAACAACAGAGGGAAAATGCAAAACGCCACAGATACGACTAAAGAGCAGGAACGCACAGAACTGCATCGCGCTATCTGGCAGATCGCCAACGATCTGCGCGGCAGCGTGGATGGATGGGACTTCAAACAATATGTTTTGGGAATGCTTTTTTACCGGTTTATCAGCGAAAATCTTACCAGCTACATCAATCAGGACGAACGGCGCAGCGGCAACAAAGATTTTGATTATGCAAAACTTGCGGATAAAAAGGCGGAGCTCGGGCGTGCTGATACGGTAAAGGAAAAAGGGTTCTATATTTTACCGAGCGAGCTTTTTGTCAATGTCCGTTCTAAAGCCCACACTGATACCAACCTCAACGAAACACTGGCGAAAGTGTTCCGGAACATCGAAAAGTCGGCAAAAGGTTCGGACAGCGAAGACGCTCTTAAAGGTTTGTTCGATGATCTAGATGTGAATTCCAATAAACTCGGTGCTACGGTCGAGAAAAGGAACCAGAAGCTTGCAAAGCTTCTGGACGCGATCGGGAACCTTGGGCTGGGCAACTACTACGATAACACTATTGACGCCTTTGGCGACGCCTATGAATTTTTGATGACCATGTACGCGTCGAATGCAGGTAAGTCCGGAGGAGAATTTTTTACCCCGCAGGAAGTAAGTGAATTGCTGGCATGCCTGGCGACTGTAGGTAAAAAGGAAGTCAACAAGGTGTATGATCCGGCCTGCGGTTCCGGCTCGCTTCTTTTGAAATTCGCGAAGATCCTCGGCAAAGAAAATGTCCGGGTAGGTTTTTTTGGTCAGGAGACCAACATCACCACCTACAACCTTTGTCGCATCAATATGTTTTTGCACGATATCAATTACAATCATTTTGATATCGCCCATGGTGACACGCTTATAGACCCCAAGCACTGGGATGACGAACCCTTTGACGCCATCGTTTCAAATCCGCCTTACTCTATTAAGTGGGAAGGCGACAGCAACACAATTCTTATCAACGACCCGCGTTTTGCACCGGCAGGAGTATTAGCGCCCAAGAGCAAAGCTGATTTAGCTTTTACCATGCATATGCTCTCGTGGCTTTCCACCAGCGGCACGGCAGCAATCGTAGAATTCCCCGGAGTGCTCTATCGTGGCGGCGCGGAACAGAAGATACGCAAATACTTAATAGACAACAATTACATCGATACCGTAATCCAACTACCGTCGGATCTTTTCTTCGGCACGACGATAGCCACCTGCATTATCGTACTCCAAAAAAGCAAGAAAGACAATAAGACTCTGTTTATCGACGCCTCAGCCGAATTCGTGCGCGGGGGGAATAAAAACAAATTAACCGATGAAAATCGCGCCAAGATACTGCAGGCGTTTACGAAGCGGGCAGATATGGCGCATTTTGCCAAGCTGGTGAGCAACAAACATATCGAAGAGAATGATTACGATATTACGGTATCTAGTTATGTGGCGCAAAAGGACACGCGCGAAATAGTTGATATTAAAAAACTAAACTCTGATATCAAAGGGATAGTCACTCGTCAAAATGAACTGCGTGCCGCGATTGACGAGGTCGTTACAGATATTGAAGGCAACAACAACTAACCCCATGAATAAAGTTGAACGCCTAATCGCCAAACTCTGTCCCGCGGGGGTGGAGTCAAAGAGTATTGGCGAAATATGCCAAATCAATCGCGGCAGAGTAATGTCAAAAGACTACCTCAGAAATAATGCTGGCGAACATCCAGTGTATTCATCCCAGACAGCCGACGACGGTGTTTTCGGTCACATTAAAACTTACGATTATGATGGAGAATACCTAACCTGGACAACTGACGGCGCGAATGCTGGGTCAATCTTCTACCGCAACGGGAAATTTAGCATCACAAATGTGTGCGGTCTTTTGAAAGTTAAAAATGATGGCGTAAACACAAAGTTCCTTGCATACATCTTAGCGACGGTTTCAAAAAAACATGTTAGCACTGGGATGGGAAACCCCAAAATCATGAGCAACGTAATGGAGAAGATTAAAATCCCCATCCCGCCCCTTGCCATCCAACAAGAGATTATAAAAATACTGAACACCTTTACCAGGCTGGAAGCGGAGCTGGAAGCGGAGCTGGAAGCGGAGCTGGAAGCAAGGAAGAAGCAGTATGATTATTACAGGGAAATGCTCCTGACTTTTAACGAGGAAGAGAGGGACATAAAATGGGTCGCGATATCAGAAATATGCTTGCCGACCAATAATATTAAATGGAAGGAAACCAAAAACACTTATCACTACATTGACCTGACGTCGGTTAGTCGGGAAAATCATACGATTACTGGAACCATAGAAGTTAACGCCGCAAACGCTCCGAGTCGAGCACAAAAGGTCTTAGAGAAAAACGATGTAATCTTTGCAACTACTCGCCCGACCTTGCGACGTTTCGCATTAATTGGCGATGACTATGCCAATCAAATAGCGAGCACCGGCTACTGTGTTTTACGCGCTGATACTTCTAAGGTATTACCGAAATGGATTTATCACAACATTGCGACTCTGGCATTCAATGATTATGTTGGAAAGAACCAAGAAGGCTCAGCATACCCATCCATTTCCGATGCAAAGGTAAAAGCCTACAAAATTCCCATGCCTGATATTTCTGAACAAGCGCGTCTTATTTCAATATTGGATAAATTTGAATCACTTGTGAATAATCTTTCAGATGGTTTACCTACAGAACTCAATGCCCGGAGGAAACAGTACGAGTATTACCGGGAGCAGTTGCTTACTTTTAAACCGTTAAAAAAAGAATATGCCAACTGATAACCGGTACAGGTTAGTGGCGGAAAATCCGCAAAGCACGGTAGTGGCGGAATATAAGGCCATTTATAGTGCTGCCAAGTCTTACCAGAGCGAGGCGGAGCTGGAGCGCGCCTTTATAGAGCAGCTGCAAACACAGGCGTATGAGTATTTATCCATTACGTCCGACGCAGATCTTGTGCACAACTTGCGCAAACAGCTGGAAAAGCTGAATGACTTCACCTTTACCGATACAGAATGGGATACTTTTTTTACCGGCGAAATCGCTAATCCCAACCAGACTATCGCCGAAAAGACTGCAACAATTCAGGAAGACCACATCAAAATCCTGAAACGCGATGACGGGACAGATAAAAATATTTATCTGCTCCGTAAAGACAATATCCACGAAAATAATTTGCAGGTGGTAAACCAATACACCACAGAAGAAGGCCAAAGAGCTAATCGTTACGACGTGACGGTGTTGGTCAATGGCCTGCCGTTAGTGCATATCGAGCTTAAACGGCGCGGTGTGGCACTCCAGGAAGCATTCAACCAGATCAACCGCTACCAGCGCGAAAGCTTCTGGGCTGGCTCCGGGCTCTTTGAGTATGTCCAGATTTTTGTGATCTCCAACGGCACGCATACAAAATATTACAGCAATACCACGCGCGACGAACATATCAGAGAATCTATTGAAGGCGCAATTAAGAAGGGGAAACGTTCCAGCAACAGCTTTGAGTTCACCAGTTGGTGGGCAGACGCGACCAACAGACCCATTACAGACCTCGCGGATTTTGCCAAAACTTTTTTTGCCAAACACACGCTTCTCAACATCCTTACCCGTTACTGTGTGTTTACCACTGACAAGCAGCTTCTGGTAATGCGGCCTTATCAGATAGTGGCGACCGAGAAGATATTAAGCAAGATTGAGGTCAGCACTAATTATAAGAAGCTTGGCACAGTGGAAGCCGGTGGGTACATATGGCACACTACCGGCTCCGGTAAGACTTTAACCAGTTTCAAGACGGCCCAACTGGCCAGCAAGTTGCCTTATGTTGATAAAGTCCTTTTTGTGGTTGACCGCAAAGACCTCGATTATCAGACAATGCGGGAATATGACAAGTTTGAAAAGGGCGCGGCCAATAGCAACACCAGCACGGCGATCTTAAAACGCCAGCTAGAGAATAAAGACGCGCGCATTATTATCACTACCATCCAAAAGCTTGACCGCTTTATAGGACACAACGCCGGGCACACCATTTTCAACGGCCACGTCGTGCTGATCTTTGACGAATGCCATCGCTCACAGTTTGGCGAGATGCACGCGGAAATTACCAAAGCATTCAAGAACTATCACCTTTTCGGTTTTACCGGCACGCCGATCTTTGCCGTTAACGCTTCTTCCGGCGGACGCCCCAACTTTAAGACCACTGAACAGGCGTTTGGCGACAAATTACACACCTACACCATCGTTGATGCCATTGCAGACAAGAATGTTTTGCCCTTTAAGGTGGATTATATTTCCACACTGCGCGAAGCCGAAGACATTGAAGATAAAAAAGTGCGTGACATCGACCGGGAAGCCGCGCTTGCCGCGCCGGAACGGTTGGCGAATGTAGTCCAATATATCCGCGAACATTTCGACCAGAAAACCAAACGGAACAGTTTTTACAAACTCAAAGACCGCAGGCTGGCGGGCTTCAACTCTATTTTCGCCGTTTCTTCCATCGACGCGGCTAAGAAATACTACGCTGAATTTCAAAAACAACTAGCCGACGCGGCGAGTGATAAAAAGCTAAAAGTAGCACTTATTTACAGTTTTGGTGTAAATGAGGAAGAAATTGACGGTGTGGGTGACGAAAACTCGGAAGACACCAGTGGACTGGATAAAAGCTCAAGGGATTTTCTTGAAAGCGCTATCAAAGACTACAATGGCATGTTCGGGACGTCCTACGACACCTCTTCCGACAAATTTCAGAATTACTACAAAGATGTCAGTGAGCGCGTAAAAAACCGGGAAGTGGATATTTTGCTCGTGGTCAATATGTTCTTAACCGGCTTCGACGCGACCACGCTCAACACCTTGTGGGTGGATAAAAATCTCCGTTTGCACGGGCTACTGCAGGCGTATTCCCGCACTAATCGCATACTAAACACCGTCAAAACATTCGGGAATATTGTTTGCTTCCGTAATCTGGAAAAAGCGACCAATGAATCCATTGCCCTCTTTGGCGATAAGGCAGCCAGCGGAATCGTGCTCTTAAAGTCCTATAACGAGTACTATAACGGGTACAAAGACGGCGACAAGAAAGTCCGTGGATACACCAGCCTTATTAAGGAGCTTTCAGAGAAATTCCCGCTTGGCGAGAGAATCCTCGGGGAACAGAATCAAAAAGATTTCATCAGACTATACAGCGCGATTTTGCGTCTAAGAAATATCTTGGTGACTTTCGATGAATTCAAAGGCAAAGAAATTCTGACCGAACGGGATACCCAGGATTATCACAGCGTCTACATTGACCTTTATAATGAGTTTCGCAATAAGGATAAGAGCGAAAAGGAAAACATCAACGACGACATTGTGTTTGAAATGGAGTTGATCAAGCAGATTGAAATTAATATCGATTATATTTTAGGTCTAGTAAAAAAGTACCACGAAGACCACATCAAGAACCGCGAACTGCTCATCGATATAAACAAGGCTATCGACTCAAGCGTCGAACTGCGCAATAAAAAAGATCTCATCAATCAGTTTATTGAGTCACTTGATCCCCATTCGGTAGTGGATGAAGACTGGCAGAAGTACGTGGAAAAGAAAAAGATTGAAGAACTTGAGGCAATAATTAAAGACGAAAAACTCGACCACGCCGAAACTTACAAATTTGTGCGAAACGCGTTTCGCAATGGAAGCATTGCCACCACCGGCACCGCTTTGACCAAGATTTTGCCGCCTGTATCGCGTTTTTCTCCTGGAGGGGAACGGTCAAAAAAGCGCGAGAGTGTTCTGGACAAATTAACCCGCTTCTTTGAAAGATTCTTTGATATTTCTAATGGGAAGCCGCTCACTTTGGATTGAATCTAGGAGAACCCGATGCGACACAAAGCTATTGAGTATGCAAATCTCGTAGTAACGGCCGGAGACAAGTATTTTTTAGATTTATTACGCGATGATTTTATCCCCTGCATTGCACATGGGGCCCAGGTCAACGGGCATGGAGAAGTCAATTACTATATCTTTCGAGACACTGGGATAGATATTATCGATGGGCACCCATTTGTCTATGGCCGTCTCGTAAAAGAGATGACACTTAACGCAGAACAGCGGCTTGATTACAAACATGACCGCCTAATTCCCTCCGATGAGGCAATTGAGTCCGCTCCGTCATCCATATTTGCAATAACCCTTGCAGATCATAAACTTATCTTTTCCCCGGAAACCGCAGCACGTTCCCCATTAATACGCGATTTCCAGTACTGCCTCAGAGTATTACTCACAAAGAAAAACACGCAGGACCGAAAAGGCTATTTAACGAGCAAGCTACAAGAACTCAACCTAAACAAAATACCTTATGGAAAAAGTAAAGACTGGTATTTAGAAATTGACAAGAAGTTCCCTATCCCTCAAGTCGAAATCCGGACATTCCCATCTTCATTTTCGATAAAGGAAAAACTTGGAAAATTTTCCAAGATTACGGCCGTACAAATTAAAACCCTCAAGAAAAACCGAGAATACGCAAAAGAAGATGCTGAGTTCCTAAAGAAACTTGAGGCTGAAGAAAAAGTAATTAATGCGACAGATAGTTGAACTGTTTTTGAGAATCCCAAAGATTCTCTAGACAAATCATCTGCAGGCAAGTTGATTGAAACAGCCAACGATGGAAACCATGCGGTCAGTTTTACCGGATACGCAGAGGACGGAACAAAATTGACAGCAAATCTCGACCAACTCAAGTTTAGGGATTTTTATACCCCAGAAAAAGGCCAGACGTTAATTCAAAAGGCCACAGCACTTATCGGGAAATATAAATCTGCAATTGCATCAAAAGTTATCAGCATTGGCGTCCCAGATCCCCAAATGCTTGAAAAGGCGAAACAGATATTCAAGGATATTTCAAAATAAAATGTCGGCACTAGATGAACTTTGGCGGATATATCGCGACAAGCTGCCTCTTTTGAGAACTGACTCAAAAGAGCATCGGTTTATCGCTATTGTTGCCTTTATCTGCGCGTTGCTATCAATTCCCACCAATGGCCAGACTTTCTTGGCAACGTTACAGGGCACCACTCAGACACTTGCAACAATCTGGGGAGGGATACTCGGTCTAATTACTGCAGGACTTGCGATTTTTCTTCAAGCATTGAATCCCGATTATTTAGTCCGACTGTACGAGATTAGAGAAGAGAAGACTAATTTGCGACACCTCGAATATCGCCTAATCTGCTACATCGAAGCATTTTGGTATTTGCTTTGGGGGATGTTATTCTTTCTGTCCATATACGCCGTAACTCTTACCGGATTCTCGTCGTATTTGCTTCCATTACCTCGCATATCAACATTCACAATTAAATTCTGTTTGCTGTGGATTGTGGGAGTAAACATAGGAACTGGGGCATATCAGCTCATGTCCCTAGGATACAACCTATACTCCTCAACAATCACCCAAGCCGCTGCTTTGAAAATTCTGATGGATAAAGCCAAGAAGGAGAAAAAACAATGACTTCTCCTACCTGCTACACCATAGGACACTCTAATCACACAATTGAAAAGTTTGTGGAGCTGCTGCGCCTACACAAGATTGAGTATTTAGCCGATGTGCGTTCATCGCCATATAGCCAGCACGTCCCTCAGTTCAACAAAGAAGTTTTGGCAAAAGAACTCAAAAAGGTTGGGATTAAGTACCTTGCATTTGGGAAAGAACTTGGGGCCAGATACACTGACTCTCAGCTTCTCTTCGAGGATGGCGGTGTCGATTTCGAAAAAGTAAGAAACACTCCGAATTTCATAGCCGGGATAAACAGAATCCTCGACGGCATTAGTAAGAAGTTTAGAATTGCCATAATGTGTACCGAAAAGGACCCGTTAGACTGCCATCGATTCGTACTGGTTTCTTACGCCCTCAAGAAGGCCGGCGTCAACGTGCTCCACATTCTCGAGGACGGGAGCACTATGACAAATGAGGCGGTAGAAGACCGCCTGCTCCGGATAAAAAATAAAAATGCAGATCAGCCTTCATTATTCGACGACTCCGAAAAAATAGCCCGACTAAAAGAATACCTTCTTGAACGAGCCTACATAGAGCGAAATATTGATATCGCATACCATACCGAGGAACTTGAGGAATAATGACAATTTACACTATTGGATTTACCCAAAAAACCGCCGAACAGTTTTTCACAAAACTGCAAGCCAATAATGTTAAAAGGCTATTCGACATCCGCTTAAACAACAAGTCACAGCTTGCCGGTTTCGCCAAAGGACATGACCTGCAATATTTCTTAAAGACGATTTGCGGGATTGAGTACTTTTATTTACCCGATTTGGCGCCTACCGACGAGATACTAGATGCTTACCAAGACAAGACGATGTCCTGGGACGAGTACGAGGTTAAATTCAACCAACTCCTCAAAGATAGAAAGTTGACTCTCAAAAAATCAGATTTTGAGGCCGCCTGCCTGCTTTGCAGCGAACCGACGGCAGAGAAGTGCCATCGGCGCTTAGCCGCGGAGTATCTGGCGGAAATGTTCGGTGATGTCAAAATAGTTCATTTGTAGCTTGGGACGGGGGGGGTGATGAAAAAGAAAATCGTACTCTTTGCTTTGTCGTGGCGCAATCAAGGTGTCTGCGTCGCGGGAAAGGATTTATTTACTAAAGAATGGATACGTCCCGTAACCAAGGCTGGCCCAGTCCCAAAATCTGAAGTTTACAAATTCTACCTGAGAGATATTGTCGAAGTTGAAGTTTCCTCACATTGCCCAAAAGACCATCAGACAGAAAACTACCGCCTTGTCGCAAATTCATGGAGGAAGACTGGGGCAATATCTCTCGCGAACATTCCCCTATACCTTGATAATCCCCCAAACATATGGGACTACAAGACTTCGATAGGGGCAAAGAGCGTGCCTTTTGCGGATATCGCTATCACCGGGATAAATAAATCGCTATACCTGATTTCAGTATCGGACTTAATAGTTGATTATGTTATGGAGCAGTATCCAGACGGGACACAGAAACCCAAATACTATGGAACCTTCCAGTATTCTGGGGTGAGATATAAACTTTCTATCACAGACCCCGTCTTCAACTTAAAATATCCTAATTTTGGGACATACGTGGTATCACGCCCAACACTATGCCTCAGTCTCACAGAACCTTGCGCCTCTATGAATAACAAGTGCTACAAATTAATCGCAGGAGTTATCCTAAACTGATTATTCTCCGGACTGATATCGCATATAGCGGCGAAACTGGGGTAGATTTTAAATTTTAGTTGTTGGAGAAAGGAAGTTACTATATATGGAACGCAAAGAGGAATTGCTTAAGCTGCTGCGAGAGCTTAAAAATCCTTGTATTGTTAACATTGACGGCTGGATGGGTAATTGGGAAGTTGAGGCCGCTACTCCCAAAGGTGTATGCAATGTCAGCGTACAGGATGGAACTCCTAAGAGTAGAATTACTGTCGACGAAATCTCTATGCTTCTTGATAATCCTTCCCCATGGGAAGACCTTGAAGAAGACGAACTTGAAGCCTGGGTAACACGATTAAAGCGTAAAAGGGCCATTAAAGGCGCAAACAAAAATAAGCCTGCCAAGTAGGCCTTTAGATAATTTTCTCGTGACTCGCCGGGCTTGGTGATATCTTTATGGCTGATCCGGATTCCAAACTGAGGCTTACTCCCGATGAGCGGGCGTTCAGGGACGTTAATAGGGCTACCTATAATGCTGGACGGGTGCGGGAGGCTTATGAGCAGGCGGTGGAGTTCTTCCGGAGGAATCCGGGGAGCTTGTTCGGGAAGTATTGGTACGCGACGATGTGCGGGGATTACGCGGAGGACGCCTCGCTGCCGGAAGGGCGGCGGGCGGAGCTACTGGTGGAGGCTAGGCGCCTTATAGCCGAGGTGTACGCGCACCCTGACCTGGACCGCTGGGAGTTGGCCTCGGGCGCGCGCAACGAGTATTTCTGGTTCCACGGCCTGCATCAGGAACAGTACCATTTGGGCGAGGCCCGCGTGTCCGCCGGAGAGAAGCGGGGCTATTATTCAATGTGCGTGGGGGCCTCGTGCATGGCCGTTAAGTGCGTGCGGGAGCAGCTTGGCCGCGATGCCGCGCGGGACTGGGCCGCCAAGGCCGCGGCCGCCTTCGCGCAGTTCGAGCTGCTGGACCCCGCTTGGCACAATATTAACCCTTTCTACGCGCGGGCGCTAGCCGTGCTGGGGGACGCCCCCGGTGCGCTGGCCGCCTACCGCGACATGTTCCGCAAGCAGGGCGTCACCGCCGACGAGGCCGCCGTCGCCAGCTTCCGCTCCGAAATAGCCGGTCTCCTGCCTTAAATTGCTGAGTGGCCGCCGCCAACGTTTGCTAGAATGCACATGTCGGGTGGAACGATATGTGGTGCGAGAATAACAACATTAAAGTCTGGAAACTTCATGGCTGCGGATTGCTCCTGATCTTTACG
>Ga0183096_1002086_pt1 | contig 14633 bp, 12 predicted proteins | sample Biomet5_FD_127791 | JGI IMG/M metagenome (GOLD analysis project Ga0183096, IMG submission 127791) | Microbial communities from bioreactor (seeded with sewage sludge) at LBNL, California, USA - Biofuel metagenome 5 (version 2) (version 3) | ecosystem: Engineered > Bioreactor > Anaerobic >... | reverse complement strand
GTACGGGATTGGCGGAGATAATGCCGGTGATCGCTGAAGATTGGCTGGCGGAATGGCTGGAGATACCACCGGGACAGCCTGCGCTGATGATAAAGCAGGTGGTAACAGATATTCAAGGCGAGCCGTTGATTTATGCGGAAGAATACTTGAGGGCGGACTGCTTCAAGTTAATGATCAACAGAAGGAGGATGTGAGATGAAGGCAGTTGTGAAATACGGTTTTGGCAAATTCGAGACGGAACTAAGAGATGTTCCTGTGCCGAAGATCGGTGACGACGACGTTCTGCTGGAAGTCAAAGCGGCCGGCGTTTGCGGTTCGGATATTGCATTCGATAACGGTGGACATGAAAATCTTCTAAATCCGCCAGTGGTATTGGGACACGAGTTCTCGGGCGTGGTGTCTGAGATCGGAAAAAACGTTACTGAGTGGAAGGTTGGAGACCGTGCTGTTTCGGATAATACAGGCAAAGTCTGCGGAAAGTGTTACGCGTGCAGTACGGCAGATTATCTTTCCTGCCCTGAAAGGCTGGGATTGGGTTATGGAATGGACGGCGGATTTACACAATATGTGCGGATACCGGGTGACACACTCAAGGTATTCCCTAACAGTTTGATGCATATCCCTGAGAGCATGACATTTGAGGAAGCAGCGATATTGGACCCCTGCTGCAACGCTTATATGGCAGTGGTGCAGGAGTCACGGTTTATGCCGGGCGACTATGGCGCAGTGTTTGGCGTTGGTGCATTGGGGCAATTTTCAATTCAGGCGTTGCGTATTGCAGGCGCGGCCAAGATTATTGCGATCGGTCTTTCGAGTGACAAGGAACGTTTTGAGCTGGCACGAAAGAACGGTGCAACAGATATCGTCGTTTCGGATGAGGTAAATGTACAGGATGAAATTGAGAAGATAACAAACGGTGAAGGCGTGGCGCTGGTTGTGGATTGCGCCGGCGTTGCGGTGGTACTCCGTCAGGCGATCAACATTGTGCGAACAGCGGGTGAGATTGTCAAAATCGGTTATGACGCGAAGCCCTTAGGCTTTTCACTGGATCCCATTATCGATAAAGCCGTATCAATTAAGGGGCATTTTGGATACAACTGGTTGTCGTGGCGAAATGTAATGAATCTGGCTGTAGCGGACAAGATCGATCTTAAATCCATGATCTCTCACCGCATGAAGATCAGCCAGTTCCGCGAAGCCTTTGATCTGGTGCGGTCAAAACAGGCTATCAAAATCATTCTTTATCCGGAAGGTTAAACAGATCATCCAAATTGGAGGGGCATATACTTGAAGATTTATATTTGCGCTGACTTCAGTCAGGAAGGCATTGAGCTGCTAAAAGTAGCCGGCCATGAGGTGAAGACGGGGGGCTGGGGCTTTACCAGTGTAATACTCAGCGAAGACGAACTAATCGCGGACATTGGCGACGCGGAAGTGCTAATCGTAGGGTATGAGACGGTTTCAAAAAAGGTTTTGGATGCAACGCGTCTCAGGGTTATTTCGTCAATCCGCGGCGGCCCGCGCGCCAACATTGATGTGGATTATGCCACAAGCAAGGGGATCCCCGTGTTTTATACATTTGGCCGCGAGGCACTGCCTGTTGCAGATTTTACAATGGGACAACTTCTGGCTATTACGCGGAAAGTGGCTCGGGCCGACAGGGAACTTCGGAGCGGTTTGTTTACAGCGCCGGACGCTGAATATGGCAGCGCGGGAGACGTGATTTGGGATATGAGCCCAGAGGGCCCATGGCAGTCACGTAAAGGTATTGAACTGGAAGGTAAAACATATGGACTGATAGGATTCGGGACCGTGGGTCAGCAGGTGGCGGACCGCGCCTATGGTTTTGGAATGAGGGTGATTACTTTTGACCCGTATCAGAAGGAAGAAGTAATAAAGGCACATCATGCACAGCGGGTTGATCTTTCCACATTGCTTTCTACGTCGCATGTTATTTCCATACACGCCAAAGCAACGAACGATAACAAAGGTATGATCGGGAAAAAGGAATTTGATATGATGCGTGATGGCGTTTACTTCATAAACAATGCTCGCGCCAGCATTGTTGACGAACAGGCGCTAAGGGAGGCATTGCGCAGTGGCAAGCTGGGTGGTTTGGCACTCGATGTGTTCCATGAAGAACCTATTAAGGAAAATGACGAATACTTTCACTATGACAATGTTGTACTGACTCCGCATATTGCAGGTGCGGGGCGTGACGTAATCTATCTTCAGTCTGTGATGATAGCCAATGACCTGCTGTTGTATATGGCAGGCGGGATGCCGAGACCCATAGTAAATCCTGAAGTCTTCAAAAAATAATGTATTAAGGTGATATATATGGCATTTGTAAAAACTCTGGATATTTTAAAGCACTGCGCGGCTAAAAATTATATTGTCGGCGCATTTAATCTGAATGGACTGGACCAGCCGGAAGCACTGATCAAACGTGCGGAGGAACTGGGTTCTCCGCTGCTTATCACAGAACCGGGTGTGATAGAGCCATACGTCAGCTTTGAACAGATGGCGGAGGTGACCTATCTTGCGGCTAAAAACAGACATGTACCTGTCGGTTTACATTTAAGTCATGGCGATCTGGGAGCAGTGGAGAGGGCGCTTAAGGCTGGCTTTACCTCTGTAATGTATGACGGATCAAAGCTGGATTATGAGGAGAATGTGCGTACAACGCGTGAAGCGGTCAAGCTAGGGCATAGCTATGGCGCGGCTGTTGAAGGCGAACTGGGTGCGCTTGCGGCCGCTGCTGTGGGCGGCGAAGCGTTAACGCCCACAAAGGATACGATGACAGATCCGTCGTTGGCCAAAGATTATGCAATGCGCACCGGCGTTGACATATTGGCAGTATCCATTGGCAACGCACATGGCCTCTATCACGGCAAGCCGAATTTGGATTTTCAGAGACTGGAACAGATTAATTCTGCGCTGATGTCACAGGATGTGTATCTGACATTGCACGGTGGTACGGGTATTCCCGAGGATCAACTCAAGCGTTCAATGCGTATGGGGATTGTCAAGGTATGCATCTATACGGATATGTGCGTAGCGGGGAAAAAGAAAGCCAAAGCGTATGTGGATCAAAAGCCGGAATATCAGGGTAATTTTGATATCTGCGATTTGATTGGTGAGGTCAATAAAGGTTTTATAGACACAATGGAAGTGTGCATGAAAATGTTTTCAAGCATTGGACGTGTTCATAATGACGAAACGTTGACATTAGCCGACAAAAAGCCAGTCAAAATGGAGACAACGGTGTTTGATGATTCGACATCCAGCGATAAGATTGTCAATCATGATATTGGTCCGGCTGCGCCTTCAGATCCGACACTGCGCCCGGAAAGCGCCGCTGCTGCTCAGAAGCTTTATTGGCATAAAAACGTCTGACACTATCGGGAAAGAGGAGGCGGCGGTATGTTACTGATGGGCGTCGATATGGGGACATCGGGCTGCAAGGCTGTGGTGTTTGATAGCCGTTGGAATATTGTCTGTGAAGCATATCGTGAATATAGCTTACATTTCCCCGGAGACGGCCTGCTGGAAATCGATCCCGAACTAGTATGGAACAATATAAGAGATGCCATTATTGAGGCAAATGATAAATCGGACGGTGCAGTAGAAGGATTGGCTATATCTGCTATCGGAGACGTTATCATTGCTTTGGACAGCGAGTATAGGCCCATACGAAACGCCATCATTGATTTTGATCCGCGAGGGACTGAGCAGATTCAGCGGTTCGTCGAAGAATTCGGTGTTGAAAAATTCTTTAATATTACCGGCATGCCTCCTTTGTTTCTGGGTAGTTTGGCTAAAATTCTCTGGCTTAAGGAAAATGAGCCTGAAAACTGGGCGAATACAAAACGATGGGCTACGTTTGAGGATTATATCATTGGCAAGTTGGGGCTGGAGCCATGTGTGAGCCATAGTGAAGCTTCGCGTACGATGCTGTTCGATATTCGAAAACGTCAATGGGCGCCGGAAGTGATGAAAGCAGCCTCGATTCGGGCGGATCAGTTACCCCGTGCTGTCCGTTCCGGTATGGCGATTGGCCAGATAGATGGCAAAATGGCTGTATCACTCGGGTTTAAAAAAACTGTTACGGTAGCAAGCGGCGGTCATGATATGGTGTGTGCTGCGGTGGGAGCCGGGCTGGATGAACGGCAGAGTGATACAGCAGTGGATATCGCAGGGACGATAGAGGGTATTGTAGCGGCGATGGCAGAACCAAATACGAGCCGTGTCATGCTGGAAAATCTGTTTTCCTGTTACCCTGCCTATGATGGATATGTCACGTTCAGCGTGAATCTGACAGCCGGCTGTATCGTACGCTGGTATCGCGATAAACTGGTTCGCGATGAATATGACAAGGATGTAGCTTTAGGCAGAAATTTTTATCAACAGATGCTGGATAATATCGACATTGAACGCCCCGGGCCGCTGATGTTACTGCCGCATTTCTCCGGCAGTGGGAATCCATGGTTCAATCCTGATTCCAAAGGTGTGCTGTATGGCCTAACCCTGGACAGCACAAAGAAGGATGTTTCAAAGGCCATCATTGAGGGATTATGCTACGAACTTAAACTTCATGCCAATGCTTATGAAAAAGCGGGCATCCATTTAAAAACGCTTCGTGCTGTGGGAGGAGGCGCCCGCATTGAACGACAGCTTAAATTGAAGGCTAACATAACAGGACTCAATATAATAAAGGGAACCATATCGGAATCATCTGCATTTGGGGCGGCGGCATATGCCGGTGTCGCGATGGGTGTGCTGGTTCATCCGTCTGATGCTTTCAGGGCGGTGGCAAAACAAGAACGCGTCTTCAAACCGAATATAGAAGCGACTGGGAAGTTTGATAAATTTTTTGCCAGGTATGTGGAACTATCCCAGAGAATCAATGATTTTGAATCAGGAAACTGACAAAACGAGGTTATAGAGATGGAAGACACAATTTTAAGCTTGCAGAACATAGGCAAGACGTTTCAGGGAGTCAATGTGCTGCGCGGGATTAACCTGGAATTAAAAAGAGGGGAAGTTCATGCTTTACTGGGTGAAAATGGCGCGGGCAAATCCACGCTGATTAAAATACTCAGCGGTTACCATCAGCCTGACAAGGGCGGTACCATAATGATGGAAGGAGCCCCTGTTTCCTTTAGAAAGCCTCATGACGCGATGGACGCTCATATTCATACCATCTATCAGGAATTGACACTTTGCCCTGACATGACCGTTGCTGAAAATATCGTTCTTGATAAACAGGATAGGTATCCCGGGATTATGACAAATGAAAAAGGATATCATGCTCTGGCAAAAGAGGCTATGGAAAAGCTCGAACAGGATATCGATCCTGACGTGCCGGTACGGATGTTATCAATAGCTCAGCAGCAGGTAGTGGAGATTGCAAAGGCCATCAGTTCAAAAGCGAAGGTGATATTGATGGATGAGCCCACTTCCTCCATTTCTCAAAAGGACGCTGAAGCGTTAATGCGCATAATTAAAAATCTGCGCGAATCTGGCGTAACCATCGTCTATATTTCACATAGGCTTCATGAAATCAAAAAAATTGCCGACAGAGTTACGGTTTTACGCGATGGATCGCTTGTAGGGACTATCAATGCAGATGAAGCGTCAAACCAAAAGCTGATCAGTATGATGGTGGGTCGTGAGATGACTAACATATACCCGAAAGCTGATGTTGAGTTAGGCGAAGTGGTAATAAAGGTGGAAAATCTCAGCAGCGACTCATTCAGGGATGTTTCGTTTGAGCTTAAAAAAGGAGAGATATTGGGAATTGGCGGCCTTGTTGGCGCAAAAAGGACAGAGATACTAGAAACACTTTTTGGATTGCGCAAACGAACAAGTGGTGAAGTGACTCTTTCTGGAAAGAATTACGATCCGAAATCACCAGCAGATGCCATAAAACAAGGCATGGCATTTGTGACTGAAGACCGAAAAAAGTCGGGGCTTGTTCTTTGCATGTCAGTACTTGAAAACATAAACACAATCAATGCAAATAAAATCTGTTCAAAAAGAGGGGTCATAAACTGGCCGAAATTCAGAACGCTAGCTGAAAAATATCGAAACGCACTCAACATTAAGCTTACAAATATAGATCAGCTTGTATCAACGCTCTCCGGCGGCAATCAGCAGAAGGTTGTGCTTTCCAAATGGCTTGAAATGAAGCCCCAGATTGTTTTGTTCGATGAGCCGACGCGCGGAATCGACATTGGTGCAAAGACCGAGATCTATAGTATTATGAGCGGACTTGCAAAGGAAGGCGTTGCGATTATCATGGTTTCATCTGAGCTTCCTGAATTAATCAGCGTTACAGACAAAATCGTTGTGATGTGTGAAGGTAAAATGACTGGAGTCCTATCACGTAATGAGGCAACGCAGGAAAGCGTTATGGCATTGGCAGCAGCCCAACTTTAAGGAGGATAAAAAAATGCAAGCAAGAAAAAATGTAGGGCAGATACTGATTAAATACAGAACTATATTAATTTTAGTTGTATTGACTGCGGTATTTACAATATTAAAGCCTATATTTGTTGACCCAACCAATTTGTTGAACATGATGAAGCGTATGAGCTACGTTGCCATAGCCGCTTACGCTATGACGTTTCTTCTGACATTAGGCGTTTTCGATCTTTCAAGCGGATCGATGGCGGCAATGGTTGGTGTGACTTTGGCGTTTATGCTTAGCAAGGGGATTCCGCTTGGTATTGCACTAGCAGGAGCTGTTGTTCTTTCGATTCTCTTGGGCTTCCTGAACGGTTTTATATCAGTGAAAGGCAAGATCAATGCGTTCTTGGTCACATTGGCGACAATGAATATTTATCGTGGTATAGCGCTTACTGTGACATCCGGACGGACAGTTTCGATCAAGATTAAGGGTTTTACAGATTTCTTTGGTAACGGTACGGTGTTCAATACTATACCGACTCCGGTAATTATCATGGCCGTGTTCTTCATCGCATGCTGGTTTCTTTACCGCCGTACTAAATTCGGATTCTATTGTAAATGTATTGGCGGTAATTTGGAGGCCGCAAAAGTAGCTGGCATTAAAAGCGATAAAATCATTATATCGGCTTTTGCGCTCAATGGTCTGCTTTGCTGCTTTGCCGGTTTTATACTGGCGTCACTGATGAACGCTGGCGTACCTGACATAGGTAGCGATCTGTCAATGGACGCAATCTCGGCCGCTGTTCTTGGCGGTACGGCGATTGCCGGGGGCATTGGCACAATGTGGGGAACAGTCGGCGGTACATTTATTATGGGCATTTTAAACGCGGGGCTTTCATTACTGGGTGCTCAATCCCCAACACAGATACTTGTTAAAGGTATTGTTATAATACTGGCAGTTCTTATGGATAACGCCTTAAAAAACAGGACAATGGTTACAAGTAAAAGTAATTAATTTGTTACACTCCGAAATAAGTTACGATTTGTCCTTAATATGGACAGCAAAACATAATACTCAAGGAGGAAAAAGATGAAAAAGTATCTGGCAATGCTACTTGTGGTAGCTTTGATGCTGAGCCTGGCGGCTTGTTCTGGGAACACAACAGCGCCGACTGAGACGGCTTCTACGGAAGCGTCGGCGAGCACAGAAACTGCGGCGCCTTCAGTGGCATCGGAAAGCGCTGTAGAAAACGCAGACCCGAATGCTGCGGACTATACCTATGTACAGAAAGCGGGCGCTCCGTTTGATCTGATCGGCTATTATGCAAATGCAGATTTCAGTGAGTGCGAGACAATTGTGCGAAGCACAGGCGGCGTTGTATCGGTCCCAGACGACCCGAAGACATCCATCCCAAAGGCAAAAGAGAAATATACAATCGGATTTTCCTGCTACTATACGGTTGATGAAGTTGGCGCCATGATACTGGACAATATGAAAAAATATGCTGAAGAAGCAGGAGTTGAGTTACTAGTTAACGATGCCAACTATGACCAGAATGCTCAAAACCAAGCTGTTGAACAGTGGGTCACTCAAGGCGTTGACGGTGTTATTATTGCGCCTTGCGATTTTACAGGTGTTCAGGGAGCATTGGATTCACTTAAGAAAGCGAATATTCCTGTTGTGACATTAAACGCTCCCTTGGCGGGCGAAACGGATTCCGTAGTGATGGGTGAATGCGTTGAACAAGGCTCTCTTGCAGCGCAAATACTTATTGATAAGCTTAAAGCCAGCGGTTCCGATATGAAAGGCGTTATTACGATCAGCACGCTGAATTTTGTGCATCCTAATGCCGCGACACGTGAAAAGGGATTCAGAGATGCGTTTAAGGACTATCCGGACATTGAATTCGTTAACCTGACAGGAGTTTCGCCTGAGGATCATTATGCCCAGTTTGAAGGTGCTTTGGCCAGCCATGGCGATAATCTGATCGGCGCATTCGGCTTGTATTCTTCCGCTACGATCGGTTTGTTGAATGCTGCAAAGGCAAACAAAAGCAATGTGCCGATCACCTCAATCGATAACGACAAAGTGATTCTTGAAGCCATTAACAATGGCGAGATCTTAGGGTCATGCTGTTACAGCTCAACAACTCCGGCATTTTGGTGCATGAGCGCAATCGTAAATAAACTCAATGGGGTTGATATCCCTGGCGCATATTTCTATCAAAACGTTAACGTAACAAAGGATAACGTGGAAGAGATGTTTGAGCATTACTATAATGGCCTTACACTTGCTGAGTATTCCTCCGGCCAAACAGAAAAGAAATAAATTGGAATGAGAAGCAATCGCTAAAAAATGTCTGTGGGGGGCGGCTAGATAGACATTGCCGCCCCGAACACAGCAAAAAGAAAACAAAATACATTTCAGCCCCAAAGATGGGCTGAGCAATTAGCTAAAACTTAGTATACGCGATATGTGGAAAGATATCAAGTCCGCATACATAACGCTTTGGGACTAAAAGGATTGAATTTATAAAACTGCTTTTCGGCAGATGAGATGAAAGAGGTATCTACAAGATGAAAAACATACCGGAACTGATCGTAATGCTGACCCACAATGATAAAACGGTAAAGGATGCTATTGAGGTGTTTGAAGCGGCGAAAGATACACCTGCTACATATTGGGGATTCAAAGAAATCGGCTTACCCGTCGATAAGATGAAAAAGCTTGTGAAGATGATGAAAGCTGCGGGAAAGACGACATTCTTGGAGGTGGTGGCCTATACGGAAGAGGAGTGCATTGAAGGTGCAAAGATTGGCGTTGAATGTGGCTTCGACATTTTAATGGGTACACTGTATTTTGAATCTGTCCATAAGATCGTAAAGGAAGCGGGTATGAAATACATGCCATTTGTCGGCAACATTCATGGCAGACCGAGTATACTCGAGGGTACGATAGAAGGAATGATAAAAGAAGCTAACATGTTAGCCGATAAGGGTGTTGAGGGCATTGATCTTCTTGCTTACCGGTATACTGGGGATCCCGAAGAACTGGCAGCTAAGTTCGTCGCCAGCGTGAAGGTACCGGTGTGCCTGGCGGGGAGTATTAACAGTTTTGAACGTTTGGACAAGATGAAGGAGATCGGTCCGTGGACCTTTACAATCGGAAGTGCATTCTTTAAAAAAGAGTTTGGAGATTTGTCATTTGGGGATCAAATTAAAGTAGTCAGTGATTATATGAAAAAGTAAGAAAATGCGTCGGCTTTGCTGAAAAGTGAGCCTTGCTTGAAATGAAGAGGGGTAAAATTTAATATCACGACACGAACATCGTGCTGATGCGGTGAACGTAATAGATCAAATATTTGAGTGTTTTGAATGGCAGAGGTCGAAAGATAAATACAACCGGGAAAACTCGGTGGGCAAGATACAGATTCCATTAAAACCAAAGGAGATGATATAATGAGAGTATTGGCATTTGGAGCGCATCCGGACGATATGGAGTTTCGGATGGCCGGGACGCTTGCCAAGATGGCAAAGCGAGGTGATGATGTATTTATGTGCGTGGCGACCAATGGCAACATCGGGTCCTACAACATGACCAAGGAAGCCACCGCGGCCATGCGTCATAAGGAGGCACAGGCATCCGTCGACATCATTGGAGCGACGCTTTTATGGCTGGATGAACCGGATGAGCTGCTCTTTGATAATGAAACTACACGTTTGAAATTCATCGAGGCGGTCCGCGTAGCACGACCGGATGTAATCCTTGCGCCTCCACCATTCAAGGATTACAATCAGGACCACGATATGACCGGATACCTTGCCTTTGAGGCACGTATACTGTCTACGGTTAAGCTCATGGAAACAGAGCACGATGTGGTAGATCACATTCCGGCAATGTTCTACTGCACACCGCATGGCGGGCTTTCCGAAAGAACAAGGCCGCAGTATTTTGTGGATATCACAGACACATTCGAAACGAAGATGAAGATGTTCCATTGCCATGCGTCCCAGCAGGGCGATTGGTGCAAGGATGCTTTTGGCGTCGATTATGCAGATATGATCGTCCGTGAAAACAAGTTCTATGCAGCGGCATGCGGAACGCCCGGTGTCGAGTATGTAGAGGCCTTTGCCCTATGTACTGACTGGCCTGTTATTGCAGGCGCACATAAATTTCTTCCGTAAAATGGGGCCGTTAAGGGGTTTGTCCAAGACAAGCCCCTTAATCACATTAAGGGTTGTATATCAGCAAACCAAATGTCATCTTTATAGACAAGCAGAAGAAAGTACACTATCAGGATATAAGACTTTTATTGTAGGCGATCAATGCAAGATGTACCCTGTTATCAGGATATATTTTTATAAGGGGCTACCATAAAAGATAAAGGAGAACATTATGAAAAAAATCGATATAAACACGACGATTCGTTTAAGTTCACCGCATATGTTTGCGCTTTTAGTGACGCAGGATACTGATAAGTATAATGTAATGGCGGTATCATGGTTCTGTTTTGCATCAATGAAGCCTCCAAAACTGGTCGTTTGTTTGAGCAATAAAGGGTATTCGAGTGAACTTATGAGGAAAAACGGAAAGTTTACAATGTGTATACCAACGGAACCCATCAAAGATAAAGCTATGAAAGCTGGCAAGTGTTCTGGCCGCACTGTAGATAAAGCTAACGAACTGGGTTTCGAGTGGGTATGGCCTGAAAACTTTGAAATTCCCGTCCCAGCTGAATCAAAACTGGCATGGTCTTTGACGCTCTGTGGTACGATGGAAGCTGGGGATCATACGGTCTACTTGGCGGACATTAACGCGGCAGTTTTGGTATCAGATCAGAATGCCCTATATGCGTTCAACGGATACCAAGAGCTAAACACTGTACAAAGTACAAGTAAAATTGATAAAGAGGGATAATAGCTGGCATACGGTCTGGATGAATACAATAGGCGTTGAGTGAAGCGGCGTTTTTAGGAATCAGGCCATGCTGATTGGCGCTATGTTGGTTGCTAGATGTGAGGATCGAATAAATTTACAATACCTTGTATTACATCCTGCCCCATTGAATATAACTGTTTGTGCCGCCTTACCGTATGGGAAGAACCTTTCATCTGCCATAAATATCCATTAAATCGGAATACTACCGTTATTTCTACAAATATGGCTACTTTTGTCCTACCGCGTAATAGTAGTCATTTGCCAACTCGGCCACGCAATCCCGCACCAGTGCAGCGGCTTCCTTCTCCAGCAGCCCATCGCGTACCTTTTCGTACTGGCGAGGAAGATATTGGTGAAGCATTCCCATCGGCACATCTATACCGTTCATGTTGCTGAACAACCGCTTGATTGCCTTTTGTATCTCATTATTGGCCATGTAGTAGCGGCTACGGTCAGAAAGGCTGTATTTCCGCTTTAGTGTTATCTCACTCTCCGTACCGTGGTAGTGCTTTTCCCAGTTTGACGGATCCGCCAGCATATGCTGCTCTAGTGCCTCGATCAGATCTGCGCGTTCGCTCTTGGGAATAAGCTCCTTTTCCATCATGCTCAGCGCAAAGAGCCCCTCTCGCATAAAGAATGTTAGCGCAGGTCCAACTTTTAAAATGGAAATTCCGTCCTCGACCATCTCGCGCAGTCGGGCGGGCGACTGATAATCTGTGGAATGACCCTCCATGACGATGCCGGGGTGACGCCGTACGGTGGTGCACAATGCTGCCGCCGCCGTGCGGTCATATTGAAATACATCGTTATCGCCGAATTCAACACCCGGCTGTACAACAATGCCGATAATATGATCGAACGCTCTCGTCAGTCCGCGCTTATTAAATTCAGAATGGTACGCTGAAAGCGTCTTTTCCACAGCCTCAGACTTGGTGACGGAGATAGAACTCTCTGCTTCCTGCGTACCGCCGGGTATCGGGACTTCGCTTCCTATGATAAAAACTGGGTGCTTAGCCGGATTGTCCGCTAGACGTTCCTTATAGGCATCCTCGCACTCCTCATACAGAACCGCCCCGCGGCGGGCGATCGTCTCATCCCGTAGCACTTCGTTTTCGGGGTCATCCCCCAAGCGCATGCTGGTATCAAGGTGGATCTTTGTGTAGCCGGCCAATACATACATACGGACCAGCTCTCGAGCTTTCTCCATCGCTTCAGCCTCGGTGAGGCCTGCCCATGTCAACGGTCCCAGATGATCTCCGCCAAGTATCAGTTTTTCCCTGGGGAACCCCACCCGGTCCGCGACCCCAAAAACAAAATCGCGGAAGTCGGCCGGTTTCATCCCGGTATACCCGCCGAACTGGTTCACTTGGTTGGCGGTTGCCTCGATCAGGACATCGCAGCCATAGCGCTTTCCTTGTTCCAGTAACGCTTCAATGACCAGCCCGTTTGCGGTGCAGAAGGAAGGGATACCGCGCGATCGTCCGTTTCTTTTCTCTGTAATAATGCTGTGCAGGACATCTTCCATAGTCAATTTCGTCCTTTACAATGACTTAGGGGGTACTAATTAATCTTGGCCCCTGGAGTTGCCAAATAATCGCCAAGATCAGAGACTACGTCGCATACATGCCTGAAGGCTGTAAAGATCTTCTCGTATTTTTTATTGTTTTCCGAATCCGGGAGACATCGAACCTCAACCGTATGGAGCGCGGACAAAGGAGAATAATCGCTCCATAGACCCATGGCGCGGGCACAGACCGCCGCCGCGCCGAGAGAAGCGGCATCCTGGTCGATGTTGGTCTTGATAATCTCAATACCGAAAATATCCGCAAACATTTGCATCCAAATTTTGCTTTTACTTCCGCCACCGCAGAAAAGCATATGGTCGGACACCGCGGCGTGTTTTGTGAGCAGGTTGTAGGATATTTTTAGATTTAACGCGATGCCTTCCAGCGTGGCTCTGATCATATCCTCACGCGTAGCGCCGAGGTGAAGCCCGATAAAGGCTCCTCTGATGTTGACACTTTTGTCCTGAGACGTGCCACCGGCCAAGCTGGGATTGAATAAGATACCATTTGAACCAAGCGGAGACATAGAAGCCAGCCTGTCCATTTCCTGGTACACGGTTTCAACATCCAGATCCTTGCAGAACGTCTCGCGCGCCCAGCGGTACGAGCTGCCGCCGGCAAAAATCGAGTAGGCGGAAGTAAACATGTTCTCATCAATATGCGCGAACACGTACGGCTTTGTCCTGTAGTCGAGGATCGGCTTTGCCGAGTTGATCGGAATCCAGCTAGAGGAGCCGAGCGACATATAGACAGCGCTTTCCTCCGCGCCTACGGCCCCCATGGCCATACAGGCGTTGTCTACGCCGCCGCAGGCGACAGCTGTACCGGCCTTCAGACCCGTCGCGGCTGCCGCTTCTGGCGTCACTTCTCCGATTATCGTATGTGATGGGACTATCTCCGGAAATATATCCGCGGAAAGCCCGGCGGCTTCGACAAAATCAGGACACATTCTACGCTGCATCAGATCATAGACGCCGGAAGATGAGGCATACGAATGGTCGGTTTTAATCTCGCCTGTCAGCATCATGTTGATATAGTCTTTTGAGCCGAGCACTTTGTCGATACGACGATAAATTTCAGGATTCTCCTGCTTCAGCCACATGAGCTTGAAGATGGCATAGCAAGCCGGCGGGAATCCATTGCCTGTTGTCATATACCACTCCTCTTCGTTGACGCGGCTAAAAAACTCCCGGACCTGACTGGCAGCTCTTGTGTCGGACCATATGGGAACTGTTTCCGTCAGAAGATGTTGTTCCGTGTCAACCGGGACCGCTACGCAGCTGTGCCCGGAGATCGCCAGACAGGCAATTTCATCAGCAAGAACGCCAGTTTTATCCAACAATACTCGTGTACTCTGAATAATGCCATTCCACCAGTCTGACGGCTTCTGCTCAAAAAACTTATTTTCCGGATAGAAAGTGGGGTACTCGATAAACGACTTCGCCAGTGTATTCAGTTTTTCATCGTAAAGCGAAGCTTTTACGCCCCCGGTGCCAAGATCGTATGTAATAAACTTCATTTTTTATTCCGTCCATATGGTGTGTATGGGCAACTTGAGCATTTTGACTTCATGTTAATGAAGCCAAAAACGTATCCAGCTCGCTGCGGCTGGGGGATCCCTCCATAGGACCCTGCTTCAGGACGGAAAGAGCGCCGGCCGCGTTGGCAAAGCGGGCACATTCCTCGAGCGACTTTTCCTCTAAAAGAGCTGTCAG
>Ga0183096_1002085_pt1 | contig 14634 bp, 12 predicted proteins | sample Biomet5_FD_127791 | JGI IMG/M metagenome (GOLD analysis project Ga0183096, IMG submission 127791) | Microbial communities from bioreactor (seeded with sewage sludge) at LBNL, California, USA - Biofuel metagenome 5 (version 2) (version 3) | ecosystem: Engineered > Bioreactor > Anaerobic >... | reverse complement strand
CTGCCCGAGTTTGAACAGCAAAAGCATGGTCGCGATGTCCTCCGGCGGCATCTGTGCACCGCTGAAGATCGTTCCCGTAAGGGCCGTGAACCTGGCCCCGCAGCCTTCGCACCTGACGGCGCGCAGCGCGAAGAACCGGCGCGCGGCGCGCGGATCGTCAACCGCCTGGCCGCAGGTCGGACACACGGGCCCGGCCGGGTGGAGCTGGCCAAACAGCCATTCCCGGCAGGCCAGGGGGTTCAAAAGTCGCTGGATGTCGTCCAGGGCGGACGGAAGAACCGCTTTTTCTGCCATGTTAATTTTCTCCCCAGGGACAAGTGGTGCATTCGAAAACAATGTCCCCGCCGGACGTGAGGTCGAGGAGCATCGAAAGTGCGGCAAGGCCCCCCTTGGCTGTTGCAAGGCCCTTCTCAAGGGATGCCCGGTCGTCGAACACGGCAACGTCCCGTGTCTCCCGGCACCGCCTGTTCTCTCGAAAGGACAGAACAAAGCATTCGACCGGGGCGGTCGCGCGGTATCCATGAAACTCGAAGTGGGCGCAACCGACTTCGGTGGATTCAAAGAGGATGCGTTTCCCCTCGAAGGACACGGTTGGTTCTCCCGTGCGTTGCAGAATGATCTTGGCCATAAAACCTCCGGTTATCTTGGCGCGACGGTTTGCCGGACTACCCGGCCCGTCTCGCGAAACTCGAAAATAGCGGTCCCGTCCTCGGCCATGGCCACGCCTCCAAGGATCGGGTTGGTCCAGGCAGAGGCCCAAGCAAGCCCCCATTCGCCGCACGGGTACCTGTAGCGCCCGGCGCGGAAGAGTCCGGTCCGGGTCCAACCGGCCGCAAGCAGCTCGTTCAGGTGCGCGAGAATCCAGCGTCGGCCGGCCTTGAACGAGCGGACCATGTCTGCGTTGGGCTTCGACTTCCGAGGACGGGAGAGTTGCCGGGACGGTACTTTCGGCGGGATGATGACCGCGTATGTGGACGGTGTGTCCGGGGCTTCGGCCGGCGCGTGACGGGGTGTGTCTTCGCCTTGCCCGGTGACCTCGGGCCTTGGCGCAGGGGCGGCGCTTATGCTCGGCCGCGCCGGTAAAAGCGCGGGAGGAAGGCCTCCTTCGATCCAGGCCCGCAGGTCCCAGCCTGCGTGCCATGCGTCCGTGGGGTCTTTCCCCTCGGGCACGGGCCAGACGCGCACCTTCTCGGGCGGGTAATGCGCGGCCCACCACGTCCAGGCCGCCTTATCCCCGGCGTCATCGGCGTCGAGAGACACCAAGAGAAAGGGCGCGGCCTCAAGCCGGGCGTGGGCCTCGGCATCCGGCCGCAAGGAAGCCGAGCCCAGGGCCAGGACGTTGACCAGATCGCCGGCTTCCTGGGCCAGAAGCAGGCCGTCCAGCTCGCTTTCGACCACGATCCAGGCGGCGGCCGTTCCGGCGATGATAAGCGGCGCGGTGTTCTTGGGCTCGCTGGGCAGGTAGAGATATTTGGGCTCGTCCTTGGCGGGGTTCGGCCGGCGGAATTTGATGCGGGCCGGATTGCCCGAGGAGTTAAGGACCGGCAGGACCAGACCGCGCGGGAGCCAAAGCATCCGCCGCTTGCCGTTCGGCTTGAATTCTTGGGGCAGGCCCCAGGCGGTCCGGTCGCGGTAAAGATCCTCCGACAGCCAGCCGACATGGAAACGGGCGGCGGTCTCGGGGGTGATCCCGCGTTCCGATGCCAGCCAAGCTAAGGCCTTCGGGGCAGCCTGAAGCTGCTTCGCTGCCCAGGGGATAAGCTTGTGGGCCTGGGCACGCCATTTGGCGTTGGGCGGCTCGCTGGCCTTGGGGGTCCATGCCGGTGCGGTCGGGGCGGGTGAAGTCGCCTCGCGCCGGGGGCCATGGCCGGACGGACGGGATGGGCTCAGGCCCAGGACGCGGCAAGCCTCGCCATAGCCGAGGCCCTGGAAATCCCGGAGAAATTGAATCGCGTCACCCTGACGGTGACAGCCCCGGCAGTAGAACCGGCCCAGGCCGTGGTTTCCCTGGCCTCCGACCCAGATGCAGAAGCGGTCACGCCCGCCGCAGGCCGGGTCCGGGCAGGGCCCGGCCCACTCGTCCCCCGTCTTCAGTTTCGGGGTGAAGCCCATGCCCTGGTATAAGGCCAGAATGTCGTTTGACATAAGCCTGTTACCGTTGAATCCCGGGCAAAACGGGGAAAGGCCGGCTAGTACGACAGTCGAATTTCGAAGTGGTTAACCTGCTGTTTTTTAAGGATGCGAGACATTCGAGAGTTATGCGCCCCCCCTTTATATATATACCACCCTTCTTTCCCCCTTTTTCTCTCCTATAGTAGTATACATATAAAGAAGAATAGTCGTTATATTTGATTTTATTTGAAAAATCCTCCCGAGAGTGCGAGAGTCTCAATCCGGTCAAACCATGTTTTTGGCCGGGTATTGAATACAATAATTCATTATATTTCATCGAGTTGTCCTCATATGGAGGCCTTGAGCCGAAGGCCGAGGTAATAGTAGAACCGGCCGTTGTCGTCCTTCTCGAACTTCCCGGCCATGGCTTCACAGAACTTCCGTCTTCCCAATGGCTTGGAGTTTGAACCGAACTCCTCCACGTGCCATTGCGCGTAGGCGTCGTGTAGCGGCTTGGCCTGCTCGCGGTAATCCTTGCCGGTCAGGCAGCAGGCGCGGACGAAGCCTTCCACGTAATCTTCATTAAGCCGGTAGTTTTCCAAGGCTTCCCGGGAAGATAGCGGCGGGTTGAATTTCTGCCCGTTCCTTTGCCAGGTGAGGCAGCCCCGGACGGCCCATGCCAGGATGGCGCTTTTGACCTCCTCCTGACGGAGCTGGTCCTTGAGGTCGGGGTCGATGGGCCTTTCATGCGGTTGGGTCGGGTTGTCCCTGAAGGCAAACGGGAATTTGAACAGGTGGACGCGGCCCCATAGGGCATCCTCATCAATCCCGATCCGGGCCAGGTGGTTGGATGCCAAAAAAAGTTTGTGTTGCGGAGCGAAGCTGACGGGCTTGGCGAACAGGCCTCGGGCAACTAGGGTGTCCCCGCCTGTTAGCCACTTGAGCTTGGCCACATCGAAGTGATCCGACTTGCCCGACTCGCTCAAAAAGGCCAGCCGCAGCCCTTGCAGCGCGGCAAGCTCGGGCGTGGGGCCCAGCCCCTTGCCTCGTTTGTCTTCCATCAACAGTGCCGCCGGGAGCATGTCGGAGTAGCTGCCAAAGACATTTTTGAACGTCTCAAGGAGCAAGGTTTTCCCGGAATCGCTGTGTTTGGAGTAGAGAAGTGCAAAGGCTTTTCGCTGAATTCCTGTGATGGAATAGCCGACAAAGTGTTGGAGGTACTCGGCCATGTCGGCTGGAAGCAGGCTTTCCATATAGGCGTTCCATACCGGGTGCTCGTAATGCAGCCCACGCCACACGGCCTGGCAATACTTGGTGCACATGTCCTCGTGCCGTCCCTCGCGGTCCTGGCCGGTGCGTAGGTCCACGCGGCAGTTGAGGCAATGAAGCGCCCATGGGTCCCGGTCGAAGTCGGCGTTGTCCCTGGCCAGGGAATCCCGGCCGGTGCGCATCAAGTCCACCAAGTTGTCCAGGCTGTGTTTGCTGGAAAGGCGCTTGAGCGCGGAAACGTATTTTTTCCGGGCTGCTTCGGCGCGGGCTCGGTCCTCCTTGGAGTTGTCCGCCCGATAGGCCTCCTGGGTGAGGGCATCCCGCATGCTTTCGAGCTGAGGCCGCAAGGCCTTTTGAAGTTCGATTTTGACCTGCCCGGCGTGGTCCTCGACAAAGTAGCCTCCGCCTGGGATCAGTTCGAGGAAGACGCCGCGCTGCATGTCGTAGGCGAAACGGTTTTTCAGCGCCTTAACCGCAAGGCCGGCTAACCCTGTCTCTTCCTCGGAGACGGCGCGTAACAACTCTTCGGGCGTGAAGACCACTTCCGCCGGCTTCGCGGCCGGCTTTGCGTGTTTGGCCTGCCCGGCTTTGGCTCGGGCCTCGGCCCGGCGCGCCGCTTCCTGGGGGTCTTTCTTTGATGATCCGGCCATGGGCCATGCTCCAAGGCTTGCGAGAATTGCAGGTTTTGCCCCTGCCGAGTGAATTAAGGAGGCGGGGCTCTCTCTCGTGGTGTGGCTACAGAGCCCTGGTGGTGCGTTCCTTGAGGAACTGGACAAGATCAGCCCGCCGGTAGCAGGCGCGACCGGCGACCTTGAAGAGTGGCGGGCCCTGTTTCAGGGCCGCAAGATTGGCGAGGGTTTGTGGCGTTAGCGGAAAGCCGAACTTCTTAAGATCGGTGCGCCTGACAAGGGGCGGGCATTCCTTCTCGAAGTCGGTGAGGAAGTCGGTGACGGTAGGATCGTGGGGCATGGGACAACCTCCAATCATTAGGTTGTCCCAGGGAAAACATAGAAGTGCGGGCTTGAGAATTTACCGCAAGGGCTATGCGGCTACCGCATGCCCCTTGCGGGTGCTACCATTTTTTTCTTTTCCTCCAATATGTTATGAGGTCTTGAAGGCCCGGGTAGACTTTATTTTCATGGATAAGAGTCACCCCGTCGAGTTCTAGGTTTGGGGTCGGCCGCCATGCCTCGTTTGGTCCAAAAAGTGGTCCTGTGTTGTCGAGAGTAAATGTTTCTCCAAAATGACGATAGTATTCTGCAATCTTAAAGAATTTTCTGAATGAGGTTGGGTCCGAAAGAAGAAAAAACACTGGCATGTTAGAGTTGACCCGGGGGTCTCCTACTTTACGAAGTTCTTCTTGGAGTAGCCACGCGGCAAGCCAAAGGTGCGACGCTGACTTATATGTGTACCAATATCGTTCTAGTTGGTCTTTGGATGTGGCTAGCTTTTTCTTTCTTTTATTGTTTTTTTGCTCATTTTTTATACACGTACTGGCGAAAAAAGTTGCCTTACTTAGGCTTGGCTTTTCAGTGATTATCTTGTTGGTGAAGGCTTGATGAAGTTCATGGATAAAGAGCAGTATAAGGCCTGCTGTATGCGCCTCTTGGCTATTTGTGTTTGTTATTCTGATTAACGACTCTATATCAATATGCGGTGTATTGATAATGGCACGAACTATAGAATTTTCCATCGCTACATATTGTTCATTGCACTCAGACAGGAACCACAAATAGGAAGAGAGAATAATTTTTCGGCGTTCTGCGCAATCAGATGCAAATGGATATAGCATGCATGAGTTTATATTCGCGACCGTTAGACGTACTGCGTGTGAGTGTTCCTCTATGATCGGAATAAATGGTGGATGTAAATCTATTAAATCTGAAGAGACTAATGGGGATAAGCCGATTTCTATAGTGCCCAACTCAAGCCTCCCGTCGCTTGCTCCTGCAATGAATCCCCGGCCCGGCCGTCCAGGAAAACGGCTTTTCAACCCGGTTCGCGAGGCCGGGTCTAGGCCGGGGAAATAAGGCGCGATTAAACGAAAGTTGAATCGTCCTCGCTCGCATTAAAGATTTTGCCCGTTTTCTTTAATCGGCTGGTCCGCTTCGGCCGCGTCATCGCCGGACACGATGTCCAGGATGCCCGTTGCCGCGTAGGTCTTGGCTTGTCCCTCGGCCGGCACCTGGCGCAAGGCCCCGATGGCCTCCAGCTTGGCCACGGCGGCCTTCGCCGGAGGATACGAGATGCCCAGAATCTCGCCCGCTACGGGAATGGTCAGGATCGGGCGTTCAAAGAGGGCATCGGCCAAGCGAAGGACCAGGGCCGAGGCCCTTTTCCTTTGCAGGGCGTCCCGCCATTCGGTTTGCAGGTCTTGCAGACGCTTGGCCCGGACAACCGCATCCCTGGCCTGGTCGGCCACGCCTCGAAGGAAAAATGCGATCCAGGCCCGCCAATCTCCATGGGTGGTTACGGACATGAGCAGCCGGTAATAGTCCTCCCGGCGGCGCTCGAAGTAGACGCTCAGGTACAACAGCGGATGCGGCAACAGCCCCCACGAGACCATGAGCAGGGGCACCAGCAGCCGGCCCACGCGGCCGTTGCCGTCAATGAACGGGTGGATAGCCTCGAATTGGTAGTGGACACAGGCTAAGCGCACCAGGGGCGGATAGGCATTCCCCTCGTGAAGGTATTTCTCGAAGAGGCCCAGGGCTTCGGTCATCTCGGGCACGGGCGGCGGAACGTAGCTCGCCTGGGCAAGCAGGCAGCCGGGCGGCCCGATCCAGTTTTGCGACCGGCGAAACTCGCCGGGCGTGGCTGTGTCACCGCGAACGCCTTCCATGAGTCGGGCGTGGACCTCGCGGATGAGTCGCAGACTGACGGGTAGGGTCTCCAGGCGTTCTAGGCCGTATTCCATGGCCCGGACGTAGTTGTGTACCTCTCGCACGTCTGACACGGGCCTCGGCCGCCGCACGCCCGGCAAAAGAAGCTGTCCGGCCTCGTAGCCGTACAGGTCGGTCAAGTCGGCCTGGGTGCCCTCGATGCGGGAGGACAGGACGGCTTCCTGACGCATGAACGGTCGGACAAGCAAAGCCGGGTTGGCGATGGCCCGGCCAAGCCCGGCAAGCTCTCCAAGCGCCCGGTCCGCGTCGGAAAGGGTCAGGATCAGTTCCGGGTCCAGGACCAGGGCTGGCGGCAACGGTACCGGCACGAAGGCATGGTAGGTGGTCTCGCCCTGTCCCACGCGGATGATTTGGCCGGCGGCCGGGTCGGTGAACGTCTCGGGTCTCATGAGGATTTCCGCCTCTTGGACGTGCCGTCCATGGTCACTACCTTAGTTTCCCCGGTCTTGGCCTTGATGCCGGCTTCTAGCCCCTTGACGGCCCGGCGCAGGCTCTCCGGGGCAAGGTGGCTGTAGCGTTCGGTCATGGACAGGGTCCTGTGCCCCATCAGCTCCTTGACGCTGTAGAGGTCCGTTCCCTGTTCGACCAGCCAGGACGCGAAGGTGTGGCGCAGGGTGTGGAAGACCACCTTTTGCCGGGCGTCAGTGATCTCGTCGTTGAAGCCGAGGTCCTTGACGGCCCGCTCGAAGGCATTGGAGACGTAGGAACGGCGAACGCCACCACGGCCGGGGAAAACCGCCTCCCCGGGTCCGCCTTTGTCTCTGTCCGCGATCAGCTCACGAACCGGGCCGGTCATGTATGCAATACGGGTGCGGCCGTTTTTAGTGTCCCGAAGGGTGAGGGTCTCCCGGTCGAAGTCCACGTCCGACCACATGAGATTGAAGATTTCCCCGGCCCGTAGACCGCAATGAAGCGAGACCAGAGAAATGGCGTACAACTCCGGGCTTCGCTTGGCCACGTGCTCAAGCAGCCGGTCCGCTTCGTCATGGGTGAGGAAGCGAAGCCGGCGGTTATCGGTCTTGGGCGACTTGACCTTGCAGGTGGGCGAGACGCAGGCGGTCATGTCCCGGTCCCGGGCGAAGTTGAAGACCTGGCGCACGACACACAGGGCATAGCTTGCAGTCCTGGCCGAAAGACCGCCATCGGCGATGGCCTTCTTGATCCGCTCCAGGTGGAAGGGAGAAACGTCCTTTAGCGGAAGGTTGGCGATGACCGGGGCGATCCACTTGGTGAAAAGCCCGTTTTCGGTCTGGACGGAATTCGGCTTTTTATTCTGCCGGGCGGCTTCCAGATAGACGCCCTCAAAGATGGCGCCGAAGGTGATCGCCTCGGCTTCCAGGATAGCCTTTTCCCGGGCCGCAGTTTCTTCACGGGCCTTTTCGAGGTCACGCTTGGCTTGCAGAGTTTTAGGCCCTTCGCCAGTCACGTGGGCTTTTTTCAGTTCGGCCAGGACCACGGCTGCCTTTTGGGCGGTCCAGCCCTCGGAACCCCAGCCAAGGCCTTCCTCGCGGCGCTTGCCGGCCGCCTGGTAGCGGATGGCGAAATATCGGTCCGGCTTGATGCCGTGCTTGCGCTCGGGGTGTTCCCGGTAGCGCACGCCTGGGAAGCTGGTTTTGGTCCATTGCATGATCGTGCTCGCGTGTGGTCTTGTAATTTATCCCATGAATTCGGGCCTGTCCCCGTTTTAACCCGGATTCCCATTGTGTTCGACCAGATTAAGCAGCAATTTCAATGCTGTCCCCACTCCGGGATTTCGGTCTTGGTGTGGTCCCTGATTTTGTGTTCGACAATCAGGGGGTCGCTTTCTGTTTCATCCTGTCCCCACCCTGTCCCCACTTTTTAGGTGAAAGGGGGGTATTCCGGGGTAGTGTCCGGTAAAAGTGAATCACCCAGGAAGGCAGTGATGTCAACGTGTTTGGGATGATTTGGGAAAATACGGGAAAGCCACTCGAACTGAATGGGGTTCAGGGGGTCGGAGGTTCAAATCCTCTCATCCCGACCAAGATTTCAAAGGAATAGGGGCAGTTAGCGAAACCCGCTAGCGGCCCCTTTTCCTGTATTCAGGGGGTCGGTGCCACAACCGCCGTTGGCCTACCGTTGGCACTTCCCGCACTATCTCCCCGTCCCGTCTGATTTTTCCCTTCTTTGCCCGTCGAGTTGGCCCGTTGGCCCGGGAATCATACTGATTTTACTGAATAAATTTATAATATATTGATATTATTCAATATATTTAGTTAAGGTCGCAGAAAAATTCAAACCAGATGGTTGGGAAATTTTCTTCACCGAAACCGTTTGGTTTGGGTGAAGGGATGAGGCTGGACCAAATGCGCAGGGGGCTGCGTTTTTGATTTGGGCGAGATTAAGGGGGCATTTTATCAGTGTTTTCTGTTATGCTGACGGGTTGAGGGTGGGGACTGAAAATTGCTTGATAATGAATATAGTTATGATACACATACGCAGTCGCTATCGATAAAGCTGCTTCTGAAATCACTTTTGAATGCTCTTTTAGGGAAACAATATTAATGCAATAAATACTTTTAATAAATGATAATTTTTTACGACAAGGGTGAATCGAGTGATCCATCAAGCAATTAGCAGTCCGGCGGCAAGTCCTGAAATTCCCCCAAAGGCTATCCTCGCTTTAAAACGTTGTATAGTTTCAAAATTCGATTCAGAAAATTGGGACGAGGTAACGTATCTGATAAATGGCAAAGACATTATAAATTCTCATCCAAGGCTTCTTAGAAGTCTTAGCTTCGGAGATGATGATTATCCTGGGTGTGTTTTAGAAGTGCTTGGTCGATTGATCGATCTCGACAAAGGAAATTTCAATATCCTTGTTGATTATTGTAAGCTTCAAGACTGGGTTCAAGGCAAAGATCCGCAATTGTTTGAAGAGTTATTTGGACACATCCACCTTAGTCTTTCGGTTACAGAAAAAGTTGCTCTAGATAATTCATTCAATTTGTCAAAACATTTACAAAGAATTCGCGAATCAATAGAGACAGATCCAGAGCTGGCAGTTGGTTCTACAAAAGAAATGCTCGAAAGTGTTATGAAAACAGTTTTAATGGGGTTCGGGGATGATAATTGCAAAGAAGATCTTCCAAAATTGCTCAAAAAAGTGCAAAAGAACTTAAAACTCGACCCATCTGAAGTACATGAATCTGTCAAAGGTTCAGAGATTGTTCGCCGCGTCTTGAGCAACCTTGGGCAAGTCGTTACGGGGATATACGAACTGCGTAATATCTATGGAACGGGTCATGGTAAAATTAGGCACTCTGGGATATCACCCAGACACGCTAGGTTAGTCGTTGGAGTCGGCGCAGCACTTGCGAGTTTTATTATCGAAACAAATGAAATACGAACGCCAGCTCCTAAAAAGAATTAATTAAATTCAAAGGAACATTGGTCTCGTTTTTTTTGACAAAACTCATGAATTATTCAAGCGTTTTTGATTTTGGGAATAGATCATGTTCCGATTTCTTCTTCGCTCGCCGTATAAGATTGATAGAAAAATAGGCGTGTGTCATGGATAGAGAGTATATATTAAATTTACAATTTACAAGAAATGAGCAGACAAAAATTGTTTGTCCACAATGTGGAGTAGGAAGACTTGCCTGTGTCCCTGAATCTATTTTTATGAAATCAAGCGCAGAAATAGACTATGTTGACCCTGAATCCTGTGATTTTGTTGTGTCTGGCATTCTCGCGTGCACATTCGAAGAATGTAGGTATCCAATATCTTTTGCTGGGATTGCTTCAACTGAGCCTGCGTACGATCAATCGCCTAGTGGGTGGTCTTATCACGACACTTTAACTCCAAAGTTTTTCTTTCCATCTTTGCCAATATTTCAAATTCCTAAAAATACTCCTTTAAAAATATCAGAGGAATTAAATCTGTCTTTCTCTAGTCTTTTTAGCGACACTTTGTCTGCTGGTGCACATGCTCGAAATGCTGTTGAAAGATTTCTTGATGAAAATGATGTTCCAAGAGAGATTAGTGCGAAGAACGGCAGCAAAACAAAATTAAAACTACATAGAAGAATCGAACTGTTTAGAGCATCTGAAGAGGCATTGGCCATACGACTTATGGCAATTAAATGGCTTGGAAATGAGGCTGCACATGGGGGAGTGCTGTCGAGAAATGATATTCTTGATGTCTATGAAGTCCTTTCATTTGTCATTGATGATATTTATGTCCACCGTTCAAGGGCTGCACGAACTGGAGAAATAAGTAAGGCAATAGAAAGTAAATTTAAGTAAGTATGACTGCTTAGAGCTACCCAAAGAAACAATGAAACTCATCTTCTTTGACAATATTTATGAATTCTTCAATCGCCTTCACCTTCGGGCATGGATCATATTTTGTCCAGCTGCTTGTCCTGCGTATCCAATAGACCTTCCAGGTCTTGAAGGTCTTCACATAGGCCGCTTTGACAGTTTTGCTTTTAATTTTTCGGCTGGCGTCCAAGAAATAGGGGCGAATTTCGAATAGTCCCACGCTGTGCTGGTCGGAGTTGATCTTGGAGCCCACTGAGATTGATCACACATATTAGGGGATGACCCCTGCGCGTCACAAATTTTTTTCAGGAGGCCTTTTAGGAGGTATTCTTTGAATTCACTGGTAGCCATTGGGTCCTCACAGGTGGTCATTTGCTCGCGAGGGGGAATCTCTTCAGCAGACATATAATATTAAGCTAATTAGGTTCAAGTTTTAAATGTAGGAAAAATTGAATTGATTTCAGTGAGGGGAAAATGACATACAAGACAGTTTCCCGTAATTTTCAACGATGGTCAGTCGTCAGCGACAATTATACTAAAGAAAGGAGTCATCCAATAGCGTATGAATATAAAATTGATTTTTCATTGCCGTTGTATTTTGCTCAAGACTTCATAGATGGACTATCAGTTGTTTGTAGTAATTGTAAGCATACAAGCAACGTTAGTCTTGAATATGTCAAGAAGAATTTTTCTCTCGATACAAAATTTCATATTATATATAGCACGCTGAAAAATAAATACCCTTGTAAAATTTGTAAACATCATACAAATATTATTTATATAATAAAAAAGAAGTTGTCAAAGCAAGAGGTTGAATTGACAATAAACAGACAAACTAGTGGAATAATTATAAAGGAACAGGCGCAGAATCGAAGAGAATTGGCAAATAAAAAATATACTGGCGCTCAGACAAAGATTCGTACCAAAAAAAACAATGTAAAAATATAGTTACGTTTTTAACCATATTAATAGTAATTAATTTTTTTAAAGAACCTATAGATTAAGTCAGTAGATTCAAAGAGATTTAAAAGTCAGAAGGACTATTATTTTTGTCGCATTGATGTTATTTCCATTGTGTCATCACCAGATCAATGTCGTTTCGAATTTTTTTGATTAACGGTTGAGACTTATTCTGTCAATAAGCAGTTGTGATGACGTTGACTCAAATCTTTAGGGTACTGAAGGGGCATATTTCTTTCCATAAGTATTTCTTAGAAAATAACCCATGGCCAATTATAGTTTGCAAATATATCAAATGCAATGTTTTTAATTTGATTCCAGCATAATTGATCTTCATTCTCTAATTCAGCAGAAATTTTCTTGACTATCGTAATCAACTTTTCATTTTTAAGCACAAACTCTCGGCAATAAGAAGATAATTTAACAAATTCATCATAGGCCTTGTCAGGATTGTCGAAGTGAGCTAGCAAATAATTTTTCACTAAATCTATATCTGTTAAACTACAATTCCAGTGCTCTTTATCTGTTTTGTACATAGCGTCAAAAGTATATAAGTGAGGGGCGAGTGTTGTAATAACATGAGGTGCATAAATGCCGATGTTACAGTATTCATTATAATTATATTCAGAGGGGTGACGTCTGCAATAATTCAATGGATCGCGATCTTGCTGACAAAAACCTCCCCAATTAAAAATATTATGCGGTTTTACCTTTACAATGTTGACACGGCAACCTATTTGAATCCATAATACAGTATGCCAGGCTTCATGCATCGCGGCTTGATGTTTGGTTAGTTTCATATACGCCTCTCAGGTAACTTAAATTTGATGAGCCAATTGCATAAATTACCCAGGCCAAGGTAGACGTGTAGCATTTTGTAGTTTCAAATTATAGCACAATAATTTCTTCAGAACCGGATCTCAATCGCTAATCTATACAGAACTAGCTGAAGTATATTTACAGTTCCTTGTTCTTCTCATTGTGGCTTCTAGATGGTTTTGTTGTTAAATATCTATGCAATACAATGGTCTAGCAAAATATCGGACATTGAACATGCATAGACTTACAATTTTGTGTTACAAGATAGATATAGTTTGCATTTACTACTACTTCCATTCTTCAGGGACAAGAGCCGGTGGTTTCCTCCATGGGGTTTCAATTAATGCGTTTTGAAACCAGTCATCGCTCAAATTGGCATGCTCAGTAACTATTATCTGAAATCCTTGAATTTCATTTTCTGCGATTTGATGGAGAATGGTGAAAAGTTTGCGAACCTTTTCAAGGTCGGAATCTCTTTCAGTTTCTTCAACAGTGCCAGAAGATTGTTTGTAAACTCTTTCAGATGGAAAGTATACTTGTGATGGTTGATCGAGAAACAAAAACGAAGGAATAGGTCTTTTATTATTTGAAGCAAAATGGTGAATAGCCAATAGAGCTGCCAAGTGATAAGTTAGATGATTTGCTGCGCCACCTGTTTTATTCATTGGAACAGGTCGATCTGGTCTGTCTGCTGTGACAGTTATATTGGAAATGTTTGAAAAGTCTATCCGAAATGGATATTCAGAGAATTCAGCACTAAATTTATGAACATAGAGGCCTATTTGGTTAGAGATTATATTGCAGATAGATGTGAAACGTTCTTTGGTGTCGTCTTTAGTAGCTTCTATTTCCAGTCTGTTCACTGTCTCTTGTAATTCGTCAACTTTTCTTTGAAGAAATGTTAAATCGTAATCCGCTTTATAGGTGTCAACAAAGAGGCTAATTCGTCCTACTACTTTTGCTGCTGCCGCATTTCGATTTCCCATCTCTGCAATTGCCTCATTAGCAGAAATAGCAGCGGCAAGCGCCTCTTCTTTGCTTCTAATGAGACGATCTAAAGAAGCCATATCAGTTTCTATGGTTTGTATATACTTTTGCAGCTGAGGTCGTTCTCCTGATATTGCTTCCAATTCTTTGTCAAGAGACTTGAGTTCGCTGAGAAGTAAAGTCGCGATTGGAGTGTCGAGATTCAAATTTTCTGGAGCAAAAGGCCACTGCCATTCTCCTGACTTTGGCTGTTTCGGCAGAGCATAAATTGATTCAAGTCGACTTTTTTGCTCAGTAGCTTCTGAAGCAAACCCATCTTCATTCGCTGCAAAAAATTTAGCAGCACGCAGTGTTTCTCTAATATTTGCTTTATCGCTACGAAGTTTAGAAATTTCATTTTCGAGTTCATAAATTTTATAAGTTTTGTCATTAGGCGCTACTGTTGGTTTCCATGTTAAGAGTCCTTTCAGCGCTTCTATTGCTTCATTTGTTGATTTCAAACTTTGATGTTGAGTATAAATTCCTACAGATATTGCTTCAGAAAGAAGTCTTTCAACGCTGGGATCAATTTTTTCGTTTAATTCATGTGCGCTGGCTAGCTGCTTTTTTGAAATCTTTAGTTCACGCTTTGCTGATCGTAGTTTATCTTCAATCTGTAGCCTGTTGTTGGAATTAACTCCAAGGAGAATTGGTAGTGTCATTGACCGCCCTAATGGAGCCAGCGATGTGCACCCCTAATGGAGCCACCTTGGGTGGCGTTTCCGGGGTTCGGACGCATCGAAAAGTTAGGTGTTTTCCTCCGCACCGGCAACGCGGTTTTTGAGTGCCGCTTCTTCTCGGGAGCTTCGATAGCTTCTTCCTTCGAGGATGACCTTGTAGGCCCCGTGCCTGATCCGGTCCAAGGTCGCCGCACCGAGCAGCTTATTATTGAAGGCTTCTCCCCATTCGGTGAAGTCCAGGTTGCTGGTGATCACTGTCGAAACGCGCTCGTAGCGTTCGGCGATCAGGTCATGGAAATCCTCATCTTCTGAGGATTTAAACGGTTTCAAGCCGAAATCGTCGACAATGAGCAGATCCGTCTTGGCCAGGGCGGACAGTTTTCTGTCATAGGCGTTGGTCGCCTTGGCCGCCTGGAGCATGCCCAGGAGCTTGCCGACAGGCGTAAAGAGCACTTCGTAGCCTTTTCGGGCGGCGGCATGGCCAAGTGCCTGGGCGATATGGCTTTTGCCGGTGCCGCAGGGGCCGACGATGAGCACCGGGGCCTTTTCCTCAAGGAAACGGCAGGTGGCCAGGTCCAGGA
>Ga0183096_1002079_pt1 | contig 14676 bp, 13 predicted proteins | sample Biomet5_FD_127791 | JGI IMG/M metagenome (GOLD analysis project Ga0183096, IMG submission 127791) | Microbial communities from bioreactor (seeded with sewage sludge) at LBNL, California, USA - Biofuel metagenome 5 (version 2) (version 3) | ecosystem: Engineered > Bioreactor > Anaerobic >... | reverse complement strand
AAACTCAAAGCCGGCAGCCTTCAACAGTTCGACTGCGCCGGGGATATCCACTTCGGGCGCATAGTAGCCGTCAGCACCGTTGGGATACTTCCATGCGGTGGCATCTTTGAATACGCCGCCGTTACCGTTGAGCATGCCGGAAGGAATGAAGGAGGTTGCGAGTTCCTGCCCGGTCTGGCCGACGGTATCAATGATGTACTGACGGTCAATCAGCTTGGAGAACGCCTTGCGCATGTCGGCAGCCTGCTCCACGGTCTTGCCGTCGAACAGCTTGGACTTTACGTTAAAGGCTACGTAGTAGGTGCCCAGGGTTCCGATGACGTGGAACTCGGGGTTGTCTTTCAGGGTCGCGATTTCATCCGTGGGAACCGTATCGATGAAGTCGAGGTCACCCTTATCGTACGCGCTCTTGATGGCGGTATCGTCATCGCTGAGCATGAACTCAAGCTTTTCGATCTTCACGTTGGCGGCATCCCAGTAGTTGGGGTTCTTCACATACGTCATGCTCTGGTTATGCACCCAGCTCTGCAGGGTGTAAGCGCCGTTGGAAACAAAGCCAGCTTCCAGCGCCCAAGCGCCGGGGTTGGTGGCGTTGTCGGGAGCCGCTTCCACAGCAGCCTTCTGTACCGGGAAGTAAGCCGGGAAGGCGGCCAGGTCCAGCATATAGGCGCAGGGGGCGGCCAGCACTACGGTCAGGGTCTTGCCATCGTCGGAAGCCTTCACATTCAGGTCGTCCGGGAAGCCGGCGATGCCGTTGAACATATAGCTGTAGTCGGCAGCCGTCGCGGTGGAGGCAGCGCGTTTCCAGCTGTATTCGAAGTCTTTGGCGCTCAGTTCGCTGCCGTCGCTCCACTTCAGACCATCACGCATGGTGAAGGTATAGGTGAGGCCATCGTCGCTGACGGTGTAGCCGGTCGCCAGGTTGGGAGCAGGTTTGCCTTCCGCGTCGTAGGTGTACAGACCGGCAAAGCTGTTGGCAGCCAGGCAAGCGCCGTCCACAGAAGAGTTCAGCGCCGGGTCGAGCTTCGCAGGCTCGGAGGCCAGGTTGATCTTCAGAACGGAATTGTCGCCGTATTCGCAGTGCATAAAGAACTTCGTGCCGTACAGGTTGGCGTAGAAGCCCTTCAGGTCCGCTTTGGCCATGTAAAGATCATTGTAATAGTACAGCGGCACAATTGCGCCGGTGTCCATAAGCTGATCTTCCGCCTGGTGCATCAGGGTAACGCGATCGGCCATATCGGTGTCCGCTTTGATCTTTGCGATCAGATCGTTGTAGCCGGTCCAATCGGGCTCGGACCCAGCGTCCGCAAGCGCGAAAGTGCCGAAGGACAGAACCATCGTGATAGACAGTAGCAGGGCAAGCAACTTTTTCATGGTTTCTCCTCCTTGATGTTTTTATATCTACGGCTTGATTGCCGCATGATATCAACCTTGAGGATGGTAGCAGGCCACCTGATGCCCCGAAGCGATCTCTTTCAGTTCCGGGCACTGCTCGGCGCATTCCGCGGTCGCATAGCGGCAACGGCTACGGAAGGGACAACCCTTGGGCATGTGCAGGGGACTTGGTACGTCGCCTTCCAGAATAATCCGGTGCCGTTCGCGCGCGGCGTTCGGATCCGGCAGAGGAATGGCGGAAATCAACGATTTTGTATAGGGATGGGAGGGATGATAGATGATTTCGTCCGCAGGAGCAATCTCCACGATCTTTCCAAGGTACATCACGGCGATGCGGCGGCTCATATGCTGCACAACCAGCAGATCGTGAGCGATGAAGAGGTAGGTAATACCGAGCTTCTCCTGCAATTCTTCAAACGTGTTGATGATCTGCGCCTGAATGGATACGTCCAGCGCCGAAACCGGTTCGTCGCAGACGATGAAACGCGGGTTGACAGCCAAAGCGCGGGCAATGCCAACGCGCTGACGCTGGCCACCGGAAAATTCGTGCGCATAACGGCGGGCATGTTCACTGTTCAGGCCGACCAGTTGCAGCAGTTGCGCAATCTTGTCCCTGCGTTCCGCCTTGGAAGAATAAAGGTGATGGATGTCCAGCGGTTCGCCCACGATGTCCCCCATCGTCATGCGGGGGTTCAGGGACGAATACGGGTCCTGAAATACGATCTGCATATCCTTGCGGTACTTGGCAATATTATCGTCCGTAATCAGGTTGCCATCGAAGTAGAACTCGCCTGCCGTTGGTTTGTAAAGGCGCAACAGGGTGCGGCCCACCGTGGTCTTGCCGCAGCCCGATTCTCCCACAAGACCCAGCGTTTCCCCTTTCTCAATCGTAAAGGAAACGTCGTCCACCGCTTTCAGTTGCAGTTTGGTGAGCATGTCCGACTTAACGGAAAAATACTCTTTCAGGTGTCTTACGTCTACCAAAGGAGTCTGGCTCATTGCTTTTCGCCCTCCTTCGCTTCATCGTAGACCTTTTTCACGTTCATCCAGCATGCCGCGATGTGCTTATCGTTCATGCGAATCTCCTCGGGGTGTTCGGTCAGGCAGATTTTCATGGCGCAATCGCAGCGGGAAGCGAACGCGCAACCCGCGGGCAGGTTCAGCAGATCGACCGGGCTGCCCGCAATGGGCACCAGCTTTTCGTGCCGGGCTCCGAATTTGGGAATGGAGCGAATCAGCCCCTTAGTATACTCGTGGCAGGGATTGTAGAATATCTCATCTGCCGTACCACGCTCGCAAACGCGTCCGGCATACATCACGATAATTTCATCGCAGATGTCGGCGATCACGCCCAGATCATGCGTTATCATGATGATGGACATGCCCATTTTCTTTTGCAGGTCCTGCATCAGTTCCAGAATCTGCGCCTGAATGGTGACATCCAGCGCCGTGGTCGGTTCATCCGCAATCAGCACATCCGGTTCGCAGGCCAGCGCCATCGCGATCATCACACGCTGCCGCATGCCGCCGGACAGTTCGTAAGGATACTGTTTCAGTCGCTTTTCCGGCTCGTTCACACCCACCAGCTGCAACATTTCCAGCGCGCGCTCCCGTACCTGTTTGGGGTTGCGATTAGTGTGAATCTTGATAGCTTCCCGAAGCTGGTTACCCACGGTATATACGGGGTTCAGGCTGGTCATCGGGTCCTGGAAAATCATGCTGATCCGGCTGCCGCGGAAGGAGTGCATCTTCTGCTCGCTGTATTTCAGCACGTCTTCGCCCTTAAACAGCACCTCTCCCTCGGTTACGCGGCCCGGATCGGTCAGGATGCGCATTAAAGAATAGGCCGTTACGCTTTTTCCGCTTCCGCTTTCCCCGACGATCCCCAGTACCTTGCCGCGATCCAGATTGAATGAGATTCCGTTTACGGCCTGCACTTCGCCGGCATCCGTAAAGAAGGAAGTGTGCAGGTTTTTTACCTGCAGCAACGTCGTTTCGCTCATAGGCTCATCTCCTCAGCTTCGGGTCAAAGGCGTCGCGGAGGCCGTCGCCCAGAAGGTTAAACGAAAGCACGATCAGGCAGATGCCAATTGCTGGGAAAAACAGCTTGTAGGGATACGCCTGCAATGCCTGCCGGGCGGCGTTGGCCAGCGAGCCCAGACTGGGCATCGGCGCCTGAACGCCAAGGCCGATAAAGCTTAGGAAGCTTTCGGTAAAAATCGCGCTGGGGATCTGCAAAGCGGTGGAGATAATAATAACGCTCATGCAGTTGGGTAAAATATGCTTGCGAATGATCCGACTGGGTTTGGCACCCATCGCACGGGCCGCCAGCACATACTCGTTCGTTTTGATCTGGAGAATCTGCCCGCGTACCAACCGGGCCATGCCCACCCAGTACAACAGGCCGAATACGATGAACAGGCTGATCATATTGGAGCCAAGCGCCGCCAGCGCCGTGCCCTGCAGCGACGTGCCCAACACCTGATCCAGCACGACCGAGAGCAGGATAACCATCAGAACATCCGGCAGCGAATAAATCACATCTACAATGCGCATCATGATCAAGTCTGTCCGGCCGCCAGCATAGCCCGCGATACTGCCGTATAAAAGACCGATAATCAGCACGATCAGGCTTGCGAAGAAACCGACCGACAGGGATACGCGCGCACCGTATACGACACGGATAAAGTAATCGCGGCAAAGTTCATCGGTGCCGAAGATGTGCGGAAAAATCTCCTGCCCGGCGGCGATTGCCTTTTGTTCGTTCACGGAATAGGTTAAAGGGGCAAGGTTCTTGGCGGTCTTGTCGCGGCGCCCGTCTATGGTGATCATTTCGCTGTATTTATAGGGAACGATCATCGGGGCGACGATGATCGTGGCGATAATCAGCACCAGCACGATCATACTGATCACAGCCAGAGGATTTTTAAACAGCTTGTGCATTCCATCCCGGAAGAATGTGGTGGATTCGCGCATGGTTTCATGCTGTTCTTTTTCGGCGTCGGTGGCCCGCTCAAACTTGCTTAAGTCCAGTTGCAGACTCAGCAGCTTTTTCTTGGGTATTTTATCGGCGGTATAATTGCTCATCTTCTGTCCCCCGTCAATCAAAAGTTATCTTCGGGTCAACCACTTTGTAAATCAGATCGCTGATCAGGGTCATGGTCACCATCAGGGTGGCCAGGAAAATGGTCGTTCCCATAATCATCGGGTAATCCCGATTGGAGATACTTTTAACAAACTCGGTGCCCAGACCGCCTACCGTGAACACCGTTTCCACAACCATGCTGCCTGTGAGGATGTAAGCCGTAAGCGGACCCACATAGGTGATGACCGGGATCAGCGCGTTCTTCAGCGCGTGTTTGAAAATAACCTTACGCTCCTGAACGCCCTTCGCCCGCGCAGTACGGATATAGTCCTGACCGAGCACATCCAGCATACTGGTTTTCGTAAGCCGGGTAATATAACTCATTGGATACAATGCCAGCGAGATCACCGGAAGCACGTAACTCGGGTTCGTGGTACTCCAGATGCCAAACCAGCCCAGCTGAAGACAGAAGACCAGCAACAGCAATGTTGCCAGGATAAAACTGGGTACCGCAACAAACAGCGTGGTGAAGAAAATGATCACGCGATCCGGCCACTTATTGCGGTTCAGCGCCGCAATGGAGCCGAGAACCAGACCGAACGCCAGCGCAACCAGCACTGCCCATCCGCCGAGGGTGGCGGAGATGGAGAACTTGTCAAACATGGTCGTGGCAATATCACGGCCGGTTTTCGTGGAAATGCCGAAATCGCCCTGCATCAGCCCCGCCATGTACAATGCAAACTGTTCCGGCAGGGATTTGTCCAGATGGAAACGCGCCTCCAGCACCTTTTTTACCGTGGGGCTGGGAGCTTTTTCACTGGAAAACGGTCCGCCCGGAATCGCGTTCATCGCAAAAAACGTAATGGCAGCGATGATGAAAACCGTCAGCAGCGCCAGCAGAATACGTTTGCAAATATAACGACCGGTATCGTTACTCATAAAGAGCATGCCGGCGAATAACACCAGCACGATACCGGCTACGATTTTCTCAGATACTACGGGCAGAAACATCAGGGCCAATGCAAAGCAGACGGCAAACACGGCCAGCGTTATCACCATTTTTTTCGTTCTGTCCGGTTTGACTGCTATTGCGTCCATATCCTCAACTCCTCCATTATACGCACCCATGCGCGGATTATCTGGTAATTTGAATCAGTATTGTTAACTATACCATATTTTTGATGGGCATGCAATAAACGTTCCTTTGGATACAAAGGGGTTCGGCCCTTCCTCGCCGAAAGATCGAAGGATCAGGGCCCTCCAAGCTGCGGATTTCCTGCGTTTGTGAATCGTATCCTGTATACCAAATACAGAAAATATACAAAAATCGGCTGCATACTCCAATTCTGATGTATATTCTGACAGAATTGCGCCCAATCCATTAATGGCGGATCCTCCTGCCGCCGGTGCACCGCCGGGAGGACGGAATTGGTTCCACACATCCTGCTACGCGAACGGGCGTCCCGCACCTCTGTGCGGAACCGCCGGAAAGAAGCCCGTTTTAATGTTTTTGAAGGATTATGCTTTTTCGGGCAGCTTTTCCAGCTGGCTGGTGCAATGCGGGCAACGGGTCGCGTGGTCGTCGATCGGCTGCAGGCAATAGGGGCATTTGCGCGATTCCTTGGGCGGCTTCTTGTGCATCAGGCTGTTGACCGCACGCACCACCAGGTACACGCACATTGCCATAATCAGGAAATCAATGATCTTTTGCAGGAACATTCCGTAATTTAGCGTCCCCACGCCCGCCGCGGCGGCCGCATCCTTTGTGGCGTATACCTTGCCGTCCAGCGCGAAGAACGCGCCGGAAACGTTCAGCCCGCCGGATATTAACCCGATCACAGGCATCAGGATGTCGTTCACCAACGAGCTTACGATGCTGCCGAACGCACCGCCGATCATTACGCCTACGGCCAGATCCAGCACATTGCCGCGCAGCGCGAACGCCTTGAAATCATTCAGGAACTTTTTCAAGCGTATCATCCCCCTATCATGTTATCTCCTTTTCCCATTTTCGATGTCTATTATAATGGAGAATCCGGGTCACGGCAAGCGATATTGCGAAAAGGATGCCCAACCGTTATAATCAGGAGGAATCCGTGTTGCAGGAGGCCGTATGTTTAAAATTATGATTGTGGAAGACGACCCCGTCATTGCCCGCCTGCTTACCTCCGGGCTGCGCAAATGGGGCTATGACGCCTATCTATGCGATAATGTAAGCGATGTGGAGGGCGAATTTCTGCGTACCCAGCCGCACCTAACGCTGATGGATGTGAATCTGCCTTACTACAGTGGTTATTACTGGTGCGAACGAATTCGCCGCGCTTCTACCGCGCCCATCCTGTTCATCTCGTCCAACACCGGCAGCATGGATATGGTCATGGCGATGTCCATGGGCGGAGACGATTTTATCACCAAACCGTTCGATATGGATGTCGTGGTCGCCAAAATCGGCGCCCTGCTTCGGCGCGCCTACAATTTTACGGGCACCCAGACCGCCTACAGCCATCGCGGCGCTACGCTGGACGCCGGGCAGGGCGTGTTGCTCTGCGGCGACCAGAAACTGGAGCTTACCAAGAACGAAACGCGCATTCTGCTGACCCTGCTGGAACACAAAGGCACCGTCGTCGGGCGGGACACCCTGATGCAGCGTCTGTGGGACAGCGACTGTTTTATTGATGATAACACGCTGACCGTGAACGTAGCCCGTCTGCGGAAAAAACTGGATGAGACCGGGCTTACGGATTTCATCGTGACACGCAAAGGGCAAGGCTATCTTGTGGAGGCCGAATGAAAAAGCTGCATCCGTTCCGCCTGATCGCGGACTGGTTTTCCACCGTACGGGGCACCGTACTGGCGGCTTTGTTTTTGATTGCTGTCTTTTCCGGCCTGCATTTGTTAGGCGCAGGCACACTGTACGAAATGCGATACGCGCTGTTACTGGCAATCGTCGGGCTTGTGGCGGCAGGCGTACGCTCCTTTCTGCGTTATCTTCAGCGCGCCGTTTCGCTTTATGCCGCGCAGCAACGTCCTCCTGTGGAAGAAGCCTCGCTTCCGGAAGCGCGTACAGCCCCGGAGCGGGATTTTCGCGCGCTGGCGGACCTGTACCGCCGCGACCGCGACGCCGCCGCGGAACGCGCCGCACAGGCGGAACGGGATCGTCTGGATTATTTCACTCTGTGGGTTCACCAGATTAAAACGCCCATTGCGGCGCTGGACCTGATGGCGCAGAGCGACGAGCCGATCGACCGCGAAGTGATGCGGCAGGAAACCTTCAAAATCAGCCAGTATGCGGATTCCGCCCTGACTTTCCAGCGCCTGCAGAGCCTGCCAAACGATCTGGCGCTTTCCGAGGTGCCGCTATATCCGCTTTGCTGCAAGGTAGTAAAAAAGCTGCGTCCCCTTTTCCAGTATCGCAAAATAGCGCTTTCGATGGAGCCGTTTGAAGGCGTCGCCCTTTCCGATCCCAAATGGCTGGGTATGGCGATTACGCAGGTGCTGACCAATTCGCTGAAATACACGCCGGAAGGCGGTCGGATCACCGTATTCCTCCGCGAACCACTTATGCTTGCGATCAGCGACACGGGCGCGGGCATCCCCGCCGAGGACCTTCCCCGCGTATTCGAACGGGGCTTCACCGGACAGGCGGGGCGAAGGGGATGCGAAGGCGAAAAAAGTACCGGGATCGGGCTTTACCTGTGCAAACAGGCCTGCGATAAATTAAAGCATAAGGTATCCATCGCCTCCGCGCCCGGAAAGGGCACCACCGTAACCTTCGACCTGCGCCGCGAAAGCTACGAGGAATATGCCTGACGGCGATCCTTTCAAAACTGTAAGCCGGGCGTAAGGCAAAACGATGGCGAACACTCCGCGTATCGGTTATCCTTTGGTTGTGTTCCAAACGGGGCACGGAAGGGATGAACACCATGGCATTGCTGGAAGTCCGTAATTTACAGAAGGTGTACACCACGCGCTTTGGCGCCCAAAAGGTGCAGGCGCTCTCCAACGTAACCTTCACCGTGGAAAAGGGCGAGTTCGTCGCCATCATGGGAGAAAGCGGCAGTGGCAAAACCACCCTGCTGAATATTCTGGCCGCGCTGGATCGCCCTACAGGCGGGCAGGTGCTGCTGGACGGCAAATCGTTGACCGATGTGAAAGAAGCCGAAAAAGCGGCGTTCCGCCGCGATAACCTTGGTTTTGTTTTTCAGGATTTTAACCTGCTGGACACCTTTTCCATCCGGGACAATATTCTGTTGCCCCTGGTACTGCAAAACAAACCGCTGTCCGAAATAGAAGCGCGCCTGACCCCGCTGGTATCCCGTCTGGGACTGCGCGGGCTGGAAAGCAAGTTTCCCTACGAGGTTTCCGGCGGGCAGAAACAGCGCGCAGCCGTAGCGCGTGCGCTGATCACCAATCCCCGCCTGCTGCTGGCGGACGAACCTACCGGCGCGCTGGACAGCAAGGCTTCCGCCAAGCTGATGCGGATGTTTGAAGAAGTGCACGAAAGCAGGCAGACGCTGGAAATGGACACCCACAGCGCGCAGGCAGCCAGCTACGCCAGCCGCGTGCTGTTCATCAAGGACGGCGAGGTGTACAACCAGATTTACATGGGCGATGCGACGCGGGAGAACTTCTACCAGAAGATCATCGCCACGCTGACCGCCCTGACCGACGGGGGTGTGGCGGGTGACTAAGCTTGTCTATTTCCGCCTCGCTCTGAACAATCTGTGGAAAAACCGGAAGACCTATCTGCCTTTCCTGCTGGCCTCCACGCTGCTCACTTTTACGATGTACAGCTTTCTGATGATCACCTTCAATCCGGGGTTAAACCAGATGCACGGCGGAATGGTCTTTATCACGGTGCTGGATTTCGGCATCGGCGTCGTCGGCCTGTTCACCGCTATCTTCCTGTTTTATGCCAACAGTTTCCTGATTAAGCGGCGGAAAAAGGAAATGGGACTGTATGCCATTCTGGGGATGGAGAAGAAGCACATCGGCCGCGTGTTGTTCCATGAGCTGAGCATGACGTGGGTTCTCTCCATGGCGATTGGTCTCGGGTTGGGCATCCTGCTGACGCGGTTGATGTTCCTGCTGATCCGTCTGGTGATCCGCGTGGACGTGCCGCTGGTCGGCACAGTCAGCGCGACCGCCCTGTGGAGCACACTGATTCTGTTTGCGCTTCTGTTCTTCCTGCTGATTGTGTACAACTCCTGGCAGGTACGGTCCGTAAACCCGATCGATTTGCTGCGCGGCGGTCAGACGGGTGAGCGCGAACCCAAAGCGCGCTGGATTCTGGCGGTGCTGGGGCTGATCTTCATGGGCGCCGGGTACTGGCTGGCGCAGGTTGTGAACAACCCGATGGAAGCCATCGCCCTGTTCTTCGTAGCGGTGATTCTGGTGATCATCGGCACTTACCTTCTGTTTCTCACCGGCAGTATCGCGCTTTTGAAATTACTTAAGAACAACAAACATTTTTATTACCGTGCAAAGCATTTTATCTCCGTATCCGGCCTGTTGTACCGTATGAAACAGAACGCGGCGGGGCTGGCAAGCATCGCGATCCTCTGTACCATGGCAATGATTACCGTCGGTACGACCGTGGCCCTTTACAACGGCTCGGAAAAAATGCTGGACTCGTATTACCCCAACGATGTGCAGATCACCCTGAAAACGCCGGAGGATCAGGCGGCTTTTGCTAACGACAACACCGCTTTCGCGGCCAAGGCCGGGGTAACAATCACGTCCTACAAAGCCTTCAGCGCTTATGAAGCCACGTTTTCTTAGGATAACGGCGCTGTCGGTTCGCTGGATGAAGCCAGAAATTCCAATCTGGGCAGCTTTGACCGCATGCACTACGCGCTGATCTTTTCGACCGACTCCTTCAATACGCTGGAGGGCAGCGCGATTACGCTGAACGCCAATGAAATCGCCTGCTACACCGATTCCAAAGATATGCAGGATAGCCTGTCTGTGGGCGGGCAGACATATACCCTGCGGAAAATCGACGCGCTGCCTTTCACTCCGACTTTCAGCACCGGCTCCTCTTACAATAACGTATATCTGGTTGTTCCAAGCGACGCGGTTGCGCAGGCTATTCTGGCGGACGCCAACACAAGCGACAAAGAGAAACTGCTTTTATACACATCGCAATGGAACATTCAGGGCACGGAGCAGCAGCAGGATGCCTACAACGCGCTCCTGAAAGACTCTGACTGGAGTACTAACAACTCACTTCGCATCAAGAGCGGATTCCGTTCGGAATGGTACATCCTGTACGGCGGTTTCCTGTTCGTTGGCATCTTCCTGGGGTTGATCTTCCTGATGGGTACGGCGATGATCCTGTATTTCAAGCAGATCAGCGAAGGGTATCAGGATCACGACCGTTTCATCATTCTGCAGCAGGTGGGCATGAGCCCGGAGGAAGTGCGCGGCACTGTGCGCAGACAAATCCTGATGGTCTTCTTTCTGCCGCTTCTGGTTGCGGTGTGTCATGTAGCCGGTTCCCTGCACATGATCACGCTGATGCTGCAGTTGTTCGGTCTGGTCGATGTTCCCTATATCGCGCTGAACACCTTCCTGTCCGCGCTTGGCGTGATCGTGCTCTACGGGCTGTTCTACCTCAAGACTACCGGCACCTATTACAAGCTGGTGCGGTTCGACAGCGCCTCCGGCGCCAAATAATACGATTCATCCATTCATACCAAAAGAGAGAGCGTACGCTCTCTCTTTTGGTATGGTCGCCGGAAACCTTCTGATCCCGGTTGATTGTTTTTCCAATTGCAGCCTGTAAGTCCCAGCCTCTTCCGCCGCGTAAACACGCTTGCCTTCGCCCGGCCCATGGGGTATCGGCCTTGGTGCCGGAGAGAAACCTGTACCAGTCGATACGTCCTGCCCGGATTCTATAGCGATCGGGTCGTCGTCATCAGATATACGATGTAATAAATCCCCGACGCCAGATGCCACAGCAGCAGAGCCGACCCGGTCACCAGCCGCAGCGTGCCCGTTACGGTACGGCCTTCCAGACGTACCCGTCCGTCCGCCGATACGGCACGGCTGTGGAACCAGTTTTGCGCCTCCCGAATAAACAGCGGCAGCGCAAGCGTCCACAGCATCAGCGCGGAGCCCATCATCGCCCAGCTGAAATTGCCGGCGGCCGCGCGGCGGCCCGTGTCGGACAGCAGCAGCATCTCCAGAATGCTGATCGCGTCCATCAACAATCCCAGCTGATAGATCGGCTTCCGCCAGATATCGCGTTTTGCGCAGGTGAGCAGCACAAACAGCGGAAACGCACGTGTAAGCAGTACCTGCACCGCCACGCCGCCGGCTTTCTGCCATGTCACCAACAGGATAGCGCTTCCCCCCTGCGCGGCGGAATAAAACCAGAAGTAGTACAGCGATTGCAGCACCATCAGCACCACCGACGGCGCGGCCACGGCGACCATGCGCCAGAAGAACGCGCCGTTCTTTGGTCTGCGAATCCACATGACCAGAAAATACAGGCACGCGGCAGGTAAAAACGCCTGCATAAACGTCGGTTTAGCCAGCAGGCTGATTACCAGCAGCGCTGATAACGGCATCGCGCGACGCACTGAAATCGTGGTTTTTTCGCCTTCCAAAGGCAGGCGCCGGTGAAAATCCTCCACCGTGTCCGCCACCATCGGCAGGCAGATCAGCATCATCGTCAGCGCGGCAATCTGCGTGGGGCTGTGCCACGTGTTGGGTGAGCCTGCGCCCAGATATACCGTGGGGTTAACAGCCGGCACCAGCACGGCGCTTACCAGACTGAGCGTCAGCCCGCACAGGGCAGGCAACCATCCGTTTTTCCCAAGCAGGCGGGCAGAAATAGCGATCAGCAGCCACACCTCCGCCGCTTTCCACAGCGCGGTTACCAGCGCGGCGCTTGCGGCAAGCGGCAACCCCGTTAACAGTACAGCCGCCACCATCACATGCCAGAGTGGATGCACGACATGGTGCATAAACGAGCGGGGATCGGCAAAATTGCCTTCCGACGCCCATGCGGCGTGAATGCTCAGATCGCTGGACGGACGCTGCGCCAACGCGTAAAAAGCAGCGAAGGACAGCGCGAACATCAGCGCTGTAATCAACCAATGGGACCAATGATCTCGTTTCGTCATATATTCGCTCCGTAGAATTTGCGACAGGCCCTGTGCTTACCGTCCGGGTCGCAGCGTTTACTGCGCTTCAGCTGAGGTCTGACGGTACACGCTTCCGATCGCGTTTTTATATACCTGCTCATACCCTTCCAACGGTATTTTCAGGTGATCGGTCAAGATCCACCGGCTCTTCCCCACCGTATCCGCGGTAAACCAGCCGGTTTCCAGGCCGATGCCGGGATGCAGCATCGCAACGGTTTGCAGGTTGAACAGATCGGTGCGCACCGTATTGACAAACGGGTCTGTCGCCGAAGGGTCGTAAGCGACCGCGGCACACAGTTCCTGCGTTTCCGTTGTAAAAGGCTTGGTCACAAAGCGCGCATCGTCGCTGTACGCGCCTACCGGCGCGCCGGTCAGCAGCACCGCGAGGATTGCCGCGCATCCCGCCAGATACAGCGCGGGCGCCAGCCTGCGCCCCCGGATCAGACAGGCCGATACCACCAGCCACAGGAAGGGGGCCAGCGTGCGATAATCGCTCCAGTCGTTGGTCTCATAGGCGCATACCACAATGGCAAAGGGGATAAACAGCATGGCAAACGCCGCAAGGGAAAACCCGTCCAGCCCCAGTCGCAACCGCAGGCGGCCCTGCGACCGGTCCGCGCGCACAAACGAAAGGATCAGGGTCAGCGCCATCACGCCGCAGTACAGCCAGCGCTGTAACCCCTCCATCACGCTTGCGGGCTGGTTTACGAAGTAGTCCAGCAGGTTGGCTTTCGCATGGCTCAGGAACATGCGCAGCGCCATCTCCGCCGAACCGGCGCGCAGAAAATTATACAGGAAACCGGACGTAAACGGACAGGCCAGCAAGGCTGAGATGTAGTAAATGAAAAGAGTGCCCAAAAGCGCCGCCAGAAAAGAAAGCCCCATTTTCCCGGAAAATTCAGCGTCGCAGGCCACAATGATCAGCGGAAGCCACAGCACCGCATAGGTGATGCGGTACGTGCAGCATACCAGCACCGTAAGGCAGGCAAGAATCAGCGACGGAAGACCCTTCGTGACCGGCGGATGGATGCCCGCCGCGTGGCGCACGTTCCAGAGGCGCGTTACAAACGCCAGATAAAACAGCAGCAGACCGTAATTCGCAAGTTCGGTCATGGAGGTGGCACAGTACAATACCACGGGAGCATACGCCATCAGCGCCAGCGCCATTGTTAACGAGGTACGGGCCTTGGGGCGGTTCAGCGCGATAAAGACAACCGCCCCAAGCGAAATCCACAGCGCGTTTGCCATTACGATGCTGGAGAAATCCCAGCCGAACAGCAGGGCATACCAACCGTACAGCAGGATGGGCGTCACGCCGTGCACGCTCAGCGTACCCAGCAGCGCAGTCTGCTCGCCAATACCGTTGTAACCGGTCTGCCCGCCCATATGCAGCCACGAAAACACGCCGCGCCAGTAATCCAGCTCGTCCGTCCATACGGGGTTACTCTGCCAGGCATTGTGCCCCACCGCCAGCGAAACGATCGCCAGTAAAATGAACGGCGTCGCCGCCAGCGCCACCCAGGCGGCGATGGTCAGCGCACGGCGCGCGGGTTTCAGCTCATGGAATACAACATTCATTTCTTTGCCCTCTCCATTTAGCGCAGGCCGCCGAGCGGCCCGCCGCTTCACCTTCCCCGGCGAACCGTATCAGTATACCATGGGATAAAGGCGGCGGCAAGTTATCGCGCCTCTCCCTTCCCCCTGTGCCGGAAACCCTTGTTTGGGCTTTGCTTTGTATGGTATACTTTCATGACCGAACATATTTTTGTCTATACGCAAGGGAGAGATTCGTTTGACCTACAGCGCGGAAAACATTCAGGTGCTTGAGGGGCTGGACGCGGTGCGGATGCGCCCGGGCATGTACATCGGCTCCACCGGTTCGCGGGGGCTGCATCATATGCTGTGGGAGATTGTGGATAACGCCGTGGACGAAGCCATGGCAGGCTATGCGCACCATATCGCCGTCACCCTGCACGGGGACGGTTCCGTAAGCGTTCTGGACGACGGCCGCGGCGAACCCGTGGACATCCACCCACCATGAAA
>Ga0183096_1002074_pt1 | contig 14711 bp, 16 predicted proteins | sample Biomet5_FD_127791 | JGI IMG/M metagenome (GOLD analysis project Ga0183096, IMG submission 127791) | Microbial communities from bioreactor (seeded with sewage sludge) at LBNL, California, USA - Biofuel metagenome 5 (version 2) (version 3) | ecosystem: Engineered > Bioreactor > Anaerobic >... | reverse complement strand
AATTCTTTTGATATTCCCAATCCATATTTCTTGATTGGACAAAACATCATATTTATATTACAACAAATAGGTTTTCCACTTGCCATATACTGAAACATTTTACTTTGACTACCACCATAATGTCCAAAACCTTGCTGTTTATAGTTCAGTATGTTCACAGTACTACAAGATAAAATATAAGGGACATATTTAGGATCAACCCATTTTTCACAAAAATAGACATTAGAAATATCATTCTTATTACAATAATATTCTAAATGTTCTCTTTCACTTCCATCCCCGAAAATCAAAAACTTAACATCTTTCATATATATAAGTTCACGAGCTGCATCTATAAATAATTTCATATTATTAGCAAAACGTACAGAACCCAAATAAATAACTCGCCTAATACTTGGCTCTTTTAGAAGAGTATTTGATAACTTATATTGATTTTTATTATTATTAAAATCCTTTAAATCAACTCCATTATTTATATAATAGACTTTCGATAAATCAATTGGTCCTCCTTGTTCTTTGTTCCATCTTTTATCAATCAAATATTGACATCCGCCTTCCATAGAAAACACAAGTTTATCAGCTCTCTTATATAACCATTTTTCTGCATAATAAAAAAATTTCATCAAAGGATTTTTTCTACTTAGCAGCCCTCCCTCTGCAAAAGACTCTGGCCATAAATCAAGCACTTCAACAATATATTGTGCTTCAAATTTCTTGGCTAAATAATAAAGGATATTACCAAATGGGACTGTTGCCGTTTGAACAATAATATCTGGCTTTTTAAACTCTGAAGAAAGACGTAAAGTACGAAATGCAAATAACAAAGATCCTATAATTCGTTTAATTTTATTCTCACCATAAGAAGGTGAATTAACATGGACAAATTTAAGGTTATCATACATTTTCTCTATATACATTGAACCATCTGAAATAAGATTTATATCAAAATTATGTAATGCACTCGACGAAAATATTGTGACATCATAACCCTTAAGTGATAAATATTGTGCGAACTTAATAGTACGTAATCTTGACTCGTACTTGGGAGGCATTGCATATTGGTTTATTAACCAAACCCTTTTCATCTCACCACTTGTTAAGAATTTCAACCATTTTCTTCACTTCCTCCTTCTCCAAAATCTGACTCATTGGTAAACTCAATTCTTGCTTTGCAACTTGTTCAGTAATAGGCAGCCTCATATTATTCCATTGCCTATAGCACTCCTGTTTATGAGGCGGTATCGGATAATGAACATTTGTTTGTATTCCATTATCTTCCAAATATTTTTGAAGTTCATCACGCTTGTTGCAACGGATAGCAAAAATATGAAATACGTGAGCATCCCAATCTTTTACTTTTGGAGTAATTATATTCGGATTGGTAATATTCTCTATATAATATTTTGCGACATGTTTACGGAGATTATTATCCTCATCCAAATGTTTCAGTTTCACATCAAGAATTGCTGCCTGAATTTCATCCAAACGGCTGTTACGACCAATATATTTGGCGACATATTTCTTTGAAAATCCATAGTTGGCCAAAGAACTGACTATCACTGCCAATTCTTCATCATTGGTAGTAACTGCGCCTGCATCTCCTAAAGCACCAAGATTTTTGCCAGGATAAAAACTATGTCCAGCAGCATCTCCTAAAGAACCTGTATGCTTTCCATTAAATTTACAACCATGAGCCTGAGCATTATCTTCGACTAGTTTAAGGTTGTACTTTTGACTAAGTTCACCAATCTTTTCTGTATAAGCACATTGTCCATATAGATGGACTATTAAAATAGCTTTTGTCTTTTCCGTTATGGCCGCTTCTATCTTTGTGTCATCAATCTCATAAGTATTGATATCGGGTTCAACCAAAACAGCTTTCAAACCGTTTTCAGTAATTGCCAAAACAGAAGCAATAAAAGTATTTGCAGGAACAATTATCTCGTCTCCACGTTTCATCACACCTAATTCGATATAAGCTCTAAAAATCATAGTTAACGCTTCTAATCCATTTCCACAACCTACACAAAATTTTGTTCCTATGTATTGGGCATAATCAGCTTCAAACCGATTGTTTTCCTCTCCTTCCAAATACCAACCAGAGTCAATAACATGACTCACAGCTTCATGAATCTCTTCAGAGTATTTGTTTGTAATTTTTTTTAGTTCTAAAAATTTAACCATATATCGTATAATTTACTTTTTTAATTTTAGTCCAATCCAACTGAATTCTATTATTTTAATAATATCGTTTGTATAAGATAACATAACACAAAATTAGCACATCATTATTTTTTCCTATATAACTGTCTTTATTACCATCTAAAATTAGTTGAATATTAACCATTCTTGTATTTTATGAAATCATTATAATCACGGATATAATCATTAGCATCATATTGTTCTGATGCTAAAACTAAACATACAGAACCAGAAGAAAAATCGTCCAGAGTTCTCCAGATTCCCGGAACGACCAATAATCCCTGATAGGGACGATTAAGATTAAAAGTTCTTTTGACTTTTCCATCATCTAAAGTCACAGAGAAACTTCCACTTGCAGCAACAATAAGCTGTCTTAATTTCCTATGTGCATGTCCACCACGAGATTCTCCCCCTGGAACATCATATAGGAAATAGGTTCGTTTTACAGAAAAAGGAACGGTTTCTTCATTCTCTACTACTGTAATATTTCCTTTTTCGTGATGATGCTTATCCAACTCTATAATAGTACAATCATAAACGCTACTTGTATTCATTTAAGTACAATTTAAAAGTTTCATAATCATAAATATAATCATCAGGATTATATTTCGTTGATGCTAAAACCAACGCTAAAGAATTGGTAGAGAAGTTATCCATTTCTCTCCATAATCCTTTAGGTACATACAAGCCATAATAAGATCGATTTAAAGGAATAGTTTGTTTCCCTTTTCCATCATCAAGAACTACATCAAAACTACCCGAAAGAGCCACAATAAATTCTTGATTTTCACGATAAGCATGTCCTCCACGATGTTCTCCCCCTGGTACATCGTATATCCAATAAGTTCTCTTTATCTTAAAAGGAATGTTAGTAATCTGCTCAACAAAGGAAAGATTACCACGAGAATCAAGAAATTTAGGGAGCTGAATAATTTTAACTTCTGTCAAATCCATTTTACAAACACATTTCTAATACTACATCAAAACGTTTATAGAACTGATTTTTATTAAGAATAAAATAAAAATTAAGTTCATCTTCTGCAATCGTCTGAACCTTCCAAACCTTACGATGATAATTAAGTACTTTTTTATTACCTTTTCTTACATCTAGCCGATTATAGACGAAACGTGAAATTTCAAATGCGAACTTTCTAGCAGCTAATTCACATAAGACAGGCAGACCTGCTGGTGAATCACGTGTAAATAGCCAACTTCCACCCACAAAAGAATGATCATCAAAGTCATAGAAGCGCTCTGTACCATACGTTTTACCATCAAGCGATTCAAATATGAAATAATATTCTTTCTCTTGCTTCTCTCGCTCCTTGTATTTACGTAACCATTCAATTTGATTTTTCAAACTTCCATCACCAAAATGAATAAACTGACATAATTCAGTATCAGCACGTAAATTTGTGATAAATTTTGCATCTTCCATTTCTACCAAACGCTTACGTACATTATACTTTTCTATTAATAATCTGTCAACATCTATCATAATATTTTATTTTATAATGAATATTCTTTCAATTATATGGATTGAACGGATCTCCATGTCCAGGATAAATAGTCAAATTTTTTTCCGATGCATAGTTTTTCAACTTTTGTAAGTTTTCTTTATATAGTACTTTTGAACCGTTACGTTTATTGATATAAGGCTTATATTGCATCCATGTGTCACCAGTAAAGAGCATATCCTCTATCTGCAAACAAACAGAACCCATTGAATGACCTGGTGTATTAAAGAACTTAATCTCTCGACCATGCCATATAAGATGATAATTAATATCCTCCAAAAGAATATCAATACGCTTCACATTATATTTGTAATCAATGTCATTGTAGTAAAAACTAAAATATGCACTGAATTCTTTTAAGAGATTCTCAGAGCAAACCTTACTACATACCACCTTAACATCAAACTTATCTATTAGTATATTGGTACCCCAAGTATGATCTGTATGCTCATGTGTTAAAACAATGTAACTTGGCGTTATTCCTTTTTCATTGAAAAAAGATTGTTCTTCTACGCATTTTTCACTTGCTGGATCAATCACTATGCAATCATCGAATGTTTCATCAAAAATAATGTAGCAGTTCGATGACATCAGCTCATTAATAAACCGCTTAACCTTTAACATCACAATTCATCTAGTTTTAAAATATTGCAATCAATTAGATTAAGGAGTACTGTACCATAAGCAAATCCGGCACCTATTGCATTCATTAACAAAAGCTTATCCGATTCTACAATTTTTTCGCGATTTGCAGTGAGACAAAGAGGAATAGAGGTTCCAGCTGTATTTCCAAACTTTTCTATCGAATGTAATATCTTAGATTTATCAACTTTTACTTTCTTAGCAATGTAGTTCATCATGAAGTCGTTTGACTGATGAAATGCGCAATAGTTAACATCATCAAGGCTTCTTCCAGAAAACTCAAGCAGGCGCTTGATATCCTTAGGCAGTTCTGATATAGCAAAACTGAAAACATCATCACCAACCATAATCAATTGTTCCTTACTCCTGATGCTACCGTCTTCCTCAGTTTCTAGCTTTATTGTTTCAACAGAAGATGGCATTTTCATCCCACCGGCAGGAATATATACTGACTTAATATTAGCCCCGTCAGTACGAATTGAGAAAAAACTCTCACCATACTTTTCGCCCTTACTAAGAACAGATGCAGTGCCAGCATCGCCAAGAAGTAAACCTGTTCCGTTATCCTTAGGAGATATCACCTTGCTAAGTGTATCGCCCACCATGAGCATAACATTTTGAATTTCAGAAGAATTCAAGAAAGTATATGCCATCAGTAAACCCTGTATGAAGCCTGAACAAGCCAGGCTCAGGTCATAAGTAATAGTATTCTTACTTAATCCAAGCCTTTCTTGAATAGAGATAGCTGTCCCCGGCACTTTGTAGTCAGGAGTCTGGGTGACAAAGATTAGCATATCTATATCCTCCTTCTTGATATCTGTCTGATCAAAAATATTCATTGCTGCTTGTATACACAAATCTGAGGAACACTCACCTACTTCTGCAAAACGACGTTCCTCAATACCTGTGGCAGCAATGAATTTCTCTATATGATCTGATCCCCATTCATACGCGAGATCGCGAGTTTTTACAACCCTCTTCGGTACAACTGAACTTATCGCCCGAATACCCTTGTCTTTAAACTTAAGTAGTGCCATAATTTATGCTAATGTATATCCTCCATCAATCACTAAATTCTGTCCTGTAACCCAACTTGAAGCATCAGAAAGCAAATAAACAGCACCATTGGCTATGTCATCTGTTGTACCTACACGCTTCAACGGATAGCGACTATACATAGTATCTTCAAGCTGTTCTTCAGAGAATATAGTGTTGGAAAGTTTCAGAATGTTGGTAGGTACAAGACCTGGAGAAATTGTGTTCACACGAATTCCTTGTGAAGCAAGCTCATATGCTGCAGTCTTAATAAAACCGGCTAAGGCTGCCTTTGTCGTTCCGTAGGAAGCTTCACCAGTATTAGCAATGCAAACACCTGACATAGAAGCAATATATACTATCGAGGATTTCTTCTGAAGTTTCTTTTTCTTTAATAACATAGAAGTAAGAACAATAGGTCCGACCGTATTTGTAGTAAGAATTTCCAATATAGACTTTCTAGTGATATTCTTAACTGCACAAATCTGAGGAATACCAGCACTATTTACAAGCCCGTTCAGATTTGGAGTTTCAATCAAAATCTTATCGATTCCTTCCTGAGTAGAAAGGTCTGCTATAATCTGAGCGTGCCCATCACCTTCCAACAAGTCGAATGTATTCTGTAGTCGTTCCTTATTTCTTCCGTTAATGACTACCTTTGCTCCCATTTTGGAGCAAGTAACAGCAATGCCTCTTCCGATTCCCGAAGAAGCACCTGTCACTAAAATAATCTTTTCTTTAAGTGAGAAAGGATTAAACATCTTATCTACTCTTAGCTAGATTAAATAAATCCTCAATTGTTTTAACGGAACGAAGATCAGCACCCGTTATGCGCTTATCCATCTGCTCATCAACCATAGCGATGATTGAGAGAGCTGTCAGTGAACCCCACTCTTTGAGAGACTTGAAATCAGTGTCGGCTTTTACCTGCTCTGCAGGAGTATCATCAAGCTCATCTGAAAATGCTTTTACGAATTCTTCTAATTTCATTTTTTAATCGATTTAATTATAAATACATGTATATTTAAAATTTAAGTATCATTCCACCCCATGAATAGCCCAATCCTTGAGCCATGGAAAGGACATTAAATCCTTTCTTGATAACACCTAATTTAAGGGCTTCCTTCATAGCTATTGGTATTGTTGAAGAAACTGTATTACCCGTATGTTCCACAAATTCAAAAAACTTATCATCTGGGATTTTCAACTTCTTCTTTTCTAACTCAGACATATACTTGTTTGGTTGATGATAGATGTGAATATTCACATCATCCATTGTCATATTATTATTAGCAAGAATTTGCTTTAAGAGTTTAGGATAAACTCTCAAAGTATATACAAGAATATCAGGGCCATTCATGTAGAGATAATCTGATGACTTAGGATTTCCAAATTCATCAATTGTTGTATCATTCAGCGGCTTCATCGAACGAGCCTTCCCTGTTTTTACTATAAGATTTTCAGCACCTCTCCCATCCGTACCCATAGCAAATTCACAAATTTCTGCTCTACCACCTTCAGAAGAAACTAATGTTGCAGCAGCACCATCTCCAAAAACGGTTCTGTTGCCCTTATCTCGCGGATGCAGATAGATAGAATAACTCTCAGATGTAACAATAAGTACATTCTTTATAGCACCACTTACTATAAGGCTCTTTGCCAACATCATGCTATAAATCCATCCAGAGCAACCAAGACCTATATCGATAGCCCCAATCCTTTGACTCAATCCAAGTTTATTTTGCATTATACATGCAGAAGGAGGAAGATGATAGTCTGTACTCTCTGAACAAAAAATCAAAAAGTCAATGACATCTTTATCGATTTCATATTCCTCAAATAGTTTCTCTGCTGCTTTACAGCCTACATCAAGAGCTGTTTCTCCATGTTCATTGTCTATCACGTGACGCTCTGTGATGCCAATCTTATCGTTAATCTTTTCTACTGTCCATTCAGGAAACTCTTTCACGATGTCCTCATTTGTAACGACTTTATCGGGCAGAGCATATGTTATAGCCTTTATAAATGCTTTCATTCTATAACTTTCTTGAAATTTTTTATTTTCCCCAAATATGTGTTGATATCAAGTAACTGCATAACTTTTAAGTCTGGCTCCATACGAGCAACAATCTTTGTTAATGTGTCATCCGTTCCAACCTCGTAAAATTCTGTTGCACCATCCTTTGCCATATTACGAACCATATCAGTCCACAAAACTGGATGAGTAATATGCTCAATCAGATTTGCTTTCAATTCATCGGGATGTATATGGGGAAGAGCATCTACACACTGATATACAGGGATTTTAGCCTCTGTGAACTTAGTATTCTTAATAATCTCACCAAGTTCAACTTTAGCCTCGTTCATGTAAGGAGTGTGAAATGAACCACTGATAGGCAATGGCACAGCCTTTTTAGCTCCTTCATTCTTGAATGCCTTGCAAGCAAGACGAATGCCTTGCTTACTACCTGAAATTACAACCTGACCAGGGCCATTGTAGTTAGCGAAATAGATTGGTTCTCCACTCTCGTCCCAAATTTCCTTAATACGCTTAGCAACATACTCATCGCTTAGTCCGATAACAGCTCCCATAGCTGTATACTCCTTTTCACAAGCTTTCTGGCCTATAATTGCGCGATTAAGCACAAGATTCAATCCATCCTCAAAACTAATAGCACCAGCAATGACCAATGCAGCAAATTCTCCTAAAGAATGCCCTGCCACAACATCTGGCTTTACCTCATCTTGTGCTAGAGCCAAAGCTATTTCATAGAGAAATACACTAGGTTGAGTATTTTTCGTTTCCATTAACTCAATTTCAGAGCCATAAAACATAACATCTGTTATTTTTCTGCCATAAAAGGCATCAGCCTTATCAAAAATATCTTTAGCCTTTGTGGATAATGTGTATAAGTCGGAACCCATTCCTGCTTTTTGACATCCTTGACCAGGAAAAATAAAAGCTTTCATTTTTATAAATTATAAGATTATTATATAACACAATATTTAATTCATACCTCATTAATTAATGAGAGACTCTATTACTCCTATATATTTTAAAGCCTGTTTCTCCCAACTGAATTCTTCAATAACTGCTCGTCGACCATTTTGTCCCATTTCATAAGCTACATCTTTATGTTCTACAAGATATCTGATTGCAGTCTCTATACTTTTTTCATCTGACGGATTTACACAAATTCCACAATGCCACTTTTTATTTATCTTTCGATATAGAGGTACATCTGCGAGCAATACAGGTAATCCTGCCTCCATACTTTCAAATATTTTAATTATACCTAAAGAACCTTGGTTCTTTCCCATATCGCGAAACACATTAGCCATTGAAGATCGCGAAAAGATTGATGGTAATTGATTAAGAGAAAAACCCTCTATAAACTCTACATTCTTCCAATACGAATGATGCATAAGTTTTCTTTTTTGTTCTTCATTACTAAACTTACCTACTAGAAGATAACGGATATTCCCTATATTTTGCAATGCATCTAACACTAATTCCTGGTTGCTTTCATGATAGATTGTGCCTTCATAATTCAATACATCACCTCTTGAAAAATACTCTTCTTTAGATAAGGAAAAGTTTTTATGTACCCTTGGAAAATTAGTTATAGTATAACTATTAACTACTCCCCATAAGTCTTTCACGACATAAAGAATTTCTGGACTAACTACAAATACAGCATCATAAATTGGGAGATATCGCTTCATCATCCACTCATAATGACGGCTCAATGGATAACGAACAAATTTAGGTATATATGTCTTACCTTTAATCATCTCTGGATAAAATTCACGAAGGTTATAGATTACTTTTTTGCCCATTTCCTTCAATGGTTTCACCAATGAAATTAGTTCAGGATCACTAAACTGAAAAACATCAGCATCAATATCTTTCACTTTTTTAAGTAGAAATGTTTTTGAGTGAAGAAAGCGATCAATTCTATTTTTTGGAACAAACCCTGTTGAAATAATATTTATGCCAGCATTCATTGTGTCAGGATTTTTATCACATACCAAATATGTGACCTTAAACCCAGCCTCTATCAGACTCTTGCCTTGTCGCTCTACCATTAGAGCATCATCACGACTATATAAGCAAGTCAAAAAACAGTAATGTCTTTTTGCAAAAATTTTCATTTTCACTTCAACATAACAAGAAATTTTGCAAAATTGCTATAGTTATAATCAGCATTATAATATCTATTCCAAAAGTCGTGTGCTTTATACTGATGTTTTTTCACATAAATGATAGCATTGATTATCTCCATTAATGAAGGATTAGCCGGTAACAAATAACCAGACTCTCGAGTAACCACTTCTGAATTGCCTCCTACATCAGTTGCTATGGCTGGTATATCATAGGAAAGAGCCTCCATGATGGAAACAGGTATGCCTTCATTCATACTAACATTTATAAACATATCAACAAAATTATTCTTATAATAATCCATAACCTCTTTATTACTAATCTGGCCTAATAATCTAACTTTTACATTAGGTCTAGTCGATTTAACTCTCTTTTCTAAATTATCAAAATCATCACCACCGCCAATGTGAGTCCATTCAATCATTTCACTGCTAAATTCCTGAATCGCATTATAAATCATCTCAACACGTTTAAGCGGATAAACAGAGGAGCAACTTACAATGCGGATTACACCATCAGTACTTTTATTCGCAAAAAAACCTTTATTCGTTGTGCCTAACCGTGAAAGGATAGTATTAGTATTATATTTTTGTTCAAAATAGCGTTGACCTTTCTCCGCAATAAACACTGCAAAATCTAAATTTTTAGTTACCTCGAAACGTAGTGGGGCATAGTTTCCACTAGATTCTTCCCACAAATCCCATTCTCCATGGAAGCGGGAGATAAATGTTGCTCCTTTTTTCAAGAATGGAGCCAAATAGCACCCTCCTTTTCCCCAATAAGAATATAAAATATCTTGCCGCTTTAAAGTTCTAAGAAGCTTACGCAATTTTGTATTTCCTAAATAACAATTTGTAATTGACAAAGCAATAAGAAATGTTTTAAAGCGAATCTTATTCAAAAATACTTTATGTTTAAAAAAATCTACAATGAAAAGCTCAAATGATTTTATGTTGAAAAAATGCATATATTGCCACACTTTATTTCCTTTAAGTATAGGTAACCAAACTTTACAATTTCCAGGGACAATTCTCATCGCTGTACCATAACCTCCCAAAGGGATAATTACAACTTCCTTAAACTCCTTGCAAAGGTAGTTTATTTCAGTTTCTATAAAAGTTTCCCTATTAGCATAAGGAAAAGTAGCCGTAAATAAATATAGTATTCTATTTTGCATATTAACATGATTGCATTAATCGTTTATAATAGGCATCACTACTTCCCAATATTAATCCCCAAAAAGCAAGAAGCCAAATGCTTGATATATAGACATAAAAAATATTAGCTGCTGCCCAGACTATACAAATCAACATCATATAGAGGAAATAAGAATCGTTGGTATTCTTATATCTCTTCCATTGGATACGAGTAGATTGTATCAACCATAGGATAAAAACTATAGCAGACACTATGCCACAGCAAGCAAACAATTCAGCATAAGTACTGTGACTGAACGGTCCTTGCGTGTATACTACGAAATTCCCTGCACCTATGCCTAAAATAGGATTTTCTGTCCCCAATTTCCACGCTAACTTAAATAACGTTTCGCGAATATCTTCATCTGAATCAACATACCGAGAAGCCAATACACTTCCAGCAAATATATTTTCGCCAATTTTCACAAAAAGAACAACAAGCACGAGCATCACTATAATCAAAAGAACTGTTGACCTAACTTTAGAACGCCTAATTGAAATACGGTTAGAATAAAAAATATCTATATAAAGGAAACCTAAAATAAGAGGCAATTGAAGAATCAGAATTTGTCTAGAAGCGAACGTCAAAGCCACATAGAAAGAAAAAATAAACAATGTTATAGGTAATAGAAAACGTATCCATCCCGTAACCTTGTCACGCATTCCTATGAGCAACATCCACATAGCTGAATTAAAATATAATGTCATGTAAGACAAGTCATTGGCATTTATTATACTACTATTAGTACCACCACCTCCGGCTCTCTCTATAGTAATATCCACAGATGCTATGCCATGCTGAATTATATATAGCCACATACCAGCATTATAAACGACAAATACTCCATAAAGCCACTTTATATTTGCTGTATTATGACTAAAACTGTAAAAGACAAAGAACCCAATAAATGCAGTTAACATTATAAATAACCAACTAATACCTAAGTTTATATTTTTAGCTGCTATCAAAGAAAGGATAGCACATACATAAATAATATAATAATAATTACAGTTCTTATCAAAACCTAACTTGAACTTTAACCCCGCAAAAATAAAAAGTATAGGATATATCACCCACAAACCTATACGGTTTGCTGGCATATAAACAACTGCTGCACTAAAAAACAAAAGAAGCATAGGTAATACATTTACTCTACTATTCTGCTCTACATTCCAATTTCTTATATTCATAACTGCAAGTATACGACAACAAATAGAATCCTTTATCTACCATAATAAATCTAATTACAATATTTCCGATAATCACACGAAGTTGTTTTTTTATTAAAAAGCTTATTAAATCTTAATTTTGTTACTATGCACGCTAATAAAGGGCTGAAACCAGCAATTTTAAGAAAGACTATTGTGCTGCGATCTTTGACATAACTTGTATCGATTAACTTAATACTTTTATAAAGTGAAATAATTTCGTTATTTGAAGTTGAATTTTGAGCTACAATTGATACTAAGAAGTTGGCAATTTGACAATCTATTTTCTTTTTAAATTGAGGATACTTAATTCGAAAAGCATCCAAGGCTTTAATAGAATTCGACATATCAATAGCTTTAGAATTATTTACGGCACTTGCAGGATTGTTAAAGTAATAATATAGGTTATCACTGATTTTAATTAACCGGTGGCATCCTGCAATCGCCTGCATGATAAACATTTGATCTTCTCCTAGCTTTATTCCTTCTTGAAAGCGAATATTATCTTTCTCAATAACATAACGACTTATTATAGATCCCCACACACACACATTAAAAGTTCCACTTTCAATGAATGCATTTCTTTCTTCTACATACGATTCTAGAGAATTTAAAACCGGAACAATTTGTCCATCAGTTACACGTGAAAAACCAAACTGAAGCATATCCAATTTCTTCTTCTGTATCACCCCAAGGCATCGCTCCAAGCACTCATCTTTAATCCAATCATCACTATCAACAAACATAATCCATTCACCTTGGGCTTCATCCAGTCCTCGGTTACGGGCAGAGGACACTCCTCCATTTTCTTTATGTATCACTCGTATTCGACTATCTTTCTGAGAATACTCATCACAAATCTCGCTGGAGCAATCAGATGAACCGTCATCCACTAAGATGCACTCCCAGTTTTGATAGGTCTGGGCTATGATGCTATTGATACACCTATGAAGGAACTTCTCTGCATTATAGACAGGAATGATAATACTTACTTTGGGCATATACTAATTGTGTTAAAAACAATCTCATTAAAAGATGAAGAAGAATAATTCTGGCAAATGAATTTATGTGATTCATTTTCTTCCCGGTCTCTCTTTTCTACATTTGTGAGATTTTTGAATGCTTCCATAAAGTCACTTGCATTTCTATAAACATGAAGACACCCTTCACCTTTACTTACGTAATCATTTAATCCACGAGCACCAAAGGGAGTCGATAGACAAGTTCGATAGAAAGACATAGATTCCAATGTTTTAATGCATGTACCTCCGCCAGAGTCAACAGGAACAACAGTGGCCAAGCAGTTTTGATATGCGCCTTCTACATCATCAATAAATCCAACATATTTTACGCCATTAATGCAATTCCATTGTTTAACCAAGTTTTCTGGCGCATTCATTCCTCCTATTATGTATTCTACTTCAGGATACTTCTCGTGAAACGATGGCCATACATCGTTAAGAAACTTTGATACACCATTGTAATTAGGAGCATAGGCCATATTTCCAATTGTTAACAACCCATTCCGTTTTTTTTTATTTCGATTGTAGTTTTCTGAGGGCGTATTTGGAATATTTGGTAAGAAATGATAGTTTTCTCCACACATTTTAACTTGTTCTGCATTTGCAATCCAGCCGCCCTGAGTCTTTTGGATAATTGTGGCGGTTTGAACCCTTATAAGGAAATCACCAATTTTTCTCAAGGCAATAGGCAGATGTTTACGCCTTGTCGTTTCATAAACCTGAATAGGGTGGTCATCTATATCAACATATGTAGGTGCAATTTTCCAAAAGTTTTGATGGCATGATAAATACAGATATCTTACGACAACAATATCGAACTTTACACCTGAAAATATTTCTCTAGGATCTATATTGTCTGTAATTCTATTTCTGTAAATACTAAAACCAGTAATGTTTGAACATAGCCAATGAAGAATATACCAAATAGTATACTTATTTTTATTGCGGATTGCAAACTTATATATAGGGTACTTACCATCTATCATACACCCACATCGCTCCAATTTATGATCTGGTAGAAAAGTGTATACATTCCCTGATTTTTTTAAAGCCTCCCATAATAAATTGGTCCGTTGTTCATTTCCTCCATTTCTGAGTCGGGGGTCTTTTGTGGGAACAAATAATATGTTCATGAATATTTAGTTTGTTAAATTAAAGACTTCAACATCTTCTCCATTCCTGTTGAATACTGAGCAAATTGCCTTTCTGAAAACTGAGCACACTTATTCTTATCAAACATCAAAAATGATTTAACAACAACATTCGGAGTTATTCTGTTACAATCTGCATATGGACACCAGTTGTCTAGAAAATCTGCTCTATGCAATATGTCAAATATTTTGCTAGAACTTTTTATATACTTATGCCAGAACTTCGGTATGATTGTTCTAGTAATTCCATATTGATCAAAGCAAAAGAATGGTACACTATTATGAAGACTTACTACAATGGGATGCATAAGTTCCCCGATATAACCTCTTGAATATTTAATCAAATAATACCAATCAAGAGTCGGAAGAGGCAAATCAATAACATATCGCGTATCAAATCTTCTAAGTCGTCCTGGCATAGGGAAAGACACACAATCTGCTCCTGTTTCTTTTTCAATTAAATGGACGACCTTGTTCACATAGCCGTCACTCAGTATCCCTTTGTAGAAACTAATCAAAACATAGTTCTCGGGCAAGCTATATTTCTCCAATAAACTTTCCTTACTAATCTC
>Ga0183096_1002070_pt1 | contig 14733 bp, 11 predicted proteins | sample Biomet5_FD_127791 | JGI IMG/M metagenome (GOLD analysis project Ga0183096, IMG submission 127791) | Microbial communities from bioreactor (seeded with sewage sludge) at LBNL, California, USA - Biofuel metagenome 5 (version 2) (version 3) | ecosystem: Engineered > Bioreactor > Anaerobic >... | reverse complement strand
GGCTGCTTGAATGAACAAAACATATGTACAGAAAATTTTATAAAGGTATAATTGTAAAATGTAAGCATAAAACCTGTAATTAATAGCATCGTTTGTGACCGATTAGATAAAATATGAAATGAATTATGACTATCACCGGAGTCAGAGATGCGGATCATATAAGAGGAGCTGTAGCTATGGACGGCGCAAACGGGATGGACAGTATCGGTAAAATCCTTATATACCAAACAGAAAAAGGTGACACTAAAATCGATGCCTGTTTTCAGGATGAAACGATCTGGATGTCGCAGCGGAACATTGCCCAACTTTATCAGACAACTCCCCAGAATATCACAATTCATATGAAAAACATTTATGCCGATGGAGAACTGAGTGTGTCGTCAACTTGTAAGGAATTCTTACAAGTTCAACCGGAAGGTTCCAGAGAAGTCGAGCGTGAAATAAAACACTATAACCTTGATATGATACTTGCCATTGGATACCGCGTCAGAAACAATATAGGCGTCCATTTCCGGCGCTGGGCGTCAAATGTGCTCACCGAATATATGAAAAAGGGCTTCGTCATTAATGACGAAAGACTTAAAAATCCTAAAAAATTCGGTGCTGATTATTTTGATGAATTACTTGAGCGCATACGTGAAATTCGTGCCAGTGAGGCAAGATTTTATCATAAGCTAAAAGAAATTTTCGCTACATCTGTTGATTATGACAGCCGCAGTGAACAGGCCGATATTTTTTTCAAGACGGTACAGAATAAACTGCACTACGCCATACATGGCCATACAGCTCCAGAACTGATCGCGGAACGAGCCGATGCCGCTAAAGATAACATGGGGCTGACAACATTTAAAGGCGCTAAGGTCAGAAGCAGCGATGTAACGGTAGCTAAAAATTACCTTAATAAAGAAGAAATGCACTTCCTTGATCGTATAGTCACCATGTATCTGGATTATGCCGAACTAATGGCTGAAAGAGAAGTTCCTATGCATATGTCCGACTGGGATGAGAAGCTCGGGAAATTTTTGAAATTCAATGGCAGAGATGTGCTGGACAATCAAGGCAAGGTCAGCCGGGAAATTGCCGATGCGCTTGCCTTGGAGGAATACCGCAAATTCGATGAACATAGAAGAATGATTAGTATAGATATTGATGAGCTCCAGAACGGGATAAAAAAACTGAAAGGTACAGATTAGCCAATAAACAGGATTGGTTAAGTAACACAAAAGAAAAAACTGGCATCATCTGAAACATTTGGCATGTTCAGGATATTTAAAGAGGAGGCAGGGAATGAAAAAGCTGACTGAAGAAGACGTTAAATACAGACTTATAACACCTGCGATCGAAAATGCCGGATGGGCCAAAGAGCAAATCTTTATGGAGTATTTCTTTACTGATGGACAGGTTATAGTGAGGGGGGACTCGGTAGGAAGAGGGAAACGTAAAAAAGCCGACTATCTTCTCACTTTCAAAGACGGTCAGAGGCCTTTGGCAATTATAGAAGCAAAAGACGCCTGTCACTCTGTTGACGGCGGTATCCAGCAGGCTATGGAATATGCAGGAATATTGGATATTCCATTTGCATATTCATCTAACGGCAGGGGCTTTATAGAACATGATTACTTTACTGGAGCGGAAAGGGAACTTGAGATGAAAGAATTCCCTTCAGAAGATGAATTATGGGCTCGCTATATAAATGGAAAAGGGTTTAGCCAAGAACAGGAAAAAATAGTTACAGAACCCGATTACTTCGATATCTTTTCACAGAAAAAAACACGTTACTACCAGCGTATCGCGATAGACAAGACGCTTGAAGCCATTGCCAAAGGACAAAATAGAGTTCTCCTTGTCATGGCGACTGGTACAGGAAAAACATTCACTGCCTTTCAGATAATCTGGAAGCTGCTGAAGACAAACACGGTCAAAAGGGTCTTATATCTTGCCGACCGTAATATTCTGATTGATCAGACTATGCAGCATGATTTTCACCCTTTGGAAAAAGTTATGACAAAGGTTCAGGATAAAAATCTGGACAGCTCTTACGAAGTTTATATGAGCCTCTACCACCAGTTATCCGGTGATGATGGCAATGAGCCTTTCAGAGAATTCCAACATAATTTTTTTGATTTGATAATTATTGATGAGTGTCACAGAGGAAGCGCCAAGGAAGAGTCACAGTGGAGAAGAATATTGGATTATTTCAGCCCGGCGATTCAGATCGGCATGACAGCCACCCCTAAGGAAACAAAAGAGGTAAGCAACATCAGCTATTTTGGAGAACCAGTATATACATACAGCTTAAAACAGGGGATTGATGACGGATTTTTGGCCCCGTACAAGGTTATCCGAATAGGTTTGGATAAAGATTTGGAAGGTTGGAGACCATATAAAGGGCAAACAGATATAAACGGAAATGAAATCGAGGATCGTGAATATAACGTCTCGGATTTTGACAGAAATCTTATTATTGATGAACGGACACAGGCTGTTGCAAATCGAATTACAAAATGGCTAATTGCTAACGGACGTTTCAGCAAAACCATTGTGTTCTGTGTTGATATAGAACACGCAGAAAGAGTGAGGCGGGCCCTAATAAACGAAAACAAGGATCTGGTAGTCCAGAATTCAAAATATATTATGCGTATCACTGGTGATAACCCCGAAGGCAAGGCTCAGCTTGACTATTTTATAGATGTCAGCGAAAAATATCCTGCTGTAGTAACCACGTCAAAATTGATGACGACAGGTGTCGATGTAAAGACATGCAAACTTATAGTGCTTGATAACAATATAAATTCCATGACAGAATTTAAACAGGTTATCGGGCGTGGGACAAGGCTCTATCCTGAGTACGGCAAAGAGTATTTTACAATCATGGATTTCAGGAATGTGTGCAGGCTTTTTGCCGATCCTGAATTTGATGGTGAACCTGTAGTCATAATCGAAGGCGGCGACGGGGGGGACTGCTGGGACCCATGTGACGAGATAACAACAAAGGAGCAGGATGATACAGAAGCTGCTGATTTTCCAAGTGATCTTTCAAGGGTCAGTTCTCCGCTTGCGGAAGAAACTGGTATCAAAATACGGGTAAACGGCGTAGACGTAGAAATTATCAATGAGCGGGTACAGTATTATGACAAAGACGGCAGAATGATAACAGAAAGCATAAAGGATTACAGCAAGAGAAATATACTTGGTGAATATGCAACGCTTGACGATTTTTTGAATGCGTGGGCAAATTCCCGGAAAAAGCAGGCCATCATAGAGGAACTGGAAGAACATGGCGTGCTGCTTGACGCGTTAAAAGAAGGTTTCGGTAAAAATATAGATGATTTTGACCTCATACTTCATATCGCCTATGACAAAAAACCGCTTACCAAGCAGGAGAGGGTCAACCATGTGAAGAAAGAGGGCTATCTTTACAAATATTCCGATGCCTGCAGACAGGTATTGTCGGCACTTCTTGATAAGTACATGGACGAAGGTATCAATGAACTTGAAGACACAAGGATTTTGGATAATGCACCATTTGACCGTATCGGCAGCCCCAAAAAGATAGCCGATATGTTTGGAGGAAAAGAAAGTTATCTTTACGCGGTCAAAGAACTTAAGAGATTTATATATGAAGCAGCTTAGTATGTAAGGAGAAATATGAATGAGCATAGGTAATTTTGTTAAAACCATCCAGAACATAATGAGAGGTGACAGCGGCATCAATGGTGACGCTCAAAGAATAGAGCAAATGACCTGGCTGCTGTTTCTCAAAGTATACGATGCAAAAGAAGAAGATTGGGAGTTCCACGATGACAACTACGAATCAATTATTCCAGCTGAACTGCGCTGGAGAAACTGGGCGGTGGACCACAAAGACGGGAAAGCACTGACAGGACAGGAACTGCTGGACTTTGTAAATAACAGTCTCTTTCCTGCATTGAAGGAAATTAAAGTAACTGAAAAAACACCCATTAAAAAATCAATAGTCAAGGCTGTATTTCAGGACAGCAACCAATACATGAAAGACGGTATTTTGCTTAGAAAAGTTATCAACGTTATTGATGGAATAGAATTTGACGAGTACGACGAAAGACACGCATTTGGAGAGATTTACGAGACGATCCTGAAAAGTCTCCAGAGTGCTGGAAATGCGGGAGAATTCTATACCCCGAGGGCAGTTACCGACTTTATGGTAAAGATGATAAGTCCACAATTAGGCGAGCGTGTTGCTGATTTTGCCTGCGGCACAGGAGGATTTCTCACTTCTACCCTGAAAACACTTGAGCCGAAAATCAAAACTATAGAAGACCGCAGCCTGTATAACAGCAGCATATATGGAATTGAAAAAAAACCGCTGCCTTACCTTCTTTCAATAACCAACATGTTGCTGCATGATATTGATGATCCTAAGATCTACCACGGCAACTCTCTGGAGAGAAACGTTCGGGAATACAATGAATCCGATAAATTTGACATAGTTCTGATGAACCCGCCTTATGGAGGAACAGAAAGCGAAGGAGTTAAGATCAATTTCCCCGCGGACCTCAGGAGCAGTGAAACAGCAGATCTCTTCATGTCTGTAATAATGTACCGGCTTAATGATACCGGCAGGGCAGCTGTAATTATCCCTGACGGATTCCTGTTTGGGACAGACAACGCCAAGTCTGCCATCAAGAAAAAACTGCTTGAAGAATTCAACCTGCATACCATAGTCCGTATGCCTTCAAGTGTTTTCTCGCCATATACCCCAATAACTACAAACATACTCTTTTTCGACAAGTCCCAAAAAACTAAAGAAGTGTGGTTCTACCGCGTGGATATGCCCGAAGGATACAAGCATTTCTCAAAAACTAAACCGATGAAAGTTGAGCACTTTGATGACTGCGCTGCATGGTGGAACGACAGGAAGGAAATAAAAGACACGGAGACAGACACTTTCAAAGCAAAGGCATATTCAGTCCAGGAAATCGCGGACAGGGCATATGACATGGACCTTTGCGGCTATTCGACTGCTGAAGAAGAAGTACTCTCTCCGGAAGAGACAATTCGCCTGTTCCATGAAAAGAGAGATTCACTCAATGCGAAAATAGACAAAAGACTTGCACAGATCGAAGAACTGCTGGGTATAATTAAATGATTGCCGAACAACTGAAAAAATCCATCCTGCAGGCAGCCATCCAGGGTAAACTTACACAGCAGCTTCCAGAAGACGGTGATGCAAGGGACCTGCTGAAAGATATCCGGAAAGAAAAAGCCCGACTGATCAAAGAGGGAAAAATCAAAAAAGAAAAGCCCCTACCCGAAATCACCGAAGACGAGATCCCATTTGAGATCCCGGAAAATTGGTGCTGGGTCAGGTTTGGGTTTATTTTTTCTATTGGTTCGGCGAGTCGAGTTCATCAAAAGGATTGGAGAACTTCTGGGGTTCCGTTTTATCGTGCAAGAGAAATTGCGAAATTATCTGAGCAGGGGTATGTTGATAATGAGCTGTTTATAGATAATGATTTTTATGAAAAATTAAAAACAGAATCAGGAGTTCCTAAAATTGGAGATTTGATGGTTACAGGTGTTGGTACATTAGGAAAAACGTATATAGTTAATGAGAATGATCAATTTTATTATAAAGATGCTAGTGTGCTATGTGTAACAAATTTAGGTAATATTAACCCTATTTTTTTTAAATATTTTATGGAATCTCAATATATGATGGATCAAATAAATTCAAATTCAAGCGGAACAACAGTATCAACACTAACTATATCGAGATTTGGTGAATATCTTTTTTCGTTACCGCCGCTATCAGAGCAAGAACTGATAGTTGAACAACTAAATGATATTTTTATGAAAATCAACAAGCTAAAAAACGATGAAGCCAAGCTTGAAGAACTGCAAAAGTCTTTCCCCAAAAAGATGAAAGATGCCATCCTCCAATACGCCATCCAGGGCAAGCTCACACAGCAGCTGCCCGAAGACGGTGATGCAAGGGACCTGCTGAAAGAGATCCAAAAAGAAAAAGCCCGACTCATCAAAGAGGGAAAAATCAAAAAAGAAAAGCCCCTGCCCCAAATCACAGATGAAGAAATTCCTTTTGAGATCCCGGAGAATTGGTGCTGGGTTAGGTTGGGGGAGGTTGTTATTAAGAACCTAGGAGGAGGAACACCATCGAAATCAAATCCGGAATACTGGAACGGTGGAATTCCTTGGGCGAGCGTTAAGGATCTTAATTGTAAGTTTTTAGATTCAACGCAAGATAGCATTTCCGAAGATGGTCTTATCAATTCTTCTTCGAACTTAATTCCTGCAGGGAACCTTATTGTGTGTACTAGAATGGGCCTTGGAAAAATAGTCTATAGCAAGATTGACGTTGCAATCAACCAAGACTTAAGAGCAATAATCTTACCTGAAAATATAAGTAAATGGTATGTTTATTATTTTTATCTTACATTAAATTTCGCAGGCAAGGGCGCGACAGTAAAAGGAGTATCTATTGAAGAGCTTTCTAACATCTTGTTGCCACTACCTCCTATAAAAGAACAAAAACGAATAGTTGAACGAATAGAAGAGATTCTACCTGAAATTGGCAAACTTGAAAATTACAATGCTAAATCGAAATATAATTAACTATATTACTTTTTATGCCCCTTGAAGTTACAATTGTTTATTCAATAACAGATTATATATTAATTAAAACAATATATTTATAATTCTATGAATATTAAAATAATTTGCGAACAATAAATCATAATTAAGGAGGTATAAAAAAATGGAATGGGACCAACTTTTAAAATCAAACAGGCTAGGTTGTCCCAAGGAAGATCATCAAGATTTAAACCGGTGTAGAAGTGAATCTGAAAGAGATTTTGATCGAATAATATTTTCTTCGGCTTTTAGAAGGCTAAGTGGTAAAACTCAAGTCTTTCCTTTTCCTAATACAGACTTAATTCATACTAGGATGACACATAGCCTTGAAACGGCGTCTGTTGGCAGATCCTTGGGCGTGATGGTACAAGATAAAATGGAATCAAAAGGTGTTACTTTTAATGTCAATTTAGGTTCTATTGTTGCTGCAGCCTGCCTCGCACATGATATAGGCAATCCCCCGTTTGGACACTCTGGAGAAAAGGCCATAGCATCATTTTTTAAAAATGATCATGGCCCTGGTCCTGAAATACTAAAAGAACTAAATAAGTCACAAATAGCCGATTTTCAAGAATTCGAAGGCAATGCTATGGGATTTCATGTTTTAACATATAGTAACCCTAAAAAAGAGATTGCAAAGGGCGGACTTCGCCTCACTCATCCAACACTTGCGGCTTTTGTGAAATACCCAAGGCCTTCCAAAATTGAAGATAAATCAGAAGGTATTAGTGAAGATAAGCCTGGAATTTTTCAATCAGACTTAAAGTCCTTTTCTGAAATTGGTCAAGAGTTAGGCTTGGTTGAAAAAAACGGCAGGTGGTTCAGGCATCCTCTCGCATTTTTAACAGAGGCTGCAGATGATATTTGCTACACCATAATGGATTTCGAAGATGGTTATAAAAATGGATTGGTTTCTTATGAAGAAGTTTCTAATAATTTTGAAGAAATTTGTAGTTTTACAAAAGATAGAGAAGATTTATATAACAAAAACAAAATTTTTGATAAAAGAGAACAAGTGGGTTTTCTCCGTTCAAAAGCTATAAATAGCCTAATACATCAAGTTGCAGATGTCTTTTGTGATAATGAAAAAAATATTAGAGAAACAAAATTTGATAATAGCTTAATTGAAAATATTAAAGCAAGGAGTATTGTTTACAAAATTAAAGAAATATCCAGAGAAAATATTTATAAATATAAACCAGTAATTCAAGTTGAAGCAGCTGGATATAAAGTATTGCCTGGACTACTAGAAACATTTCTCAATGCTATAAAAGAGAAAAATGGAAATGATAAAATTTTGCAACTTGTTCCAGATGAATTTAAATTTGATTATGATACGGAAACATACAATGCGATAATGGGTATTACTATGTATGTTTCCGGGATGACAGATCACTATGCTGTTGATACCTACAGAAACCTGCAAGGAATAGAATTGCCAAATTATTAACTCCAAAAACTTAAATTATTATTGAACGAGGATTAGATTATTATATGCACTTAAGCCAGTAGTTATTTTCAAAAAAGACTAACCAATGAAAGGTTTTTATAAGTTTTTTTGCCCCAGAGTGCTGATGAATTCAAAACACCGACCAAAACAGCAGTGATTGAGGGGGAATTTATGTGCCAGGGATACTTTTTTCTGCTTATCAAAAATTTTACAGCGCATTGAGTATTTTAGATAAATTTAACAAAGAGAAAAGTTTTTTTGATAATATATCAAGTCTAGATGGTTTTTTCTCTGAATTTAGAAATGTAACTTTTGTTTTGCAGAAATCCATTGCGCATACTGACTATTCCATAATTTATAAAACTAATTGTGAGAAGTATCTATACGACTGCAGATGGTTTGTTGAAAAAAGAAACGAAACAATAAAGGAGCATCCATTTCAACTGATCAAACAGGTTAAGATCACTGTCTATTCCCCAAAATCCGGATCGCGCATATGTACCCAAAAGTTTACTATTGATGAGGATGTTGAGCTCCCGGTATTAATTGATCGATTTAGAGAACTGTTTATGAAAATCAATCCGATAGAGGTATTCTTCTCAGCAGAGTTCTCTTTTTTTGAAAAACTTAGCCAAGAAGATCTTTATGACAAGCTTATATTTGGGATTAAATCTATGGCAAGTTTTTTGAAGGCTATGTATACAGATATTGGGGAGTATTGTGTGTTATGTGAGCAATTGATAGAAAAAATTGAAAGATTCAAATTCTCACTTCTTCCAAAGGACATGCTCTTAGTGAACGATTATGCATACTATCCCCTAAAAAATGAATTTGAACGTGCTGAACGTATTTCTATAATATTGCCATGGCAGAGTAAGACCATTAAACGTATGCAGTTGTCGTGTTTTATGAGGAATGTGCCTAGGGAATATGCTGATGATTATTTTATGCAATTCATTGTTATGCATGCCTTACAGCAGAATACTGAATTGTTGAAAACAATAATGATTATTTTCCAAGACAATACCTTTGAACTTGATTCCTTTGATTCTGATCTAAAAATAACAATTTACAGAAAAATAAATGAAACAGCAACGCGCATATTGAATGAGGATATTAATGAAATTTATTATATGCAGGTCTATGTTGCATGTCCTGCTTCTTTGTCATTAATAAATACAACATCCAAAGAGCGGCGTTCACACGCACAAAAAGAGTATTTGTCCTTCATGAAAGTAGATAGATATTTAAACGAAGAGGAATGCGATTTTGAAGGAGATAAACTAAATAATACGAAATATATATATAACCAACTCATGAAAGGTAGAAGTAAACGGTTGGAGTTTGGAAAGATTAATATGATTCCTATTGTTGAGTCTTTTAAGAAAAAAGGATTTGGATTAGTTTGAGCGATAGCGATTAGCTATAAAAAAATGAATACCGTAATTGTCGTCAAAGTGGTTTGGGATTATAACGAAGAATAGGGACACCATTATGACATTAACCAACAATACTTATTGTGTAAGCCACGAGGTGTTTTGATGGATATTATCGGCAAGCAGACATTTGAAGAAATGATGGGAGATATTGATAAGCAGTTGGAAAATGAGGGTGTCCCTGCTCATTCCAGGCCAATCATGGCTTCATTAAAACTTGCGAACAAACTGAAAATCGGTATTCCATTAATTCCAATAACTCAAAGCACCTTCTCTGAAAGTGATTTTTCATTGGCAGCTATTCCACAGCAAATTAACAACTGGTACCAGAAAGTATATTCTAATAAGATAAACATTGATACTAAGCTCGCAAGCATAGTATTTCTAATAAGGGGTATTCCTTACAGAGCAGTATTACCTCTTGTATATGGGGCTGTATTAATAAAACCGTTCGATTACATTGAGGACCTAACTCCTGAGCTTTATTCAAGGTTATCGAAAGAAGAAATTTATGAAATTGCTACTCTCTACTTGGGTACAATTAAAGCAATGAACAAATATTATAGCAGTGGGTTGCCTAAAATTAATGCAGTATTAACAAAGCTTGAAACAGCAGTAAATATAATAATGCAACGAAGATTCATAGATGGCGACTCAAAGTGGGCTTCTTTGCAGTTTATTGAGATCTTATTAAAGAGCATTTTAGAAAAAAATCGAATAAAGTATAAAAAAGAACACGAATTGTTGCCTCTGTTGAAATTTATCCCACATGAAATTGCCCGTGGTGTGTCTGAGGTAGACATAGAAAAAATTCAGTGCAACCCAGGAGTTCGGTACTTAGAAATCGATGCTTCTCTTAATGAAGCAATCGAAGCCCATTATGCTTCATTAAGAGTTTTTGTCCAAATAATGTCTGCGATGTTTCCCGATGATTGATAGGTTGTGAAAAACAGTTTTTTGAGTCACCGGATTGCAGTACAGAGAGCCATTGATGCGCAGAGATTAGAGCCAACGGTGCGGGGCCGAGAGCCATTGAAGCAAACACAAATATAAAGAGCCACCTTAGTTGAGGACAAGGGGTGTCCAGAGATGCTTCCATCCCGGGCATTTGAAAAATGTCCAGTTAATGCGGCGAGGGTGTTCAGAATTAAACGGTCGAGGTGTCTTTTTTGAACGGAATATGCAATAAAAAACTTGATGGAGGAAAGCCACATGGCAAAAGAGCTCTTTAAGCAAGTGCCAAACAAACTAAAAAGCATCATTGATGAAGTTGAAAGCGGCAAGCTGGGCCTGCCGGAGCTGCAGAGAGGTTATGTTTGGAAAGCGCACAAAGTGCGCGATCTCCTTGACTCCATGCTGAAGGGCTATCCCATAGGTTACCTTATGATTTGGGATTCCACTGACCCGCAAAACAAGGTTAAAAATATAGGCACTGACAATAAGCCACACTCGATACCGAAGGGTCTCATTATTGACGGACAGGAGAGAATGACTTCTCTTTACGCTGTTATGCGGCACAAAGAAGTTATGGATGAAAAGTATAATAAGCGGTTTATTACCATCTCTTTCAACCCATTTACACGAACTTTTGAGGTGGGCGACAACGCAAAAAAGAAGGCTGCCGATTGGATTTACGATATCAGCGATGTTTTTCTAAACGAGGCTAGGAGTTTTCAGTACATTACGGAGTTTGTTAAATCTATGCAGAAAAACAGAGAAAAAAACGGCGGTACTTTGACTGACGCAGAAACACACAGAAGGAAACACCAATGGGGTCAGACCTACACAATTGACAGAAAGGTAGGTAGGGTGAGCGGACAAAAAATTGGACAGCAATGAGCTCTGATAGGTGCAAAATAACAAGCACTGATCAGAATATTCTATTATTGTAAGAAGAAATCGAGATCGGGAACATCAAGCAAAGCGCGAAAAGATGAGCAACCTGCTCCATAAGCTCAAAGTGAGTTAGATGGATGACATACATGACTTGTTCAAGGAAATGATAGCAACCTTCCTTGGAAATAGTCTTGAAGGCGAATTGGACGAAAAACTTGGCTATACCAAATATGATTACAAAAACATTGCTATCGATTTCTACTGTGATTTACCTTATTTAAGAAGGGGGGTGTTCTTCATTAAAAAAATAATAATTTTATTTTTAAGCATTACAATTATTTTGTGTTCGATTCTATCTGATTCCATTGCCTATACATTCTGGGTGAAAAATTATTCAAATATGGATGGTCGTTTTGAAACTATTTACCCAGAAGGTTTTTGGGATAGTACCTTAGGCAAAGCAACTACTTATGTGGGTATACCAATCGTATTAGGTTTGTTCACTTATTTCACCTGTGGAACTGGAGCGGTTGCTCTTGCTAATGCGGGACATATTACACAATGGATTGGCGGTACTATTGGCACCAGTGTGTTAGGCTATGCAGGAGCAAGCGGTGGGACCACCATGGCAGGGCTTGCAGCATTAGGTGGGGGGACTATTGCGTCCGGCGGATTTGGAGTTGCTGGTGGCGTAACTGTATTAAGTACAATATCGGATATTTCTATTGCAATAAGTCTTGATACATTAACTTCTTCTACTGAAAAAAACCAAGAAAAAAAATATATAGATACTAAAGGTTTTACTTTACCGTATCTTAGCTTACTTAAAGTGCCAATGATTGAAAATCATGATTTAGTTGATCCTCAAATAGGAAGATTACTTGATTTGCTAGATGAAGCCAAAGAAAATAACGATTTTACACAAATCAGCAGACTTATTGATATGATGCATTATACTTTAAATAACCTATTCCGTGATTCATCAACTCCTACAAAAACAACTGCGTATGATTATCTTACTCTGGCCATAATTGAATTCAATTATCAGAAATATGAGGCATCACAAAAAGCACTGAATAAATCTCTGTCTCTATTCAAATCCAATGAAAGTGGCGTCGCAGAATATGTTAAGGCGTTATTATCTCAGTCTGAAGGAGATGATGATGGCGCCATAGTAATTCTAAGTGGAATAATCAAGCAAGAAAAAAAGGCCTTACCTCCTTACATAGTATTGGCACAAATATATATTGATAAAGGAAACACATTGAAAGCAATAGATATTTTAGAAAAAGGTCTTAAATATGCTAAAGGTGGGCAAAGAGTATTAAATCAAATCATGGGGGATGCCTATTTTAGTAGAGGTTTATATGAAAAGTCAATAAGACATTATAAAGCGGCCTTAAAAAACACTACTATTAATGAAGATGAAGCAAAATATAAGGCTGATATCGCTGTTTGCTATCGCCGTCTTCACAATACTAAAAAATGTATATCTTGGTTTGATGATGCTAAGAGCGAAGTAGATAAAAATGACGAATCAATAAAAAACCTTATTATCTATTACGAACAAAAATATATTTCATCAGGTAGGTGATACCATTGTGCAGAAACATTAAATTGCTTTTTTTAGCACTTGCATTATTTGCTGGGTTCTTTCTTACTGTAAATTTGGCCTATGCTACGCCGATAGCATGGGTTGATGATTTATATCATTTTGCTAAAGAATCTTTCAAACTACGCAAGCTTATGCCATTTCCAGATAATGCAATGCAATCATCGGACGATTTCTATCATTATATAAGGGCAGCATCAACAAAAACTGATGATCTTGTTAGATTAATGGAATTAGTACCCAAAGATAAAAATATCCTAACGATGATACAGGTATGCGCCGAACGTGGACAATTACCACCAAGCAAAATATTATATTTTTCGCGGATACTTCAAAAGGTACCAGATGCTGACGAAATACTTAAATATGCATTACGCTCAGGAGATGATTTTTATAGAGTTGTTACCCCAGCGCGCTTGAGTGCGTCAAGAATATTAGCGGAGAATATGAAAAAAATTGGAAGACTTAAGCCTGCGGCCAATTATGTGGCACATCATATTATTCCGTTTGAAGCAAAGAAAGCAGAAAAAGCAAGGCAAATAATTTCTAATTTTGGAATAGATATTAATGACGCATCAAATGGGGCATGGTTGAGTGATGTATATCACCAAACACTTCACACTAACAAATACTATGATGAAATAACAGAAAGGCTTAGTATATGCACAACAAAAGAAGAAGTGAGAGAAACTTTGAAACAGATACAAAAGATGCTTGAGAATGGTACTTTCCCACATTGAGATTGGGGGGATATTATGAATATTTATAAGTTAAGAGCGGATTCTAATAAATTTCAAAATATTATTTTAAGTAATTCCAATGATTACGAGTTGCTTGACAATATCAATAGTGAGAAATGGAAACCAATACAAGCAAAATTGTTATCGGACAATAATGGTGAAAAATTAATGCCTGGTGATTTCCCTTCACTTATGCGTTCTACTCCGGTTTTAAGTTCATATGCATGGCAAAAACTAAAAAAATATTTAACTCCATTCTGCGAAGCATTACCCATTATCGTCCAGAATGAAACATATTGGTTATTAAATGTCCATGTGACTGACATACTCGATATTGAACACTCCAGAGTAGAGAGGTTTAGTTGCTCAGGGCGTATCTCTTCGGTATTAAAGTTTATTCCAATAAATGAAAGTGTTCCTATAATATTTAAAATCCCACAGACAGCAAACAGCACAGTGTATGTTTCTGCGGAATTTGTCGAACTCATCAAGCTATATAGACTTCTCGGTTTTGAATTTGAACTTTGCTAGATTAAATTTATCTGATAGAGCAATTGAATATGCCGCACTAACTTGAACACTTTGACCGCATGAGTAGAACACTCGGTCCGCGTAAAACTGAACACCCAGACCGGTCAGGTTGTACACACCAGTTGCTGCTCTATGACTCCATAGCCATCTAATTCAATATGATGCATTCAGCATCTGGCAGATGCAAATACATTATTATGAGGAGGGTCATTAGGTAGGACCAATTACAGGGAGATTCCGAGGCTGAACAGTCTCGGAATCAGCAATAAACAAGTTTATTGTATCGCAGTCAGCTTGGAGCTTTTGTGTATTGTCAGTGATGTCCGCATGTAGAATGAACATTATCTTGGCTTGTACTGATGCACGGTATCGAATGTTTTTTGCAATATCAAAGTGTAACGAAACGCAATGAAAAGTGTAACACCTCCCCCTGGGCTACCGGGTCAAATAAACTGGTTACGTTATTTCTGCTGCATTAAAGAATGTTTAAATCTCCAG
>Ga0183096_1002063_pt1 | contig 14761 bp, 12 predicted proteins | sample Biomet5_FD_127791 | JGI IMG/M metagenome (GOLD analysis project Ga0183096, IMG submission 127791) | Microbial communities from bioreactor (seeded with sewage sludge) at LBNL, California, USA - Biofuel metagenome 5 (version 2) (version 3) | ecosystem: Engineered > Bioreactor > Anaerobic >... | reverse complement strand
AAGGAAGAGTCACAAAGAGCACATATAAAGTTCTCACTAAGAGCTTTTCTTAGACTGGAGTTACAAAGAATCAAAAGTGGAATATCCTGGTTTGAAAGTACTATGAAAATTAGAAGAGTGGCAGTGACGGAATATTTAAGGAATCCTCAATACACGTTAAATTAATTTGGATACTTTATGAGTTGTTAAAAAAGATATGCGAAACGCCAACTGCGTAACTCCTAAACACTTCACCGCAAAGTCTGCGCAGACCCTCTTCATCAATATGTGCCTTCTCTGCCGCTGTCCTTAAAGCCTCTTCGTAAAATTTATAAAGTTCCTGTTCCACATTGCCATAGGTTTTCAGGTGCTGAAATGTGATTTGCGTTACATCTGGAGGTAATTCCCGCCAGAGGTTCTGGCATACTACCTGAAGCTGCACAGCCTCTATGAACTCGCCTGTTACCTCAGCAGTCTTTCCTTGTGTTGTTTCAACTCGAATCTTTAACAAATCTTCGACAAGTTTTTCTGCCACTCCTTCTGCAAAAGAGCGGCCAGTATATCTCAAAGGCTCTTTGATTGCCAGCAGAGCAGCCTCACTGCGCAGGCGTTCGATGTGAAAACGCGTCCGTAATCTTTCGGGCAGAAGATAGGCATAAGGGTCTAGCTGAGCTATGAAATCCTCCCGCATGACAAAAACCACCCTTAAAAGAGGATCTGCTTCCAGAGCATCGCTTACTTGTTCAATAAAGCTCTCTCTATCTTTCCAGCGGTCTTGATATGAAGAGAATATTTCCTCAAACTGATCGAAGATAACTGCACGGGGGAAAGGCATGCCATCTTCGTCCAGCATATGCTCCTGTTCATTCAAAAAATCAACAAGTTTCATTTTAGCCAAGCGCTCAACATCATATTCATCTTCAACCCAGCTCGTGAGAGTATTAAAGACGTATATGTTCGAAATCTCGTCAGTTTTCGTATTTTCCAAAATCGTGCCTTTAACTCGTGCAACAGGGAAAACTTCAAACTGGTTTTTCCTAAGGAGAGGAATAAGCCCGGCATTGATAAGTGAAGTCTTACCTGCGCCCGACTGGGCATAGACAAGAACCAGATTATGTGCAATGACTAAGGACAGTAGATCGCGAGCTTCACGGTCTCTTCCGAAAAAAATGAATTCATCTTCCTGTTCAAAAGGTCGAGGGCCCACGTAAGCCTGGAATTCAGGTCCCACCATTGAAAGCCTCCCATTGTGTTCTCAATTCTGCGGAAAGTTTATGGCAACCGTGCCAGTACACCTGGTTATTAAGCTCATTAAAATAGCAATCTAGAGATTTCTGAACTTTTTCTTTTTTGACTCTTGAAACATCATCTCCTGGCACGAGTTGCACGTAGAAGTGCTTTCTGCCACTTATTTCTAAGTATTCATCAAGAATCCAGCAAAGAACACCGAAATCCCAATCATTTATCCTGTAGCCTAGAAAATCTTCCATTGGGTAGTCGTACTTTTTTGCCCATTCATTTGCAATCTGGGAAATAACAGGAATCTTTTCAGAACAAACTCCAGATCCAAGAAAAAGAGTACACTTTTCATTCTTGATTCTCTTAAGAAGGATGTCCCAATCATTATCCTCAGGCATTTTTGGCATTACTAACCCCCTCTACAAAGTTACAAAAAAAGTTTTAAATGCTTCTTTTTTCAATCCATGAACAATTCCACTCTCTCCTTCTTGAGATGGAGAAATGAGCTATCTTCTTACCCCCGGGATGCCCTTGACGAAACATTATCCCTAAACCCCAGGAGCTTATTTGGACCTGGAATTTAAACGACACTCAGCATCTTTTCAATCCTTATTTGTTGAGCTATGACAATTACGACTGATCCTTCTTTATTAAAACCGGTGTTAGATACTCTGGAATGCCATGTAGCTGGATTTGTATACACCCAAATCTATATGCATCTTCAATGCTACGCCCTCCTCCTAAGGCCTGGTAAAAACCAATAGCGAAGGCGATAGCAGCTTTATCACCGATTGCCTGGTTCATGCCAATGACATATTTGATGTGTTTAGCGATGGCTTTTGCCTGGATTTCTGCGTAACAAGCGTTCAATACTACACAATTCACCTGGCCACTAAATTGTTCAAACAATGCAGCCAAAGCATCAGGGTCGATTGGATGAGCTTTTCCTGTCAGATCCTCAAAGCACAATGCGCCTGTAGGTGTGCCATGACCGGAAAAATGGACAATTTGCGGCTGTGTATCAAGCAAAGCCTGAGATATATCTGATGGGCGAACTGATAACTGTGGCAATTCTAATGTAAAGCGGTCCCGAAATTTAGCCAATTTCAGTTTTTCTTGAATCTCTCGAAATTCTTCACCAAGCCGCAGGCGAGATTCATTAGTGGGATCGGCTGCTAAGAAAAGTATCGAAACCTTATCGGCTTTTTCTTTAATTGGAAACGGTCGCCGATTCTCGGTATCTATTCTTGTGATATCACGATTGAAAGCCTCCCATCGTGTTTTCAATTCTTTGGCAAATTCGCAGCAATCGTGCCAGTATACCTGGATATGAAGATACTCAAAGTAACGATCCAGATATTTCTGAGCTTTTTCTTCATGGGTCTCAGAAACATTCCCTGGCACGAGCTGCACGGATATGTGCTTTCTACCCATGCTTATTTCTAAGTATTCATCAAGAATCCGGCAAAGAACACGGAAATCCCAATCAGTTACCTTGTAGCCTATAAGAAGAAGAGATGAGCCTGTAAATGCCTCCTGAATGCGTGGCGGAAGCAGGTTTTGATCCTTTGAAATAGAAACAAGGAAGTCCAGATAGTTGTCCTCTGTTAGAACCAGTGACTCTGGTATTTTATAGCAGCCATGTAGGTGATATACTAAAGGTTTTTCCGGAGTGGGGTCGAAGTCTGATGGCGTTGGTTTGCGTTGTATCAGGTATTCATTCCACCGACATATTTCCTGAATTGGTGTTTTGCCACGGCTTTTAAGGGCTTGCACCATAAGGTCATCGTAAGTTGTGGTAATATAAACTGAAAGTGGGAGGTCGGCCAGTACTCCGTGAATTTCATCAGGAGTTTCAAAGTATTTTGGCGTGACTTCTTTTGACAGTTCGGTGATTCTATTACAAATCTCATCCCTTGGAAGCATCTCATCTTCTTCGGTCACAGCCACAAACTGAGCCACACGTGCCAGGTTATAAGAGTCTTCCATTGGGTAGTCATACTCTTCTGCCCATTCATTTGCAATCTGGGAAATAACAGAAATCTTTTCAGAACAGGCTCCAGATCCAAGAAAAGGGGTGCACTTTCCATTCTTGATTCTTTTAAGAAGAATGTCCCAATCTTTCTCTTCCAGCATTTTTGGTATTACTAACACCTTCCAGAAAGTTAAATTATCTTCTCATTTTTTTCTCGTGTTTATTCTCCCAACTAACCTTTCTTTTTACTCACCTGTTGTCTTGAAAGCAGATAAAAATCAGGACATAATGGAAACGTTTTCATTCCTCTCTTTCTTAACTCTTCCAGGTCAAAGTCACATTAAAATTAGCACCCGTACCTGCTGCTATAAACATACCGGCTTTTAAATCCATTGAAATGCCAAAAGAAAATCGAACTTCTTCGGGTTGCTTGCTTAGGTCTTTTAATCGATTCAATACGGTATTAGCAACAGGCTTTACAATACCAAGCGATTCTTCAAATGTCTGATTTGTGATATTTACTATCTCACGAGATGTAGATGAACGTGAAACACGAGTTGTTTCCCCTTCAACTTCAGCTTCTTCTGCTTCTATTAATACAGTACTGCCGTCTTCCAGAGTAAATTTTACAAGCCGTTTCATAGAAAATCACAGTTTGAAATATTTATTTATAATGCAGCATTTTTATTGAATAATTAAAGTATATTTACTAATATAGAGAAAATAATTATTTAATTGATAAGAAAAAGAAGTCAGAAATACAGATTAAAGAATAGTTATAAAAAATCAATGCAAATCATAAAAAATCAATGATAATTCTAAAAAATCAATACTAGTTATAAAAACTCTATCCTTTATCTTTGCTTTTTGCCAGAAAAACTGTAAGTAGAACAGTTCTTCTCACCACGGTTTTTCCTGTAATATACGCTATTTTTTCTCCCTGAGCCTTCCCAGATATCCGAAGAAATCAAATTTGTTTTCAGATTTTTTGCCCTCGATTTTGTTCTTTTCTATCACTTTGAATCTTTTATCTATAATATATTCCCCAATTGGATTAACGAAACCAAGCAGTATTCCCAGCCCTGTAAAAATATAAAAAACCGTAAAAATTTTTCCTATATCCGTTTTAGGTGCTAAGTCCCCGTAACCCACTGTTGCCAGAGTGATAACCGAAAAATAGAAAGAATCAAGCCATCTCCAGCCTTCGACTCTATGGTAAAAAAAAGTGCCTACAGAAAGGGTGAGCACAGCTAAGTAAAGGAGAGACCTGAACTTCGGATCTTTAAGCAATGTTTCTAATGTCTTTATAAACATCAAGAATGTGAAAAGAAAAGGAATCGTTATCTTTCCTCCAGATATAGTTTCAATAAAAGATTAACGAGAAATTTGTGTAGATCCATAAGCTCTCATTTAACCGGGGTGCTGGTACCTTTAGAAATGTGGGCTTTCAATACTGTCCCACTTCCTGAAGCTCTGTCGTAGCAAGTAAAGGGCAGGAGGCACCAGCAGGAGGTTTACAAGCACATAGTACGGGCCAAACATTGACAGGATAATGTTAATCAACAGCAGAGGTATGACTGAGAGCGTATATACTGCGAAAGTCCTGCCGTTATAGAGGTTTATGGAAGGAGAAAGCCCTGTCAGGTAGATAAGTATCGAAACCATATAAAGCGAAATTGAGAGGAAAAGCAGCAGGTCTGGCAGCAGAAATGCAGGGTCTTTTTTAAGGGTGAGCAGAATAAGAAGTATAAGCGAAACCAGATTCAGGAAAAAGTAACTGTTGAGCTTGCTCCTTATCATGTCAGAAACTTTCAGGGGAAGGAAAGCATATGAAGTAAAGATATCGTATTCTGTAAGCCAATTGTACATTGAAGAGGAAAGGACTCCCAGGACAAGAGAAAACAGAATTAGAATATTTAAAGCTGGTAGAACCTTTCCCAGGGCTGAAAGAAGCAGCCAGATAAGAGCTGCAGGCAGCAGGAACGAAAAAATTAACTTTCCGAGTCCTCCTTCACTTCTTTTCAGGTCAAGGAAATCCTTTGCAACAAAAGTTGCATACCTGTAGGAACCAAATACCTTGCACAGCCTGGAAAATGAGTTTGAAAAGCTCTTTTTTGCCTGGGGAAAATCCACCTTCAGGAAAAGCAAGGATAAAGCCGAAGGAATAATTATAAGTCCAGAGGAAAGCAGGAAACAGCTTTTTGAAGGTAACAGGAAAAAAGAAAGGCTAGGCAAGCTATAAACTATTTTTGAATCCAGATTTCCGGAAATAAAAAGCAAGAAAATGCAGCTAGCCAGTAAACCCCAGGTCAGCAGCTTTCCGGAATGGGCATAGATAGTAGATAAGAAAAACACCAGGGAAAGCCCGATCATAAAGGAAAGAGAAAGGGTCAAGAGAAGAAGGAGAAGGGTAACAGGAAAATAAAAGTTTCCTTCCGGTATAAAGACTGCAGCAAGCGCAAAACCTGCAATGAAAGGCAGCACATAGAAGACAAAGTAATATACGATATCTTTTATAAGGAAGTTTACAAAGATCACTCTCTCTGAAACAGGAAGCGTTCTTGAAGAATATGCTATCAGACTTGCCTGCCCGAAACGCCGGTTCATAAACTCTCTACCCATAAGTCCGAAGGCCCCTACCATGCATCCCAGAAGCAAAAAAAGATAATGCATTCCGAGTGCGGTCTGAGCATACGTAAAGATTTCGCTGAAAACCGGCAGAACCAGACTTACGAAGAAAGTAAACAGGAAGATAAAAACCGGAAAGAGGGAAAAACCATTGTTTCCGAAAAGATTCGAATGCATCCGCCATTCTTCTTTAAGCATGCTTTTGAAGATCTCAAACATAAAATCCCTGCTAGTTTTAGTCCCAGTTTTAGTCTTGATTTTGCGCCATTTTTACGCTCGTTTTTGTGACAGTTTGTGAATTCTACGTGATAAAAAAGTCTCACATCCTGTAATTTTGTTATGCACAATGTTCAGGTGTAATCAAACCGATGCCGGAATTCTCTGATTGGCTTACCAGTTTCAGGAAGAACTCTTCAAAGTTGCTTTCCTGAAGGGCAGGATCGTCAAGGCGGCCTGTATAGACCAGTTTTCCTTTGTAAATGATCCCAATGCTGGTACAGATCTGTTTTGCAATTTCGAGGATGTGTGTTGAAATAAAAACTGTTCTCCCGTTTTTCACATAGCCTGCGAGAAAATCCTTTACTTTTCTCTGCATTACAGGATCCAGATTGATTAGAGGCTCATCAATAATTGCGAGTTCCGGTTCATGCAGGAAAGCCTGGGCAAACATCAGTTTTTGCCTTGTGCCTCTTGAGAGGTCTTTGCACAGTGAATTTTTCTGGTCACCAAAATCCAGGAATTCGAACCATTTTTCACAGGCTTTCTCATAGTTTTCCATTTTCCGGATCTTTGCAACAAAATATAGATACTCTTCTGCCGTTAAAAAACTTGGGGGAGTTTCCTGTTCAGGAACAATACCTGCAAGTTCCCGAACTCGAATAGGGTCTTCGAGCACATTCACTCCTAGTACCCTAACTGAACCGGAGGTTGGCTTTATTTGACCGGTAAGCATTTTGATCATGGTTGTTTTTCCTGACCCGTTAGGTCCCAGAAACCCAAAAAGCTCACCTTTTCCAATCGAAAGGGAAATTTCATTTACTGCCTTTGTACTTCCGTAGTATTTAGAAAGATTTCTTACTTCAATCATCTTTAAGGCTCCTGAAAGCCGATATTTACAGGCAAATAAAGATACAATACCAATCGTAGAGTAAATTAAAGTGAATTAGAGTAAATTAGAGTAAATTAGAGTAAATTAGAGTAAATTAGAGTAAATTATGGTTAACTGAAATAAATTGGAATTGTTCCGAGTAAATTAAAGTAAATCAAGGTAAATTATATAGTGATTAGTTATAGTAAGCATTACATGATAAAATTTTGTTATGAGTGAGTATTATCTAAAAATATATAAAAGAGTTTCGGAGAATATTTTTGAATTTAATTTAAAATAGGAATGAAGTTATTTAGGTTGTGAAATAACGAAAAATGAAAAAGGTTTAAAGTGAAATTATTTCAGAATAAAACAAAATAAAATTATATTAAAAGCTATTTATTAAAATAACAATATTAAAATATTTATTTAAATAATGTTATTTTTTCAGTCCTTTTTCAATGGTTTCGACAACACTTCTCAGTACTTTGATTCGGGAGTATCGTTTGTCGTTTGATTCTACAATAACCCACTGGGCATTTATTGTGCTTGTTTTCTGAAGCATCTCATCGACTGCGATTTTATAATCCTCCCATCTGTTCCTGTTCCGCCAGTCTTCGTCTGTAATTTTCCATTTTTTCTCAGGGTCATGTTGCCGGCTGTTAAAACGTTCCAGTTGAATTTCCTTATCAATGTGAAGCCAGAACTTAACTACAATTACTCCGGCCTGTGTCAGGATTTCTTCAAATTCATTGATCTCCCTGTAAGCCCTTTTCCATTCGTCCTCGCTGCAAAAACCTTCAATTCTTTCTACCATAACGCGGCCGTACCAGCTCCGATCAAAAATTGTTATATGACCGGCTCTAGGAATTCCTTCACAGAAACGCCAGAGGTAATGATGGGCTTTTTCGATATCGTTTGGCGAGCCCACAGGAACTACCCTGTAGAGCCTGGGATTTAAATTCTCTACAAAGCGGTAGATGTTTCCTCCTTTGCCGGCAGCGTCCCAGCCTTCAAAGACCGCAATCAGGGGACGCTTTTTCTCAAAAAGCTCATACTGGAGGTCTGCAAGTTTTTGCTGGTATAATTTTTTTGATTTTTTATATTCATCGGCATCCATCTTTTTGGAGAGGTCAACCTTTTCCAGAATGGAATTGTTAAGCTGAGGGACCTCTGGGGTTTCCGTATCCAGATATTTGAGGGTCTTTTCAGCAGGTGTTCTAGTTACCTGTTCAATAGAAGCTTCAATCGCATGGATGGCCGTCGTCATAATTTTTAAAGTTGCAAAGTTTCTGTCATTAGCTTCCACTATTGTCCAGGGGGCATAAGGCATATCGGTCTTCTCTAAGATCTTCTCTACAAGCGGTAGATACTCATTGTATTTATGGATGAAATCAAGGTCCTGTCTTGCTTCATCTTCGTACTCGTCAAATATTGGGATGTCAATTTTTTTAAGGTCTTTAAAACGTTCTTTATGCTCTTTTTCACTGATGTGAAGGAAAACTTTTATTATAAGATACCCATCATCGGCAAGTTGTCGCTCAAAATAGTTTATTTCTTCCAGGTATTTCCCCAGTTCTTCTTCAGATTTGTTCTTTTCCAGACACTCTATGATTGCCCTGCTGTACCAGCTCCTATCAAAGATTCCAATCTTTCCTCTCACAGGAACCCTGGACCAGTAGCGTACAATAAAGGGCTTAAGGAGTTCTTCATAGCAGGGCTTGGTCATTGTGTGGAAATCGTATCCTCTGGGGTCCAGAGAAAGAATAAAACGGTTGATATCCTCTGCCATTCCGGATACGTGCCAGCCTTCAAAAACGAGAATAACAGGTATCTTCAAATCCCAGGCTTTGCGCTGTAGTTCTCCGAGCTTGGCTTTAAATGCTTTATGATTTTTTTTATACTCAGCAGTTGTTATTATTTTGGAGAGATCAATTTTTTCAAGCATAAGGAACCCTGTTTATTTTTTTAAAATTGAGAATTGTCTCAGTATTAATTTATATTGATACAGTTCATGAGATATAGTTCATAGGACAGAATAACTTACTAAATAGATCTAATATATAATATTATTTAATTTAGTTTTGTTTTTTTGCAGATGTTAACTTTTTTTCAATTAACATATACATTAATTGTCTGATTCAATAAGTTGAGAATATTTAGACTAAATTGACGAAAAATAATGAAACTTTTGATTGCGGAACAAAGTATTCGTTTCACGGAATATTTACTTTTATGAGTCTACACAAACAAAACAGAAAATTATTTTATAAATATAGCTTAATAATATTCAGATTTTAAGTATATATATTATGTTTATTCAATATACCTTAGCTTTATTCAATATATATAACATATTTAATAGTCTACTTTAATTAGAATTATAAAATCTATTAATATTTAACGTAACAATTTATTTTAGCATAATTTATATCGTATACTTAACTTTACATTACAACATTTTACAAACGATTTTATATTTTAAAATATGTTTTTAATGCTATGTAATTTGTGTAGTATGTAAAAACATTATTTTATATACTCAGTTAAAAACATCCAATATAAAACAGCTTATTAAGTAACTGTTTTATTTTGTAATTTTCTACCCTTAATACACTTAGAAACATTTTAAAATATATATTTTAATGTATCAATTATATCTATCTATAAATTAATTATAGGTAAAAACTATATATTAAGATGCATATCTTAAGTTGATTAATTAAATAATAAACACAAAATAACCACTCTTTTTTACAATTTATATTTTATTATATATTATGCTACAATTTTTTAGAATCATTACAAATAAAAATTATTCTGTTGATTATTAAATAGAAAACAGATATTTAAAGAGATCATTAAATATAGTTACTCAACAAAACATACACATACAGTAAATAAACGAATTTGATTCAAAATTCAATTCATAAAAACATCTAAATTATATCTATATTTTTTATAATTTTTTAGTACTTTTTACAAAAGTTTATTAATATTATGATATATTTATAATATCATTTTTTGAGCAAATGGTGTACACTAATAACATTAAATCTTAGCAAAAACACATAGTGATAAATTGGGAAAACGATAAATTAATAACCCTATATAATAACAAAATAGACAAAAATAACTATATTTTAACATTACGACCTTTTTATTTTTTGCATGGAAAACGTTTCTAATTCTTATAGTGTATAGGTATAAATACCTTTTAAATTCTTCATCTTTTTTCTTTCATGACTTTATGCATTTACTCGTACGGTTATCGGCCAAATACCCCATATTCATATAGTCTTTGTAATAGGTGACTTCATAAAATTGGGGTCTAAAAACTATTCTGTAAAAACATTCAGTTTCATTATTATATAATATAAGAATGAACTCGTTTTTAGATGGTTTGAACCTGTAGAAATGTTTCAAAAAACAAACAGCATAAAATACTTTTATTATTATGCATTTGAGTTATAAACTGGCATAACATTTATTATAAAAGTAGAGTTTTGTTCACTCAGTAGGGAGTTTCCAGACAGAATTATAGGAAAACATGGAACTAGGCGAAGCTTGTCTGAATAAGTTAGTTTTTTGTATATTTAACTGTAAATCTTTCTTAGCTTTTTCAGTTCTGCTTTTTATTTTTATTAATTATATTATATTTATTGGATATATAAGATGATATCCCCTTTTTATGTTTCTATATTTATATATTATTTTTTGACTTTGTTAGTGTAGACTTACTAAGTGAGAAACTAATCAAAAAATATAACTAACAATTCAATTAATTTTCTCCAAGAATGTGATTTAAAATTCATCGCTTAAAATTCATAAATATTTGAGCTAATGTATAGAAATTATACATGCTCTTAAAACTATATGATATCACATAATATAAATACACTATTTAAATATATTGTAATTATATATTATTTAGTATATAGTTTGAAAACTATTATTATAGTTTAATACTTATTAAATTTAAAATACATTTTTATTAATAATTTATAAATTTAATAATTATTGGTCGTGTCCCTGAGTTATTGATCAATTCCGAAAAAGCGAGTACATCTCACGTATTTAATGAATATATTGAGAGATTCTTGCGCTTTCAGTTTTCAATGATTCAAACCCACGACCTAATTATTATACATTAAGTTATATAAAAATGTTCTTTTTTCGTATTATTATACAATTACAACTAATAAATAGCAAATTAAAGTGCTTAATTATCCAAGAAATATAAAAAATCTGTAACTAAATTATAATGCCAGCTCAAGGTCAAATATTTCTTCAAAAAGTTTGTATTTTTTGCGAGCTCTGTACAGGTACTGACGAATGGGAGTTTCATCTTTTGCCCTGGCAAAAAGAGCTTCGATTTCCCCCCTGGAGAAGACGGCTTCAAGCTTTTTCATGGAAATTGACTCAAGCCCTTTCCAGTCGTCGATCCTCTGATTGCTTATAGGAATTGGAATCGGAAGCAAGGATACCTGGACCTCATCTACCCAGTTCCATTCAGAATCATAGATGTTTGCATAAAAAACCCCGCAAGAAATGCATTTTGTTACTACTATGGTTCTTTCTTCTGCCTTGTGATAGCTAAGGCTCATAAGTATGGAATCGCATCTGGTGCAGTTACCAGTCTCATTTTCTTCCAGGCTATAAGCATGTATCTGGTTCTCTCCAATGTATAGATCATTTCCTTTAAGATCATAGCTGTATTCCATATTATTCGCTCCTGGATGAGGTTGAGAGGGTCAATGCTATTGGCTTTTGGACTTTTTCTTCGTTCTTACTCTCTTTCTTTGTAAAGGTTATATATCTATTAATATTAATCCCCTTTTATGAAGACTTTTGGCTTCAAGGATATACGGTGTTTCCTCTCCTCAATGTTTAAGTTCCTCTCTTTGATTTTTCAGTTTCTCTCTTCGATTTTTCAGATTCATCACTTTTAGATTACCTCACCACTTCAATTTTTGTTCCAACAGTCTCATTGCGACCTGAGACTTTTTATCTGAGACATTTTATCTTGTTCTTATACATCGTCTAAATAATATTTGGATGAAAAACTTGCTTGTACAGTGAGTTTTAATAGTGAGTTTTTAGAGGATTTTGTGTGGTTAATCGTTTAATTTTATACTTCTCATAATAGGTCAGGAAAATTGTAGTTATTACTTTTGTAATGTGTAAAAACTGGACCAGTAAAGACTGGACAGTTTTAGTGAATAGGACGTAAACTTAATATATTGTTATAAGTAATTAATAACACATCTTAATAAATATATTAAATGTGTATTCAAAAAAATCTCTTAAACATACGGGTTTTTTAGAGTTTTATAAATATAACTCACATATTAAGAAATTAATAATAAATGTGTAAAAATCCTGCATTTACATTGAAAAACTTCATAAAATATTTAATTTAGGTCTGGCGCGGGTGGGGCACAAAAACCGATATATCAGAGAAAGAACATACTATGTATACAAAAACTGGATTTTAAGTTAAGTAAAATTGTTTATGGATATCAATTTTTTCGTGTCCATCCCCCTCACAACGAATAAATTTAAAAATCTATATATAGATCTATAACTTACATAGTTTACTACATCAGTACAGGTGGTAATTAATGGTATCCATCCGAGCTAAAATTAAATCCAGGTTAGAGAAATTTTTAGAAGTTGATACCAGTGGATATCGAAGGACAATCCTGTGTATCTTCATCAAGGTGAAAAAAGCGACTATTGACGAATTACATGAAATGCTTACAAGCAAGTATAATGTATCTCGAAATACGGTCGCATCCATGGTAGGATATATCCATTCGAAGCTTGGAATTCTAAGAGCACATAAAGAATCCTATAAAACGCCTATGGTTTACTTTTTGAGGGAAGAATATGTAGACCTGCTAATGAAGATTGTAACTTCACCTAAAGAATCTGCTGAATTTACGACTTGATAAGTTTACTATTACACCCCCAAAATGTCTGATGGACGATGTCACTCGTTAAAAACGCACCCAGAACGGCAACGACTATTGTCGTAAGATCGGATTCCAGTTCTCGAATAAGCCACTCAAGGGATCCATATTACACCCTTATGCGGCGCATTTTTCAAGAAGATGCCACTGCGGTCAGAGGTCAAAAGTTCCTTATTCTCATAGAAGAGCGTCAGGCCGCTGGAAGTGCTATCCGGACTGATGAATGGAAAAACCTTCTTGAGGAACTTCAGATAGGGCGTGCCTCATTTTATGCGATGCGCAACAAGCTCCTTGGAGCCGGATTGATTTCAATAAAAGAGAAGGAGTACAGGCTTTCAGGGCAGTTCTCAAAGGATCTTTTAGACATGGCGCGCTGGTGGTGGACTGCAGTTCTCAACCAGCCTGAGGAGAGCCTTTAAAGGAATAATTTCTCTTTTTTCATTTAACTTTAAAACATTTCATTTAAACATTTCATTTAATTTTAAAGTTTCCAGGCACTTCAGCCGAAAGGTATTTATATAAAATCTTCCTTTAGAAGATACGCTTCAGGGCGAAAGAAATGCGTCCCACAGCGAAAAATCATCGAAGCCCGGTAGTGTAGTGGTCAATCATGCGGGACTCTGGATCCTGCAACCTCGGTTCGAATCCGTGCCGGGCTATACATTTCTTAATAAACTACTTTTTTGATATGAAGATTATAGTTTTTATTCTTCTGTTGGCTCCATATGAAGTCAATCAGTCCTTTATCGAAAGTCCTCCAAATGCAATGAATCCTGTAATTATAAGATCGGGCTTTTCCGAATCGCTCCCCCTGCGTATTGCACTCCTTGGTCTTTTGTCTTCGATACCACCCAAAATAGGCATCGCTTCCGTCTCAATTTGCCATTTTTCAGGAACTTTTAAGTCAACACCCCCAAAAAGAGCGACTACATTTATTTTTGCAGGTAGTTTCTCAATGCTAGAATCCCTCAGGTCAAGATCTACCCCTCCAAAGATCGCAGTAATGTCCCCATCTCGAAAATTTTTGGAATTACTGGCGCTGCTCACTCTACCAAAGACTGCAAATAGATCTACGGTTTCCGTACTTTTCCTAAAAACAGATAAACGGCCTTTCCTTTCGGTCAAAATTCCAATTCCCATAACAATAATTAGCAAGGGCCACCAGCTTGTGATAGCTTTCCAGGAAATTAGGTCAAGAGTAAGTAACTGAAGGGTTGTGAAAACTACTATTAAAATGATAGGTCCTGACAAACTGGAAAACTTGCTTTTCCAGAGTGCATAAACTCCAAGTAGAATAAATAAAGAGGGAACGTATTCCAGCAGTTGGATGGTATCGTATATTCCAGTAGTCCTGAGTATGAGAAGGATCCCAAGAATAAGTAAGATAGTCCCAAACATTGTCTGATATGAAATTTTAGTCATTCTCATCTCTCATATTAAAATTTAGGGTTTAATTATATGGCCTTATCTCAACAATTTATTCAGCTTTACTACAAAAGTAGGCTGCCTGGAGTTTGTCATGAACAATGCGTTAAACAATATTCAAAACAATCTTTCTATCAAATTAAGTACATACTATTATAATAATTTTTAGCAACCCCGACTATTTAATTTTATATATATTATGTAATTAACAAATATATACAACAATATATTAAGCTTGAATATTAATTGGAAAATTCAAATTAACAAATACATCCTGACTTTGACAGTTACATAAAAATAAGTGCTCTCTGTTTTGTGTAATTCGGTCCAATGAACATCACAAAACAAAGAGCCTTCCCTACAATTCCTAACAAGAATATATGTGTTCCTATCGGATCTATTCTTGCTGTCCAATATTTTTATGAAAAGCTTAATTTCTGTGATATTTTTAGT
>Ga0183096_1002034_pt1 | contig 14921 bp, 7 predicted proteins | sample Biomet5_FD_127791 | JGI IMG/M metagenome (GOLD analysis project Ga0183096, IMG submission 127791) | Microbial communities from bioreactor (seeded with sewage sludge) at LBNL, California, USA - Biofuel metagenome 5 (version 2) (version 3) | ecosystem: Engineered > Bioreactor > Anaerobic >... | reverse complement strand
GGACAGCTTGACCGCTTCTTCTTTGAACTCCTTATCATATTTGCGCATACAAACACCACCTTATTCTTTCTTTGATTTTATCACATTTTGGGGTGTTTGCCCTCTGCACTTCTATGATATCCCTCCAAAACTCTTCAGCCAGGATGTTGCATAGTGATACTAATTGTTCTTTTTCAAGCATCCTTGGATTTAATCCTTCATCGACTTTAAAATTAATAGATGTTTGTAAAATGGTCTTTGGATTAACAAAGGTAGCAAGGAAGGTCTTCTCAAAAGTGCTATAAGAAAGTGGAAGAGCGTTTCCACGGCCCTCGAAGTTAATATACGATTGCAGCTTATTTTCAGGGCTTCTTGTAATAGCATTTTTTTGACTGTTGATGATATATAGCTTTATGTTGCCTCTTTCTCCCTTAAAATAATCAACCAAATTTTGTTCAGAGAATGAAAAATCGTCATCACTTAAGTTGTGATCTGCTTGGTATTTTCTTAGTCTTTCACCGTAAAGGGTATCATGAAGTTGCCGGACAATTGCCTTGTCAAACGCAATTTGCTTCAACTTACTTCCGGCATTTGTGTTCGTTTCAATAAGGCGATCGATATCGGGGGCAATAAATAGGCGAACAACTATACTTTTAACTCCAAGCATAATCTGTGCCACTGCTTTATGCTGACCATCAAAGATCTTTATTTTTCCATCATCAATTCTCGCAAGACTGAGGTGCAATTGAGGATTTGGCTTATGAAATTCTTTTATCAATAGATTAATGCTGCTATTTATTCCCCTGGGATTAATAACATCGTCATGATAGATGTATGCCAAAGGTACATTAATAAAAGCAGTCTTTTCGGCTGAGAGCGCATCAGTGAATATTTCGCTTTTATGGATAGCAGTGTCGCCATCTGCATCAAACGTATAAACGATAGAGCTTCCCTCTATTTTGAATCTGAACGTAAATTTTGATCCGCCATTTGCGAGAAGGACATGCTTTAATGATGGCGTTTCATGTATGTCCTCGGCAGACTTCATTATTTTTCCGAGCCGATACAGTATTTTGGCAACATCCAGATCCGCATCTTGCTTCGACTTATTGCAATGTTCGTGCGTGATTGCGAAGTTGGTCGTTTCATCCTTTCCACCATTCGCAAGTGGTTTGATATGGTCAATATTAATATTTTGTATGTCCAAGTCAATAGTTTCTCCACAAATGAAGCACTTGTGGTTTTGAATATTCCATAACCGCTTACTTAAAGCTGCTTTTTCATCCGTGGAGAGACTATCAAGAAATTTTGAATTACCCATGACGCATTACCCCTTATGCTCTATTTAAGGTTCAGTTCTTATGCACTTACTTCAAAACCATTTCTTTTGCAGAGATAGGCATATATATAGGCTGAAGCTTCCATTGTATTTTCTGTCCGCAACTCACACTGGACCAATACTACCTGAACAGTGTCGTCCATGCTTTCAGGTGTGTAATCGATATCTCTTTATTACGCTGGCATGGTTCCGCAGAATATTATTGATCAAATCCAAATCCTTTGACCTTCAGCGTCCGGCAATTCTCCGACACCGTACGCACTGTAGACTGCGGCAGGCCTTGAGGCGCTTGTGCATTGACCTCAAGAGAAACTTCAACCGTGCAGCCATCGACACAGGTCAGGTTGTTGATCACTTCTTCCACGAGTCGCTGAACATCGCGATTTATCCTGGTATTGTCAAGTGTGGCAGACATATAGAAATGTGTATTTTGTGGTTGCTCCCGCTGAGGCGGTATTACTTGGGCAGTTTTAGGTGTGTTGTCGCCGGGTGTGTACGGCACAGACGGTGAAGCCAATGGCGAAGTTTCTCCCTGAGGACTTGCAGTGCTTATCGGCTGAACGGCTCTCTCTGCATTGATCTGCTTCAGCGCAGCAAGCGTCTTTACCAGGTAATCAGATTTGTTGACAATGCCCACGTACTGATTGAATTTCAGATCGGCAAAGCGCTCATCGCTGCGACCGGCAGCAAGAGCGAAAAATTCGGACGAATTAACACCAACGCGGATTGCATCCTCCAGGACTTCATAATTGGCAAGCCTCGGCAGATAGCAATACGTACACAGATACTCCCAAAGTTTGCTGATTTGCAGACTGTCGGAGTCCTTCCACAACAGGTTGTCCAGTTCCATCTGCAGCAGCGCCGGTGCCCATTTTGTGATAAGCGCCTCATTTTGGATCATCTTCTGGGCAGCTTTTGCCACAATGCTCTCCTGACCGCCGCTGATGCGTATGGTGTCCCATACGACCTTTTTCATATCTACATTGCGGTCAATATACGGAACCAACAGCCAGCAGTAGGTTTCTTTGATGCGCGACTCGACCGTCTCGTTGCTGCGGCGAAGGTTATTCTCTGTCTCGCGATTTTGCGCTGCATCAAGATTCAGATCTTCGCTGTCATCCCGGACAGATGCCCAGGCAAGATACTCTCTTACGCCCTGGCACAGTGAGAACATCAGCTCCTGATCTGGGGCGACAAAAGCAATCATATTTCTGTAAATGCGCGGAGAAGTCCCCCGGTTGTTGAGGATGTCTTCGGCGGCCTCAATGGCACAATTTGGCTGAGCAGATGCTTTGTATTCTTCGTCTGTGCGCAGAACAACAAGCCGCACAGCCTGATCGTCTGTGACATCGAGAGAGGAGCCAGGGCACACATGCAGGCCGGCAAACGGAGTCTCCTTGCGCAGGGTGCGAAGCCGACGCTCGATCTCGAACTCCACATCTGTGGCAGGAATTTGCGTTGCACGGTCCTGAACCGTCTTGCGCAGCGTCGGGCGTGTGTCATACCAGTATCTGTCACCGGACGGATTCGTATAAAGATAGGCCAGCGATCCCTGCAGCGTATTGAGCGCATCGTTGAAATCGGCAATGTTCTCGCCTGGCTGTACAACGCCAAGGCGGATGCGGGAGGCTTCGATACCGCGCACTGACTGCGCGCGGACAGTCGGCGCGCTGCCCAGCATGATGGTGCGCGCAACGCGGCGGGCAGCCAATTTGTGGCCATAACGCGGCACACTCTGGTCTTTTTGGTAAGGCACAGAGCTTTTTCCATCGATCTCATTGCTGACTATGGAATTCCATCCCTCAGGAAGGTAGCGGATCAGTTCGTCGCGCACATTCGGGACGTCCAGTGGAATGGACCCGGGCATGATCATGGCGCTGGCATCGTTTCCCATCCAAAGCTCATGGATCACGGCGGCCATCACGCGCAGGACACCGCGGGTGCGCTGAAAGGATTCCAGTGTGGCCCAGTCATTGTATAGCCTGTCAAAGATCTCCGGATGAATGGGATAGCAGGAGATCATGCGATCCCGGTACTCCACTTCTTTTGCTTCCAGCGGAAAATCGGCGGGATTTTCCGCATACATCTGGCTGAAACGTGTACATACGCGGTCGCGGGCTTCAGGATCTTTACAGTCAAGGAACAGGCGGCGGCGCACGACTTCAAACCCCTCGTTGGCAGCCACGGGCTTCCAGATTGCCTCCATGCGTCCGAAGGTATGCTCAATGGTCTCCAGTGCCAGTTGCCCGGACTCTCCGCCGATCTCCCGCTCTGACTCCGGAATGGAGGCGACAACCAGACTGTTTTTGCTGGCGCGGGCTGCTTCCGTGATCTCCTGAATAAATGTAATAAAGTTGTCGAACGACCCCGCAGGCAAGCCACTCACACCATACAGTTTTTTTGCATAGGCAACCAGCTCGTCCATCAGTACAAGGCACGGCGCACAGGCGTCAAACAGATTTTTGAGTGCTTCTGAACCAGGCGACACGCCTTTTCTGTCTGCGTCTTTTACATAGTCGTAGAGCTCGGGCTTGCCGGCAGACTCTGCAAGCTGAGCGGCCATTTCGCCCCACAGCGTATTGATCGTGATGCCGGGAAAATTCTGCGGCCGCTTGGCTCTTGTCGGATCAAGCGCAGTCCCCACAAGGACAGCGACATTTGCCTTCGGCAGTGCAGAAACGCCGGCTTCAGCAATCACCGGCTTCAGGTTCGGGACCTTTTCAATGGAAATACGCCCCCGCATCATGTGGTACAGCGCCAGCATGCTGTGGGTCTTGCCGCCGCCAAACGCGGTTTTTAGCTGAATGACCGGCTCGCCGTCTTTCCCGTTCACGCGTTTGATTGCCTGCACCAGCAGGCCCTTCATCCCTTCCGTCACATAGGTCCGCGCGAAAAACTCCACGGGGTCGCGGTACTCGAATGCGCCTTCACCCCGGGCAACCTGCGCAAGATCCGCGGCAAATTCGGCGTTTTTGTAACGGCCCTGCGCCACATCAGGGTGCGGCTCGATCACGTCACGCCAGCTTGGCAGGCCCTCGAGGGTACGATTCAGAACACCCTCTCGCTTTTTTACCGGCGCAGTAACTGGATTTGCCGTTTCTGAAACAGCAGTAGAACCTTCAGCAGCGCCATAGCGCGCGGTGCGCAGCAGCTTGCGGATCTCCTCGGCGGCCTCATCATCAAAGGCCTCGCAAAGCCGGGCCATGGTGTCCAGCGCGCGCCAGGTATCATCGTCGGAAAAATCTTCAAGGCCGATGTGTGCCAGTTTGTTGCGTACGCCCATCAGTTCCTTGGACCAGGTGCGGTAGTCCAGGGAAAGTTTTTTGCGAAAAACGTCGTTCCACTTGCGGTCCAGCAGACGCAGACAGTTGGCGATGTCCAGACTGTCCACCAACTCAGCATAATCTCCACTGTCAGGAAGATCCCGCGCCTGATCGTCCAGCGTATAAAGAACTTCCTTCCACCAGTTGTCTTTGTATTCGCGGCTCAGTTCCTGAGCCACATAGCCGGCCAGCTGCGGGTGTAGAATACGAAAGCCCTGCTGAACGAGCGAATTGTTCTCTGCCATGGTCTATTCCTCCCCAACTGTCTAAAATGCTTGCTACAGAACTTGCTAAAACTTGCTAACTGTTTTGGCCAATAAGCAAGCTACTTTTCGCTATCTGCCAGATACCACCTGGCATTACTGGTTTTGCCGAGTGAGTATATTGTCTTATCATTGTTTTTCATTGCCTGAAGCAAGTTAGATACTTTTTTCAGCTTTTGTTTTTTTGAAAGTATGTCCGGCAAAATATCCGCAACGACCTCAAACAGTTCCGTCTTTGTGGCAGAACCCCGCTTTGCTATTGTCTTCTTAATAAATTCTTTGCATTTTTCATCTTCGAGCCCACTGTTTCGGATATACTTGGTCTGCTGTCCAACAGCCTCTGCTACGCTATAGGAAACATATATGTTTGGGTATCGTCCTTCGACCAAATTGCTTTTTTTCAAGGCCAAATAATCATCATGAGAAATACTGAACTTTTTCTGGACTTTATCCAGCAGAAATACAGTCTGAATGTTCAGCGTTCTGTCTGAGTTTAACAGTTGTGTATAGCTTTTATCCAGGATTTTTCCGTACACAGTTACCTCAATATGATTTGGCACGGACAAATCATATGTTGGAAGTGGGAAGTAACGATCTTTCTGAATCTTGAATATTGTGGGTATTCCTATTGCATTTGTATCAATCATGTAAAGGTTTACCATTGCGTTGCAAAGAAATGCGTTCCTGTAATACGGCGGTTTGTACCCTGGGCGGAGCGCATTTTCAATGGTCTCTGGTATAAATCCACCCTCGTTGATAAAAACAAGGTAGTCTTCAAATTCCTCAACATTGATCTTGCCTCGGCGGGTGTAGTCTTGGTGTGCAATGCAATTATGCAATAATTCTTTTACCAGCTGGGCATCGTATTGGTCTACTTCCTCAGGGAAGAGCGTCTGCTGCCCTGCAATATAGCGGTATTTTACATTGCGTATCCGCTTGAACACTTCATCCACGGCCATAAGAAACGGGGAATCAAAATGCTCATAAGTTTTTACGCTGCCGTCCTTATTATACAGTGTCCATGTGATACGGGGAATGAAACCATCAAAAAACTTTTTCGATTCCTCGTTTCCCAGCAAAATCAATGCAGTTCGCGTAATTTTTCCGTTTAGGAGTATCCCGGCTTTATTGAGCAGTTCCGTATCTGTCATTTGCTCAAACATTTCTTTGGACTTCCCGCGGTTTGTTTCATGCTGAATAAACAGCGCCCGCGCTTTAATAATTGCTTCTGGCTCCAAATCTTCAATCGTCGCTGAATCGACCGTTTCTTTGGACCAGTCAAAACTGGTCTGCCGCCTGATCAGCTCGATCTTATCCATGGACAGTGGGCAGACCTGGTCATGTGCTCTCCCGTAAGCCATGTTGTCCCATGTGGTGGGAATACCAGAAATGGCCGGCGGTATCTGCATCATAATCACACGCTTATTTTCAACAGATAATGTGTAGATTTCTCGAAAGGTAAGGCCCTGATTCAAGTGATTCAGGACTTCCTTTTTCAAGTTTTGAAGAGACCTGCCTTCCTGCCGAAAAGCGGTGCCAACGGTACGCATATTGTCGTCCACGCCGAAAATAAGCCAGGCATCATCTTTTCCACGAATGTTTGCCTCATTGCTGAGTGCAGAGAAATACCTGCCGATGTCATTGAAATCCTTGTTGTTTTTTGCCTCTTTGAACTCCACTACTTCACTTTCATGCTGACTCATCATGAAAGCAAGCTTTTCCCGGAGTTCTTCTTCAGAATACGTCATATCAGGTTTCCTCCGTCACAGATGATACCGGTTAGAATATTGAGAGCTGTTCAGGCTTCACGGCCTGCAGCTCGGCGGCCTTGCTCTGGATTTCCGGCCAGGCGATGACCAGCGCGTTGTAGGCGTAGGCCTCGGCGGCCCAGCCCCTGCGCTCGGCGATGGTATACAGACGATAGGCCAGCGCCTTGGCGTGCTCCCCGTTGGAGCCGAAAATATCCTTCACGATCTCGGCGCAGGCGCTGACGCCGCCCTGCTCCATGGCGCGGGTGAGCTGCTGGCAGAGGAGCCACACGATCTGCTCGCCGCTGTCCACACGCTCCGGCAGGTCGCTGCGCTCGCAGAGGTGCACCACGCCCTTCTGGGCATAGAGCACGCCCTTGGACACCAGCGCCGCCACAGAGGTGTTTTTGGCGCGGGCCAGGGTATCGGCGTCGCCGAACTTCATGTCGTTGAAGGCATTTTGCATATAGAGATCCACGCAAAAGCGGCTGTCGCGGTCCAGCTCGCCGTCCTGCTCGTTAAAAAAGACGTCCAGCTCCTGGTTGATGATCTGCAGGGCGCTGCGTACCGTCATGGGCGTGCCGTCCGCCTCCAGCACTTTGGAGTAGTGGGAATAAATGCCCATGCCGGGGCCGATGGCGCTCTGGGCCAGGTCCACAGGGGCAATGTTGCTGGCCTGCAGCTTTTTCAGCGCCGGGCGCAGCTCACGCCGCAGCTCGCCGATGAAGTTGCGGCGGGTGCACACCGGCGCGTCCGACCGGCGCTTGCGGCAGACAAGGACGATGGAGGAAGCAAGAGCGTTTGTCCCTTGCGATATTGAACGTGAAACACATTCCGTTCTCATAGGCCAGGTGCCGGTGATGGCAAAACCCGCCTGAATGATGGCGGAGAGCATGGTCTCCCAGCCGGTACTGGCTGTCTGCAGGCTGGTCTGTGCCTCGTCCTCCTCGGTGTCGCTCTGCTTGTAGGCATAATAGATGGTGACAGGTACGTTCTCCCGTGCGTATTTGTAAATTTGTCGGCAGGTCTTCAGCATACCGTCCTCAAAGAAGTCCTTCGCCTTTTCCACGCTTCCCTCGTGGCGATAGGGCGTTGCAATCAGTTCCTCAGCCTTGGGCACCAGCATGGTGCGAAAGAGATCGGGATAAGTGTCCTTCAGCGATTGCCGCATCCACACATAGAAGAAATCCGACAGGTCGGCGTAACCAATGTTGTCATAATAAGGGGGATCGGTGGAAACCATAATATTACGAATGCTGTTGTCACTTTGAGCATCAAACTGTTTTGCATCTCCGACTTGATCCCGCTGGAATGCAAACGAACCAGCAGAAAAGCACCCCATCAAATTATCAAGCAACACACTCCATGAGCCAGAACTATTTCCCAACGGATTTCCCTCAGCATGATCCCAAACCATTGGAATTGCTTGACGTGCAAATAACTGTCGTGGGCATTGAGCAACAGGCTCCCACCGATTTAGGGCATTTCCTAAATCAGCTAGTTTATCCACTAAAAACGCCAAATACACTCCCACTGCCTGGCCATAGGCCAGCGCGCCGGTGCCGCCGTCGGCAAGGGGAATGTGGTCGTTGGCGAGGTCTGACTTTATGGCGTCGGCCTCGACCTTTGCCTGCGCCTCCGCCACCAGCCCGCTGAAAGTGGTCAGCGCCGTGAGCTGCCGGTTGGTGAAAAGGTCAGAAAAATCCGTCAGTCCATAGTTGGGCGTTTTAAAATCTCGTGGGTTGTGCGGCAGTACAGCATCCGGATATTCTGAAGGCCTTTTAACGTCAGCCGTAATAACTTGTTCCGTATCCGGACCGATATAGATACGACCATTTTTCCCTTCAGCTACAATGGCAATGAGTCTATTCCCTAATTTTTTGTTCTTTCCTTCATTTCGAATATACGGGAAGTCTACTGGCGTACCACAGCAGGCGCAAACAGCACCCTGCCTGTTTACAGTACCCTCCAACTTCGGCTTGCCGCCATTGTGCACCTCATATCGCACTGTCCCATTTTCAAAATGCGGCTCAACCCATGCTTCGTGTCCCTTCTTTTTGGACAGTGTAAAGGACCGAACCAGCGGCATCTCGCAGCCGCAGGCCGGGTTGGGGCACTTCACCGTCCGCGCCCAGATCCAGGCGATAACGGTGGCCTCGCCGCCGCCCTGCTCCTTCGGCACCTTTACCTTGGGATACAGATGACCGATGCGCTTATAGGCTTCCTGCTTCATCCACTCGCCGTAATACCGCACGTCCTCGGCAAGGCCCTGCGCGCCCTTCCATTCGCTTTCGCCGTCCAGCCGCAGCCGGGCATCCGGGTTCACCGGGGCCTGACCAGCAAACTTCGGCGGGATCTCGATCATGGCCTTGTTGATCATCACCGCCACGGGGTTCAGGTCGCTGGCATAGGCCTTGAGGCCCAGCCGCTGCGCCTCCAGCGGGATGGCGCCGCCGCCGGCAAACGGGTCCAGCAGCGCCGGCGGATTGCCGCCGGTGGATTTTAGAATCTCCGCCTTCGCCGCGGCGAGCACTTCCTCATTGTTGGAGTTTTCCCACACAACAAGGTCTTCCAGTATCTTAAAGAGCCGCTGCCGCTCCGCGTTCTGCGCCTCCTCCGTGGGGAACCGCTCTGGGTGGGAGGACGGATCGTCCACGAGGGACGACCAGATGACGGCCCGCGCCGCTGCCAGCGGCCGCCGCGCCCACCACAGGTGCAGGGTGGACGGGTGCCCGTGACGGATGGATTTTTCCCGCGCGGATTCCGCATTGATCTTCTCCAGCGGCAGCGCGACCTCGATGAGCTTTTTGATCTCAGCCATTTGTCTGTTCCTCACTTTTCATAGACGATCTCTGCATTTTTCACCAGGTCGACAATGTCAAAGTTGACGCTGGTGGCCGTGAAGTCCGGCGCGTTGCGGAAGGGCTTTTTCAGATAGACCGTGCTGGTATTCTGCCCGTCCACCTCGACGATGGCAAGAATGAATTCCTCGGGGCGATTGAGTCCGGTCAAAATTTCGTTCTTGGACACCGTCACGGATGCGGAGCCTTTGGCACGGCCCTTGACCTCGATGAACCGCAGACAGTTGTTGTTCTGGCGCAGCTCCTGCGGCACGGCGGATTCCACGTCGTATCCGATCTTGGCGGCGCTGACGTCCTTCGGCGCGAAGCCGAGGGATCGCTCGATCTCCATGACGGCGTTCATGGCGGCGTACTCCACGGCCTGTTTATCCATACCGCCAAACGGGTTTTCCTGCGGCGAGCCGGCAAGCTGGCGCAGCAGCCCGCGGGGAATGACCAGCGCGCCGCCCACCACGACCGGGGGCGCGGGCGAGACCATGCGTTCATTGTCCAGCTCCGCCAGCCGCTTCTGCATGCGCGATTCCAGTTCCTCCGCGCGGCGGGAAGCCAGCTGGGAATTGAGCTTTGCGTTACTCTTGCCAGCCTGTTCTTTCTGCTTCAGGTCGGCGGCACGGAAGTCCCAATATTGAATCTCCGCCGTCAGGCGCTCCTTGACCGCCTTCGTGATCTTGTCCAGCATCTGTTTCTTGTGCGCCCGGACTTCGGTAAAGTGCCTGGGGATGATCTCGGATATGGCATAGCTGCGGGCGCGTTCCTCCACGCCTGTTTTCAGCCAGTCCTGCCCGGAGATATAGGAGCGAACCGCGGACTGCTCGTCCGCAGACGCAGCGCGGTAATCCAGATACGGCGCATACCCGGCGCTGCGCGCCGTGCCGTCTGCTTTCAGCTCTACAAAGTGGACGTTTTTGGAAATGACGCGTTTGGTGCCATTGGGCAGCAGCACACCGTCCTGAATGGAATCCTCTATGTAGTACAGCAGCCGTGCATCCGTGCCGAAATCACTGTCATCGATAAACACAGTGCCGCGCTTCAGCACATCGGAATTGCGCTCGCGAATGAGGTCGATGGTCGCCTCCAGCAGCGGATGCCCCGGGCAGATGAGGGCCGCCGGCGCCTGACCAGGTATATTGCAGTAATCCTTATCAAAGCAGATACGCTCATATCGCTGCAGAACCGGCTCGCCAAAGCCGATCTGCATATCGCGGTTGCGCACGGCAAACGGCACCGAGGTGATTTCATACCTGCCGGCCTCCCGCGGGCGGATGCTGCCGCCGACCGAGCGGAACGCCTCCGTGAAAAAGGCCTCAATAAAGTGCGGCTGCAGCTTATGCGCCTCAATGCGCTCCATATCTTCGCGGATCGCCATGACCTTGTGGATGTCCATGGTGTCCTCGGTCAGCGCCCGCTCGTTCAGCAGATCCTGCAGCGACTTGCGGTCCATGGAATTGTCCACGGCCTGCCACAGGCGGGCGCGCACCTCGGGGTCATTGCCGTAGCGGACGGCCTCAATTAGGAGGTCACGCAGCGGGCGATTATTGAAGGTCATCTTGCCAAGGATGTCGAACACCTTGCCGCCAAGAGCTGTGCGTTCCTCCTCCAGCTTTTCAAAAAGCCGCTGGAACACCATGCCCTCGCGCGTTTCAGATGCCACCAGATTCCAGAGATGGCAGACCTCAGTCTGTCCGATACGGTGAATGCGGCCGAAGCGCTGTTCCAGCCGGTTCGGGTTCCACGGCAGGTCATAGTTCACCATCAGATGCGCCCGCTGCAGGTTAATGCCTTCGCCGGCAGCGTCGGTGGCGATCAGGATGCGAACCTGCTTGTCCTGCTTGAAAAGCTCCTCTGTTTTGCGCCGGTCATCGCGCAGCATGCCGCCGTGGATCGTGACAACGGCCTCATCATGGCCAAACAGAGAACGGATCTTATCCGTCAGATAATTCAATGTGTCCCGATGCTCGGTGAAAATGATCAGCTTCTCGCGCTGCCCATCTGCACCAAACATATTGCTGTCGTCCTGCAGCAGCTTTGACAGCTCGTCCCATTTGCGGTCTTCGCCGCTGGCCCGGACCGCGTTCGCCATCTGTTCCAGACGCTTGAGCGTTTTAATTTCTGCTTCCAGTTCTGAGATAGTTGTGGCCGCAGAAGCGTGGTCGGCGACGTTCTCCTCGGCTTCCTCCAGCTCTGAAGCGGAAAGGTCATCTTCATCATAGTCTTCCGGTATGCGATACTCTGAAGCAATGTCGGCCCCGCGCTTGCCGATCTTTTCCTCGGCAAGTCTGTTCTCCAGCCGCTCACGGCGGCGGCGCAGCGACTGATAAATAGCCTCCGGCGACGATGCCAGCCGGCGCTGCAGAATGGTCAGGGCGAAACCGACCGTCGTCTTGCGATCGTTGTTGAGCTTGTCTGCACGGTTGAATTCTTCCTGCACATAATCAGTAACCTCAGAATACAGCTGCGCTTCCAGCGGCGAAAGGTCATAATTTACCGTGTATGCCCGCCGTTCTGGGAAAAGCGGCGTGCCGTCGAATTTCAGCAGTTCTTCTTTGACAAGGCGCCGCATCACATCGGAAACATCAATAGCCTGGTTGGAAGTACGTGCTGCACCTTCAAACCGGTCCGGGTCGATCAGGGACATGAAGAGCTGGAAATCCTCTTCCTTGCCGTTGTGCGGCGTGGCCGTCAGCAGCAGAAAGTTCCGTGAGATATCCGAAAGTAGACGGCCGAGGAGAAAACGCTTAGTGTATTTCACCTCTCCGCCCCAGACTGTGGCAGAGAGCTTGTGCGCCTCATCAACGACGATCAGATCCCAGTCTGTCACCTTCAGCTTTTCCTGCAGGTCGTCGTTTCGGGAAAGCTTGTCCATCCGGACGATACAAAAATCAGTCTCAGAAAATATATTCCCACTCACTGCAGACTCGATGCGGTCGTTTGTGAGTATCTCAAAACGAAGGCCGAATTTATGGAACAGCTCATCCTGCCACTGCTCGGAAAGATTGCCAGGGGTCACGATCATGCATCGCTTCAGGTCGCCGCGGATAATAAGCTCTTTAATGAAAAGGCCTGTCATGATCGTTTTGCCGGAGCCTGGATCGTCAGCCAGCACGTACCGCAGGGGAAGCCGGGGCAGCATCTCCTGATAGACGGCAGAAATCTGGTGCGGCAGCGGTTCAATGGCGGAGGTGTGCACAGCCAGATATGGGTCGAAAATGTGCGCGAGATTGATGCGGTATGCTTCGGAGGTCAGGCGCATGAGGTCTCCGTCAGCGTCAAAACTCCATGGCAGACTGCTGTCCAGTATTTCTATACTGTCCTCGTTTTCACGGTACAGCAGTTGGCTTGCCAGCTGCCCCTTGCTGTTTTTGAATGCGATCTCGAGCACAGACGTGCCATACCACTGGACAGCAACAACCGTCACAGCTTCATTGCGTGCAATGCCGTTGATCTGACATCCAACAGTGATATCTTCAAGACGGGCCATACATCCACAGTCCTTTCCGAGATTTTCGGCCTTTTATGACATACTAAGTATAAGCCTTTGTGTGTACGATAAAGCGGACTTAGGCGTGTGCATCAGGAACAAGCTCCATAATGTCACTGAAATCGACTTTGAGCGCAGTACAAATCTTGACAAGGACTTCCATACTTACATACTCATTATTGGACAGCTTGGAGATTGTAGACGGTCCTACCTTCGCCGCTGCCTGAAGATCCTTCTTTTTCATGTCACGGTCAATCAAGAGCTTCCACAGCTTTTTGTAACTGACAGTCATACGAAGTCCCCCCTTCGTCTGTTATGCTTCCATTATATCTTGACGGCTACTATATTACAATTTTAATTTTGCATTTTGAGAGTTTTTTGCTGCAAAACAGTAGTGATATGTTCGCAACCTCATAAGTTAAAAAGCATCATCGGTTTGCGACAGAAAGCGCCCGAATGAAGTTTCGTTTCATCCGGGCGCTTCAGTAAAAGGATCTATATTATCTGGTTCAAGACAGATTTACTGTACAGCGTGTTCATATTGATGCCGGGAAATGTGCGCATGCTGTTTTTTTGTTTCTTCCTGCTGTCTGACGGCCTCGACAGTGGCTTCGACACGTTCCGGGCCGTAAGCACGGCAGATGCGGTTGTAGTTCTCTGCGATTGCATACAGGGACTTGTTCTCTTCTTGGGCGGCGGTCAGTTGATTCATTAGTGTTGGCACTTCATAATTATATTTCTTTTGCAGTCGCTCAAACCGCTGCAGCAGATCGAGATAGGAATGGTAGATGGATCGCAGTACCTTGACGATACCGGCCAAGAGCGGTTTTGCTTTTTTCTCCCGATAGGTTCTTGCGGTTTCTAACGCCCCTGCTTCCGGCAGCAATTCTTCCGGGTCGGCAGAAAACTGCGCTGCAAGCTTTTCCACGTTTTTCAGTTTCGGAGCCAGCTCATTCATCCGTGTTTTGGCATCCTCCGCGTCTTTCTGTGCATCGGATTTTTCATCTTGCAGACCAGCAATCTCTGATAGTGTCGCTTCCTTGGCTTCTTTCAAAGTTTCCAGCCGCTGCTGCTCCTGTGCCACCTTGAATTGCGTCACGGTCAGGTGTTCCTCCGAGCTGCCGCGCTCACCGCGTTCCACATCGTCGTATCCGGATTTGCGCATGAAATCATAAAAATCATCCTGCAAAACGCTGTAGGATTTTCGCAGGACCGGCTTGCCATTCTTCTGCAAAATTGGATTGCCGCTCTCGTCAAGGGCCGGTTTCGACAGCCATTTTTTACTGCTGCTGACCTGCATGATTGTCTCCTTGACCGTGCCGACCAGCGCCGGGTCCTTGCAGCGCTTCGACCATAAAATCTGTTTCTCCACGACAGGAATATAAACAACGTGCATGTGGTAGTGGAAGATGTCCTGGCCGAGTACATCAGACATGGCGCGGTTTCGCTCGTCTGCGTGCATGACTGCCGACAGAACATACTGCTCACCACCGACAATTTGGATTGCCGCCTTGTAGGCGTCAGCGAAAAACTGCTTTGCAAATTCATAGCCGCCGTGGTTGTGGAAATAGGCAGAATTCACGTCAAAGATCAATTCTCCGTACAGGTTTGCCCCGTCCTTGAGGCCGCGGGTGGAGATCGTTCCATCCGCTTCCATCTTGGCGAAAACCTTCTCATAATCATCAGCGGCGGCTTTGAAATGGATGTTATATTCTGAGCGCTCCGGCACAATGTCCGGATTCGTGTAGGATTCTTTTTCGCGCTCGTTGTGCCTTTGTGTGTTGCTGATTTTTGCGTTCGACAGGTTGACGTTCCTGACGCTGATGCGGTCAACTCCATCGCCTCTTGCCATAGGCCTAATACCTCCGTTATTTAAAATGTATTGATACCGCAAGCCCGGGGATTCACTTCTGCGGAAGTGGAATAACCC
>Ga0183096_1002028_pt1 | contig 14937 bp, 17 predicted proteins | sample Biomet5_FD_127791 | JGI IMG/M metagenome (GOLD analysis project Ga0183096, IMG submission 127791) | Microbial communities from bioreactor (seeded with sewage sludge) at LBNL, California, USA - Biofuel metagenome 5 (version 2) (version 3) | ecosystem: Engineered > Bioreactor > Anaerobic >... | reverse complement strand
CCCAGGGGATGAGCTTGCTGGCCTGGGTCCGCCATTTGGCGTTGGGCGGCTCGCTGGCCTTGGGGGTCCATGCCGGCGCGGCTGGGGCGGGTGAAGTCGCCTCGCGCTGGGGGCCATGGCCGGACGGCTTGGCCGGCGTCTGTCCCATGACGCGGCAGGCCTCTCTATAGCTAGCTCCCTGGAATTCTTTGAGAAGCTTGATACCGTCGTCCTGTCGGCCGCAGACTCGACAGAAAAAACTCCCTCGCCCGTCTCGTTCAAACGGTTTGAGGACAAAACGGTCCCGGCCGCCGCAGAAGGGACAGGGGCCGGCCCACTCAGTCGCGGTTTTCTGTCTCGGGCTGAACCCCATGTTTCGATACACGTCAACAATGTCTTGAGCCACAGGCGGTTACCTCAGCATTTCAATCTTTCGATCCGCGTTCCGGGCAAGGCCCGGGGGGAAAAACCCTGCACTATCCCCGCAGAATCCTCGTTCCTAAAAATATTACATAATTTCAAGTTGTTATATGCCAATTATCCGGAACGGCCATGCACCGTTTTTTTAAGAACTACCTGGCAGAAAAATCTTTAAAATACATAAAGATACTATCTTTTCTTTTCTCTTCATGCAGGGTTTTCAGGGTAAAAGGTAAAAAGTATAGAAAAAGTAAAATTTTGAACGCTAAAAAAAATGCATATGTAAAAGTTTTCCGAATTTACCCCGCAACCCTGCAAAACCCTGCAACCTGTTGAAATTGAGTCCGAAAAATGTGTTAAACTCATGCAGGGTTTTGCAGGGTTGGTGCTTGCCGGGCCCCTCGTCGGGGCGGGTCTCAATCATGGCGAATCCGTATTCCGACCCAACGGGTGGTCCTGCCTTTTTCGCGACGGACCTTCTTTTCAAGCAGTTCACCGAACGGCCGGAGGCCGGGCACGCGGGCCTTCTCGCCGTACTCCGCCTTGAACCAGTTGGTGAATTCCTCATGCAGTTCCCCGGCGCCCACGCTGGCCCAAGAGGCCACCTCGCAACGGGCGTCAAGGAACGCCTGGGCCATGTCCTCGTCGGCCTGGTATTCGCTGGTCGCGTCCAGGACCTCTGGCGGCGGCTCAAGGCCTTCCTCCTGCCAAAGCCGACAGCCCTGGACCAACCACGCCAGGATTCCAGATCGCTCGGTCAGCAAGCGCTCGGGGAGGTCAACGTCACGTGGTCGCTCATGTGGTTCAGTAGGATTGTCTACGAAGGATAAAAGGAAGGGGATCAGTCGTAGCCGCTGCCATAGGGCGTATTCACCACCACCAACCCGTGGCTTATGATTCGTTAACAAAAGAAGTGTGTGCGATGGCTTGAACGATACTATTTCGTTCGAATAATTTAAGCGACCTTTCAATGTATCAGCGCCAGTAAATCGTTTTATCTTTTCAATGTTGAGTTTTTTCCCCTGTTTTGTTTCGCTGGCCCAGACAATGCGTTGACCTTGCATATCCAATAGTTCAGGATCAGCCCCCTTAGGATTCTCCTCAAAGCGCGACTCCATGATGATCTCGGACCGGATCGGATCAACAAGCGGCCCAAGAACACCCTTCAGCGTCTCGAACATGCAGCCTTTTCCATTCCGGCCCTCGCCCCAAAAGACATAAAACTCTTGTTGCTTTGAGTTTCCGACGATAGAACTGCCAAGGACCTTTTGCACATATCGGACAAGACGCTCATTCCCATCGAAACTCGACAACAAAAAGCCGTCCCAGTATGGCGCCGGGGTATCGATATCCACCCAGGGCGTTGGGGCAAACTTGAAAAACAAATCGTTTGGCGTTGGGGGACGGAAGACGAACGTGCGTAAGTCAATTACGCCGTTGACGACTGGAAAAAGCCAAGGATCGCTGTTCCAGCAGTCGCTTGTGATTGCGATGCCCCCCGCCCCTTCCAGGATGAATTGCATGATGTTTTTGAGGCGGGAACGGCTATTGATGGCATTGATACGTCGATTTGTCAGTTTAAGGAGTATAGATAGCCTTTTAAGCTCATCCTCTGGCGTTGTAGGATCGTTCAGTGCTGCAACGGTCTTGTCCCTATACCGGGTATATTCCGCGTTGAGGTAGGCGTTGGTCTCGACAGTTATTTGGCCCAACGCATCTCTCACACAATGAGACCCAGGCTGGCGGGCAAACGTTTCGGCGCGTCCTCGATCATGAACATAGCGTCCGTTGAGATGCCGTTTCGCAATTTCGGCATCAGCCTGCTCATTTCCATAACGGAGGGCGTATTCGATCACCTGGTCCGTTGCGTGGACCTCGGCAACGGGCTTCGGCTTGGGCGCGAACTTCTCTCTCCCCTGCCGGGCCCGTTCTTCCGCGAGCTTGGCCGCGCGGCGCGCATCGTTTTGGGCTTGGGGCATCGTTGCGGCCTCGTCTAAGCCGCGTCCCCACGGTGGGGCTGAATTCGGCATTGTTCGATGAACGAGTCCAGGTCCTGATCAAAGTAGACGCAGCGCCGGCCAATACGAGCGTAAACAGGTCCTTTCCCTTGGCAACGCCAAGCGCGCATCGTGTGGACAGATACGCCAAGGCGCGAAGCTGCCACTCGTTCATCCATCCCCTGACAATCTTTGGGTCCGTTCATGAAGATCCTCCAACAAAAAATTAGTAGGGCCGCGCACCGTATGAAGTGGTGCGCGGCCCTACTAATGGCAGCGAATAGCTGGATTGGAAGGGGGGGAATTTATGCTTGGTGAAACTTCCCCCGGGCTACGATCCCCAAAAGAGACGTACCTAGGCGTTTTTTAACATAAATACGACGTGACTTTTTATATTCTTTCTTCAAACAGTGAACTAAACGTCGCCGACAAGGCGACATCTTTTCTGCAATTTGCTGATTGTTTGTCGTTGGGCTTGGTTCAATTGATGGGAATAGGCGAGAATAATTTAAGTATTTTTCTTTACGGCTTAATTCCGGCAATGAACTATCTATGCCATCTTGATTCGGAGGGAATGGGAAAAAACCATTTTCTATGTTATTGAGTATTCTCTTTGCTATTTTAAGGTCATCTTTTACCATTCCTATTATATCAGATCTTTCTTTGTCTTTATATTGTTCCAAAACTTGAGTTGTAAACTCGTTTGAAGCAATGTATCCACCTTTAGATATCTGGCCATAGGATAAACCTAAATCGTACTTGAGGATATATACACCAAGATATCGTTTTAATTTATCCAACTGAGGCTTGCCATAGACTCCAAACAGTTCTTGTGTTATGGAAAAACTTTTAATGTCGCTGCCATCTTGAATAGAGGATTTGATTTGATCGAGAAAGCGAAGAATGTGTTGTTTTGTCTTTACTGAAACAACTTTTGGAATAGATACTGTTATAAATGATTGCCTATCGGAAAATTTTGAATTTTTTATTGCTTTAAAAACCTCCCCCCAGGACGGGTATCTGCCATACAAATAAAAAAAATTAACGTGGGAAAGAAAAAAATCGTTTATATCCGCGACAGTATCGATTACAATATCTCCATATGGCTCTAGATTTCGACTAACATAGCTAACAATTCCGCTCCAAACGTCATCAAACGGCGTCCCTTCTGGATAGAAAAAATGTGAATTATTCATATAAAATAATTGCAATTTTCTTCTATCTTCATGGTTATGTTCTTCACAATTAATGATTTGTCCTTTTCCTCTTCCATATGTCAATCGTAAATAGCTCTTTGTTCGCACAAAATATTCATACCGAATACGCGAGATCTCTTTGAACTCATCCATAACATTTTTTTGTTCGTTCATACAAAAATATCCCAACATAACATCGCAAAAAAACTATTTTAAGTAGCGGAATCGAGGCCGTGTAGACGATCTTTTGCTCTTGAGAGGTCCCACACAACAGATAACCTGGCAAGTCACAACTAAACGGCTCAGGCTTCTCCCTTACCGACTAGCACCTGCACGGCCATCAGGTTACCCTGTTTATCGGTCACATACTGAATGGACACGGCGAACTCCTCTTGTGGCTTCGTCACCGCAGTCCCTTGGCCAAGGGACTGCATAATGCACCTACTGGCAGCCCTGAACGGGTTCCCGAAGAACGCGGCGCACCACGTCCGGCTCCCGGTCGATCACAAGCAAGTACGCCCTTGCCGGGCCCTCCGGCGTCCGGGATTTTTGCTCCCAGTGCCGTAACGTGGCCAGCTTGAAGCCGAAGACCCTGGCAAACTCCGCTTGGGTCATCTGGAGTTTTTCCCGGATGCGGCGCACGTCCACCGTCTCAGGGATGTGAACGGCGTAGTCCTCTTCGGGCATTTCTCCCCGGGCTATGGCCAGGGCTTCCCGCGCGCCTTGAAGAATGCGACTACCTTCTCCCATGTTTGATCCCTTCTTGGTATTCATGGACGATCCGGGGCAGGATCGCCCGAAGTTCATTCCGTTCGGCCATGGTCAAGTTCGCTTTCTCATTTTTGGCGAAGAGCGCCAGTGCGAAAAGTGGGATGGTGAGGTCATGGTAATAATACACGACGCGATAGGCTCCGCTTTTGCCCTGCCCCTCCCCGGCAAACCGCACCTTGCGAACCCCGCCCGTTCCTTCCATGATCACACCGACAGCAGGATTCGCGGCCAGGAAGTTGACGAGGCTTCGGTGCTCTTCCTCGGATAACTCGGCCCGTTTTATGTCCCGCAAAAAGGTCGGCGTCTCGATCACCGTGAGCAACTTCGTCATATGTTGAGTAATCCAACGGCGTACAATGTCAAGAAAGGTATGGTCACGATGCGGTCTATTTTACGGATCGAAGTGCCCCAGGGTCCGCATGGATGCTGGTCATGATCTCGCCCGCTACGTCGGCCGCGCGCCTCAGGGCGTCGTCCCGCAGGTGGGCATAGCGCTGGGTCATTTGGGGCGATTTGTGGGTCAGGAGCTTTTGCAGCACGTGCATGTCCACTTGCCCGGAAGAAGCCAGCATGGAGGCGTACACGTGCCGCAGACCGTGCAAGGGGCGAAAGCTCGCGGGCAAGCCGGCCCGGCGCTTGATGCGGTCCAGTTGCTTTCGCACGTCCGTGCGCTCGCGACCGCCCCGTCCTGGAAACACGTATTCGCTTTCGGTCCGGGGATGTCCCAGCAGCAAGGCCCGGGCCGCCTCGTTCAGCGGGATTTTCTGGTCGCCCCCGCCCTTGGTGTCCACCAGGCGAATAAAGCCGCGTTCGTAGTCGATATGCTCCCACTTGAGGCGGAACAGTTCCCCACGGCGCATCCCCGTGTAAAGAGCCATCCGCATCAGGTTGGCGGCTTGCACGTTGGTGTCCGCATCCATGGCGGCCAGGAGGCGTTCCAGGGCCTCCGGTCCAAGGTCCTCGGTCGTCTCGTTGCGGACAGTGGGCATGTCGAAATGAAGCCGGGACGGCTCAGGGGCCGGACACAGGCCCTTGTGCACGCCGAAGTTGATGACCCGCTTGAGCAGCACAAGCACCTGCTTCACCGTTGCCGGGGCCTTGCCGGCTCTGAGCAACCGGTGCCGCACGCGGTCCACGTCGAGGGTGACAATTTCGCCAACCTCTTTTCCCGCGAAGTCCTTTTCAAGATGGTTGCGCCATCGGCTCTTGTCGTCCCGAGCGCTTTTGAGGTCGGCTTTCTGGGCCGTAAACTCCTCCCAGATGCGCCCCAGGGTCATGCGTCCGGTCTCGGCCTCCTTGGCCGCCTTGACGGCCTCGCGCTTGGCTTGGTTCGACGGGGCCTTGCCCTCCAGGCGTTCGGCCCGGAGGCGCGCCGCCCTGGCCGGGGTCATGGCGTCCTGGAACTGCCGGCCGGCCTTTTCCTCGATCTGGCGGCCATCCCTCCGGTAGTAGATGTAGAAAATCTTCTCGGGCTTGCCCGTGGCAACCGCCGTGCCCATGACGTAGTAGACGCCTGGGTAATCCGTCGTGAAGCGTTCCTGTCTCGGCATGTCTTTCCCCAGCACTCGGCCGGTTCCCCAGCACGGAAAAAGCCCGCGCTGTCTGGAATCCGCAGGGAGATTTCCCCAGCACTATCCCCAGCACGCGGACTAGAAAACCATACGAACAGGTAAAAATCAATCGGAAAGGTCGAAAATGAAAAGCTGTTAAAATAGCGGGTTGTATGAATCGATGCGAACGGGTATGAATCGATCCTCAAGGACTTCGAATCCGCAGGCCGGTGGTTCGAATCCCTCCGGGCGCACCAGTTAAATCAACTGGTTATGTCCAATTTTTGAGCTTGCGTCGGTCTGAGTCGTTTTCGTCCCCCATACTAGCCCCCACACGCAAGCCCAAACTCACTCGAAAAACATATAAAAAGCGTTCTTGTCCGGCAAGCGCCTGAAGCGCGTCATCTGTCCCGGGTGTTGCGGCGTTCGAACAAGCTGCGGGAGCGGGTTGGGGCCAGGGCAGGGACTGCCTACCCGGTCATATTCAAGCCCAAGGGGATGCACCAGAAAACCTTCAACCGCCAACCGCATCAGGTGGGAAATCGAAGAGATTGAAGCCGGCTTCTGGATAGCGACGGCGGAAAGGTTCGGCTTCCAGGTCTAGCCTGGCATGGGGGGGTAAAATCTTCAGGCCTTCATAGCTGGGAACCGACCATGCCCATTTGCGCGAAGTTTTGTTCTGATTTTGGGGTGCTTTTGTTGCCTCGATCCAGGACGTAGCCTTGCTGTGCCTGGCGGTAGAACGGCTGTGCCCGTGCTGAGGTGTTGGGTAAAGGTCCAGACATGGGCCTCGGCAACCGGATCATGGGGGAGCTTGCTTTCTTGGGGGTGGGCCGCTTTCGTTTTGGCTAAGTTTTTCATCTGAAAGCAATTTGCGTGCCGCTTGAATATTATTGATAGCCCATCGATTGTACATAATTACTTTACGATACATGACATAAAGACATAGGTAGTGTTGCAGCCTAGTTGCATGATAACGCTGCAAATACCCTTTGGAATTAAAAATATGTCGTTGAAGTGGGTTGGCGTATTGAGTCAACAATTTTTCAAGAGATTTGTCCGTGACATTGCCTCTTTTTCGTAGCGAGGAAATAATCATTTTTGGATGTTTAAAACCCAGGTAATTTACTATCACGGAATCTTCATAGCTTGAGTCATATCCTGTCTTGCTTATCAGACCTACAATTGCTATTGAAATAACTTCAGCCTGGAGAAAATTAATTCTATCTTCTAAGACATATTTGCATAAATCAAAGCCATCCTCTATTGTTGATATTGCTATATTGTATTTAGCGTATAGGTGCCTCATCTTTTTCATTAATTTCCGGACGGTGTCTTGCTGCTTTTTGGCACAAGGCGCTTCGTTTTTTGTAATTTTACGAAATTGTTTATTTTTGACTGCATAATAACAGTCATGTACCTGTATAAATAAGGGGCTATCTTCAAAGTCTTTTGGAGTTACACCTCTATTTGATTTAGATTGTATTGTAACGCCAATTTTTGAATAACATTCAGCCGCAAGTTCAGAACAAAATAAAGTTTTATATCTACCAACTGGAATAAAAGAAAAAACGAATCGAAGAATCCCTTTGGCGTTGTATTCTGCTGAAATATATTGACTTCTTAATATTTGCTCTAATTTTTGTTGCTGTTGTGGTGTTAAGTTAGGGTGCCTAAGAATACAAAAAAGATTGGCTTTTTTAAAAGGGTGCCGCATTATTGTATTGTCGCAAACGCCTCTTCGTGTTGCATCAATAATGTTAGAATCTCCGACGAATATCGCTACATGGCTAAATGCTCCATGTGTAAACCAACGGATTAAATTGCTAAGTAGCCCTTTCTTTGCCCTGGTAAGTATAATGTCACCGGGCTCAAGTTTGTTCTCGTCCAGTATAAGCATGTCCTTCATTGCCTCTAGCCTTTTTGAAGATACGCAGGGGGGCAGCCATCTGCCGCTCAACGCAACCTCAACATTTTATCAATGCGTGTTGGGAATAGTGTTGGGTAAGAAAAAGGGCTTACAGCCGTTTTTACTGTAAGCCCTTGATTTTCTTTGGCGTCCCCAAGGGGATTTGAACCCCTGTTATCGGCGTGAGAGGGCGCTATCCGCCCGGCGCGATTACTGTTTTCAACTCTCCCCGCTTCTATCCTGCCGTTATCATTCCCGCCTGTTTACCCCCATTTTTACCCCTGATTTTACCCCACGCGCCCTCCGACGTGACAGGCCGCTGAATGCCGATTTTCATCCCGCTTTCACGCCGTTTTCCGGTGCTCCGGGGCCTGGCATGGAGTCTGGACGGAAAAGAAAAGCGTACCGAAGGAGGTGATGCCCTATGCCCTTGAGCGATCTTGATAGAATGCGCGTCAGAGGCGAAATTTAACGACGCCCCGGTAGCCGTATGGCCGCCGGGGCGTCTCTTTTTTTGGGATCGATGTCACGATGCTGGCAACGAAATCTCGACGCTGATCGCCCGCACGGCCGCCACCGTCTCCGCCGCTTTGACCTGATCGTAAATAGCTTGCCGCTGCCCGATCACCGCGCCACTGATCGCGGACCAAGATTCGCGGTTGATCAGGATTCGTTGGGCCAAAGCGGCGACTTCCATACCTCTGGCCGCAGCCATGGCCGAAAGCATGGGCACCGACGCGGACGGGTTGGTCATAAGCGCCGTAGCCTCGGTCACCTGCTGGTCCCACGTCGCTGTCTCCCATCGGCCATACTCGGTCCCAAGGGGCTCAAGTACGGCGTCGCAGGCCGCCTTGGCTTCCGCGTTCTTGGCCGTTTTGAGTGCGGTCAGATCGGGCGTCAGCCACTCGCCGCCGAACAGCGGGATGCCTACCGGTGGATCAACTACCTCCACCCCCTCCGGCCAGGTCGCGGCATGATCGCGGCCTACTCATCCGGCACACTAATCACATTATCCTCACACCCCCACCCCACAGCGTCAGCGACTGTTATGCCCCGTCTCGTCAACCCATTGGTCTCTTGTAATCCCCACTGATAGAGATATCGCTCTGTGACCGTTCCGTCAGCGTCCGTTATGTCAACGATTTTGTGCCCTGCTTCTTCGGCTGGTTTATCTTCAGTAGGGTCTAATTGGCCTTGTAATACCCATCCATACCGCTCGTTAAGCCATGTTTGGATGTCGGACAGAACTCTGGACTTATAAGTATCAATAGCAATAAGATTTTCTACGTCTGCTTTTGTCGCAATCGATTTTGGATACCCAATCATATTGACTCCTATCTTGTCATTACAGCGCCACGGCCAACGGCTCCGCGACCCCGCGCGCACCGATAGCCGTATCCAGATACAGCGGACCGTAAATCCAAAGCGAACTGCGCGAGCCGCAATACGACCCACTATTCCAATAGCCGCCCGCGATCCCACGGTTGGGGGCGTAATACGACTTACCAGCCACGCCGGAATCGTTGGCGTTATAGGCATCCACCCAGGAGGCCGCTGCATAGGGGCCGCCTGCCTCGCAGAGCCATTGCCAGAGGGCGCCACAGCAGTCCTCACAGCCACAATTACTGATCATACGTCTGCCGGCGGTGTCAGAGTGGCCTCCCGTGGTGCCAGGATCGGCGCTCCCGGAGATATTGGTGCCCTGATTGCTGCCCAAGCTGGCAGACACAAACTCATGCTGGGACAGCGGTCGTTTGCCGACCTGCCCAAACCATTGCGAGAATTTGTAATAGTGGAAGGCCGGGCTACTCCCGCCATCGGCAGTCGTGCCACCATTAACAGAGACCAGCGCCCCGCTGCTTACCGAGGCCAGATAGATATCAACCCATTTGCCGATGCCGGAAACGTACACCATGCCCTCGGGCGAGGACACGGGGCGGTGCTTCAGGTCCCAGACGCTGGCGGGGAGGATGTCGCCGGCAACATAATCGGACAGGGAGTGGCCAGAGATTGTCCCAACAGCCAGGCACAGGCAATGAAATCCGCCCGCCTTGCGGCTTGTTGAGGCGGTATATCCTGTCGGATAGGTTGAATTTGCTGATACGACCAATTTAATCGACCCACTATCGAGACACGCGTAGACATAAAAGTCTTTGCCCGCACGATTCGCGGCCACGGTATAGTCTGTCGCTGTGCTGTCCCATACAGATGAATCTGAGAGCACCAGCGTCTGCTGCTCCGAAAGAATAAGCAGGACACCGCCAACATCAATAGCCATCCGCGCGGGAGAGAGGAGGGTAAGCCGGTCGGCAGCGGCTGAAACCGTTTTTGCTGCCCAGGCTTGGTCCCTGGCATAGGTTCCTGGTAGAGCGCCTATGAGGCCAGATGCAGGCATGAGCCCGCCATTTATCGCATCCGTATATACGCAACCCCAACGTAATTCATCCCTACCAAGGCTTCCTGCACCTGTTTCAAGAGGGGAAATTATCTGATTTGCCATAGCTACTCCTTAAAAGTAATATCGCCGTAGCTGTTTATGGTAAAATTATTAGAGTGCGTCGGACTCAGTGAAAAAGTGATGTCTCCATAGCTGTTCGTCTCAAAAAAATTGTCAAAATCTTCTCCCCAACCAAGCGTAGCGGCCACCGCTGCAAGCACTGCCGACGTAATGGCCTTGGTCGCGTCGGTGCCGGCGACAGCCTCGGCCGCCGTTGCCTTGGTGACCAACGCATCGACCGTGCCCCCCGAGACATCCACGCCGAGAAGCTTCCCCGTGCGCACATCGCCCCAGGGCCGGGAGGAGGTGCCGAGGCTGCCCGGGTCGCTCGCGGGCGGGACGATGTTGCCGGCTGCCTCCACGTCAGCGGCGGAGAGACCGATATACGGCGCGGCAATGGTCACGGCCGACGGGCTGGCGCCGTCGCGGTTGATGGTCAGGGCGGAATTGAAGGCCGACTCGGCATCATCCACCGCGAGCATGGAAAACATGCCATTGTCGACTTGGAAGATCCATTTGCCGGCGTTCGAGGCGACATCCGCGCCGGTCTCGGTGAACTTGAAACCGGTGTAGGCGCCCTCGCCGCTGATGAATCCCTGGGTGAAGGCCCGGGAATTGTCGCGCCGGATGAAATCGGGCAGCGTACCGCCGTCGCCCTGGTTGCCGTGGCCATGGTTGACCAACGAAGCCGGGATATCATTCCCATGGAGCACGCCGGTCAGGTTGGCGGTCAGGCTACCGGAGTCGAGCGAGACCGTCACCGTGGTCAGCCCCGTTCCACTGGCATAGCTCGACTCCGAGACTGTTCCGTAGAACGTCCCGTCTGTGCCGCAGTCGGCTTGCACCCGGACCCCGACCACAAATTGGCCCGTCAGGTCGCCAGAAACCGTAAACGACGTGGTGGAAACGTAAGTTGCTGTGATTGCCATTTTAAATCCTATGTGTAGAGCGGGCGCACCGTGAGAGTACCAACCTCACCAGGGCCAGACCAATCGCCCAAGGTGAGAAACAAATGTATTTTGTACTGGCCCGGCTCCGAAAGATCACCGGACTTCGTTGCGTACCGGACGCACCTTGTTGTGCCATCTATGTCAAACAGCGACACCCCATCGTCTGATGATCGCGTAATTTCTTCGCCGCTTGGCTTCCTGATATGGAAAGAGATGCCCGTCGCGGTTGATATGTCCTGTTTGCAATCTGCTTCAATTGCAAATCCAACTGTCCCGACATATGGCTTATCCATTGTTACACCAAAGCCTTTTCGACTTTAACGTTTGTTTTGAATCGTGCATATTGTGCAAGATTTGAATCGTATGTTTTCTGTATTGACAACAAAGTGTTGAACATAGTTGATTCTGTGGCGCTTGAATCAAAAAATATTTTATCTTGGAGTGGAGAACAATAACTCCAAGTTGAAACAAGAGCAGAATCGTAACGCCAAAGCTCATAAAACCCAGCGCTGATAAACGCCTGGAGCAGGGCAGCAGACAATTTTGCCGAAGCACACGAGGCGGCTATTGCACTTGTGGCCGATGGCGAGCACGCGCCAATTGAGACATTCAGACTTGTAGTCGGAGCGGTAACGAGAGGCGATCCAACCGTGCCTCCCGTGGCCATCGAGGCACCGGCAGGGGCAGGCGTTGCGATTGACTGGCTACTTGCACCGGTTTGGCCCAAGGCCGTCGAGATAGAGACTTGGCCGCTTGCCGCCGAGACCGTCGTAGACCCCGACGCCGCGCGAACAATCAGGGCCAGATCAATGGCGTCAAGGCTGGAGACGCAACCGCATGTGGCCGTAACGGACTGACCGGACGCGGCCGCTCTCGCCACGCCAGGGTGGGCCACGGTGATATTCTCGGTTGAAACGGTGACGCCGTAAGCGGAAAGAGCGCAGACGACGCTTGAGGACGTCGAAGCGCAGTAAGCCGAGGCAGATGCGCTTCCAGCCTCAGCCGAGACCGTAGATACCCCAACCGTGGCGGCAAGTCCGTCCACCGTGGCCGTCTGGGCGGCTAGGGTCGCGGGAGTCGCATCAACCGATGTCGTGCACACCGCCGAACCAGAGGCGCCCCCCGTGGCCAGGGTTGCGTAAATTTTGGGCTGAGAAACTAAGGTCGCGACGGAGGAAGAGGCGGTTTGCGCCTCAGATCCAATCGCCGCAGTATCTGTCTGGGTAGTGGACACCCCAAGCCCAGACGCGGCCTGGGAAACAAGACTGGCCGTGACGGCAGAAACACTGACGGTTGTTTCAGTTCCCGTCGAAATCGTGACCTCGGCAGCGTTTATAGACCAACTGGCCGGGGCAGAACTCGCCTGAGCGGCTGCTGATAGGGATGCCGAAGCAAGATTGGTAGATATGCCGAGAGTTACCGACCAAGTCTGAACAGTTACCTGTGGCAGGGCACTCGCAGCCTGCACGAAAGACGCGAAGGAAACGGTTGACGTGACAACCTGAGAAGACCCAATCCTCCACTCGACAAGGAGCTTTATTTTCTTTGTCGAATCTCCTTCCAATGCATAAGCATACCGTGCAGAGCCTGCTGAAGAATTGTTTTCCTTTATAAGAAGAAGAACGTGATTGTCAGAGGAGAACCCATCTCTATCAACAACCTCTTGGAGGATAGAGGAAACATTCGGACCTTGGTATGTAGAGTTTGCTGCCCACGCCGTTGAACCTGTCCAGTTAACGGCAGACGTTACGGGGATAGCGTTAGCAACTGACGCTGACGTTGGGGCAGACTGATCGTCAGCCGCAGCAAAATACAGATTTAGGTCATACGATCCAGAACATGCATCTTTACACGTGAAGACAGGAACAGCTGAAATTATCTCGGCGCCGTTCGGGATAACACTAGAAAATCTGCAAAAAGCGTTTAATGTATCGCTTGATCTGTTACCAAAAACAACATCACCGCTAGAGTTGTAAAGCTGTCCGTTGAAGGACCCAGAAGTAAACCAGTGCCCGTCATCTGTTCCCGTACTTGGCGAGTAGCTATCAGAGGAATAAAGCGACAGATTAACGGTTTGTGTTTCGGCTGAAACAACGGGGCACGAAACGGAAGCAGATAATACACTAGCGGCCGTTCCAGATTGAACGCCAACCGATACCTGCGCGCACCCAACTTCTACGGCCACGGCGGGAGATGCCGTGGCCGATTGCGCCACAAAGGAGGCGGCTGCGGTGGAGACTGTGGTCGCGACGGGACGCCACGATTCGGCTACCCCGCTCCAGAACCCACCGGTATCGGACCAAGCGTCCAACATCCGCTAACTCAGGACCAGGATGCCAGCCGCATTGAAGTTGACCGTGAACGTGCCGCCTGTGACACCCTTGTCAGCTCCGAAGTCGAGCAGGCACACCAGGGGATTAGTCAGACTGTTGGCCGTACCGGACTTGTAGATGACCGCGTACCGGGCCGTGATCGTGGCCGTAGTCCAGGATGGGTCATCAGCATCCAGGACGGCCGTAGTGCCGCTGTTGGTCCACGTGACATTGGTCAAGGTCGCGCCGCCGGCCGTGTAGCCCGTGCCGGAGACCTCGCTTGAAAGGTCGGCAAACACGGCATCCGTCGCGTCGGGAGTGTAAGACGACGTGAGCAACGCGCATTTGAACGTGTCGGCATCCATGTCAAAGGTGCCGTCACCGATGCGCCGCTTGAAGCTGGTGAAGATCGTATCAGCCATGGTTGGAATCTCCTTTTACCATTTTACCTTTGTGCCGCCCTCATAGTCGCCGTGCGCGAGGCCGGCCTTGACCAACTCGGCCGCGATATCGACGCCCCCACAAATCGGCGTAGCGTCGATGCGGAAGTATTTATCTCGGCCAACATCCTTCAACTCCACGGTCGATCCGACCGGACACCAGCCTCGCACCATATCCCGGGCCTGGACGGCGAGCGCGTGAATCTCAGGGCGCGCATCATGCATCTCGGGCGTATCGATTCCACGTACCCGGATCGGAATATTTTCGCCCAGGAGCGCCGGTACGTCGGGGATATTCACGGTCATGGTGTCGCCGTCGTAGACAGAAACGACGGTGGCGGTCAGAGCGCCGTAAGTGCGCTCTCCGGCCAGGGCGGGAAACGCAATAAAAAACGGGACGAGCAGAGAAAAAAGATATTTCATTTGGACCTTCCTAAGATAACCATGGCACGATCCATGGTGTCTTTGATGCGCTTGTCAAAATTGGCACGCATTATCTGTTTCTTGCTCTCCGGTATGCGCGGGTTTTCTTCGACCTTGTTTCGCATTTCCCGAAGAGAACTTATCATTCTGACGAAATTACCCTTTCGAAACAGATCGTTTTCTTTTTTGAGTTTATTGGCATCTGAAAAATTACCCGCCTTTTGAAGTTCACGCTCTTGTTCATGAAGAACGCTGTAGTCAAGTTTTATCTTCTGGAATGGGTGACCGGAGTTGGAATCAAATGCGTCGTTTATTGTTTTCGTGAGTGCCGTTTCCTGCTTGGACAGAGCGTCAACAAGACGGCGCGTAACCGCTCACAGGGTCAAATTTTGACCTCATGAATCCAGGCGGTTTCTGGACAGGTCCCAGCGAAGAAAGCGGTCATGGCGTCGACGAGAACCGGAAATATTCTCTTCTCCCGAAGTCGGCAGGT
>Ga0183096_1002027_pt1 | contig 14944 bp, 13 predicted proteins | sample Biomet5_FD_127791 | JGI IMG/M metagenome (GOLD analysis project Ga0183096, IMG submission 127791) | Microbial communities from bioreactor (seeded with sewage sludge) at LBNL, California, USA - Biofuel metagenome 5 (version 2) (version 3) | ecosystem: Engineered > Bioreactor > Anaerobic >... | reverse complement strand
CCCAAGACCGACACCGCCTTCGCCTTCATAATCTTCGTGATTGACAGCATAAAGGACTGCCGCCATATGCTTGCAGTTCTTCCCATCCGCCGCATAAGGACATGAGCAGTACATCTCCTTGATCTCACCCTGCTTCAGATCTATATCAACGTAATAGTACTCGCTTCCCTTGACAACGGCACTGATCCTCTTATCAGTGACCTCCAGCTTGTCGACTTTCCCTTCATTATAGTAGTCCCAGCCCCGCTCCAGTATCTTCCCCTGGAAAAGGTCCTCCCAATCTTGATTCATATGATACATCCTCTTTCATTACTATTACATTGCCCAGTTCTGTTTATCAGCCAAACCAGATACACGACTCTCCTAATTTCCATGTTTGCGCCTTGTAGCACCTTGTAACACCTTGTAATCACCTTGTAGATTTACTCTAAGTAATAGGTGTGGCTTGAATCGTATTTATTACCTTTCATTTTAATGATGTCCATATCTATTAGTTTGTTCAAACGTTTAGATATGGTGCCATTAGATTTTCTAGTTACCTGGCACAATTCTGTATTTGTAACTTCGACCCTGCCACTCATATATGTCAAAATCTGTTTTTCAAGTTCATCAAGAGTATCCCGATTTTTTCATAGCTTGAGCGACATCTTGAGCGACATCTTGAGCGACATCATAATTAAGCTATAATTCTAACCATCTATCCGTGCCTTAACTGCCGTCTGCAGTTCATCACTGAATTCCGAAAGGTCATCTGCTGAAATAGCCTTCTCAGCAATAAGACTCATGATATCTTCAAACATATTGCTCTTTTCCATATCTCTGCACACAACACCCGTCAGTCTTTTATCTTTCTTAATCCGATCGTCCAGATTCCAAAACCTATCCGATGGCTGGCCATCTCCATTAAGAATCTCTATATATTCATGATTCAGTTTGTCCATGAAAGCTTCCTGCCATTCAGGCAGTTTCTCCTGAAAAAGCTTCCAATCCGATTTTGTTGGTTTGTAATACATAAAATTCTCCTTAACAACCTTGTGGTCCATTGGGCCACAAGTCCCGCTACTTTTCGAGTTGATATTCGAGTGGAAACTCGAATAATCGAGTGACCAAAACCACCTTTGGCTCCGCATTATTGTTTTCATCCTGTCATCCTGTTGTCTCTTTTTCTCAATGTAACTCGGTCATATTCCAATGCCTGCGTCAACAATATCGACAGCAATTCTTCCTTTGGGCTGGCATATTCGATTCGTACTGCAAGATTTCTTGGATAAATCACGAACTTATTCTTTATTGGCGTCAACTGATCACCATTATACCAGACCATTCGTATTAAATCATCATCCGAGTCCGCTGACTGCACAAAGTATGCGTTTTTCAGCGGTCTGCTATGCAAATCCAAGTTTGCATACTGCATCTTAAGTTTAAATGTACCAATAATTGGTCTGGTGATCATCCCTATCTCTTCATTCAAACAAATCAATAAATAGCACTCTGAAACCGGCGTCTTGCTTTTGATAACAGACCCCACACAATATCCAGTCGGATCGCGCAGTTCCCAGGTATGTTTCCCCGAAACCTTGGTTGCATAATATTTAGCATTGCCTTGTTCATCATAGTAAATATATTGGTGTCCAATGCCAGTTTTCTTCACCCTCATAATAAACGTAAACGGAAGTTCAACATAGTTCTCTTTTTCTTTGACTTTGCGTGGCCGATTGTTAAACTCTTTGATTTTTTTCCCAGCCTTGTCAACAGCATCCAATGACGCTGCTAGTGCCTCTACTGCAACATCCTCTACGATCTGATTCCTAATGATTCCCATTTCATCACCACCAAACTATTAGTACAGAATTGATAATTATATCTCTTCCATTCGCCCTCCAAGCATCCCGTGTTTATTCGCTGAACACCTTAGCTTCGAATTCCTGTCTGCTAAGAATGATCCCACTGTTCGCAAGCCTATCCGCCCTATTATCATATATCCTGTCAACCATTTCCTTACGATCACACTTTAGCCCGTAATGTATCCGCCTGTGGCAAACAGGGCATAAGCACACGATATTTGCGTAGATATCGAGACTAACATCAAAATTATCCTGCAGACTCATCGGCAAGGTATGGTGTCCCTCCATGTATGGTTTTTTTGTTTTTTCAGCAACAAAGCTTTCATGGCACGCGTTGATTTCACATTCATAGCCGGCATACTCTATCGCCTGGGTTCGCAAAATACTTGAACGTTTCCATTGCGTCCGTTCTGCACTGGTAGACGGAACCTTCGGCACAGGGATATCCAAATAGTTTATTTTCTCCTTAACAGTCGCAAAGTCTTCGCCCTTTGCGAATTTGATGTAATTATTCAGTCCCGCACTATACATGCTGTTCCCACGCCTGTTCAAATCTACAAAATCCGGATCAGACAGCAATACATCTTTTAATTTTTCTAAAGTATCAACGTCCAACACTTCATAAATGTCGTTTGTAATCAAGCCCTTCTCTTTTAACCGTCTGGAAATATTATTCAATGCATCAAAATAATGAGCTACCGTTGAGGGGCTCAAACCTTTTACATTGGTTAAGTAATTCGCATAATAAACTTGTAATATGGACTTCTGATCATGCTTTTCAATAAGCTCGATATCTAACGCCATCTTCGTTCCTCCGAATAAATACAAATCACAATTCAAATCAAAATAGTTAATACAACTCTCACTATCTATTCTTCAGCAGTTCGATCAATCCTTTATCAGCCGGCAACCATGCCACAGAGTCCAACTCTTCTGTTGAAAGCCACCTTGCTGCTTCGTGCTCAGTTAATGTAAGTTTCCCGCCAATAATACTGCACAAATAACATCTCATAGATAAATGGAATGTCGGATAATCATATTCTACCGTTTCAAACAAGTTCCCAACTGAAATATCGGTCAATAATTCTTCTCGGATTTCTCTAACCAGAGCTTGCTGCGGCGTTTCACCAGGTTCAATTTTCCCACCAGGGAACTCCCAGCCATCCTTGAAATCTCCATAACCTCGCTGTGTCGCAAATATCTTACCATCACGTTCAATTATTGCTGCTACTACTTCAATTGTTTTCATCATGCATCCTCTACTATATAATCATAAATATCTTCACGTACCGGAACATCTAGACGATAATTGATCTCAAATGCATTTTTGTTATCCTCTTTCATCTTGATTGGTACTGGTGCTCCAACTGCATTAACTTCGCCAAGGAAATAGAATTCCTTTGACTCATTGTCATCTTTATTCTTCCTCACAAAGAGGTAAATATGGTTTTGAACATCACCCGACTTACGCCTAAAAATATGATCAGCGTCCGTCGATGTTACCTTTCTAGGCTTTTTTGATAAAGCTATCAACTCGTTATCTGAAATGAATCTGTCTTCGTAAGCAATGGCATCTGTTGTTTTTTCATAATTGATAAAGACAGGTAGTGTCTTTGTATCTTTATCATAGAAGTATCCGCCTATGTTTTGCGCTGTCATGTTCTGCTTCCAATTAAGAAGTCTGCACACATCTTCATATGTATATTTTTTATACAGTGTGAAATTTGTTTCTTTATAGCGCTCAGAATATTCTTCCTTATACCTTGAAATGCCAAAATCAAGCAATTCGCTCACCATGTCATAAAATTCTGCATTCCTCAGCATATCTTTAAATTTAGGATCAATAACATATTCAGATCCTTTCATTTCAAGAAAAACACAGTCACGGAATTTTTCCCTTTCTTCTTTCTTGCCGAATGTATTTGTCAAATTTGCAATGGTAGATTTCGTTTCAAAGTTTGTTACTGCAATTTTATACTTTTCTTGCATTAGTCGCTCAAAATAGTACATGAGTCGATCGTTTCTAGTCAAACTAATTCTAAGCATCTCTAACTCATGAATTCTTTTTCCAGTGGCTATCTTCTGAGAAATGTACTGTATCATGTTTGCTTCTGATTCTGACAAAGTCACTTTATAATCCTTCTCATTAATTTTTTTTAAGAATGCATAATATGATCCGTATTTTAATATTATCTTCATCACATCAATAGAATCATGCTCCTTAAAGTCTATTAATTTAGGAACCCGCCCTAGCTTGTTTTTCAAATCCAAATAAGAAGATTTGATCAAAGCAGCTGCGTTTGTTTTAGCGTTATCAATAGAAGCATATATCTGTTTGCGTGCTATTTCATCAAAGTGAATACTGGAACTACCTGGGATTATCCTCGTTCCACCTGAAACATACTTTCTCATATTGTCTTTGTTATATGATCGATCGCCTGATAATGCAATTGGAATCATATAGTTATTATTGTAATTTCCAATAAAATCGAGTATCACTACATACTCTTTATTCTCAGCCTTTCTTAATCCTCTGCCTAATTGCTGCACGAAGATTATTGGGCTCTGAGTTGGTCTTAGCATAATTACTTGATTTATCTCTGGTATATCAACCCCCTCGTTGAAAATATCTATAGTAAATAGATAATCGAGTCGATCTTCAAGGTTGTCGCTTGTCAGCTTTTCTATGCATTTTTCTCGCCGTTCCTGCGAATCGTCACCGCAGATGAATTCAGTACGATAACCACGTGTATTGAATTTTCTCGATAGCTCTTCTGCCTCATCTCGCCTACTGCAAAAAATAAGGCCTTTTACTCTATCCCCGCTGAACCCATAGTATTCAGCCTCTTCAATTATGTGACTAACCCTATTGTCACTGATGAGGTTAGCAAAACTCCTATTATCATCTAGTATTTTCCCGTCAACAAGGATATCGGTTATACCAAAATAGTGAAATGGACACAATAAATTCTCTTCAAGTGCTTGTTGAAGTCTTATCTCATAAGCGATATTGTGATCAAAGAGTCCAAATATATCGAATCCGTCTGGTCTTTCTGGAGAAGCAGTCATACCAAGCCAAAGTTTTGGCTCAAAGTAATCAATAATTTTCTGATAACTATCTGCCCCTGCTCTATGTACTTCATCTATTACGATAATATCAAATGCTTTTGAATCATAAATTGGTTTTTCATTTTCCTTTGGAGCAATGGATTTTGCCATCATCTGCATAGTAGAAAACAAATACTCTGCATTATAATCTTTTGAGTCTCCAGCCAATAAGCCAAAATCATGGTCCTTGCCAAATACGTTCTTATAGCTTGCCATCGCCTGCTTTGCTATTTGTTCCCTATGAACCAAAAATAATATTCTTTTCGGATTCTCATCTCGTAAAGCAAAGGCCGACGCATATGTTTTTCCAGTACCCGTTGCGGAAACCAACAGCGCTTTATTCTCACCGTCTTTGATCAGTCTTTTCAAGTTCTTGCTGAATTCCACTTGCATTGAATTCGGCTCAAGCTTATATTGCGATAACGAAACAACGCTAGCTTCAGTAGCTATCTTTCGCTGCTTCCGTATTATCTCATATCGCTCAGAATAGCTCTCAATAACATCACTTAGATGTCTTGTGTTATCAGAATTCCAAAGCTCATTAAATTCATTTATTACCTGCTGTGAAAACTCTCCCTGTTCTGTAGATATAATTCTGGTATTCCACTCTTTATTTACTGATAATGCACTTCGTGTCAGATTAGAACTGCCCAGAATAATTCTATACATTTCACCGTTTCTAAAAATGTATCCTTTGGTATGAAAACCAGCGTCTTCTTTTCCGGTGCAGTACATTTTAACGGCAATATTCTCAAAAGAGTCAAGCTTTTCAAGCGCTTTAGGTTCACTAAAGTCCAAATAATCAGTAGTTAGTATTCTTCCTTTTACTCCATTATTTTTTAACTCTTTAAATGTTTGAAGCAAAGGTTCCAGACCACTCATAGTAATGAATGCTACAGAAATACTAAACTCATCACATGATAGCAATTCGTCTTCAATTGAGGAAAGCACTTTCTTACCTCGTTTATAATCATTTGACACAAACTGTGGTTTATAAGCCAAATTGGATATTTTGCTGCTGTTAATGAAAGCGGTCTCAAAACCATCTTTCATCATGTCAATTATCTTATCATCCATATAATACTCTCTTTAACTCAAGCAATACTAACTTCCCTTATTATATCATATCGTCAGACAAGTTGCCTCTCAATAATCATTTATTCCACCACCCTATATTTCGGCGGCTTTGTCTTCTTTATGTCTTTCTCCAGCTTCTTCAAGTTGTCCTCGGTCCCTTCAATGGTCAGGCGAATGAAGGGATCTTCCTTAGCCTCATCCAGAAGACGAACCTTCTTCTTCCGGATGTGCTTGTTCACTGTTTCGATTTCGTTGTTATTGGTTATATAAAAAACTTTCCACATAATATCACACTTTCATTATTGAGGAGCATTACTAATATCGTTCACCTGGCGCATAATATAAGATGCTTTTACGGCCCTGCTCGTCCAACCCATTAATATTTTCATTTGCCATACTCCTGATTTTTTTGATGGCCATTGCTCTGTCATTTTGACGCCATATTCGGATGAAATCATCAATCATCTCTGGGTGTTCATCAAGGATTTTGGCATAGGCGACCAGCGCCTTCTTTTCTTTTCTTAGATGCTTATTCTCATCGTTAATAGCGCCAATCATTGTGTTGACGTAATCCTTCTCACTGCATATTGGCCCGAAACAGCCGAATGGATTGAACACTTCATGAACAAATCGGTCAAGCGTATAGATTTCATTGCCAACATGCTCTGCGTCGGCAGCTTTGCTGCAGCCACTGTAATACCGCTTAAATTTAACGTTGATCATTATCATGCAGTCTTGGTCTTCGCCAACTCTTGTAAATCTACGCTCCTGCAGTGCCGCTTCTAACGCATCAATCCTATAAGGATCCATCCTCTCCAGCATATATGGCAGCACCTTTCTGCCCGTGCATATTCTGTTGTCCGCTTGATGTTCTGAGTAATGTTCATAATACATGTCCATAAAATTCAGATCTGTCATTCCGTCTTTGCCTCCTTATTAGTCTGACGCCATATCCTGTCGTGATTTCTATACCAACTTCTTACGGCGTGATCACGATTGCTGCCGCGGAAATCCCAAATTGGGGGCGGCAGTGGCAATGGTGCCCAGTAATTGACTTCATCGTCATAAGTTTCGCCATTTAAATCTCTCCGGAAAAATACATTTTTCCTATGTTTCAGGTTTTCGTTTAATGAATCTCCAAACTCCTGTGAGAATTCCTGAATTTTCATTCGTTTCTCTTCGTGCCCTACCATATTTTCAAAACTGTCCCAAAAGTATGTAATATAATAACCGTTTGCCTCAGGATACCGTTCATACGTATTGCTCCATTCGCTTTTTTCACTTAGCCATGGAACCTCAGGAAGCGGCATCCAGTAATACACATCAGGAATTATCATCGTTTCACCACAACGAGTGCCAACAAAACAGTTCTGTCTGCCGTGCATCCACTCATCGCTGTAATCATCACCATCATTTGCATAATAATAGAAATCGCAAGATTCTTCATATGTGCAAAAGCCCGTTTCATCATAGGAGCAGGTCAAATACAACCCATCTTCCCTTGGACAAGCATCTTCTATACAAACCCATTCACCGTATTCATTGATTATTTCTCTTCTTTTTGTCATATCCCATTCTTCTTTCTCAAGCTTGTGCATCCTCTTGAAGAAGTGCTTGTCCAGAGACATTACTAATCACGTTCTCCAGGAACGTATGGCATGATGCTCGGGCGTCCATTGTCGTTGCGCCACATTACCGTTTTTTTCTCTTGAATCAAACGCCTGATTTTTCTGGTGGCTTCAATGCTTTCGTTCTGGCTCCATATGCGGGAAAATTCGTCTGCCCACTCCGGGCGATTTTCAAGGCATTCTGCATAGTATTCCAACGCACTCTTTTCTGCTTTTTTCTCCCTTAGGATCTCCTGTGTCTCAATTTCTTTGTCCTTGATCAGCATATTTACGTACTCAAGCTCACTGCCAAACGGATTAAATACCTCATGAACAAAACGGTCAAGGCTGTAGAATTCATCGCCGACATGACTCGTGCCGACAGCTTTCGAGTAGCCACTGTAATACCGCTTGAATTCCATGTTGATCATCATCATTCCGCCTACGTATCCGCCCACACACGTGAAGCCGCACTTTTTCAACGCATTTTCTAAAGCACGAGTTCGAAATTCATCCATTCGCTTCAGCATATACGGCAGCACTTCTCTCCCCTTATCCACACTGCTATCCTGCTGCCACTCACCATAATGCTCATAGTACATGTCCATAAAATTACGATATACCTTCATTCTGCCTATTTCTCCTTATCAAATTTTGCCCTTATTTTATTATGATTCCTGTACCAGACCGTCTGTGCATGACCATAATCCGGGCTATGGTCATCCCATACAGGCGGCGGCGACGGCAACGGCGACCAATATTTTACTTCGTTGTCAAAGGAAAATGTTCTTCCATCATCCGAAGTAAAAACGTTGCGCCTGTTCTGCATATTTTCGTTGCTTGAATCACCATACTCGCGATCAAAAAACTGCACCTTTATCCGTTTCCATATGTCTTTTGTCATATCTTCTTTTTCTGAATAAGAGTACGTAAGACAGAAGTCATCTTTCTTGGGAAATCTGTCTGCGGTATTGATCCAGATATCGTCATTCGTCTGCTTAGGTATGCTAGGCAGCGGCATCCAGTAATACACCTCATATAATATTTCTGCCTTGCCCATGTATGTGCCAACAAAGCAGTTCTGGTGACCATGCATCCACTCATCGCTCCAGGCGTCTCCGTTCAAAGTATAAAAGCATACATCGCAGCTTGCTCCATATACCATTGGCGTGCAGTAATCGTCATAGCCGCTCGTCAGATACCAGCCTTCTTCTTTTGGCAAAGCATCTTCTACACATGTCCATTTACCAAATTCGGGTATTTGAGGTGCCGTGACTTTCTCTGGTATTTGAGGTGCCTCGGCTTTCTCAGGTATTTCGTCAATTTCCAGATTTTCTGCTTTCTGCCCAGTCTCTTCTGCTGCTTTTTCAGGTGCGGCTGCGGCCTTGTGTTTCGATTTGAAAAAATTCATCTTGTTTCCGCCTCCTCTTGCCGGTGACTATCTCACTTGCTATCTATATCATAGTTCATACCTGGAATATTACAATGCCTCTGGGCGCACGTTTGCTGATTCCGAGACCGATAATTGGAACAAGTACGTTTTTTGATACTCGCATCAGTCTCACTACAAGCTGGCGATCAGTTTTCCACGACAAAAACAGAGCCGCAGGCTCCACTGCTGTCTCAACGACAGACGATGGTTTCTGCGGCTCTGGATCGAACTTTGGGATATCGATTTTTTATTTTTTTAAATCGGAGCGTGGCTCCGCATTTAACTATTTGGTTACTGTGACTTTGACGGATGATTTATATCCTGCGCCCGAAGTTACTGTAACGACTGCAGTTCCCTTGCTGAGAGCTTTGATAGTCAGTGTGCCTTTCTTGTTAACGGTTGCCTTTACTACCTTGTCATTGGAAACTGATACGCTGGCGATCTTGTCGCCTGTGATCGTTGCCTTGAAGAGCTTGACAGCTGTTGTGCTGTGGCCGACCTTCAGAGTAACGGCTTTTTTGTTGAGTCTGATGGACTGAGTCTTCAGATAGCTCTTGACCATTTTGTCAACGGATGCCAGCTTGGTTGTGCCGGCCTTGAATGCATAGTCTGCAACTTCCCGGGCATACTTGTTGGCTGCTGCCGTGATCTCTGCATCTGTTGCACCCTTTGCTGCAAGTGCTTTGATAGCGTCGTCGTTAGTCTTGGCCATTGCGTTGACCTTTGTCTGCAGGTCTGTGCTGAATGCTCTCAAGTCAGCTGGAACGCCTTTCTTGTCGAGATAAGCGTTGACTGCCTTTGCCTTAGCTGGATCGACTGTTTTGCCGTATCTGTTAGTGTAAACGCCAGTCTTGGAGTTCAGCAGATAGTAGCTGCTGTTGCCGGCTTTGCCAAGTTCGTTGTAAACCCAGCAGATGCAGTTCTTGTCGAATGTATCTTTGGTAGTGTTGTAAACTGCCGGTGCCTCTGTCATGGCTGCTGAGTATAACGGTACGAATACTGAGAACTCTGCAGTACCCATTGCCAGCCACTCGATGGTAGCAATGGAAGTTGGCAGGGAAGCACGTGATTCAAAGAAGTGATCCTCGACCTGTCTGAATGTTCCGATGGAACGGATAGGTTTGTCCAGACCTGTAGTTGGATAGGCAGTGCCTTCGCCGTGAGTTCCAAGAACGTCTTTCAGAGTCATAAGGTCGATCTTGCCCATCATGTCTGCTGATGGAGCAAACTGAAGAGTGAAAGGTCCAGGTGCTGAAATGAAATCAGCATATGGATAGATCTTGTTTGTATCTTCTAAAGTCTTAGTCAGAACCGGATCCATCTTAAGAGCCAGATCTTTGTTCAGCTTGTAGGTTCCGTAGAAGATTCTGTAGCTTTCGTATTCGTCATATCCTACTGAATATGATTTAGCTACGTTGATAGTGTTGTCGTTGCCTGCAGTGCCTGCCACGTAGAAACCGCCGTCTTTGGCTGTTTTGATCAGATCCTTGGACGCAATGATATCGCTGCTTGTAACGTCAACGGCATCTGTCATGATCGTGTTAGGAGTAACTGCAACCTTGTCCTTGGACATTTTGGTTGCAACCCACTGATGACCTGAAACGACCTCGAAGCACCATGTCTCGTTCTTGTCTCCTATGTAGATCAGGTTGCACTCAGCTGCGCCGTACTTGGTGATCAGGCTGCCTAGAAGTTCAACACCGTTGCGTGCGGATGTAGCTTCCTGAAGTACCAGGTTGCCGATGGAGATCTCTCCGATTGCTCCCTTTTCGATGAGCGGATCCGCTGCTCCAGCTTTATTGTTGTAATCAGTGGAAACTGTTTCTGTGATTGAAACGCCCTTTTCATTAGTGCCTGCCTCTACATAAGGCGCATTGTTGTGGGCGTCGTCTGTGTACCATGCCGATACCAGGTCCTGCACTACGGAATAGCGCAGTGTCTTGCCTGCCGGCACGTATGAGAAACCGTAGTCGTCCGGCTTAGCTGTTGTGCAGTCGCCTGCCTGAACGATTCTGTAGACTTTGGCGTAGTCCGGACCGTAGTCCTCGCTTCTGCCGAAGTAACTGCTGCCGTTGGCAGTAGTTGCGCTTCCTGCATACAGTCCGGTGCATGCGAAAGCTGAGAGTGGCATTACTGCGATCATTGCAACCGCAACCAGGGTAGCTACTGTCTTTCTGAGTGCTTTACTCATTATTCTGTCCTCCTAATAATAACTGATCTCTTCCCGCCGCCTGCTTAGTTGAGGCGGGGGACATCCTTATCAATTATATCCCTTTTCTCTAAAATGACAAGATTAGAATTGACACATCTGCACTCCCGCATTTGCACTAAATGTATAAAAATACGGCCTGCCAACCGTCAGATCATCGGTCTGACTTTTGGCGGCCGTTTATGTTACTCCGCATTTATTAACGTTCCAGCTGATGCTCAAACACATCTCCTGACTGTCCAATATTAGGGCCGTATGAACTATTTGTAATCACAATTGCATAAACAAACTCTTTGAAAAAACTTCCCTGCTTGTCTTTTACCTCAATTACCCTGACAGTATTATCGCCATACATAAGCTGCTCGCCAACTTGATACAGTGGATTATCGCCGCTGCTCGCAAAGCTGTAATAATCCAAACTGACCGCGTTTCCATCTCCACCCTCGCATAATAAAATGCCGCCACCGGCCACATCGTCTAACTCGGCATCCGCTAATCTGTTATTCACGCATCTGTTTTTATTTTCATCAATTCCTTTTTCCATAAATTCATTCCTCCTGCATCATTAAAAGATGCCTTACAAGTATCGGGTTGCTTATGAGTTATTATATTCTAAATTTTCAGTTTTGTCAACGGTATGCAGCGCACAAATTGGCCTATTATCCAAAATCCCGCCGATATATTTTCCTCCTTCCGCTCCAACGTCTCTCGCCTTCATACAACAAAGCAGGGGCCCGGCTGATCCGGTGCCCCTGCCCTCTTATTTTAATACATTTCCACGATATTCTAATACTTTATAATTTCCGCTCCCTTCGGCAGTCCGCTTGCTGCGAGCAGCTTCTTGTAGGCCTTGAACTTGCTGGCTGGTACATTGAATTCGCAGCCCTGCGCGCAGGTCCTGAAGGCGTTCTTTCCGATGTATGTCAGGTTCTTGCCTGCAAACCTGATTGTCGCCAGCTTGCTGCACTTGCTGAAAGCGCTTCTGTTGATAGCTCTGACGTACTTGCCGACTGTTACTGATTCCAGATTGGCGTTGCTCCTGAAGGCCTTGGCTGAAATCGATCTGACTTTATATACGTATCCGTTCAAAGTTACTTTTGCCGGGATAGTCAGCTCTGTGTATGTCTTCTTTACCGGTCCGATCACCGTGACCTCGCCGTAGGTGCTGACTGCTGCAGCCCTGACAGTTGTGGACTTAGACGTAACCGTAGCCGCGTGGGTTGAAGGCTTTGTTATTCTGTATTTGAGACGTGACTTGGTGAATGAAACGCCGCTGGCATTTGTATTGCTGCCGGCTGCTTTGATCACTATTGCTCCGTTGATGTACTTGCCCGGGATGACGAACTCGCCGGTCGCCGGATCATATGTGAACTGGTCAGCCGTGAGGGCTGTGCCGCCGACGGTGATGCTGATCTTGTCTGGCAGGCCGAAACCATTGTTCGAGTCTAACTTGCCTTTATAGTCCTGGCCAGGCGTTGCGTTTGGTGAATTGTTCTGGCCATTGAGGTCGGTCAGATCCAAGGTCACGCCGTAGTTAGTGTTCGTTGGAAGATTGATCAGTACAGGCGCAGACGTAGTCGTGATCTGCACGTACTTGTTTTCCGTGTATGTAGATTCATCAGGTGCGCTTACGACCACTGCATCGCTTCCGTCTGCCTCAGTACCGGTCTTTACGACGGTCTTAAGTTTGCTGTCGATCTTTGGAGCATTCAGAAATGCCACATCTAAAGCCGACACTGCAGTAATTATACTTGCTTTGCTAATGTACATTTCTACATTTTCCTCTTCTTCGATTCCTATTCCGTAGCTGCCATAAGTCATTCCTGATGCTGTCCCGCCAATTCCGGTGACATTGCCATTGATAGGTACCGTCGTTGCCTCTTCATTATCTCCGCCGCCCAGTACAATACCATAGCTGTAAGCATCTCCAATAGTTTGCTCACCCTCTTCCATGCTATCGCCATTGTTAGTTACTTTGCCGCCTTTACCTGTTACCGTTCCTCCTGAAGCATCGATTCCCTGTGCTTGTATGCCACCGCTTGATATTTCAGCAACATCTGTACCATTATATTCAAAGTCACCTCCAATACCTGTCAGCGAGCCCGCGCTGACAGTTATCGATTGTGCGTTTACCCCGGTAGTTGAAGCGGATGCTCCTCCGATGGCTGTTACAGATGGACCATTTACAAATATATCACCCTCAATGAATAACGATTGGCTAAATGCGCTGCCTGGATTTGATGTTGCCGTCAAGCTGCCGGTACCATTAAATGTGATGTCATTGCTTGATTCCACAGCGGATGCCTCCTCGACGCCAGCAAGATCACTCAGGTCTATGATGTTAGTGCCAATAAGGTCCACCGTCAGGTTGTCGTCAGTGCCTGAAGAACTGACCTCACCATCTGTAATATATGCGTTGTTCAGGGTGAGAGCATAACCGTCGTCGGTTTTCTGGGCTGACCATCAATACGAGTGAGTACCTTCAACAGCAGCGTTGCTGTAGTCACCGTAAACATTACTTAGATCGACGCCTGTCTGATTTGCAATGAATTCTAAGCTGCCGATATTTAGCAGACCATTAGGTTTTTTTTCTGTCGAAGCATGTGCGAGTTTGGCATTGCCTTCGCTGTCAGAAAGGATCGTGACATACTTATTATCCTTAGCCGTTTGTGTTATATCTACGCCATCCACAGTTACTGTTGCCGCCGTGTTCATCGCCCCACTATTGCCATGTGCATACACGGCTCCTCCTGTGATTGAAACGCCTACACCCGTCTGACCATTTGCCATAGCCAAGCCGTCTTCACCTAAGCTGTTTGCTATTACTGTTCCACCTGAAATGCTAACGCGGCTATAACCCATAATTGCTGTTTTATTTGTTGCATTGGCAACTACTCTTCCACCTTCAATTGAAACAACGTAGGCTCCCAATGTATAATCATCAGTATCAGTTGACGTTGCAGTAACAGAACCACTCTGGATCGTCAATTGAGTATCAGTATTAATTGCATAATCTCTCGCAGTAATGTTAAGGCTGCCAGTACCTGTAATGTTTATTGCTCCTTCAGTTGTCTCCCTGCTTTCTGAACTGGTTGTGCCGATTATTCCGTCGCATTCTGCTAATTTAATTCCTCCAGAGGAATTGGCAGTGATGTAATTTTTTCCTGCCAGCTGAATCGTCAGCGCTCCGTTGACAATATCAATAGCTGAAGAATTTGTAGAATTAATCTTTACATTATTTAGTTTAACCACACAATCACCATCTCCGATGTTGACCGACGTGAAATGATCGTCATCCTTCAATTCCAGATCGACAACACCACTGTTATCCACTGAGTAATGGATGTTGTAATTTTCACTTGTGCCCTCAACATAGGTAGGCGTTTCAAGTGTCGAGTCCCATTTCCAGTATGCATGAGTTGAAACGTCCATGCCATTTACTGTAACTGTTGCGGTTCCCGCATAAGCTTCCTGCGTCCAGCCTGTCAGCGGCGTGAACGCCATGACTGTTGCCACTGCAAGGATCAAAACCAAGATCCTGGCAGATGTTTTGCTTCTTGTTAACATTTTCCTTTCCTCCCTTTCAACTTTGATAAGATGAATTTTGATTACATTTGATGTGCCTGTCTCTTCAGAAATATCCATTTTGTACAAATCGATAAAAAAT
>Ga0183096_1002022_pt1 | contig 14982 bp, 13 predicted proteins | sample Biomet5_FD_127791 | JGI IMG/M metagenome (GOLD analysis project Ga0183096, IMG submission 127791) | Microbial communities from bioreactor (seeded with sewage sludge) at LBNL, California, USA - Biofuel metagenome 5 (version 2) (version 3) | ecosystem: Engineered > Bioreactor > Anaerobic >... | reverse complement strand
GAATAGCACATGGTCACTTCAGGCGGATATGGACGAAGCATGTCGTCATCAATAAGGGAAATCACGCGGTCTCCAATAAAATCTATGATGTCAAAGATGTCATTGTCGGTCAACTTGGAGAAATCTATCGGAACACGTTTTATTCTAACGCAGATCTTGTTGATGTATGCTTCCTGCTCTTTCGTGAACTGGATGTCAGTCGCCAGATCATCCATCACAGATTTTCGAGGAATTGCTTTTCCATTGCCTTTTCCAGTTGCTTCTTTGTTGTTTTCCATACCGTTATTATACGCCCATTTCCCGGATTGTAGATACTGCACATTGCTTGGAATCTCAGAGTATGTTCCATTTCGCAGGAAACTTTGCCTATGCCGAAAGAAAATCCTGAATCGTCAGATAGTTGGGCGTTTAAAAAGTCGTTTAATAACTGTTTAATAAAGAGAAAGAATCCTCAGAGATTTTAGAGCGCCAGACGGGAATCGAACCCGCGTCTCAACCTTGGGAAGGTCGCATCTTAACCGTTGGACTACAAGCGCATCAAAAGATTTCTAGAGGATAATAACCTTTATTCTAAAAAAACGCAAGAATTCTTTTGACAGTCCTGCATTTTGGGGTTACGATTTTTGCATATAAAATAATGGAGGCATTATGGCCACTGTAAAACTCAAAAACATCTGCAAAGTGTATGATGGTGGAGTCAAGGCTGTCGACAACGTCAACATTGACATTGAAGACAAGGAATTTGTCGTTCTCGTAGGTCCTTCAGGCTGTGGAAAGTCCACTACCCTGAGAATGATCGCTGGTTTGGAAGATATCACCAGCGGAGAACTCACCATTGACGGCAAAGTCGTCAACGACGTACCACCGAAAGACAGAGACATCGCAATGGTGTTCCAGAACTATGCTCTGTACCCCCACATGACCGTGTATGACAACATGGCATTTGGTCTGAAAATCAGGAAATTCCCGAAGGAACAGATTGACCAGCGTGTCCGTCAGGCAGCTGACATCCTCGAGATCACCGAGTTGCTCGATAGGAAGCCGAAAGCACTCTCTGGTGGACAGAGACAGCGTGTCGCCGTCGGAAGAGCAATCGTCCGTCAGCCGAAGGTATTCCTTTTCGACGAGCCTCTCTCCAACTTGGACGCAAAACTCCGTGTCCAGATGAGAGCTGAGATTTCCGCACTGCACAATCGTCTGCAGGCAACGATGATTTACGTCACCCATGACCAGGTGGAAGCCTTGACCATGGCAGACAAGATTGTCGTCATGAAGTTCGGCATCATCCAGCAGATCGGAAAACCGCTCGAACTGTACAATGAGCCGCAGAACAAGTTTGTCGCAGGATTCATTGGCTCCCCACCGATGAACTTCTTGGAGACCAAAGTCACCAAGGAAGGCGATGACATCATCGTCTGCGAAGTCGCTCCGGCAAATGAGAAAGCAGAATCGAAGAAAGACAATCCGTTCCGCGTCAAGGTGCTTCCCGCACAGGCAAAGTACCTTACCCCGTACATCGGAAAGTCCGTCGTGTTCGGCATCAGACCGGAAGACGTCTCCTTCAGCTCCACTCCGCAGGATGGCTTGACCATCAACGGACAGGTCAGCGTTGTCGAGCCTCTTGGTTCTGAGACCCACGTTTACGTCACCACGAAGAACGGTCAGGTCATCGGAAGGATCGATCCGAAGCACACCATCACCACTGGTACCCGCATCGCATTGATTCCTGACATGAACAAAGCCAAGTTCTTTGATGTTGACACCGAGCTGGTCATTGGCAGCGCCAAGCCGCTGATGGCTCCCGCATTGAAGCAGGGCGACAAAAAGGACGAGTAATTCCTTTCTGTACCACATCGAGACCAGGCAGGAAACTGCCTGGTTTTTCTTTGCCCCTCAGAGGCAAAAAAAGAGTCCGGAATCGACCGGACCCTTCTCAAACGTTATGTTGTCCTTATGACAGTTTGAACTGCTTCATGATCTCAGGAACGGCCTTTGATGCGGCAGATGCATAAGCGGAAGCATCAGCGCCCTCCGGAAGATCCTTGCTGATGGTCTTGTCGATAGCCTCGGCCTCGATCATCGTCACCTCAAGCCCATGAGCATGCAACGTCTTCTGGATGCCCCTTGTCTGTCCACGGTGCACCATCAAGCGTTTCATCACATCCTGGTTGTTCAACAGTTCCTTCAGTTTTGCTCCATCCATATCATCACCCACGCAGGGAAGTGGTGGTCACTCGTCCGTTTCACCGAAACAGCCACTGAATGGTTCACCTATCTTCAACTTGCGTCTCATAATATACTCATTTTACGTGAAGATGCCATATATTTTTTATGGCTCTCTTTACGTTTGTGTCGATTGCGTGTCAGCAGAACAACGCCTTGTACAGCACCTTCTGCGCATCATCCGCCATCCCTTCCGGCATTCCCACAAGCATGCTGGTATCCGAAGCGCCATAGTTGATGAACGTGATGGGAATCTTCGCCTCCATCAACGCCGTACTCGCCCTGGCAACCACCTCAGGATGGGACGCAATCCCCTGCCCGACAACCCCGAGGACTCCATACCCGGCATCAACCGTCACGGCATCGAGGGAAAAATCCTTCTTCAGACGGTCGCACATCGTCTTCAGGACACTCTCACTGGCAAGCTTCGTCTCAAAGAACCAGACGACACTGTCGATGCCATACATGGAGAACGACGGGCGCACCCCGAAGACCTGCATCATGGTGAGCAGCGCATGACGGATACCCCTCTGTTTGAACAGCATCAGTTTTCTGACCACAATCCTGCTGAAGCCGGTCTTGGCGGAAAGCCCGACGATCGTGTCGCCTTCCCGGGAAGGCATGATCATCGTGCCGGCATCCTCAGGCTTGTTGGTGTTCTTCACATTGATGGGAATCGTGGTGAAATAGACAGGAGCGATCGCTTCCTCATGGAACACCCCCGCACCCACTCCCGCAAGTTCCCGTACCTCCTGATAGGTCATCGTCGGAACGACCTTCGCATCCGGCACGAGCATCGGATTGACGGAGAACACCCCGGACACATCCGTCCAGTTCTCGTATTTCTCCGCATCGCACGCCTTTGCGAACAAAGACCCGGTGATATCGCTGCCGCCACGGGAGAAAGTCTTCACCCTCCCCTCCCGGTCGGAACCATAGAAACCGGGAACCACGTACTTCTGGTTCGGTTTCACCTTCCTCTTGATGTTCTCATACGTCTCAGGATCGACGGTGCCGTCGTTCTTGAACACGATCACACCCTCGGTATCCAGAAAGTTCCAGCCAAAATACTTGGCGATCAGACGGGCATTGAGATACTCGCCACGACTCGCCGCATAATCGGGACCATAGCCGGCATCAATCTTCTGGCGCACTTCATCAAGCACCTCTTGGAACGAAGCCTTCTCCATATGCAGGTCATCAAGAATGGAAATGTACCGTTCCTCAATCTGGGAGAATATCTCCCTGCTGGAACACCCCATGCGCACCGCATCGTTGCATTTATAGAGCAGGTCGGTGACCTTCGTGTCCCCTTTTGCCCGTTTGCCAGGCGCAGAGACGACGACAACCGTCCGAGACTTGTCCGCATCAAGGATAGCCTTGACCTTTTTGATCTGCGCCGCAGTCGCGACAGAACTCCCGCCAAATTTGCTCACTATCATTTTTCCGTCCTCCAGAAAAGGCCATTTCATTCTAGTGTGGTCAAGAAGTGAGTGTCCACCCGTTTACATATGTTTTTCTCCAAGATATGATGCCATAACTATGCAACAACAAATCCTTCCCAAAGAAAACAAAATGGGCGTGATGCCTGTCCAGCGGCTGGTCCTTACCATGTCCTTCCCCATCATGCTCTCCATGCTCATCCAAGCGCTCTACAATATTGTGGATTCCATTTTCGTCTCCATGAGCAGCACGCTCGCCCTCACCGCGGTCTCCCTGGCATTCCCCTTGCAGAACCTGATGATCGCAGTCGCCGTCGGGACATCCGTCGGCATGAACAGCCTGCTCTCGCGGAAACTCGGGGCGAAAGAACGGGAGGACGCCGAGAAAGCGGCAGGCAACGGTCTGACGCTCGCCTGCATCAGTTGGGCGGTTTTCGCCATCGTCGGAATCACGCTCTCCAAGCCTTTCTTCAGATTGTTCACCCAAGACGAGGAACTGATAAAGCTTGGGGCGACCTACACCACAATCTGCCTCTTCTTCTCGCTCGGCATGTTCATCGACATCATGTGCGAGCGCATCCTCCAGGGAACCGGAGACACCATCCACTCCATGGTCGTCCAGCTTGTCGGTGCGGTGGCCAACATCATCCTCGACCCCATCATGATCTTCGGCCTGCTCGGCTTCCCGAAACTCGGCATCGCGGGAGCGGCCATAGCGACCGTGCTTTCCCAGCACATCTCGATGATCCTCGCCATCCATTACGTGAAAAAGAACAAAGATGTCACCGTCACTTTGAAACACCTCAAGATGGAGAAGCGGATCGTCAAGGGCATCTATGCCGTGGGACTCCCCTCCATCATCATGCAGAGCATCGGCACCCTGATGACCACCGGCTTCAACAAGATCCTGATCGCCTACGGCAACAGCGCAGTCTCCGTCTTCGGCATCTATTTCAAGTTACAGAGCTTCGTCTTCATGCCGGTCTTTGGCCTGAACAGCGGTCTCATTCCGGTCATAGGATACAATTACGGGGCTAAAAAACCGGAGAGGATGATGCAGGCGCTGAAAACGGCCGTCACCGTCGCCGTGGGAATCATGGCCGTAGGAACGTTGCTCTTTGTCCTGTTCCCCAAGACATTGCTCTCATGGTTCAACGCCGATGCGGACATGATGAAGATCGGGCTCAACGCCTTCCCGATCCTGGCAAGCTGTTTCGTCTTCGCAGGCTTCTCCATCGCCCTTTCCGGCCTCTTTCAGGGAGTCGGGGACGGTGTCTACTCCATGATCATCTCCGTGACGCGGCAGATTGTCATCCTGCTTCCCTCCGCATGGATCCTCAGCAAGGTCGGAGGCATCCACGCCATCTGGTACTCGTTCCTCATCGCGGAACTCTGCTCGCTCATGCTTACCCTGTTCTTCTTCAGAAAGGAATACCGGAAGAAAGTGAAACCGCTTTATGCAACAGCAAAATAGGCTGGGAACGGAAAGGATCCCCGTCCTGATCCTCAAGCTCGGCATCCCCATCATGCTTTCCATGATGCTGCAAGCTCTGTACAACGTCATCGACTCGATCTACATCTCAAGACTCGGGGACATACCAATGGCGGCAGTCTCCCTGGCCTATCCGCTGCAGGAGGCGATCGTCGCCATCGCAAACGGCATCGGCATCGGAAGCACCACCCTCGTCGCCCGCTATCTTGGCGAGCAGAAACAGAAGGACGCAAACATCTCGGCGAACACCGCGGTATGCCTCAGCGTCGCCATAGGAGTCCTGTTCCTCTGCCTCGGTTCTTTTCTCACCAAGGCATATGTGGGCTTCTTCACCCATGAATCGGCACTCGCCCAGGCATCGATGGATTACATCGGCATCTCGATCACCTATTCCATCTTTCAGGTCGCATGCTCCGTCATCTGCTTCGTCCTGCAAGGCACAGGGCAGAGCACCCAGACGCTCATCTGCCTCGCCATCGGGGTCGTGATGAACGTCATCCTTGACCCCGTGCTGATGTTCGTTGCAGGCATGGGCATCAAGGGAGCCGCATGGGCATCCATCATCGGGCAGGCCGTCAGCCTCATCGTCTCCATCGTCCTGCTCTGGAAATCAAAAGCGATCACTTGCTTCCGGAAAGGCGAACATATCTGTGAGAAATCGAAAATCGGCCGCATTCTTGCCGTCGGCATCCCGACATCGTTGCTTCAGGCAAGCAGCGCCATATCGCTCTCGCTTGTCAACAAGATGCTGATCTCCTTCACCCCTCTCGCCGTCACCGTCTTCGGCCTCTACCTCAAGGTGGAAAGCTTCTTCTTCCTGCCGATGCACGGCCTCTCCAACTCCCTGATCCCCATCACCAGCTACAACTATGGAGCGGGAAACGAGGAGCGGACGCTGAAGGCGTACAAAACCAGCCTGCTCTACTGTTATGTTTTCATGATGTTGGGACTCGTGGTCTTCCAGACGAAACCGGACGTGCTGATCAGCATCTTCAATCCAAGTCCGGAACTCCTGGCACTCAGCACCCATGCCTTCCGCAGAATCAGCCTCTGTTTCCTCGGCGGCCCGATGATCTATGAGACCGCGGCGTTCCTCCAAGGCTTCGGCAAAGGAGGAAGAGCCGCCATGATCACCCTGATCAGACAGGTATGCGGAGTGCTTCCCTCAGCCTACATCCTTTCCAAAGTGATCGGACTGGACGGCATCTGGTTCTGCTACCTCTGCGGTGACATCGTCGGAGTTGCCGTCTGCTTCTTCATGCTTCGCTATCTGAGGAAAAACATCCTCAGCAAGAGGAGCCAAGGACCAGTTCATAGCTGACGAAATCCCCGGACCATCCCGCATATTCCAACGTGCCCGTCTCCTGAAACCCAAAATGGGAGAACAGGTTCCGCATCTTCCTGTTCGTGCCGTTGGTGTCGGTCCAGACGGCGTCTTTCCCCTCTTCCTTCGCCAAGGCGATGGCAAGACGCATCAAGGTCGAACCGTAGCCACGGCCCCGACAGTCAGGGTCGATGGAGAAACGATGGATGATGAGCGGACGTTTTCCTGTCCAAGCAATGGGCACGTATTCCGGGGAGACAAGGCTGCCGAGCGAGATGAAACCGACAACGGTCTCCACCATGATGACATACAAGGCATTCTGCCTGATATCCTCTTCGAAATCGGCAGGAGCGGGATAATCATCGCTCCACTGGGGATTCCCTTCAGACCGGAATATGGCGATGGTCCTTCTCACGATATCCATGATGACGGGGATGTCGTCCTTATCCGCGAGACGGACAATGACATCCTTTTTCCCGTTTCTCTGTTCTTTTTCTTTCTCTTCCATGAAGGGAGTATCTCCCAAACAAAAATGAATTTCAAGAATTTTTGAAACTTTTCTTATCATAAAGAGGCATGCAAGGCTGGGTGACCCTGCATGCCGGAAAACAGAAGAAAAACTGAAGAGAGAACGAATCAGAACATATAGGAGAGTTTCGCTTGCACGAAGCTGTTCCTATCAAACGAAGCGAATTCACTGTCGTCAGCCCCATGGATGTACATGGCGGAAAGCGACGCATCCAGACCATCGGTGATGGTGTAGGTGACCTTCGGCATCACGACCACATCCTTCCGCTCGACGCCCCAGATGAGATTGCACTCCGTGGCCAGCTTCTCGTGGAAGAACGAATCTGTCAGGGAGAGGACAATCTTGTCGTTGGTGTATTTCCCGCACGAAAGGTAATCGACATCATCGGTTCCGCCGATCTTGTCATTCTTCAGGACATAGGCCCCGATGGTCTGCACATTCAAACTGAGGTTCCCGAGAGGGATGCCATAGTCGAATCCGAAGACCCAACCGATCGAGTTGTTGTGGATGTACGGATCGGTCCCGTCCACATCGTCCGTAAGGTTGTATGCAGCCTCGGCACGGAAGTTCAACGGTCCGATGGCTGTGGCGCCTTCCAGTCCGAAGACCTGCAGCCTGTCATAGTCAAGCGCATTGACCGACCCTGGATCCTTGACCCATGCCTGCAGATTGACCTGATTGAGTGACGGTTGCTTGCGCCTTCCATAATAGTAGGAAGCGCCCCAGTCGAACGACCCGACCGTGCCGGTGGCGCGGAAACCGAACTGACCGTACTTCAAGGTCTTCGTGTCGGCATAGAGCCCATTCATGGAAGAGACCTTGGAAAGATAGACCGTCTGTGCGGCGGAACCCGCGGCCATGGCACCTGCGCTATGGCTTGTGGCGGAAAGCTCGCTATCCGCGGCAACTTGGGCGGCCGCAGCGGCGGCAGATGGAGTCGCACCAGCAGAAATTGCCTGAGCATATGCCGTCTGATACACAGCAGCATACATTCCCTGCTCGTATGCCTTTATGGACTGTGTGGCGGCAAGGGCCGTCACCCCGGTCACCGTCGAGGAATAAGCGCCAGGGACCCATATGCCGCTTGTGGCGAAGCGGTCAGGCACCATGTACGGTGTATAGACCGCCTCGAAGTGCATGGCATCAAGCCCGTTGTAGGAGACGCGGACCATCGGAAGCGCGATCCTGCGGTCGATGTAGTCAGGGATGACGAAGTCCGTGTAGTCATCGGCATTGAAGTTGTCCAGGACGTGGAGTTTGTCCCCCTTGCCCCAGACAAGCTTCATCTTGCCACCTTCCACGATGAAATCGCCAAGGTAGCCACGGACGGTCATCTCATCCAACACATCTCCCGGATTGTTCTTCACCACCTCCTGATTGACTTTCAGTTTCGCCTCGAAGTCAGCCTTGTCCATCTCATAGGAGAAGTTCAATCTCAAAGAGGGATCGGAGAACACGGGAGCGTCCTTCGCCTCACTGCCGCTGTCCACAGAGAAACGCACAGGCACCTCGGCGACACCTCCGATGGACAGTGCGGGAGCAGTACTTTCTGAAGAAGAATCCTCACTGCCGCTGTCGAACGAACCGAACGAAGAGAGTGCCGCTTCCTCCTCAGCCGCAAGCGGCAGGGCAAGAAGAGCCATAATGCTTATTGCAGAAAGAACAACATGATGTCTCATATCCATACTCCTCATACTTTCCCGGTGGAAAGGAAGTTCTGGGTGAACACCTTCGACGGCACCGGCTTGTCAACTTCGATGTTGGTGATGGTGATCTTCGTGGAATGTCCTGTCTGGACATTCTTCAAGGAATCGACCATCGGCGTATGATACCCCTCAACATCCTTGATCTCATCGACGGAGAGCACCTTCAGGAGCTCTCCCTTCTTGTCGTACATCTCCACATAGACAGGAAGGTTCGTCTCGTGGTCGACCCAGGAGATCCGATAGAGATACTGGCTGCTGCCCGCATCCTTCGGCGTGGACTTCACCTGATAGCAGGTGTAGCCGTTCTTGCCATCGGACTCACTCAAAAGCTCATGGGTATCGTCATCGACATCCCGGTCGCTCATGTCGTCATAGGTGGCGTCCGAGCCCATGAAGGACTTGCTTCCCTCGCTGGAAGCGATCCTCCTCGTGCTCTTCAGGGAAGGCAGGTAGATCCACTTGTCCGAACCGCCGCCCTCGTGGACGACCTGAAGGAACCTGGTGTTCTTCACTGAGGCGGGACTGCGGAAGACGATGACCGCACTGGTCTCCCCATCCTTGTCGCGTCCCCACTCCTCCATGACCCTCGACTGTGAGGAGCCGTCCTTCTCGATCAGATCCATCGTCACCAGGGTATGGGTGTACTCCGGCGCCTTCGTATCACTTGCCATCTGCATGACAGTCCTGCCATCCAGGGCAAACAGCGGGGACGCTAGAAGCAATCCTGCCGCAAAAAGCGCGATCACATGCATTCTTTTCATTTTTTCTCATCCTTTTCGGCTTCAATGTGCCGATCATCTTCCGATTCTTGTTCCTTCGAGTCCTGCTTGCGCATGAACTTCGGGTTGCAGACATTCAGTATTCCCGGGATCACGGTCATGGCCAGGAACGAACTGGTGAACATGACGACTGCGACCAGGACACCGATATAACGGAGCACGACAAACTGGGAGAGGCAAAGCACCAGGAAGCCGAGGCCGACGGCCATGGCGTTGGCGACGATGCCCGAACCGCTCTTGCGGAAAGTCTCCCTCGTCGCGACTTCAAGATTGTCACTGATCAGCGCACGCTCCGCCTTGTAGGTCTCCATGAAGTGGATCGTGTAGTCGATGCCTACTCCGACGGCGACGGACGCGATGATGCTGGTCACAAGGTCCAGGTTGATGCCGGTGAAACCCATGATCATGTAGTTGAGCAGGATGGAGAGCAAAAGCGGCACCCCTCCGATCAAACCGGCCCAGACGGAACGGAATGCGATGGACAGGATCACGATGACGCTGATGAGCGAGGAGAGCAGGCTCTGCAGCTGGCTCGACACGACCATGTCGGTCATCCGCGCCTCCATCTCACCGGTTCCGGTCGCTTCCAAGGTATACCCCTTGGGGAAATGGGCAGTGGCATAGGCCTGTGCGTCGGCTATGACCTTCTTCGTCTTGTTCGTGCTGTGCGTCTTGAGCTGGACCACCATACGCGTCGTCTGCGGAGAGAGCGGGTCATCGTTGAACGAGTCGAGAGAACCGCTGAAGAGCAGCAGATACTGAGAAACCAATGATGAGAGCTCCTCACGGGAAGCGACAGGATACTTTGCGGTATCATACGGAATCTCATAGTAAGCCTTTCCTTCGTAGTTCAGGCTCTTCTCCAGCTCATCGACGATGTCAGAGACTGACGCATTCGCACCACCCGCCTTGACGTAGGCGCTCTTCAGCATGCCGAGCGCTTCCTCGGTCGTCATCGTCTTCGAGAGTTTCTCGCCGTAGGCGATGTTGGGATCGACATAGCTGTCAGAAGAAGTGGACGTGTCGGTCGTATCTTCCGTATCGAACGAGCCGAATGAGGAGAGGGCGGAGCCGTCATCCTCTGTCGCGTCGGCAGTGTCGAACGAACTGAAAGAAGAGAGTTCCGTCCCGTCATCCTCCTCTGTCGCAGCATCCTCGGCAACCGTTTCCACAGGTTCAGGAATATGCATCACCTGGTTCATCCGTTTCACGAAGGTGTTGAACCCGACGATCTTGCCGATCTCCGGATATTTGTCCTCAAGATAGGTCTGCATGTCGTCCATAGGCTTCAGGACCTCAGGATTTGTGATGTCACCCGGCTTCTCGCCCTTGATGGTGAAATAGACGCTGTTGGTGCCGGCGAAGTTCTTGTCGACGGAATCAATGTCCTGGCGCACCTTGCCATCGGCTGGGAAATAACTCACGAGCGAGGTGTCCACCACAAGTTTGCTGAGTCCGATGCAGGAAACGATGATGATGGCGGCGAGGAAGAGCACAAGCCGTGCCTTCGATCCCGCAAGCGCCCGATAGATCGCATATTGGCCGTTGCCCTGTATCTTCCCTCCGGAAGTCGCAACCACCTTCGACTCCACTTTCTTGGATAGCTTCGCATACAGTTTCGACTTGTCACCGACCTTGTCGAGCGGCTTCAGAAGCAATACCGCAGGAATGAACGTGATGGCGAGCAGCAGGGAAAGCCCGACGCCGACCGCAGTGAAGATGGCGAAGCTGTGGAGCGGCACTATCGGGCTGGACATCAGGGAGATGAACCCGACAATCGTGGTGACACCCGCAAGCATGACGGCAGGCATCACGTCTTTCAACGCAGCGAAAACAAGTTCCTGATACCGTTCTTTCGTCAGTGGTTCCTTGTTGTTGTCCAGTGCCACATAGTAGTGGGTGAGCACATGAATGCCGTAGGCCGAACCGACGGCGATCAAGGCGACCGGTATGACGGACGAGACAATGGTGAACGGTTGATGGAACAGCGACATCAGGCCGACAGACCAGACAGTGCTCAGCAAAACGGTGACAAGAGGAAGGAACGTACCATCAAAGGTGCCGAAAGAGAACATCAAGGAAAGCATGACGACGACAATGACAAGAGGAATCAATGATTTCAGATCCTGCAGCATCGATTTTTGCGCCTGCTCGTCAATGACGGGGTCTCCGTAGACCTTCCAGACGATTCCTGTCCCTTTGGTCTCCTTGTCCAAGACGGAACGGAGCGAGTCAAGCATCACCTGCTTCTCCGCCTTGTCGCTCCCCTTCTCCAAGGTCACTTGAATCTGCGCGGCTTTTCCATCATCCGAGATGATCACACGGTCATACAAGTCACTCCAACTTGCGATCTTCTCCTTGATGGCCCCGATCTCCGCATCGCTTCCCGTGAACGAATCGTCCACCAGGGAACCAGCGACGAGCGCGCCATCCTGCCCTTCGACATAGTCGATGTTGGTCAACGACTGGACGCTCTCCACATGGGGAATCGCCTCAGCCGCCTTGGTGATGCGGTCGATCATCTTGATGTTGTCCGCCGTCAGGATGGTCGTCCCGTCCGTCTCCAGGGACACCCCTGTGACGATCATGCTGCCGAAGGTGTCCTCCGTCTCCAAGAGACGGGTATAGGAAGCGTCCTTCTGCGGAAGGAAGCTCCTCACATCATTGTTTATCTCCAGGTTCTTCAGTTGCAGGCAGAAGAACAGGGTTATCGCCAGACAGACGGCGATGACCACTTTCGGATGTTTCAAAATCTTCTTCATCAAACGCTCCTCAATATTTTCATTTGTTTAACCATTTATTCGTTTAAACTCTTGAACATTTCAAGAATATAGAGAATCATGGAATGAACGTCAAGCACAAATGAGTTTTGTTGACAAGAAAAGAAAAGGAATTTAGTGTGAACACAGGAAGCGACCCATGCCAGAGATCATCATATCGAACGAAATGAAGAAAGCATTCACCCAGTTTCGCCTATCGGCGCCGATTCTCATTGCGCTCGTCGATGAGGCACGGCAGAAAATCATTGAGAAACTTGCCGAAGCCGGAGAAGAAGGGGTGAACGTGACGGACCTGAGTGACGGGTCGGAGCTCTCCAGACCTGCCATCAGCCACCACTTGAAGGTGTTGAAGGATGCCGGCCTCGTCGCGACACGCAAGCAGGGAACCCAGGTGTTCTACCGTCTGCAGTTGAGTTCGAAGATGGAGAGGCTTGTGGGGCTGAAGAATGCCGTGGAGACGCTGATCAACAAGGCGAACAGGGAATCAAAGAAGACGGAAGAGGAGTGATCACTCCCCTTTTCCCAACTCCAGCAACCGTTTCCCGGTCACCCGATAGACCGTCCAGCCATCCATGGGCACCGCCCCCAGCGACTTGTAGAACGTGATGCTCGGCTCATTCCAGTCCAGGCAGGACCACTCAAGCCTTCCGCACCCCCGCTCCACCGCTATGGAAGCGAGACGGGTGATGAGCGCTTTCCCGTATCCTTTCCCCCTGAACTCCGGCTGGACGAACAGGTCTTCCAGATAGATGCCGGCCCTGCCGAGGAACGTGGAGAAATTGTGGAAGAAGAGCGCGAAGCCGACATCCCTGCCAGCCTCCTCATCCTCCACAAGCAGCACTTCCGCTTTCTTCTTCTCGAAAAGCCAGGTATCGAGCAACGCTTCCGTGGCGACCACCTGGTCCTCCATGTGCTCGTAGACGGCCAATCCGTTGATGAACCCCAAGATGGAAGGGATATCCCTCCGCTCTGCAAATCGTATACGCATGGAAGGAAGCATACCCGAAAAGGGAGAGAAGGGGAAAGCGGTCAGATCAGGATTCCCTCAAGGTGGTTCATCTCGTGCTGGATGATCTCGGCGACTAATCCATGAAAGGTCGACTGGAATCTCTTAAACTCCTCGTCCTGATAGGAGACGACAATGGTCTTGTAGCGCCATACCTTTCGATCCCCACGAAGGCAGAGGCATGCCTCGGACACCTCGTACGGATCCTGCGTGGAAAGCAGGACAGGGTTAAGCAGGGTGAAGGCGATTGGCCCGTCCCTGACGACGATGATGCTCTTCGCCACCCCGATCATGTTCGCCGCCATGCCGACGCAATCTGGTTGATGGAAGATGAACGTGTCCATCAGGTCCTGAATGACGGGAAGGTCATCTTTGGTCGCCGGCTCGCTCTTCTTTGAGAGGAACGCCTTGTCATGACAGATCGGCCTTACCATCACTCCTCCTTCCGTATCGGATGCCGGATCACCGTCTTAAGCTTGGCTGGTTCGGTCTTCCTGGAATCCGACAGATAGATCTCATGATGGAGCCGCCCGCTGGAGAAATCATCCACATAGCCATGGGTGGAGAGATAGGAGTCCATCAATGCGACGCTTCTCGGCTCGTCATCGAACGGCCCGACATGCATGATCTGAACGCAGAGCCCCTCATGGACGGAAAGATACTCCGCTTTGTCGCAGGAGATCTTTTTCTTCCGCTCCACTTCTCCCACGGCCCAGTCGTAATCGTCCTTGGAGACGAAGTCAGGCAGCCTGATGACGGAGATCCAGCAGAACGCATCCTTATGGGTATAGTCTACACCGTCCACGCCCTTCTGGTACCAGAACCCTTCGAGAGGCGGCACGACATAGGGGAGATATCCCGCTATCTTCCGCTCCCCTTTCCAGCTCATCTTCAGCGTGAAGGAGATGCCGTACAGGAGGGACATGGCACTCTGGTACGCCCCCCCTTCCTCGTTCGGATTCCCCTCTCCCCGTACCGCCACATACTGCATCTCTGGCACATCCACGATGGTCGGCACGAGCGGGGGTAGATAGAACTCTTTGTACTCTTTCTTATAATCGAATGGCATGAGGAAACTGTATCACGGCGAAGCGGGATTGGAAAGAAAAAAATCTTCTCCCATTCCGAATCACCGGCAAGCAAACGCCGACGGTTCTTTCTTTTCGGCTTCCCACATTCCCTTTTTGGTGGAATACTCTCTCCCAAGGAGCAGAAGATGGGATGCACACGGTTTTCTCTTGGAACGATGAGGAAAGGGGAACGGAATCTGATCACCGATGTACCAGGCGTCACGGTCGGGCAGAAGGCCATCGACAAAGGGGATGTCCACACCGGAGTCACGGCGATTCTTCCCCATCAGGGAAACCTCTTCAAGGAGAAGCTTGTCGCATCCTGCCATGTCCTGAACGGCTTCGGCAAGAGCGCCGGCCTGATGCAGGTGGAGGAACTCGGCACCATCGAGACACCAATCATCCTTTCCAACACCTTCGCTGTAGGGACAGCCTCAAACGCAATCATCTCCTACTCTCTTGAAAAGAACCCGGACATCGGACGGGAGACAGGCACCGTCAACCCCTTGGCTTTCGAGTGCAATGACGGATATCTCAGCGACATCCGCGCCATGGCGGTGACGGAAGAAGACGTGCGCATGGCGATTGACAGCGCATCGGCCTCGTTCAAGGAAGGTGCGGCAGGAGGTGG
>Ga0183096_1002021_pt1 | contig 14986 bp, 9 predicted proteins | sample Biomet5_FD_127791 | JGI IMG/M metagenome (GOLD analysis project Ga0183096, IMG submission 127791) | Microbial communities from bioreactor (seeded with sewage sludge) at LBNL, California, USA - Biofuel metagenome 5 (version 2) (version 3) | ecosystem: Engineered > Bioreactor > Anaerobic >... | reverse complement strand
AATGCTCCTATTTTCTAAATTGGCTCCAGAAGCCTAAAAAAAGGGGTCACCGATTTCTCGGTAACCCCTTGGCATTCTTCTTGGTGGAGCTGGAGGGAATCGAACCCACGACCTCTTGAATGCCATGCCAACAGCTTTACGTAAATATGTAAAATATTTAACTTTTTGTAAAAATTTCCAGGGGAGCCACAAAGCATTTGTTGGCTCCTGCCAACGGTCATCTGTAGGGGTTGTGGCGCATCAGCCAACATGCCGCCAACGGACAGCCAACGCGTCTGTGGCGAGGTAGTCAACGATCAAGCGGCGTTCTAATAAATTGCCGCAGCGTGGGAACTTAGCCGTATTGAGCACTATACCTCGTCAGCCGCCTCGTTGAGGTCAACAAGCAAACTTGCACTTCCCTGGTAATCCATATAGCGCTTGAAACCATTTATTATTCTTTGCACTCGTTCTGCCTGGACCAAGCGATTTGACTGCTTTAGTTTTAGGTGCGCACTTTGCAAACATTCTTTAATATTATTAAAATAAATTTCAGTACTGGCTTCACCAGGAGCTAGGTATGCTTGATTTACTTTCCTGTAACGCAAAAGATAGAGATGGAGTTGGATTATTTGATAAAATTTTTGCTCAAACAGCTGACCCCTGCTAAATTGTTTTAAAAGCCTCATTGATCGGTCAGATATTAATTTTATAAGCCTTTTATCAAGGGCATCTTGCCCGCATCGTCGATATCTTAAAACCCGGCCGATAGATCGTACAAATTGGATGGACAGCGCTGTGCCGTCATCTGTATGCCTACAAATCCTATTAAATAGTCCCACAATATCATCAGTCCTAGTCAAACAACGGCTCGCTGCCTCGGACATCCAGTTATAATGCTGACCGTTCCATTCTAACATGGTCGCGTCATTTCCCAAGAATGCTCGGGCAAGGTACTCAGATATTCCTTGGGGAGTGGCCGCATGTAACCAACTGGCTCGAATGATAATTTTATAAAAAAGGGCGGTTCTTCTTTGGCGATAAGTTTCATTAAAATCGGTTAAAAATTTCTTCGATAGGCGGTTTAGTAAGCATTGACCTTCCTGTGTGCAAACTCTGCCTTCAGCATCGAGCAATTGGACCCGAAGATCTTCGCCGAAATCTCGGACAATTGAAGATTTCTTAAGGAGTGCATAAATATTATTCAACTGCTGAAGATAATTTTCCGAACTAGGTGAACTTGATTCAAAGAGTGCAATGTCCATTTTTCCCTGATTCAAGAGAATATCCTCAGGATCAGTCAAGATTTCCTCAATGGGCGGCCAACCGCGTGACTGCCGAGGGAGCTGGTCGACGGCACGCATTGTCGAATAGTCAAGGAAGACCTTGCGGCCCTGAAGGAAGTCTTTATTCTTAGGAAGCAGTTCTACCTGCGCTAGACCGCTGGCAGGGCGCATCCGAACTTTAGCGTCCAGAACGACATCATGTTCCGGGGCGGCTGGAAAAGAAAATAGTGCTTTTCTGAACGGACACTCACTCAGAGGCACTTCGTTTTTTTCGTGTGAGTTCCTGCCAGAAAGTTCAACTTCTGACTCTTCGGAGAAGAGCTCTTCTGCGTAATCTTTAGCGTAATGATCATTGACAGATTTTCCTGGGAAACGATTTTTTACTTTCTCTATTGACCCAAGGTTAAGTACAACTTTTCGCAATAACTTCAAACGGCAATAAGTTATCCCAAGCTTGCCGTTGCATTGCGCATCATCAATTTCCATCTCGTCGTTTGTATTTTTTTTGGACTTACATAAGAATACATCCAGTCCATGTTGACCACCTTTAAGCTTGAACTGACCATTGATTTCTTTTTCGTAGTCTTCACCCCCGGGCCATTCCACATCGTTCACTAGGGGCACCCATTTGTTGTGCCCCTGGTGGTGGGCTAGGATGGAGAGGGGAGGGAGTGTATCCAGATAAGTCGGTTTCTTCTCAAGTAGGCGTCGGCCATAGACGGCTGCCCCTCGCGCAACAGGATCAATATTTGCTGGTGGGAGCCAAAGGCCGTTTACTGAGGGGATAGCAAGGTCATCCGGCAGGTTGAGCCCACGCCGTAAAAGATGATCAAGCGCAGGGCGGACAGTGCTTAGCAAGAATCGACTGGCCAAAGGACCACAGACGATCATGCCACGCAAGCGCCCTTCGGGTAGACACTTCGCAAACCGGTTGAGTTCAGCCGAGAGCGCGTCGATCCAAGAACCGTTGGATAAATCCAGTTTCGTGTGGCCTGCTAGACGGATCGATCGCCCAAGGATTCCCCGTAACTGGCTTGAAATTTTGCAGGATGTGGACTTGATGCTTGCCCGAACACGTTCCTTGTCAGGGTTCCAGAGTGTCCACTCGCGGCCCCGACTCCATACGCGCGGCAACTCCTTGCTGTTCCACTCCCGATCGGCCAGTGCCTCCCAAATTTCTGGAAAGCAGGTGAAAGCTCGCCAGAAGGCACAATCATCTAGGTCCGAGAAATTGTCTTGAATAATCCTCCCAGCCCAGTCGAACCCTGTAAGTGGAAGGTCTGACTCTGGCCTGTCCCGACGTGGAAGGACATAGAACAGGCCGTTGTTATGCGGTTTGATTCTGAGCCTAAAGGTAGCAGCTTCAATCGCGTCCGACCCGAGATAGAGTACGTGCAGGTGGTCATCGTCACCCAGCTTATTCGGAAACTCTTCACCAACTTCATCCAACCAAGCCAAGGCAGCGGCAATGGGGCGCCAGATGAGTTGGACATTATTTAATCCTTTGTGATTGAGTTCCTTTAGCAGACCATCCTGGCCATACTCATCCAAATCATTGGGGATGGCGACTACAGCCATATCGTTACCATCGGTACGTAAGCCGCCTGCGGTGAGGAGGTCGGTTACGTGAGTGGCCAAGATGCGAGGGAGAGGGAAGGATATCCCACCATCCACCGACCAACGGATTGAAGAATCGCCGGATTCCACAAGAGCTCGCCAAGCACAGGCGATGGGAACTCGACGCAAGCAGCGGGTACGATCCACGCGGGCCTCCGGCGGCCAAGGAAGGCCTGAGTTCAGACGCTCACTTTCAGCTTGGTCTCCAGTGAGAATGCTGTCGAGAGATGAGGTGGGGAGCAAGGCATCGGCTAGGTAAAAACCGAGATGAAAAGAGTCCTCTGGCGAGACGATCGCGTCATCCAAACCAAAAGCGCTGCAACCAAAGATACGCGTATTGTTCAGGTTCACATTAACTCCCGCAGAAGGCCTTCCAAGGCAATGGCCATTTCCTCTATGCCCGAAAGCCAGCCTTCTGGCTTGGCAGGAATCCTGGTCAATGCGAGTCTGGACGAACTGGAAGTTTCATGTGTTACGGCTGTCTTGGCCTCAAGTTCGCTACAGACTACCAGACCAGCCAAGCGAGGTTGTATACGGATACGCGATACTGCCAGCACGGCTTCGTGAGCGGTCAATGCCCGACCGGCAGATGTTGCTATCTCGGACCATGGCGGATGTCTGCTTGTCCCAGCGGTATGGACAGCCCAGACCAGAATCATGAGTCTAGGGGCATTGGCCGGGCTGAGTGGCTGGAGGGATAGGTAGAGATGGGCACCACTCACTCCGAGCTGAGCGGCCACGGGGTGATCCTTGGCTTCGTCTGGATGTACAACTTCCAGAACTGACATGCCTTCAGTCACTCCCCCTGAGACGCGACGAACAAGCAAAGGGCCTGGCTCCGACCCCGAACGAATCCGCATTCCTAGAAGTTGCTCACGCCGGACATGGAGGGACGCTTTGAGGATTGGTTCGAAGACAATCCCATCCTGAACCGACTCCGGCGCGGCAGTTTTTAAATGGTAGATGAGGGAAGCATTGACTAGCAAGCGAACGATGTCCGCCCAGGTCCTTGCCTGCCAATCCCAGAAGCGGTCTTCGTCCTCTTCGTGCCTGAGAAGTTTGCGATACCAGCGCCAGACCTCCCGATAGCGGGCATCATTGAGGAGCACATAGTTGGGCGGTGTGCCCGGGCTCGGCCTGGAAACCACCTCAAATATAGGATTACGACGCAGGAAAGAACAAAGAGCACCATAGCTCAAAACCGTCCTGGCTCGACTTGAGCTTCTGAGCGCAGGGTCGTCTCCGACTTCCGAGTTGATATATCGCTTGGCTTCCCGGGAAGATCTTGCCAGAAAGTCCTTCAGCACCCTGTTTTCGTGGATGTTATGCGTTTCACGGCGGGCCACACCCATAAGTTCTTGACGATTCCCCGCCTTTTCTGCAGGCGAGAGCCCTGGTTGGCGTATGTACCAGCGCAGACAAGCGCTGTCCGTTTCCTCCAAGCGGTTGATCGGCAGGAGACGACGCTCACGCAAAAGAATTTTACGAGCTCCATTGACCGTAGCTGGTATCCGCTTGTGCATTTCTTCTGCGATCTTAACAATGAGTGCACGCCTCGGCTGGTGCCTTTCTTCAGCCAGTGCTTTGATGTAGTCTAGCACATTATCCCAGGGAACTAAATTCGAACGACTATTCCTGACAGCACTTTCTTCAATGATGTCGTCAAAGTACTGGGCCCAGGATAGGACTACGCGCGCAAGTGGAGACTCCAGAGGCCTGCCATCCTCCTGAATACCAAGATAACGATCAGTCGCCCCCTCCACATGAAGCTGGATGACGGCGGTTGATGTATTACTCAGGACACGGATACTCTGGATATCGTCAGACAATACGCCATGAGGCGTTTCGTAGAGCCTATTGCCTTGCGGCTCATACGCAGGGCCGAGGGGGAGAAACTGCTCGTGACGGGTAGGCAGGATGACTTTGCTGTTACCGGCCAACGAGATGAGGGGGCTTCCATAAAAAGGGAAAGAAACTTCGCTGTCGTCCAAATCGACGGTCTCTGCACGGGAAACGACAGACCACGGCCAGAGATGGACCTGAGCCTCAATGCCTCCCGGGAAGCTCCTTTCGGACATCAGTTGCCCTCCGTCCGCCTTGAGACTCCCCGCCAGATGAACATCCCGGTTGATTTATCGCCCTTGGCTTCGTTGTAGGCCTCCGCCAGTGGATCGTCTTCGAGCTCATCGATGATCCGGGCAATCTCGTCTAAGGCCATAGCAGACTTTTCCTCAAGAAGATCTATGCCTCGGAGCTTGGGAATGAGTTTCTGCTCCACCTGGTCAGCGAAGGCAATCTTGTAGGTTTTGCCCTCATCGACTCCAGGGTAATTGGCCACATAACTTCCGATAACGTTCTGCACCCGATAGCCGAAGGGGCGACCAATCCTCTCAAGAGCGTCGTTGAGTTTGACAGTCCAGTTTTTAATATTTTTGTCAGCCATCCACTTTGTAACGTCATCGTTTCGCTTGATCCATTTCTTCCAGCGGGCCAAGCTCAGGAATTCAGCTGAGGAATCCACGGCTTCGGCAACTAGGTTGCTGGGCTGCTCAGATGGCCGTCCGAATCGAAGCACGTTGGCGCGATCGAGCACCTTGTCCGAAAGCGTCTGGGTCGTTTCGTCCTCGTTCATGGTACCCACAAAAAAAACATTCTCGCCGACCCACAGTCGGATACGGCGATTTGTTCCTGGTCCTGTTTCTAACTCTATTTCCGCCTGCTGCCGATCCTCGGGTTTGGTAGGGTCTTTCACCTGGCGACGCAGCTCTAGCTTGGAGAGAAACTCACTGAAATAGTACTCGGTTCGCGCCAAGTTCATCTCGTCCAGCAGGACGAGGAGCATCCGATTCTGAATCCGTTTCCCGTCAAGCTCTGGGAATTCACCATTTGTAAAATTATGGGTATCCATGAGGATGAGCGCCCGCGCTAGGTCGGTAGCCTTGTAGCGTCGCTCTAGATAGTTGTAGAATCCGAACATGTCCTGGGGCGAATCCCACCGAGGCTGTACGGCGAGGGTCAGTGTGTGCATACCCATGATCCGAGCGTAGGCGCACGGCAAGAGTGTCTTTCCAGTTCCGGAGACGCCGGCCAGGATCGTCAACGGGTTAACATCGTGGCATTTCAGCGAGGTATGAAATGCCTTGACCACGCGATCTGAGAAGACGAGCCCCTTGTCACGCATCTCTCCTTCGAGCTTTGACAGCATCGTGTACTCGTCGATGCCCCCCGACTCTCGTCCGAAGACCCCTCTATTCATGGCTGGTACTGGTTTTTTCAACAGATCATCAAGGGCCTTGTCCTCGGGCTTGCCACCACCCCGTTCGCCCTTGAGTCGCTCAACCTCGACTTCCAGGGTCGTACGGAGCGCTTCCAAGTGGGTGACGGCTGCGTTCATGTCCGCTTGACGTTCCTGGCAACGAGTCAGGTCGGCCAGAACCTTGGCGGCCTCTTCCCGGCGAGAAGTGAGTTCCTTGACGAGGTTTTCTAGCCTCTGAGAGGTTTCGCCGAATTCACGCTCCGCTTTGTCTCGAAGAGAGTTGAGCCTTTCGGCGTCTAACTTTATAGCCTTTCTCCTTTCCTCCAAGCGAGAGACTGAAGCATCCAATTCTGCATGACGGCCCTTCAGGTCAAATAGATGCTCCTGTGCAGCAGCAAGCTCAGCCCTACGGTCGGAGAGTTCCCCAGAACTTGTTGCAAGTTTTTGAACAGCGTCGACGTGTTCACGCTCCGCTTTGTCTCGAAGAGAGTTGAGCCTTTCGACGTCTACCTCTGTAGACTTTCTCCTTTCCTCCAAGCGAGAGACTGAAGCATCCAATTCAGCATGATGGCCCTTCAGGTCAATAAGATGCTCCTGTGCAGCAGCAAGCTCAGCCCTACGGTCGGAGAGTTCCCCAGAACTTGTTGCAAGTTTTTGAACAGCGTCGACGTGCTCACGTTCCGCTTTGTCTCGAAGAGAGTTGAGCCTTTCGACGTCTACCTCTGTAGACTTTCTCCTTTCCTCCAAGCGAGAGACTGAAGCATCCAATTCAGCATGATGGCCCTTCAGGTCAATAAGATGCTCCTGTGCAGCAGCAAGCTCAGCCCTACGGTCGGAGAGTTCCCCAGAACTTGTTGCGAGTTTTTGAACAGCGTCGACGTGCTCACGTTCCATTTCAACCCGACGGGCGGTAAGTTGCTCACAATCACGAGCAAGGCGCTCCTGCTCCACACGAAGGGTATCCACCCGCACCTCAGTTTCAGCCAAACCCCGGGTTGCCTCTTCAATATCTCGTTTTTTTTGCGTAAATTCGTCCTTAAGTTTCTCCAGGCCGATCTGGACCAGATTCAGTCGCTCTTCAACTCCTTGCAATTCCTTATTCCGGCGCTCAAAGTCCTCATTTTCGCGAGTCAGTTGGTCATTGCGTTGGCTGAGGAAAAACTTTGTGTTTTCGAGTTTGCCAACCTCACCTCGCAAGTCCAGTATACCTTGCTCTCTTTCGGCAACCTGCTGCTCAAGGTGACCAAGCTCCGAGCGTAGTGTTTCCTGGAGCTTCCTTTCACCATCTAGTTGCAGAATATGTTGCTTTTGCTCATAAATCCATTTTTCAAGCTGTATAACATCACTTTGGAGTTGTTCCTTTCGTGCTGCAAGATCAGCAACATCTACACCATCTTTAAGTAGAACTTTTGCTCTTCGCCAATGATGAGCATAAAATTGATATGCAACAATAGAAGGAACAACGCTGAGCGCTACAGCCAGCATCCACATTCCAGTTGATAAATAGGGAAATGTCATGGCACCCATTTTTATTTCCTACCGTGACTATTGTTGCGGTTGCTCTGGTTGAGTAGGTGTTGCCGGTATCGTTGAAGGAGGTACCGTCTGCGCCGACCTAAGCAGCTCGGTATTACGCTGCAATTCTTTCTGGAACGTGGTAATGGGGGAGGACAGTCCAGCCAAAGCCTCCAAGGCACTCTTTACAGCTCCATCCAGGATGCCTGTCTGCCTGCGAGCAGATTCAGCCGCGGACTCGAATTCTTTGACGGGGAGGGAAAGCCGGCCCAACTCCTTGGTCGCATTTTGGATTGTGGCCGCAATTCCTCGGGATTGATCCGCCAGCATACCTTTGGTCTGCTGAATTTCTTGGGCTGAGTGCTGGAGGTCCGTTGCGGTCTTACCTAGATTTTCCGCTGTAGTAATCATAGCCTGGGCGCCACCATCAAGGCGTCCAATTCCTTTCTCTATGGTACCCACCTGCGCCTCAAGCTTCTCTGCCGAAGTCGCCAAGCGGGCTCCTGTACCATCGGCGATCGTGTCAAGACGCTTTGCCCCAGTTTCGGCTTTGCCGGCCGCAGCTTGAAGTTGCTGCCCCCCCTGCGTCAAGGTAGGAACAACCTTAGCTAGTTCGGCCATATCCGCCTGTGTGCGCTGGCCCAACCCCTGGATAGTTTTAGTGGCCGCCTCAAGGGCAGCCACCCGTGACTCGAAAGAGGTATTGATGGAGGCGAGTTGCTTTGTTCCTCCGGACAATCCTTCAAGAGCAGTGTCAGCCTTGCCTTTCGCTCCCTCCAGAGTCCCGGCCAGGGAGTCCAGACGCTGGGACAGAGTCTGGAGCTTGCCCTGCTCAGAAACCAACGTCTGCATCGTGGCCGTGAGAGTTTCCTTCTCTGTCTTAAGCGCAGCGACCTGTCCCTCCAGTATACTGCGGTTTTTCTCCAAGTCATGGACCCGGTCGCTGGCCTCCCGCTGACTCTCGGAAAGTCGGGCAAAATCGTTTTGAAGAGTGCTTAAATCTTTTCGGCCTGTGTCGATTTTGCCACGCAAGGCCCCCATTTCATTGCGAGCGGCTGTCTGGGCAGCTTCAGCCTCATTACGGGCTGCTTGCGCTGCGCGAAAATCTCTTTCGGAAGCCGCAGCCTGAGCTCTAAGTCCTTCCAGGCGGTTTGCCTCCCTGTCGGCCTCGCCCTGGAGTGTGGCTAACCGGGAGCCAAGTTCTTGGGCTCTTCGATCAAGCTCAGGTAAAGATGTGAGAATCTCTCGGTGGCGTTCGACATCACGCTGGAGCGCTTCACGGTCAGCCTCCACACGAATCTGGGCGGCCCGGACCCCATTCCTCTCCTCTTCAAGGTGCACTACTTTAAGCCCGGCAATAAGGTTGAAGAGTATGGTCAAAGCAATTAGCCCTCCAGCTACCCATGGAGGAGGAAAAGCTTTGTCGCTCAAAATCGGCCGCCTCGTCGTTCCCTCGGGAAGGACCGGCGGGGCAGTTAGGTCACTCGTCTCGGTTTGACTCAGGTGCTCTCCAGACATTGGTGACCCTCCTTACACACCCGGGCAAATCCTCCCGGAGTTGATAGACCCAAAAGCGCAATACTTTCCAACCCATGCCCTGGAGGGTGATATCGCGCCAGATGTCCTCAATACGCCGCGAACCGTCCGCACTCCGATGGCAATCACCATCGACTTCGATGTCGAGCTTGAGAGCTCCCCCCTCTTCGGAATCCCCACGAACCATGGCCAAGTCCAAGCGTCGACTCCCCACTGGATACTGGGGGGTGGGGAGCAACCCCTCAGCAAAGAGAGCATCGTACAGACGCTTTTCCCATGGAGACTCGTGAGGGTACCATGGGCCACGGGTTGCTTCCGTTGGCACATACGCCCGTGGGCGCGCGAGGGCTTCAATATGTGGGATGCCTGAACGTCTGGCCCATTCACGATTGCCCACGACGTGGAGCAGTGCTCTGGCTCGACTTACCGCTACGTTGAACAAATTGCCTGTCTCTCTGAGGAAGGCCAGGGAGCCAACGGGCATACTGGCTCCCCCGCATAGGCTGAAAATGATCACGTCCTTTTCATCACCCTGGAAGCCATGGGCCGTGTCCACCACGATTTCAGCCGAACGCAGGGTCTCGACTGGGATGCCACTTTCGAAAATGGCGTCTCTCAGCCTGTTTGCCTGCTGTCGAAATGGGGTCACCACCCCAAGGGTACCTTTGAAGCTGTTGTCGGCTAAAATCGTCCGAACAAGCCGAACCACCGCGTCGACTTCCATTGGAGCCACGCAACCACTAGCCCCACCGCTTCTCAACTCCGAAGCAAGGTCGGTCCATTGAATACCCGGCGACATTCCGTGGGGAACCTGCATAGTCCCGGGGTCCGTGGCCACACGCAGACGCCCTGCGTAGAAACTAACATTGGAGTACTCCGCAATTTCCGCAATACTGCGGTATGTTTCGGCGAGGAAGATGGGTTCTACTCCATTGGTTTGCGCGAATAAATCGAACAGGGACGTGTCCCGAAACGAGAAACGCTGATCATCAAGGTTCGTCAGGCCCTCTCGACTCCGAAGCATTACGTCACGTCCAGGAGTGAGCCGGGTCACGTGAGTCAACTGGAAAGGGTCACCAACCACACCTGCCCTGCGAGCCCGGAACAAAATCGGAATGGCTGAGGCAATATCAGATTGACTAGCTTCATCGATCACAGCCAAGTCAAACATACCAGCCAAGCAAGGAATGCGTGTGCTCACCGAGAGATGCGTGGTTGACCAGCAGGGGAAACGCTCCAAAAGGATAGGAATGCTCTCCCGCAGGGTTTCTCTAGCATTGCTTGCAATACGGCTGTCTGCCAAGGGGTTTTTAGACGCAATAAGCGCTGATCGCAATCCAGCGAGTCGTTCCCGGTCCGTGGATCGAGGCAGACCAGTCGAAGCTGAGACATGAACGGTTAGTGCACAGGAGGTTTTCTCCCTCAGTAACTTGGAAATGCGGACAATTTCACTGGATAAATTTTCTATGGAATCCAGTGAAGCGATGTGTCGCTCCATCTTCAGTGAGTCGGCTCGCAGTCTCGCATATTTAGCAGCCGATTGAAGAGACTGAGCTGCATTTTTCGCCATGGGGCCGCCTTTGAATACTAAGGCCAATTTGGCCAGATTTGGTATGCGGCGTAGTGCCATAGCGACGCGTATAAAAGCTGGAATCCTGGGGAATAGTCTCAGCAAAAAAGCACTTAGGGAAGTAAGCCTCCTTCTAGCGCCCTCAAAATTGAGAAGAAAGGTGACTAGTTCCTCTACTTCCTTAGCTGGGAAATCCAAAGGGCGTTTATCGAGTGTATCGACTACATCTCCCTGCAAGTCGGAAACTAGATTTGAGAGCTGGAATTCAACAGCCCCTAGCTGATCTCTGAGATCGACCATCACTTGAAGCTGGTGAGCTTTGTCTCCCCTCTGTCTTAAGAGTGTACTCAATTCCTCTTGCGCCTGGGTAAGCTTGATCGAGGCCTCGGCATCGAACTTGCCAGATAGGAGTTCACGCAAAGCATGAGTAAACGTGTATTTGAATAAAGGGTCTGCTTTGGACACTGTGCGTTGGACAAATGGTCGTCCTTCCTCGTCATGAGCGCGCTCCAAGACAGCTTCCAAGGCCTTATGATTGCGGCTGGCAAAAAGAACGCTTTGTCCTTTGAGCCTTGCATTTGCCATGAGGGCGCGAATCACTTGGCTTTTGCCAGTTCCTGGAGGACCAGTCACGACCGTCACTGGGTTGATGAGAAGCGAATTGACAGCTTCCATCTGCTCCGCATTCAGGGGACAGCTGTCAAGTACCTCGCCAGCGGGAACAAGGTGGGCAGTCTCAACGGGTGGAGAGCCTAGGAAGATGGGGCGAAGCGCAGTACGATCAAGCTCTTCATCAGAAGCCTGGGAGATCAATGCGAGCTCCCGGAGAAGCCCCCTTGAATACTTACTGCGCCTGCCGAGCATAAGCACCGCCCGGTTGTGGATGCCCAGAGAGGTTGTGGTCGGAAGGGGACGATCAGCGACGGCTTCCAGGTCTAGGCGTTCGCATATTCTGTCGGGCAGGAATGCTTCGAGGACAGTGATAAGACTTTCCAGAGAAGGACTTGAAGGTTCGACTAGGTCCTCGGCCAACTCCTCATTGGCAGGCATAAGCCCGCACGCAGAGAGAAAACCACGTTTGCGATCATCGTTTTTAAAAGTCTGCCCCAGCCAACTGGAATTTTCCTCAATCTTAGCTGAGTCGCATTTGACGCGCAAAAATCCTGGGCCGATTGAATACGATAGAGCATATTGGAAGACCGGCTTGATGAGAAGTTGGTCCGGCTCTCCCTCTTTACGTATTGGGATTGCCTGAAGCGGATACCCCAGGAGAAGGATGTTGTCTTCCGTCTGGAGTCCATCGGCGAGTGAGTTTAAAAAAGGAGCGTTATACCCGCAAAGTGGAATATCCCAACACCAATTTGTGTCGGGACAAGGGGCCCATTTGCCGATGCCCCTGAGATAAATAAATCGCCGATTTTCCTCATTTCCGAAGGCCATTGCCTCCGCATGTTCTTCGCTCCGTACACATTCTGTATAATAATTAAGCAATTTCCTAAAATTTTTCCAATTCCGAGCACGAGCATATTCTGAAGCATTATCTGTTGCATCTACAAAACCAAGAATGGTAGTCGCGACTGATGACAGCCTGGGTAGGCTGCTTGAGCGAAGTGTGTTTTGTAAATTTTTATCTTGATAGACATGGTTTATAATTTGCCATTTCCCACAACGAGTTGACACATTCCCATTTTTAATAAGCGATCTAAGATTATCAATAATGGTGTATGCTTTTGTATTTAATCCGTACAAATGGGCTTCTTCCAATATTTCTCTCGAAGACAGGCCTCCATCATGCTTACTCAAAATAGATAAAATAATTTGGCATATTATATTGTCGTCAACATCGCGACAACCATACTCGTTAGATATATCAGTCATAACATTATATGCATCATATATTTATTTAAAATAGAATAGGTCATTAATCGATGCATCCGCGCTAGATGGCGTAGCGATTCTTTATTCACAATACCCAAGACGAGAGGCTCCGTAGAACCTCTCGCCATCAATCACTTCCTCAAACTCCAACAAGGCTGGGCAACTTCCCGACCGCCTTTTCCTTTTCGCCTTCAAGGTAGTGGTAGTAGACGTCAGCGGTCATCTTCACCGTCGAGTGCCCCATCAGCTTCGAGACGGCTGCCAAGTCCGCACCATTGCTGAGCATGGTTGTCGCGAAGAGATGCCGCAAGTCATACATCCTGACCGGCACCTTGATCCCGGCGAGGTCACATGCGGTATTGAAACTCTTCCGAATCGTCGTCACCGGCTTCCCCCGGTACTCGATGATGTACGAAGACTGGCTCTTGTCCCTCATCTCGCGCAAACGCTCCAGAAAGGCCGGCGTTACCGGGACAGTCCGAAAGGACTTCGTTTTGGTCGCGTAAATCCTGACTGTGGATTTCTCGAAATCCACGTGCTCCCAGCGTAGGGCGAAGAGCTCCGAGGGGCCAGGCCGGGTGCCCAGGTTGAAGCACACCTCCATCGCCCAGCGGATATGGGGTTCAGCATAGTCCATAATCCGACGCAGGTCATCAACGTTGACCTGGACATCACGGGGGTGTTCCTTCGCTTTCTTCCGTCCTTTCATCTGGTTTTTCTGCATCAGCTCCATCTCGATCCCGAAATGAAAGATCGCGTCCAGGTAGTCGCAGTACCGGTTCACGCTGGATTGGGACCGTGGCTTCTTCGTCTTGGTGCTGACGCCCTGCATCTGCTTGATAAACGGGACGATGTCCTTCAGGTACGTCATGCCGTCGACCAAGGTGTCCCGACCGAGGATGTCGAAGAACACATTTTTCAGCAGCTTATCCAGGCTGTAGATATGCTTTTCCGTTCGCCCTGACACCCGCAGGTGATCCAAGTACATCGTCGCAAGCTGGCCGAACGTGATCCGTGTGGTAGGGGCGGCAACCGGAGCCACCGAGGCGGCATATGGAGCCAGTGGCGCAGCACTCGCCTCAACTGCTCCCACCGGAGCCACCATCGTCGCCACCTGGGTCACAGACGGACCCTGGACAACTCCCTGGACGCCAATGGCAACCATCGCAGGATCATGAACTGGCATACCTTTCTCTTTTGCCTGTCTTACTGCAAAGTCAAAAGCCTCGGCACGTAGGCGCGCCTCATCACCACGCCCAAAGGATTTATCTTTCCGTTTACCGTTCTCATGAAAATACACCATCCACCGTTCATCGCGCTGATAAACGCCCATAAGCACCTCCATATCTGGGGTTCATGTCTAATTTGAAGAATTCTGACGAAAGACATAAATGAAATGATTCGCAAACAAAGGGGATTTGACTCCCCTTGCTAAAAGACTAAATCGATTTCATCAAAACTTCTTCAACTTCCTCCTCCTTCACGCCGATATATCTTCTAGTGATACTCGGGCTACTATGATTGAGCCTCTTTGCAATGACTTCCCACGAAGTACCGTAGGTTTTCCGTTGGTGGTAACACCAGGTTTTTCGAAGCGTGTGCGCTCCGGCATTGATGTGAAGATTTATCGCATCACACCATTGCTGCACGTACATGGTCACGGCATAAGTCGTTAACGGCGAATTTGAACCTTTACGACTCTTGAACAGAAAATGTTCGTCTTTTGCCTCGACCGTCTTCAAGTAATCGTCAAGAGCCTCCTTGATCTCCTTATTGACCATCAAAACGTTCTCTTTGCCTGTCTTTTTCTCTCGAATGACAATTCGATCACCAACATTGGCATGCCGGATTTCTCCGACTTTCAAGGCCAACAGGTCTTGCACACGCAATCCACTGTTGCATCCTAAAATGAACAACAGTCTGTTACGAGGTTGATCTGTTAAGAGCTTCTTAATGCTCTTGATGTCCTTCGCGCTGGTTATTGGCTCGACCTTCATAAAATCCTCCAATCTTGTTTTCCCTTTTTGGGAGACCGGAAACTTAAATTGAAAACCCCTTGGCCAGCCCCCTATCCTCCAAAGGCCTCACTAGGCCGTTGTGTTTCTTGGACTTCTTGCAAGATTGCTCTCCAATTTACGATATTGGGTAAAACCGTTCTTTCCTTGAAATACTAATATCTGTAGTTTTTTGACTAAAATCGCAAATATTTTGCGCAGAATCAGGCGATGTCTATTAGATAAAGATTTCCATGAATATATCTTTCAAATAAGAATCTCTTTTGTCAAAATAAAAGTACATTGCTATTGAATGAGTTAAAAAGAAGAAATGCCATGCAGATAAACCACATGA
>Ga0183096_1002014_pt1 | contig 15030 bp, 14 predicted proteins | sample Biomet5_FD_127791 | JGI IMG/M metagenome (GOLD analysis project Ga0183096, IMG submission 127791) | Microbial communities from bioreactor (seeded with sewage sludge) at LBNL, California, USA - Biofuel metagenome 5 (version 2) (version 3) | ecosystem: Engineered > Bioreactor > Anaerobic >... | reverse complement strand
CTGTGCCTCTTCGTGGGTGTCGGTTCCCGTGCGGCATTTTACGCTGGTCATGACCCAAGGGATGCCTATCTCATCGGCGTGGCGGCCAATGCGTTCGTCGTCCGTCGCGACGAAGCAGCGAATGTCGGTGTCGTTGCCCGCGGCGGCCTTGGCAATTTTGGCGACACGGGAAAGCATGGTTTGGCCCGCGATTAAGACCAGCGGTTTGCCGGGCAGGCGCGTCGAGCCATAACGAGCGGGAATAATGATGGCAGTTTTCATCGCAAAAACTCCTTAAAAATCATACTCCTGAATTCGTAGACGCGTAGCGGAAATCTTTCTTCGCCACCGGCGTGGTGATTTTCAATGGTCCTTTCAGTCCGTTCTGCTCAGCCTACCCCGGTTATGGGTTTTCCCGTGCGCACCACAAAGCCATCGAAATGGGCGGGATCGATGGAGCGTTGTCGCGTGCCGGTGAGCAGGGCGTGCCGGGCGATCGGCCGTCCGGCAGACGCGCGCCACGCCGTAAGCTTTTTCGGTGGAGATCGAGGTGGCCCGGCTCACTTCCTCGACCTCCGAAGCGCCAAAGGGCGGTTCTGCTCCATGCGGGCTATTTTCTCCCGAAGCAGCTTGATTCCCATGGCCTGTTCGCCGATTTTCTCCCGCAGACGGCCAACTTCGACGGATTCCTTGACCAGATGCGGCTTCAGGCCGGCTTCTCCTGCCTCAAGGAAGGTGTCACGCCACTGCGTCAGCGTCGCCGCGGTCACCCCGATGTCACGGCTCACCAGGTCAATGTCCTCTCAGCGAAGGAGCCTCAGAACCACTTGGACCTTGTGCTTCGCCCAAAAACGCTTGGGCGTTCCCCCTTCAATCCCCATTCGGCACCTCCTCGACGATCTCCATAGTCGCCTAAGTTGGTATCCAAGAAAACCCTATGCCGATCCAAGGGCTACAAATGGGCTCAGAAATAGACATTCTCCAAGAACAGCTTCGGAGGGAGAAAGAACAATACCAACGTGATTTTAATTTGTTTAGCGAATCTCCTATAAAAAAACGCTAAAAAGTCAAACTTAGTTATCATGTAAAATTCTTTTTTAGTTCCTCTTCTCTTTTATTTATATCAATATGTCTAGTCCACTCAATCCCCCCGTAGATTAACTTTGCTGGTGTTCCCGCTACAACCGAATTTTTAGGTACAACCTGATTTTGCAAAAAAGATTTCATGCCAACCACTGAATTGGAATGTATGACTGTATTTTTTGATATCACAGCGCCCTGGCCTATCCATACATTATCTTCGATGAGGATATCTCCAGGTGCATTGATCAATTCAGCTGTTCCGACTTTCCAAATTCCATGAGCATCCGATGTTCGCACGTCTACTTGAAAAGATATCATGCAATCATTGCCGAAAATAATTGATCTGCCGTCTCTCGATAAAAAATATGCCTGCTCAACAGAACAAAATTTACCAAATTTTAAAGAAGACCCATCTTGAACGATTGTTTTGAGTCTACCGAATCTATTGTTTTCTCCAAAATCTAAAACATTATCATTCCCGTTAATATTTATATCTCCGAATCCGATCGAAGAGCCTTTACCAAAAAAAATACTATTATTATTTCCTTTGATAATAATTTTAGCTTCACTAATTTTTTCTGTTTCACAGGTAACGACATTACCTATCCCTTGATCTTCAAGAGTAAACGGCATTGCACTCCCCCTTATTCAGATGTTAAAATTAGGATTATTCTGCCCGAGAGTATGCTAACTCATTCCTGTCCGGTTAAGCTATGAGCAATAACCTCATAGAATCATTAGGATTTAGTTGTTCTCTCGTGGGGCGCGAGGCCGAGGATTTCACCTTGCCACAACAGGCTGCATTGCACCAACCTGGCCAGATAGTGCAGGCTCAGGTCAATCTTTGAGTTGAACTTTTGGTAAGAAGGAGTCGATACCCAATCAGGGCTGTCAAACAGCACCGAAAATTACCCCCCAATCAGCGTCCAATTTTGCCCCCCCGAATTGAACGCCATGGCCTCTCGTCGTGGTCGAAGGGGCTTACTGCCAAACCGACGGATTCGAGACAAGGACTTCTTCAGACTCCGCATACTGGATATCCATGGAGCAAAGTACGCTCTAACCGGATGAGCCTCAAGGGCTCATCCGGCTGAAGCGTCCTTTTGACTGAAATCAGCTGATCAGCTGATCGACGACTGTCCGGCGTTCCCCAAATTAACGCCGGGAGAAGCCAGTCGATATGTCAACCAGTCTCCTGCATCATGCCTTTGGCCTTAACGATTTCTATTATGCCCGCCAGCGTTTCGTCGACGGTGCGTTGTTTTTACCGTTGATCACAAGCCTAAGATGATCCGCTGTCCCGACTGCGACTGACGTTTTCAGATGTGGGTCCGAGAAGGCGTCATGCGTTCCATCCTTGAAACTTTGGCCCGCGATCTCGAACAAAGGGACTAGATCGATCTTTCCGAGTGATTCATCGACGGTACCTTCGTGGTGGCAAAAAAGGAGGTGCCGACGTTGGAAAGACCAAGCGGAGCAAAGGTACGAAGATCATGGCTGTTGCTGACTCTTCAGGTTTTCAAGTCGGAATGTACACGTCTTCTGCTTCTCCACATGAAGTCACCCTTGTCCAAGCTACCATAGATGGAACCATCACCTTACGGCGCCTCAGACGCATTAACGGAGATCGCACCTATGACAGTAAAACGCTTGATACGATGCTTGCTGAACAAGGCATCGAGTTGATTGCTCCGCACAGGAGACACCATAAAAGAGCAAAGACATAAGACGGAAGACCATTCGGCCGTTACCGACGAAGATAAAAGATAGAACGTCTTTTGACTTTGCTTGAGTCTTTTCGTCGCGTCCTCACTCGCTGGGAATACTACGCAGACAACTTCAAAGGTTTTGTTCATCTCGCCTGCGCCATTATCCTGCTGCGACGGTATTTATGAGATGACTTCTAGAAAAAAAACTGTAGCTTTTCACAAGATCGTCCAATGCCTTCAGAGGACGTAGTAACTTTTCAAAATCCTTGAGTGGAATCATGTTCGGCCCATCCGATGGCGCGATATCAGGGTCGTCATGAACCTCTATGAAAAGAGCCGCCACGCCCACAGCCACTGCAGCACGTGCCAGGATCGGGACAAATTCCCGTTGTCCACCTGATGAATTACCCATTCCACCTGGTTGTTGTACAGAGTGTGTTGCATCAAAAATAACTGGCGCTCCAGTCGCGGCCATGATTGGTAGGGCTCTTAAGTCTGATACTAGAGTATTATAACCAAAACTTACCCCTCGCTCAGTCAGCAGGACATTAGGGTTGCCGGACGCTGTGATCTTCTTGATGACGTTAACCATGTCCCAAGGCGCTAGAAATTGTCCTTTTTTTACATTGACGACGCGTCCTGTTCGGGCTGCCGCAACAATCAGATCAGTTTGACGACAGAGAAAAGCAGGGATCTGAAGGACGTCAACGAACTCGGCTACGATAGGGCATTGAGTCGTTTCATGCACATCCGTCAGCGTAGGTATCCCCATCGTCGCCTTTATCTCAGCAAAAACAGGGAGTGCGGCATTAAGGCCAACACCTCTACGTCCATTCAAGCTAGTACGATTCGCCTTGTCATAAGAAGTTTTGAACACCAATGGCACTCCAACGGCATCCGCTACATATTTAAGGCCTTGCGCCATCTCCAGCGCGTGCTGACGGCTCTCCATCTGGCACGGGCCGGCGATAAGAACAAAGGGCATGGAATTTGAAAGGGTTATGTGGCCTACGTTTACGGCTGTGCTACAATCAATCATTGTCAATCCACCAGTTTTTTATCAGTGAGCAGGAGCCGGGCTTTAGTCAGTTACCCCCTGCAAAGCCAGGACATGAAAGGCAATAAACCGCTCAAAGAGGTTTAAGAGTGAGCCGGCTAAAGCCGGCAACCGCTAGACCAATTTCAGTTGACCCAACCAACGGTCTTCTTGCTCTTGGTTCCTATGTACTCCCGAACAAGAGCTTCATCCAGACCAACGGTTGAAACGAAGTATCCACGTGCCAAAAAGCTTTGGCCTACAAAGTTCTTTCGTCGTCCCATAAAGTTTCTGGCCCAGTGGATCGCACTCTTACCTTTGATGGAACCGACTACCGATGCCATTGCGTATTTTGGAGGAATGGAGATGAGCATGTGGACATGGTCAAGTATGAGATGGCCTTCGACCACCCTACTCACCTCCTGACGGACAAATTCCCGTAGAAAATCCCCCATATGTACGTGAAGTTGAGCATATAAAACCTTTTTTCTGAACTTAGGTATCCAAATCACGTAGCACTTGCAGTTTCATACCGAGTGGCTTAGACTTTTATAGATGTTAAACGGAAGCATCCGTCTGCTTGAGTTTTGAGCGAATCAAGCGATGGAGGCTTCTTATTCCCGGAACTGTCAAACTCAGGGAGTCCCCCGGCAAAGCCGGGGGTTTACCCGTGATTATCAAATCAGCTTCCGTATCTATACTCAGAAGAACTGTCTCAACCTGCACGCAATCAATTCGCAGACCAGTCTCGAAGGCACACAACTGTTCAAGGCTCTTATGCTGTTCGTGGAGTCCGGAAGGAACATTGACGAAGCGACGTAGCGCATCGCAACAATAAGTATCTACAGCGATGTGATGCCAGTACAGTTCTGCGCCCGTTGGTACATCCACCTGGCTAAAATAAAGGGCGCGAGCAACGCGGCGTTTACCGTCGAGCCCAGAACCCGTCAGTAAGTCAGCACGAGTCATTACAGCCTCGCCACCGGCAAAGACAACGCCTGCGGGACTTCTTCCTTGCAAAAGGCGACGACCACCCGCCCAATCCTAACACGAATGCACCGGTCCCGCACGTGGATGAGTATGGGGTGTCCATCAATCTCAGCAAGAGGTTTGCCCGGAAGTCGAGTAGATGCCATTCTTGCAGGGAAAACAATGATCGCACCAAGAAAAGTTATATTAGTTATGCAATGCCTGCCCGTAATAGGTCGTGCACATGCAATATTCCTACAGGCTTGTTATCCTCTACAACAAAAAGAACTGTAATGCTTCGACTGTTCATGATTTCTAAGGCACGTGCAGCGAGAGTATCGGGGCTAACGGTTACTGGATATCTCGTCATTATGAGTTCGACAGCTTGTTCCAATAGCTTTGGCCCCATATTGCGTCGCAAATCCCCATCAGTCACGATGCCAATAATACTATTAGAATCATCAAGCACACCAACACAGCCGAAGCTCTGACTAGTCATGACAAGAAGGGCCTCACCCATAGGAGAAGTGGTATGACAAAGTGGCAGTTCATCCCTGTAATGCATGATATCCGAAACCTTAATCAGCCGTTGCCCAAGTTTGCCGCCTGGATGGTAAAGCTTGAAGTCTGCGGCAGTAAAGCCCTTCTTTTCAAAAAGTGCTACGGCCAAGGCATCGCCAAGTACGAGCGTCATTGTTGTCGATGTGGTAGGAACGAGTCCATGAGGACACGCTTCTGGCGCCTGCGGCAGGACTAACACCACATCTGCATTCTGTGCAAGGGAACTATTACTGTGACTTGTGATGGCAATAAGAGGAATTTTAAAGCGTCGTGTATAGCTTATAATGGCAGACAACTCAACTGTTTCCCCAGAGTTGGAAATAGCGACAACCAAGTCATCATGGCCAATCATCCCAAGGTCCCCATGGCTCGCCTCGCCAGGATGAAGAAAGAAAGATGGTGTACCAGTTGATGCAAATGTAGCAGAAATTTTACGACCAATGAGACCACTTTTACCCATGCCTGTAACAACCACATGATTTTTGACTTGACAAAGAATAGATACAGCTTTAGCAAAAGAAACATTAAAGTCATCATGGCTCAGCAAACACTTCAATCCTTTAATCTCAACTTTAATTGCATTTTTTGCAATTTTTATGCACCAATCAAAATCAATATTGTTCGTATTCATTCCTCACCTCGCACGCTAAATAACCACCAGCTAAAATCTGGTGGGTTCAAGTTGGCGGACTAAAAGTCCAGCTATTGACCGGCAGGCTGCACAGTTGGTTGTTCAATATCGAATACATCATTAAAGTTTCGTTCGAAATAATCAGCAAGGCATTCCTCAATCACCACTTTGGTCAGCGCTCCAACTGCAATACAAAAGTAGCTGCGTATCTGAAAGTGCTGCTTTAATATCTATTCTCAATAATCAGGAACTCTTCAAAATCATAATAGAAGTTCGTCCATTGATTCGGCGCACGATCTCGGACAACGAGATTTTTGCTGGAGTTGACACAAGGATGTTGATATGATCTTAACTTACGACTCCTCGCAAAATTTTAATTTCAAATTGCTCGCATACCTGACGGATAAGACCATGAACTATTAGAGCCAAGTCACCTTGCTGAACAGGATATTGACATTTCGTCTCCCTAACGAAATGATATTGTATTTTGTACTTCGCATGACTGACTCTCGGTATTTTAAGGCCACAATTTTAATACAACCGCTAGCCAAAAGCTACTCCAGCCAAAAACGTGAGATTAAACCTCCAAGCCGATAAACAAAACAAAAACTAGTTAAAAGTTGATGGTTGTGTTGTATGTAAAAACATGGGAGCACGCTACTGTTACTGACGCAAAAACCAAACAAAAACTACTTTCTGATTTGCATTATTGCTAAAGATAGAAATATCATCTTGTCTTCTCCAGAGAGTAGTCCATATTGCACTCTGGTCACACTACCAGTGTTTCTTCGATATTGGATTATGATGTATATTTAAAAATCTAAATAGTTCTGTTGAAAAAAAAATATCCGCGCTTTAAGTATTAAAAAAACAGTCCAGCACGAGCACCGCGCCAAAGAGCTCATAGTCCTGTTCGAGAGTTTTCTGTGTACGGATAAAATTTACATGCAACGTCAAAACTCTGACGATTTCTAACGAAAAAATCCATGCATCCGACAAACTGCGCATCGACATCCATACAACAAAAAAATCATCCATCCGCATTATTTGAGAGATTATTCTTATCGCAAAAATATATAAAAATTTTAGGGAATTCTTTTTTTTGCAACAAACCGAAGACTGACTTTCCCTTTATTTAGTATTCCCCAAATTTCATTTAAGATTTTGCTTTTTTATGGCATCTAAGAATTCTATTTCTTCTGTTATTTTGTTCACTGTCGATACATCCAAGTAGTTAGTTGAGCACTCAAAGATATTGGTAGCTGAAAATATATCAATATTTACTATAACATCTACCAAAGACAATGTTCTTTGCTGTCCGGAGCTCTCTCGTCTTTTTAACAGAGCATAGCAACGAGATACGCCCCCCTTTGGAACAGTGCTGCAATCGGAGCTATAAAAAGCTCTAGTATTTCAATAAAATTAGTCACAATTATAAACTCTCCTAATGATATTACACACCAATGTGACAGCTCTAATACTTTTCAATTAAGCAACTAGACACCTTTGTAGAAATCAATAAATACAAGACTTATCAAAATTTGTTAAACATCGTGGGTAGCAGGAAAGAAATTAACTATCGCCATGCGCATCACCAATAATACTTATCAAAACATTCTTTTTCTTGCGTTCAATGGTCATTATTAAATTCAAAATTGTAACTATGCCATTAACTCCGAAAGCCCCACTGGCTTAACCTTGGTACAGGCCATGAGCAATCGATTAAACCCTTGAGGACGCCACCAGCGTCAATTAAGCCGATAACAATATTCATCGAGATACTTTTGTAGGTGCTTCTTTTTCACTCTGTGGTATGTGCCAAGAATGAACGCTTTTGCATTAGACACTACGATGTTTACCCATTTTAAAAAGCAAAATTTGGCTTCCCATCTACGGGGTATACAATCCCTGAAACGTGTTCATGGCCCATTTTCTTCACAATGTTATAAGCAGTAAAACCGTCGCTCTTGATTGCTTGCGACTTTGTTACATTTTTCTCCAAAGACTTTTTGATTGTGTTGCTGTCGACATTTACAACAATGTCCATTTTGGCAAAAGTAAAAGCTGCTTTCTTGATCGCTGTCATGACGAGGACCGCAACCTTAGATGTTCCACTGCCACGTTTGTCGTCACCCTTGTTGACACCGCCTTTGAAAAAGGCGTCATCAATCTGGATAAGACCAGCGAGGTGGTAGATCGAATCCCGCGCCCCCATAGCTATACGAATTTTATGCAACATTCCCCATGCTGTTTTATAGCTAACACTAATCTTACGCGAAATATCGAGGGCTGAGATTCCGCGGTTATCTGTGATCACAAGAATGATTGCCCAGAACCATTTTAAAAGTGATGTCCTAGTTTTATGCATCTCAGTCCCAGCAGTAAGAGACGCCTGATATTTACAGTTTTTACATTGATACAAAGATCGCTTAGGCAGGTCGTAGAATTCAGCATGGCCACATTTGGGGCAGACGAAACCGTTAGGCCATCGGAATGAAAACAATTTTTGTTCACAGGCGGCGTCGTCCTGGTACTTTTCCGGAAAATCCAGGAAGCTCATGCTTTCGTATGGTTTTGGCATGGCAAGCCTCCTTTTCTTGGATTATTCAGAAAATAACCACCCTTCGGACCTAAGGGAATAGCCACATGCAAAATATTGCTATGCTATACGCTTCAAACTGTTTTATTTATAAAAACTTTAAGTATAAATAATAAAAAATTATAATGACTACTTAAAATACAAAAACTAACATACAGAATCACAGAAAAAAACAAATTTTTACTAAACACCACTAGCTAAAAGCTGGTGGGTTTAAGTTGGCGGACTGAAAGTCCAGCTATTGACCAGCAGGCTTCGCAGCCGGTTGCTCAATATCGAATCCATCACTGGGGTTTCGCTCGAAATGATGTGCAAGATATTCATCAATCATCTCTTTGGTAAGTTCTCCCGCTGTAACGCAAAAGTAGCCGCGTGCCCAAAAGTGCCTCCCCCAATATCTCTTTTTGATGGTCGGAAACTCTTCAAAAATCTTGATAGAAGTTCGTCCTTTGATTCGACGCATTATCTCAGACGGCGAGATTTCTGGTGGAGCTGACACAAGGATGTGGATATGATCTTTACTTACAACTCCTCGCAAAATTCGAATTTCAAATTGCTCGCACACCTGACGAATAAGATCACGAACTCTTAGGGCCAGGTCACCTTGCAGAACATGATATCGATATTTCATCACCCATACGAAAAGATACTGAATCTTGTACTTCGTATGGCTGCCCTCTCGGTATTCCATGGCCCCAATTTTAATACAACCGCTAGCTGAAAGCTACCCGGCTAAAGCCGGTTTCTTAAACCTCCAAGGCGGACGAGTTAATTTTTTGTATTTTAATAGTCTTTAAATTTTGCAGATCATACACATATCAAAATTTCCGATAGGACTAACAAACTTTTTCAACAAAATCAAATCCCCAAAAACTTCTGAGTGAAATTCGAAAGCGGTTCGGTTTGATGAAGCCCCCCCTCCCATTTATGCCTGTGACAGGCATAATCGATTTAAGAATTTTCCTCCAAAAGTCTGCATTATAAAATGGTGCATTCAATGATACGTAAACCGACAGGAAAGGATCACTTTTTATATGGTCCTCAATGTTTTCTCCCCCGAAAAGAAAATTGTACGGGTAGTCGAAAATCATTTTACCGTTCTTTCCAAAATATCTAGCTTCAATGGAGGTGCTTGAACAAAAACTCACGACATCCTCCACCTCGTCATGAGAAAGGAGAAAATAAAAATTGTCCTCGACGATTTTGGCATTGATCATTGTACGGCTGATTAGCAATATAGATTTGTGAATTTTACCGTAAGGATGAGGTTTGATAAGTACTTGAGGATAGCCACTGAGGCTTACCGCGATTGATTTCCTCTCCCCAAAGGGATCTATAAATTTCCCGTTTCTAATCAGAACCTTATCGTCATCAGTCTGACCAGCAAACAATCCTGCACCAAACCGAAAGCCTGATTTTCGTGGTAAGCGCGACATCGCTGCCTGTACCAAGCCAGCCTGTGAATATATGTCTTCCTCATAGACGGTATATTCAGATGAATCGCGTAAAACTTGAGCGCTATTTGACTGAAATCCAAAAATAAGATCATCCATGAATCGCACGGGATGAACTACAACGTCAATAAAAATGATACCTGCGAGGGAAAAGGCTTTTTTCACAAAATAAGGCAACTCGAAACCAACCACCAAGGCCCCATGAAAGTGAGCCCACATCGCACCAATGTCTCGCTCATCAGGCTCTCGAAAGTAAAGATTGGCCCAACTATCAATACTCATACCCAGTCGATGCCACCTATATAATTTACTTGTAAGGCTCTCAGCTGATAAACTAAAGAGATACCGCTCTACGGGAAGACTGGTTGCCCGCGAAAGAGCGTGTCTGGTAGCGTAGTAAAACCAATTTATATTAATATTTTGCGAGGAGTTTCCCTCATTGTTTGGCCGAAGAAAATCGCCCGTAACGATTATTTTACTGATTGACATTACAGGCTCCAGCTATAAGCACCTTCCATAGAGCGATAAACTCATGTGTTGCGGCGGCGTTGGAGTATTCAGTCTGGATATACTGATGGTTACTTCTCCCAAGACTTCGTGCCAACCCACGACACTTCACTAGGCACTCTAGCGCCTCAGCCATTTCCGTAGCAGTTCGCGCCTTGATAAGCCCGTAAGGTGCGTTCTTCAAGAAGCCAGCCGCGCCTTCCTCCGTTGTGACAATGGGTCTTCCAAACGACATAGCTTCAACAGTCTTTATCTTTAGCCCCCCCCCGAAAAGGACAGGATTAATCATTAGATCGCAACTTGTATATGCGGAGGCTAGATCTCCCACCTTGCCTTTCAGAAAAATATTTGGTTCCTTCAGACAGCTAAAACTATCGCAAACTGACCCGATAATATGAAGACAGATTCCAAGGTTGCGTACCTTTGGCCAAACGTTTGCCAGGAACCATTTTAGGCTCCGAACATTTGCTGAAGAATTTGCGGCTACATAGCCTATGACCCTTACGCGTTGCCGTGGCAGAGTGAAATTGGCTGGCTCTTGTGAGAATGGTACTGTAATGACTATTTTTTGTGGCATAATTCTTCGTAAATACACAGCCTCATCCTTTTGTATAGCTATAACAACATCAAATCTTTCTAAAATTGAAATTTCCTCGGCCAACGTTATGGATATATTCGTTGTTTCACCGTAAGCTGCGAATTCCAGCTCTCGCCTAGACATGACATCGTGAGTATCGATTGCGCGTATAGCCGGATATTCAATTGCACTGCTGAGGTAAGCGAGCCAGATATACTCTAATACAAACAGGCGGTATGGTTTCTGAGTACCCAGAAATAGACCAAAAGCGTTTAACCATGACTCATGATGATGGTTAGTAAGCCCGGATAAATTTGGGAAAGTGTCCCTGACATGTCTATTAACGCTACTTTCGTAGTTTTTGTAACTGTAAATTACTACTCTTGGCGCAGCACGCTCGAAGGCCGCTAAGCGCTCGGCCCAAAGAGAACCCAAAAAAAACACATCAATACTTGCTTGCTCAGCTAGACTGTTCACAAACTTCAAAATTCGGGTATGGCTGCCTACCCCTGGTTCCCAAAAAGGGACATCCGTGACAAAGCAGATACGATCTTCTCCTCCGGTCCAGAGACAACGCAAGAATCGCCGAAATTCACTTTCCGCTCTTACGCGATAGGAATTAAATGCCTCATTGGCATCTTTACGCCAGCTATCAAGTAGACCAGGATCATTTAAAACTGCGTCGATACTCTCAACGATACTGCCCAAATTTTGATGGTTTAGACAGGCGGCCTCAGTAGGAATACCCATGGAAGCTTCTTTGGTAGCAATGACAGCGCACCCGGAAGCCAATGCCTCTACCGTCTTGATCTTGAGGCCAGTACCGCCTATCATCGGGTTGATGACTATATCCAGATTGTCATAAAATAGGTTAGGATCTTCAATAAAACCCAGCGCGTCTACTTGTATTGAGCGATAATCTATATTTCCGTCACAGATATTGCCCGCTAAACGGATTGACACACGATAGGCTAGGTAGGGATGCTTGTCCAGAATATCAATAAACATCTGCAGAGAACGAACATTCAGTGAATTCTTTGAGGCCATATAGCCGATCGTAAGTAATCTATCGTCAAACGGGCGTCGCACACGTTCCTTTGCCGAGAAGCTGAGGCCGGGACTGACTGTCAGAACCGTAGCCTTAGTCTGTGCCCTGAAAAAGGCCGCCTCATCTTCCCGAATAGCCAGGACCACATCAGCTCGATCCAACGCCTTCTTTTCCTCAGAAACGATAGTGTAGAAAAAATCCCTAGGAATCCCCAGAGACTCTAATACATTATGGCGATTGGACATCTGGTCGTGGGTATTGAGCACTTTACAAGTATTCCCTTTAACATATTCAAAAGCTTTACTCATGAATACATAGTCCACAACAACCACGTCATAATCGCGCTGCCGAATGGCGAATTCTACACCCAGTTCAAGATCCTTGTTGAACCAATCGTCGATGCCCCACACTTCGCCACAGGACTTTCTCCTCTTATGTATCCTGTGTGGTAAATAAATAAAGTCATCCCAATATGAACGCATCTCCACAAGATCTTGTGCAGAAGGGAATTCTTGTCCATATAGAAAATAGGTCACTTCAAACCCTTCACAGCGAAGTGAATCAGCGAGGTATCTAGTATAAGCTCTATTGCCAGCGCGTATCGGATGTGACGGAACTGGAGTTATCCACAAGCAGTTCATGACGTTTGACCAGTGATCATGTTCAGAGAAATTTGTTGGATGCGGATGCCCAAAACGCGTTTATCATCAAGACCATTCACCGCCGGCGAATAGACTGCAGGCGTCCGGATCACAATATAGCAGAATGGCAGGGCATGTGACGGCAAGACACTAGTTGTTGCTTGTACACTCATACAGCCCGGGGTACCGGTGACTAAAATATCAAGCTTTTGCGTATTAAAACTAAACTCTGTGTTTTCGATGAGGTCGGATATTATCTCATCGACGATTTTGATTCTCACTTCGTAACTACCAGGGTGGAGGGAAGGGAATATTACCACGCTCTCCTTGCCTGGGCCAGTCCATCGGCCGTCACCTTCAGCGTTATAAAAATTTTCCCCGACAATATCACCGCGCATATCAACGACAATACTTTGTGGCTTCTCATGATTACCATAAGGAACGACTGGAACTATTTCTGCATCGTTATTGAAACGAGCGTTCATGTTGACGTGCAACTTTTCGAGGTCGATATAAATGTCGGATATGATATCGATGAGCGAATCGGCTGGAACAGATCCTTCTGTCATTATCAGATCTGAAATTTTTTCTTTAACAAGCGTCTTTCGCTGCTCAGCGATAGTCTCGCCGCCAATTTCATCCTGTGGAAAGAAAGGATCAACTGCAGGACCTATTTTCTTAATCAGTGACATGATTTCCTCTTCTCTCGGGATTTTAACTAGTTTCGCGTCCTTAAATTTGATAGATATTTAAGCCACCAGAGACTTGACGATGTAAGTCCACTTGAAGGGCCTTGCCCAGAGCTGGTTGTGTAGTTCTTGATGTACTCCATGATCTGACCGCCGAGATGCAGCTTTGAGCGTCAGACACCATCCCGGAGCACATCGCGGGCGAAGATGTTGAACCAAATTTCCACTTGATTCAGCCAGGAGGTGTAGGCTGGCGTGAGTGCATGGTCATCCGCCGCTTGCCTTGCCACCCACTCCTTGGTCTTCTGGCGTTTGTGGACAGCCCAATTATCCACGATCACGTGCAGGTGCTTACCAGGATATTTGCGGTCGAGCAGTTTTTAAAAACATTAGGAATTCCTCATGGTTCGTGCTATCAACGCACCGCCCTTCAACATTGCTGGAGTGAACTGCCAGGGCCGCAAGAAGGCAGGTTGTGCCGTGGCGTTTGTAGGTGGCGGTCAGCCGTTTTGGGTGCCTTGATCACAAGGGCAGCAGCGGCTGAATCCGGTCGAGAGCCTGGATTTGCGACTTCTCATTCACGGAGAGGACCAAGGCGTTTTCCGGTGGATTCAGGGACAGACCTATGATAGCCGCCTGCTTTTGCTCGAACTCCGAGTCGAGGCTCTTGCCGCACCAGTTCTTGGTTTTGAGTGGCTTGATGACACCCTCTGTCAGGATTTTCTGAACAGCGGACTTGCTGTGGCCGATGGACTCCGCCATCTTGCAGACGCTCCAGCGACTGCCACCGTCGACAGGCATAGTGCAGGCACGGACCACGGCACCAACACCTTCTTCCGGAGTGATCGACTGAGGTCGACCGCGCCCAGGCTGGTCTTTCAATCCTTCGAGCCCGTGCGCCAGTAAGCGCTTGCTCCATTTCGTAGCGCTATGCCAGTTCAAGCCGGTCTTCCCTCTCGATCTCCTAAGTCCAAGCCCATCGGTGGCTAGAAGGACGACCTTGGCCAGCAAGGCCATGCGCTGCTCCGTTTTGCCGGAGCCGGCCCGCATGCGTAGCGTCGCCGCCTGCCCTCCGTCAAATCGACTTTTACCCGAGCGGCCCAAATGACCTTTTTTTTTAATATATACATTTATTCAAGTACACAACACTAAAATCTATCTTAAAAATATTTTCATCTAACAATCATGAATCACGAATCTTTTCTCCTAACGACTTGCGCTGGCAGCGGGCGAGAATGGGCCTAAGGCAAGCTCGTCGGAGCCTGTCGTCAGGTCAAGCCGCGTCGGCACTTGGAGTTGCCCCCGCTACACCGGACACGGGGCTGTTTTGTTTTCAGGCGACTCATGATCACAGAGTGTGACGCCACTCCCACCCTGGCATATCGAAGACTCGGGCCATTTTCTGCATGTACGCCACGCTTGTCGGCGACCGCCCCAATGAGTCCACTGAGTGTTCAGCTAATGGAGCCACGGAGTGCTCCCATAATGGAGCCATTTGGTGATCAGGTTATGGAGCCATTCGGTGATCACCTAATGGAGCCAGGGCA
>Ga0183096_1002013_pt1 | contig 15041 bp, 11 predicted proteins | sample Biomet5_FD_127791 | JGI IMG/M metagenome (GOLD analysis project Ga0183096, IMG submission 127791) | Microbial communities from bioreactor (seeded with sewage sludge) at LBNL, California, USA - Biofuel metagenome 5 (version 2) (version 3) | ecosystem: Engineered > Bioreactor > Anaerobic >... | reverse complement strand
GCTACGCCCACCGCGAGCCACTGTCGGGATCGCTGGGCGGTTCGGCTGGTGCTACCGGCGATAGCAACCTCACGCCGGACGTTACCTCCGATGCCTGGGTGAAGGCGATGACCTGGTATGGCTCGATCTTCGCCGATGGTGCTGCCCCCAAGGGCGTCACCGCCGAGCAGACTGACTCGTTGTTCTTGGCCGGCAAGGCTGCCTACGAGGTGCAGGGTCCGTGGCTGCTGCCGAACCTCGCCAAGTCGGACATCAACTGGGGCGTTGCCGCTCAGCCCATGTTCGCCGGTGGTAAGGCGGAGACGCCGACCGGCTCATGGTCGCTTGCCCTGAGCCCGTACTCGGATGCGAAGGAAGCTGCTGCCATCTTCATGCGCTGGATGTCGGTAGACGGCGGCGGTGGTTACACCCTCAACCGATCCGATCCCGAGCTTCCGGCTACTCCGGAGGCGAAGAAGGTCTACTTTGCACGGGACCTGTTCGCGAGTGAGGAAGGCAAGAAGGCCGCATCCATCATCGACTTCGAGTCGTCCAAGACCGCAGTGCCTAGGCTGTCCACCGTCGGCTACGTCGAATTCGAGGACATCATGGGTCGCGCTTACTCTGACATCCGAAATGGCGCTGAGGCCAAGGCAACTCTGGAGACCGCCACCACCGAGCTGAAGACAGCTTGGGCTCAGTACGGCAAGTAGTCAGGAGCGTTCCTTGAGTCACATGCAATCAAAACGCATGCCTGACGAACGCCTGGCGGTTGGCCTCGGCGCATCACGCGCCGGGGCCAACCGCACCAAGCGCCGGCCGTCTCGACAGCGCCGCGCGGAGGCACTGTGGGCGGCGGCCTTCCTGGCCCCCGCGCTCGCCGCGATTCTCGCCCTAAGGCTGGCGCCCGCAGCGGAGGCGCTGGTGACCAGCCTGTACCGTGGCTTGCCCGGCGGACTGCGTCCGCAGGTATTCGCCGGCCTGGGTAACTACCAGATGCTGTTCGCCAACCAGGCCTATTGGGAGACGATCGGGAGGACGATCGTGTTCAACCTGGTGATCAACCCACTCCAGATCGCGGTCGCCCTGCTGCTGGCCGTGGTGATGACCAGGAAGATCCCGGCGCGCTCGATCTGGCGTGTGCTGGTGTTCATCCCCGCAACCATTCCGATTGTCGGCTCCAGCATTGCGTGGGGGATCGCTCTCCAACCTCAGGGCCCGGTGAACGCGATTCTGGCGGCGCTGGGTGGATCGACACAGCCGTTCTTCACCTCGCCGCAGCAGTCGATGGCAAGCATCATCCTGGTTGCTTCCTGGATCGGGATCGGCTACTGGATGATTTTCCTGATCTCTGGAATAGATGCGATTCCCGAGGAACTGTTCGAAGCGGCGAAGCTGGACAAAGCCGGGCCGATCCGGACGTTCTTCCACGTCACTATTCCGATGCTCAAGAGGCCCCTGTTGTTCGTCCTGGTCGCTGACACGGTTGCGAACTTCGTGTTGTTCGTCCCCATTCAGGTGTTGACCGGTGGCGGTCCCGAATCAAGCACGACCATGCAGATGTTCAATGCCTACCGCACGACCTTCGGTCACAGTGCCAAGAACATGGGTGCTGCCGAGGTCGTGATTCTCTGCCTCATCATGCTTGCCTTCGTGGCCGTCCAGTTCCGATTGTTGCGCGAAGATGACCCAAGGGGGACGAAGTGAGCCCACGAACTCGGTTCGGAGTCGGACACCGTGTCGGTCGGACGTCCTGGGTCGCCACCGTTTCGGCGGTGCTGCTCTCGCTGATTTTCATCCTCCCTGCATTCTGGATGATGATCAACTCGCTGCGTCCGACAGTCGATATCTTCGAGTCTCTGTGGCCGCTGTCACCGAGAGTGATTGTTCCGACTTCTCTGGGCCTTCAGAACTACTTCACCCTGTTCAGTGGCTCATTCGGGCGGGCCTTCCTCGTCTCAATGGCTGTGTGTCTGGTGACGGTGGTTATCGGACTGGCTTTGAGCGTTGCGGCTGCGTATGCGCTGGCTGTGCTGCGATTCCCGGGCCGCAACGCGATCTTCGCGGCCGTAGTGATCAGCTTCATGGTGCCGTTCGAAGCGATCGCCATCCCGCTGTCGCAGCTGTTCAACGACTGGGGGCTAACCAATACCTTCATGGGCCTGGTTCTCCCCGGAGTGTGCAACGGGCTGGCGATCTTCAATCTGCGCCAGCACTTCCTCAGTGTCCCGACGTCTTACCGAGAAGCCGCCACGGTCGACGGTGCTTCCGAACTACGGGTCCTCTGGAGCGTCTTCGTCCCGGTGAGCGGGCCGGCGATCTCCAACTCAGCACTCCTGATCTTTCTGGGCCAGTGGTCGGCCTACCTCTGGCCACTCATCGCTGTCAGCAGTCCTAACCTGCAGGTGGCGCCTCTCGCGTTGGCGAAGGCCTTCACCGAGCATTCGGCCGACTATGGAGCAACCTTCGCTGGCGCGATGGCGCTCGCAATTGTGCCTGCTACGCTGATGCTCGTTCTCCAGCGTTTCTTCGGGCGCTTGGCGATTGGGTCCGGAGAGAAGTAACTATGGAAAGAACACAGATGCCGATTTACGTGGTGGGATCCATTAATCAGGATTACATCCTCCGAGTCCCAACTACACCCCAGCCAGGGGAGACCATTCTCGCCTCCGGCATTAGGAAGCTGGCCGGCGGCAAGGGGGCAAACCAGGCCGTCGCAGCCGCACGGCTCGGCGGTGACGTCCGACTGATCGGCTGCGTTGGTGACGATGATGACGGCTCACGCCTCCTGCGGCACCTGCGCTCCGAGGGCGTTGGCGTGGATGAGGTGGAGATTGTCGGGCAATCCCCAACGGGTATGGCGATCGTGTCGGTAGACGTCGCCGGTGAGAACTCGATCATCGTCGTCCCGGGGGCTAACTTCGCCCTTACTTCCAGCAGGGTGCGGCAGTCGATCAAGCGCGAGTTTGTGGATGGCATCATCGTCATGCAGGCGGAGGTGCCGGCCCGGCTGATTCAGGAAATTGCGGCCTTCTCCAAGGAGGAAGGGGCGCGGTTGGTGCTCAACCTCGCTCCGTATACGGAGTTGCCGGCGGAGACCCTCGCCGTCTGTGACCCGCTGGTGGTCAACGAGACCGAGGCCGCGGCGCTGGGTGGAGCCTTCGACCCCAACGACGCCCGGCTGGTCGCACTTGAGCTGGCGAAGCGGGCGCGGTCGGTAGTGATCACACTCGGCGCTCGGGGCGCCGTTTGGGCCGACCAGGCGTCGTCCGGGGTTGTCCCGGCCCATCCGGTCACAGAGATCATCGACACCACCGGCGCCGGCGACGCGTTCATCGGTGCCATGTGCGCCCGACTCGCCCAGTCGGCGAGCCTCGCCGCCGCCTGCGAACTGGGGGTGTTCGCCGGTTCGTTCGCCGTGGCCAGGGAAGGCGCACAATCCTCGTTCCCTGCGCTCGCCGACCTTGAGGAGTTCGGAAGGGCTGAACGGGTCGTTACCTCAAGTTGATACGCTGATGGCCGCGGCTCGGCTCGCGGTCTCGGCTGTGATGGGGGAGGTGGAATGACCGTCACCAGGGCAGATGTGGCCGCTCTCGCAGGGGTCTCGCCCGCCCTCGTCTCGTACGTCATCAATGGTGGCCCCCGACCGGTGTCGCCGGAAGCGCGACGCCGGGTCGAATCGGCGATCGAGCGTCTCGGATACCGTCCGAATGCCATTGCCTCGGCGCTCCGTGGAGGCTTGAGTCGAACAGTCGCGTTGCTTGTGGGTGGCCAAGACAATCCCTACTACGCCGAGCTCTCGGAGGCGATTGGGGAGGAGTTGTTCATACACGGCTACGCACTGACGGTAGCGGCGACGAAGAACGATCCTCGGCGTGAGGCTGTGCATATCCAGTCGGCTCTCGCGCACCGTGTCGACGGGTTCGTTGTCACGTCGGCCCAGGCAGTCAAGACGCTGCGCCGGGTGAGTTCTGAGCTCATCCCAGTCGTCGCTGTCGACCTTACCGAGGCGGAGCACTACGGGGCTTCGAGTGTCGTGTCCGGCAACGCGGCGTCCGCGCGCCGAGCGACCGAACACCTCCAGGCTCACGGCCATCGGCTCATCGGCTGTGTGACCGGTGACAGGTCACGCCCGGCCGCCGTCGAGCGAGTGATCGGCTGGCGAGAACAGCAAGTCCTCCGTGGTGCGAGTGCAGCCGAGTCCCTGGTCGCCTATGCGCCCTTCAGCATGGAGGGCGGCTACGAGGCTGCCGTCGAGCTGCTCGATTTGCGGGTGACGTCAGCGCGTTGTGAGCGCCCGACCGCACTCATGGTGGCCAGCGATGTCCAGGCGACGGGTGTCCTCGCAGCGTGCGCTGACCTCGGCCTACGAGTCCCCGATGAGGTTGCAGTCGCCTCGCTGGACGGAACGCGGTTCGCCCGCTTCACCCGTCCGAGCCTGACCAGTGTTCGTCAGCCACTGGGCGACATGGCCCACATCTTGGTTGAAATGCTGCTCGAGCGGGTAGCTCATCCCGAGCTCCCGCCGGAGCAGATCGTGCTCGCGGGGAACCTGGTGATCGGCCGCAGCTGCGGCTGCGACGTGAGCCTTCCGGCCCACCCATAGGCCTACGCGCGGCGGATTCTGAGCCCGTGCGCATGCGCCGAACGCCGGTGCCGTCGGATGCCCGGATCGCTTCCGTGGGGATGGTTGTCGGGATCGATGCATACCGAGCTCCCTAACCGGCGCACCTGGAACACCCGCGGGTAGCTCACCAACGCGATCTTCGCTCGCTTAGCCTTCCGCGTCCGGCGGCAGGATCTCCAGGCGCGGGTACTCCGGTTTCCACATGCGCTGATAGATGTCGGCGATCGGGTTGGTGAGGGGTCGTCGGGCCAGGCCTTGGGCTTGCGCGGTTTCGGCGACGGCTTTGGCAATGGTGGCGGCGACCACCCGCAGGTCGCTCATCGAAGGCAGCAGCGAGGCGCCGGGACGGTACTCGTTCATCAGCCCGGCCAGGGCGTCCGCGGCGGCGTAGATCATCTCGGCGGTGACGCGTTCGGCGCGGACCACGGAGACGCCGAGGCCGAGGCCGGGGAAGATCAGGGCGTTATTGGCCTGAGCGATGGTGTGGTAGATCTCGCCGTGCCGGATCGTGCCGAACGGGCTGCCGGTGGCGATCAGCGCCTGGCCGTCGGTCCATTCCAGCAGATCGGACGGCTGCGCCTCGGCGCGGCTGGTCGGGTTCGACAAGGGCATGATGATCGGCTGCTCGCAGTGCTCGGCCATCGCCTGGACGACGTCCTCGGTGAACGCGCCGTGCTGAGCGGAGGTGCCGATCAGGATCGTCGGGCGCACCTCGCGGACGGCCTCAGCAAGGCTGATCCGGGCCGGATCGGCCACCGTCCAGCCGGCCACGTCGGCGCGCGCTCGGGCATACGGACGCTGGAAGTCGCGCACCCCCTTGCCACCCTCGACGATCAGTCCACGACTGTTGAAGGCCCAGAATTGGCCGTAGGCGTCATCGTCGGAGAGCCCGGCGCGGCGCATCGCTTCGCGGATCAGGTCGGCGACCCCGACACCGGCGGTGCCAGCCCCATAGATCATCACCCGATGCTCGGCCAGCGGCACCCCGGTCAGCCGGACGGCCGCCAGCACCGCAGCCAGCACCACAGCCGCCGTCCCCTGAATGTCATCGTTGAAGGTGCAGATCTGGTCGGTGTACCGGTTCAGAATCCGATGCGCATTGCCGGCCCCGAAATCCTCCCAGTGCAGCATCGCGTTCGGGAACAGCTTCGTCACTGTCTGGACGAACAGGTCGATGAACTCGTCGTAGCGCTCGCCGCGAACCCGGGCATGCCGCTCACCCAGATACAGATCGCTGTTCAACAGCCCCAGGTTGTCGGTGCCAACGTCCAGCACGATCGGGATCGCGCGCCGCGGATGGATTCCGGCAGCCGCGGTGTACACCCCGAGCTTGCCGATCGCGATCTGGACGCCACCGATCCCCTGATCGCCAATCCCCAGAATGCCCTCGGAGTCGGTCGCCACGACCAGATCGACATCGTCGGCGTCCAACTCGAAATCGCGCAGCGACTGCTCGACCAGCTCCGGGTGATCGATCGAGAGGAACACTGCCCGGGCGCCGGTGTACTCGTGGCTGAACCGCTCGATCGCCTCTCCGATCGTCGGGGTGTAAATGATCGGCAGCATCTCCTCCAGGTGTTCGCTCAACAGCCGGTAGAACAACACCTCATTGCGGTCGCGCAGCTGGGTGAGCTGAATGAACTTGGCCAGCGGCGACGGCGATCGGCTGTACTGCGCATAGGTGCGGCGCAACTGCTCCTCGATCGTGGTCACCCGACTCGGCAACAGCCCCGACAAACCCAGCTGCTCACGCTCGTCGAGGGCGAAGGCGGTGCCGCGGTTGGCCATCGGATGCACCAAGACGAGTCGGCCCCTGGCACTGATCCGCAGTACCGCATCTCGAGAAGTGGTCTCCAGGTCGAATCCAACTTGTCGCATGAGGCTCAGTTTCCCACTGTTGGGCCAACCGACAGACCGCCAGAGACCATCGCCCAGCGCTGGATGGTGCGCCGCGGGCGGGGTGGCCGCCGACTACTGGCCACTGGCTGCACGTGGAATTCGGTGGAAATAACCAGCGCACTCGAGACGGAGCACGGCATCAGCTCTGGAAGTCGCGCCCAGCTTGGCGTACAGGGTCCGAAGCTGCGACTTGAGGGTGTTGCGTGAGACGTGGAGCTGGGCCGCAATCTCGATCAGAGTCAGCCCGGACTGCAGCCTGGCGACCACCACTGACTCGCGGGCGGTGAGCTGAGGCACGGCAAAGGCGGGTGGCTGGATCTGCGGCCGGGAGGCCGCTCGCAGGCGCAGGTCCTCAGCCAATGGGATCAGGTCGGGTCTGGACTCGACCATGCGATCCAGCAGTTGGCCGAGTTCCGTGCCGGGCAGTCCGAGGAGCGGAGTCAATGCTCCGGCAGCATGCATGATGTGGAACGCCTCAGCGAAGGCTGAGTCGGCTGCCTCGGGGCGGCCAAGACGGTTGAAGGCAAGGGCTCGCCGCATCAGAATCGAGGGGAGCGTGCGAAGGCAGTGATCCTGACCGAGTCGGAGGCAGTCCTCGGTGGCGGCGAGCGCTTCGCGGTTTTCACCAAGTTGAAGGTGCGCGGTGGCCCGCTGCAGGTTGAAGCACACCGCGTGCCCGCGGGGTGACTCGGCGCCGTGGAGAAGGGCGAGCGCACGGTGGGCTTCGCTGCGATGGATCATGGCCATCGCGGCCAGCCCCAGCGCGAAGGTATGGACCATCCCGGGGACTGAAGGCTGATCCGACCCGTTGGTAATCGATCCGGCCGCTTGTAAGGCCTCGGCGTAGTGTCCGCGCAGCATGTGAAGCCAGCCGGTCGCGAGTCGGCGAAGCGCAGTCCAGGCCGGTCCTTTGTGCTCCACCTGATTCAGCCGGTCAATCACCGATTCGAGGGCAGCCGCGTCGAGGCTGGCGTAGTTGATCAGCATCTCGGCGCCTATCAGCGGCAGCGCGGACGTGTTCGGCTCCCAGGGGTTGGCGTGCGCCAAGGAGGTGGCTCGAGCCGCTTCTGTTGCCGCACGGGCGAACTCCCCGTCCAGCGCGAGGTTGCAGGCAAGCAGCGAACTGGCGCGATAGAGACACCGCTGGTCGCCGGCTTCCCTCGCGTAGTCCAGCGCGCACCGGGCATGCTCATTGCCCCGTCGGCTTTGCCCGGCGCTGAGATAGGCCTCGGAGAGCGCTGAGCAGCAGGCCGAAAGAGTCTCTGCAGCCAGCTCTACGCGGCGGTCGTGCAGCGCGGACTGAGCTTCGAAGTCGGCTAGTTCAACCGCCGCCTCGGAGTTTCCGCTGTAGACCCGTGCCCGGATTATGGCGCTTGCCACCACTTTTCGGGTGGGCGGCGACAACTCCGCGAGCGTCCGCACTTCGACATCCAGCATCGTGTCGATATCTGAGCGGGCGAGCGTCGCTGTTCCGGGAAGCGTCGAAGCCAGCACTCTGGCGGCGACCTCTGCGATGGGCGTCGGCGGCACCCCGGTCCAGGTGGCCCCCGCGGGCGGGTGGTAGGCCTCCATGCGGCGATCGTAATTCGCAGAGCGTGATGGGTGACCGCCCGAGGCCTTTCCAGCCAGCAAAAGGTGTAGAAGGTGCTTACGAAAGTGCTTGCAGGGCCCGGAAAGGGGGTGAATTCGGGGGTTAATTGCACCCGGTTTTCTGGGGAGTGGCGCTGATCGGGATAGCGTCCGGACACATCTCGACGGCAGGTGTGATACCCCCCTTACACCTGCAAGTAGCACACGGCCCCTGCGCTCCCCCGGCGCGGGGGTCGTGTGTGTAGTCCCCAGACCGAGGAGTCATCCCGGCACCGCGCGATCCTGTTCTCGCAGCCAGACATGGGCCTCGGCAACAGACCAGCAGAAAGGCTCGACATGCTCGTCAACGCTCGTCGATTGGTGGCCGGGGCTCTCGCGGTCCCGGTAGCGTTCATTGCCCTTACAGCGCCCGTTCCCGCCTACGCGGCGCCCGAAGACGATCTGCTCTTGGGTGCGGATGCGTTTGGCTCGGCGACTCGTACCTACGACTGGGTGTTGTCCAAGTCGGTTGATGCCACCACCAAGCAGGTGCGGGAGCCGTCCACGCAGGCCAGCTTCGACTGGACAGTCACCGCAACTCCCGACGGTACGACTGATTCGGAGTGGGGCGTTTCGGGCCAGACCGGCATTACCAACGACGGAGCGGGCGAGTTCGTGACGACATTTCAGGTCACCTATGGCGGCACCGAATGCTGGACCCCGTCCACAACCATCACGGTGCTCTCGGGGTACACACCGGTGCCCTTCTCCTGCCAGGTCTCCCAGCTGCCGAACTACGACGAGACCGCCACCGTCACGATCGGCACCCGAAGCTGGGACGTCCCGGTGGTGTGGTCGTTTTCTGAGGAGAACAAGTCCGTGACCGTTGTCGACGACAAGGCTGTTGTGGGCTCCACTCCGGTCGTCCTCGGCGCGGCCGAGTGGAATGCCGAGGGCACGCCGACTTCGTTCATCTATAGCCAGGACTTCAACGGGCCTACTGATTGGGCGGGATCAACTGAGTACACCAATACCGCGAGCATTGCGGAGACGTCCGACCAGGCCCAAGTGAAGGTCACCGTCACGACCCCGATGGAGCCGACAGCGGAGCCCACGGCAACGCCGACTGCTGGGCCGACCGCCTCGCCCACCGAGGCGCCCGTCACGTCGCCTACGGCGATGCCGACCAGTCAGGTCTCCGACGGTGCTGCAGAGCTGGCATACACCGGCACTGAAGCCGGAGGACTGGGCCTGCTCGCCGGCGTGCTGTTGTTGTCCGGTGTTGTCGTTCTTGTTGTGTCACGACGCAGACTGCAGGAGAAGTGAGCGTCCCTGGGATGTGCCGGCGGCCCTGCCGGGGCCCGCAGGGCGGGAGCGCTGCGGGTTAGGCCCGAGAGTGCAGCGTGAGCTGATAGCCGTCGGGGTCGACGAAGGTGAAGGTGCGGCCGAAGGGTCCGTCGATCGGCTCGCCGGCGATGGTCACGCCGCCGGCAACCATGGCCTCGTGGATCTGCTGGGCGTCGGGCGCATGCAGCCACAACCCGATGCCGGCGCCCAGTGGGACGGCATCCAGGTCGGTGCCAGGGACGCGCTCGCGCACGGCGAATGCTGTCGGTGCGGTGGTGAAGACCACGGCGTGCGGCGGGCCGTCCTGCCGAGTGAGGCTGAGGTACTTCTCGTAGAAGGCGGCGGACGCCTCCAGATCACGGACCTGGAGTGAGATGAAGTCGGGGCCGGAGACAGGCACGGAGCGCTCCCTTAGTGAGTGTCAGTTATCTGACATTGACGATATGTCAGAATACTGACATGAGTCAAGACGCGCGGGTCGACCTGCCTACCTCGCTGGGCTATCTGCTGAAGGAGGCCTCCGCGGCGCTGCGGGTATCGATGGAGGCAGTGTTGCGTCCACTCGGGATGAGCGTGACCCACTATGCATGCCTGGAGTTGCTGGCGCAGCGTCCCGGGCTGTCCAACTCCGAGTTGGCGCGCGGTGCTTTCGTCACTCGCCAGTCGATGAATGTCCTGCTGCAGGCCCTTGAGGAGGACGGCATCGTCACTCGGCCCGCGCAGCCGACGTCCGGACGGGCGCTGCCGACCGCACTGACTGCGCGCGGACGACGTCAACTCGAGGCGGCCAGCGCGGCGGTGCGCGCGGTCGAGCTGCAGATGATTTCCGGGCTCACTCTCGACGAGCAGGATCAGCTGCGCGCTCTGCTGGTGCGCTGCGTCAACGGCCTCGGTGCGGGGCTCGCCGGCGAGGCGTCGGCCGGCGGATCGTCCCGGAGCTGAGTTGGCGGTGTGAGGTCCGCGAGCGTCCGGCCCTCGTCTCTCGCCTTGCCGTGAACTATCCCGCCTAGGTAATCCTCGTTACGTCCCCTCTGGGACCCAACCTTCACGCAACCTCGCTGGAGCTACGCTCGCTCCTTGGGTCATTGCCGCGACGGCACCGCCACGCCACGTCGTGAAGCAGCTTCGAGCAGTTCTCTTTCTGCTCGCCTCGTTCACAGCACGGCGGCCGGTTGCTGTGTGCTGGTCGGTGAACCTGTGGACTCGGCGTAGGGAGAGTCGTCATTGTGGGGTGCAGTCACTCGCGGCGAAGTGTTCAACGTCAGGCATGCGCGCCGTGGTTGTGCTCTTGCCGTCGGGCGGAGCGTGATAGCTGCGGACGCCCGCAGAAGAGCGCATCCCGATTCGTGAGTTCTGCGTTCGGTGGTGTCGGTGGCGAGCGTGCAGCAGGGTGGATCGCAGTCGTCAACCCATGCTTTTCGACTACTCAGGGAATGCAGCGGGCGGCCGTATGACGCGGGTACTTGTCGTCGAAGATGAGTGTGACTTGGCTGATGCGCTAGCTGCCGGGCTGCGCCGCCGCGGACACCGGGTCTGCGTGGCCTATGACGGTGCAGAGGCTCGGGAAAGGCTTCGCCAGACCAAGTTCGACGTTGTTGTCCTCGACCGAGGGCTGCCTGTGGTCGGCGGCGATCTCGTCTGCAAGGAGATCGTGGCCAACGAGGTTGGCGCCAGGGTGATCATGGTCACGGCGGCCGGCGGTGTGGCCGACCGGGTCGGGGGCCTGCATATGGGTGCAGACGACTACCTTCCGAAGCCGTTCGCGTTTGAGGAACTCGCGGCACGCATCGAAGCCCTCGCTCGTCGGCCAGCAACTCGGCGCGCTCCCAGCGTCATGGTGGTCGCTGACCTCATCATCGACGAGGCTCGACGAACCGTCGAGCGGTCGGGGCGGCGCGTCGACCTGACCGTCAAGGAGCTTGGCGTTCTTGAAGTACTCGCGTCTGCGCCGGAGTGCTGGATCAGCGCCGAGGAGCTTCTGGAGCAGGTGTGGGATCAGAACACGGATCCGTTCACCAGCGCGGTCAAGGTCACGATGTCAACGCTGCGACGCAAGCTGGGAGAACCGCCGCTGATTGAAACGCTGCGTGGTGTGGGCTACCGACTGTGCTCCCTTCCGGTTGGGGAGTCGGTATGAGCGCGCCCCGGCGCCCGGCGCGGGCGCGCCCGCGCTTGGTCGGCCTGGCGGTCGTGGTTCTGGGTTTGTTCGGCGTCGGTCTATTCAGTGTGAGCATCGCAGTGATCGCCCAGCAGTTGCCGCAGACTTCGGGGAGCGCTTCGGGATCGGGTGTGGTGATGCCTTCGGGCGCGGAGGGCTCCCCTGGGGTCATGGTTACTGCTGAGCCCGGCTCGAGTTCGGGCATGAGCACGACTGTGACGGGGGTGAGCGTGGTCGTCCCCGACGGTGGTGAGTTGGAGGAGTATCAGTCGCGGCTGCTGCGGCTCCTGATCACTACTGCCGCTGTCGTCCTGATCGGGATGGTTGCGGCGGCCGGGCTTTTGGTGTGGTGGCAGGCGAACCGGATCCTGCAACCTCTGGCGAACATGGTCGAGCTCAGTCGGCGGGTGGATGAGCGGACCATTTCCGAGCGGGTATCAGTCGAGAATCTCGACGACGAGTTCAGCGAGTTGGGGGAGGCGCTGAACGACATGCTGGATCGGATCGAGACGGGCTATCGGAGCGAGGCGATGCTCGCGTCTGCGGCCAGCCATGAGTTGTACACCCCGATCGCCGCCCAGCGGACGGTGCTTGAGGTAGCCCTGAGTGATCCGGATGCAGAGGCCCAAGACTTGCGTCGCGCCTGTGAATCCGTCCTCAACCAGAACCGGCGGCTGGAGCGCATTCTTGGTGCGGTGCTCACCTTTGGACGGCTGCGCCATGGCGGGCGCGGGGAGGATGTGGCTGCGGTCGCGATCGATGAAGTCATTGGGAAGATCATCGCCGAGACGCCCGCCGAGGGCGTCACCGTGACAGCGCGACTCGATCCTGTGGTGCTCACCACGGCCATGAGTAGTGTCATCCTCCTTTTTCGCAATCTCTTCACCAATGCTGTCTCTCACAATGTGGCGGATGGCTGGATCAGGGTCGCTCTGCGCCATGGGTGGGATTGTGACGGCACCGCAGCGCACTTGCTCATCGAGAACAGTTGCGTGCTGCAGGACGAGACCGGCCTCGGTGGGTTCCGAAAGCCATTCCGGCGGGGCGCGGCCGACCGGTCGCAGCGGTCGGCGTCCGTCGGCCTGGGACTCACGGTGATTGAGGCGATCGCGCGGCAATACGGTTGGTCACTGACGATCAGCGTGCCGGCGCCGGGAACTTTCGCAGTGAGCGTTGTTATGCACGGGTCCGTCGGGTAGACCACCGGCGCAGAGGACGGGTCGAAGGACGAAGCCGAGAGCCGTGGCCGTGAGGCGGTCGCTGATCAGTTATGCGGCGCACGTCGGTGGTGGTCGCGCTATTGAGTCTGTGCTTCTCTCGGGAGACGGTTCAGAAGCCATCTTCGCGGCCCGGGTTCAGTCCGGCTCCTGGGGTCCGACGGCTTCGTGCGCGTGTCCGGCGGATGCCACACGCTCCCGTTCTCACGAGATGGCAGCTGGTCGGTGGCGATATCCACACCATTGCGTGCATTTGTCCCCCAAACGGAGGACAGATGCACGCCCCGAATCGCGAAATCTCAAGTAATTGTCAAGGCGGAAGCGGCGCTCACGGAAACGCAACTTTCGTCAAACCTGCGTGTTACTAGCGTTTGGGCCGAATAGCCAGCCAGGCGTCTGCCCCGTGGCGCCATGAAGAGATGGAGATCGACGTGAGTGCCGCACTATCTACACGGCTGTCGGGTGGTCGGAGGCCGCGCCACGTCGCTGCCCTGTCGCGCTGGTTCACCGTTCTTCTGGCTGTGCTCCTCGCCGTCGTGGGTCTCAATGTTGCCGCTGCGCCTGCGCAGGCGGCCAATGGCGATCCGTTCGACCCGTCGAACCCCTACGTGTACGTGGCGCAGTTCACCGGAGCTGCCACCACGACGAGCCTCTATAAGTCGGTCACGGGTAGTGATGGGTCGGTGACGTTTGTCCTTGAAGGTGCCGCCCCCAACGGTGTCATCTACAACGCGATCGGATACAACGAAGCCGACAACTACATCTACGCGATCGTGACCGTATCGAGCAATCCATCGTTCCCCCTCGGCTCGCTGATTCGAGTAGGTCAAGGTGGTGTGATTACGAGGGTGGGCACGCAAATCTTCGCGAGCGCCAACTCCGGCACATTCAACACCTCGGACGGTTACCTCTACACCGCAGCCAACAACTCCCCGGTGATGTGGGTAATTAATGTTGCCACAGGGGCGTTGGTTCGAACCGTTCCGATGAATCAAACGACGCTTTCCATATCGGACATGGTCTTTATTGACGGCTACCTGTGGGGGGTCAGCAACACAACTCAACAAATGATCAGGATCAACCCAAACACAGGGGCTTGGTCCACCTTTAGCGCTGGTGCCTTCGGCTTGCCCTCAGGGACCTATGGGGCAATCTGGAAATACGGGAATGGCAATCTCGGCCTATCGGAGAACGGTACTGGCGATGTCTATCAAATCTCCATATCCGACCCATCGTCGGCCAACCCTGTTTTCACCATGGTTTCGGAGCAGTCGGGACCCGAGGCAGCTGGCGGCAATGATGGCACGGCCTCGTATACGGTCACTGATCTGAGCCTCAGCAAGACCGCGCCCGCTTCCGTTAGCGCTGGCGACACGATCTCCTACGAGCTCAAGGTGACCAACAACGGGCCAGGAAGCTCGTCAGGCTGGACGCTTACCGACACACTGCCGAGCGGCCTGTCGTTCGTTTCGGCGTCGAGTTCTGGATGTTCGGTGTCTGGCCAAGCCCTGACGTGTTCTGGTGGCCGCTTGAACAACGGTGATTCGTACACGATCACCGTGGTGGCGAAGGTATCGGCGAGCGCAACCGGCTGCTTCACGAACACCGCAAAGGTACTGGGGAATGATGCCGACTCAGTATCGGCCAACAACACGGATTCCGCGAAGACCTGTATCCCCTCTCTCGCCGTGTCGAAGACGTCAACGGCCACGGCCGACACCAAGCCTGGTGACACCGTCACCTACACCGTGACCGGCACGAGTGGAGGTGCAGGCGACTGGACGACAGGCAATCCGGCGGTGCTCACCGATGACCTCTCGGGCGTGGTCGATGATGCGACGCTCAGCGAGGGTTCGCTGACAGCGACGGTGTACGACGCGTCAGATGCGGTTGATTCGGCCTTGACCTCTGCGGGTGTGCTGTCTTACGACTCGTCAACGCACAAGGTCACCTGGACTGGCGCGCTGCCGGACGGCTACAAGGTCGTCTATACCTACGATGCCACGGTCAAGGCCGCCTCTTCTGGCGATCGCACCCTCGAGAACACGGCATACTCGGGAGGCGGCCCGACACCGACCTGCGATGCGGGAACACCGACGTGCGCGACGACGTCCACGGACCTGCCGGCGATGACGGTGTCGAAGTCGGCCTCGGCCACGGAGCTGCCGCAAGACGGTGGAATGCTCACCTACACAGTCCAGATCACGAACCCGGGCCCTGGCGACTACACCGCCGCCCATCCCGC